>Ga0318495_10000005_pt1 | contig 45475 bp, 37 predicted proteins | sample GRESIP108b1f25_FD_203752 | JGI IMG/M metagenome (GOLD analysis project Ga0318495, IMG submission 203752) | Tropical soil microbial communities from Luquillo Experimental Forest, Puerto Rico - GRE.SIPMG.108b1f25 | ecosystem: Environmental > Terrestrial > Soil > Tropical forest > Bulk soil...
GACCATCTCCCGCCGGAGCAGGTCGGCCGACCACGGGTGCGCGAAGCCGTCCTTCTCGATCTCCATCACCCGCGCCAGATCGTCGAGCGCCATGCGCCGGAACCCGAACGGCGGGGCGGGCGGCGGCGGAGCGAGCCGGTCGGTGTCGGGCGGGCGTCGCATGGCGATCACCGGCGCGCCTGCCGCACCGCGGGCGTGCGCGCCGGCCCCGGCGCGATGGAGTTCTCGGGCAGATCGCCGAGGAGCCGCACCTCCGCGCGGGCGCGCACCTCGCGCAGCAGCGTGCGGCCCTCCTCCGCCATGCGCTCCTGGGCGGCCTGCGCTCGCGCCGCCTCCCGATCGCGGGTGCCGAGCGCGGTCGCGTGCTGCTCGAGCCAGGCCGCCACCTCGGCGTCGGAGATCTGCCCCGCGCGCGCGACCCGGCTCTCGACGTAACGGCGGGCACGCTGGGCGCGGGCGAGCGCCGACGCGACTTCCTCCTCCACGAGATCGCAGCGCCGCAGGAACTCCTGGAAGTCGGCGCGGCTCGGGAAGCGGGCGGCGAACCGAGCGAGCTCGGAGCTCCGCTCGGCGGCGTCCACCTCGAAGACCTGCAGCCGCGCCGCCTCGTCGACGAGCAGCAGCTCGTCGACGAGCGCCTGCAGGCCCGCGCGCAGCGCGGCGCCGTCGAGAGTCCCCTCCGCCGCGAGCACCGCCCCGCGCGCGACGAGCGCGACCCTCGTCTCCGACTCGAGGCGGGTGAGCGTGATGACGTGCGGCGCGCCGGACGAGCGCGCACGCACGACGGCCACGACCCGCTCCACCTCCTGTCCCCCGGCGGGGGCGGCGGGATCGGGACCTGAACCGGCGGCGAGCGCCACCGCCGCGACGAGCGCTCGCAGCATCTGGCTATTCTAGTCGCCGATCGCGACCCGGGCGAGCGTGGCGCTCGGGCTGGTTCCAGCTTCGCCCAGGGATGGCCTCGTCGAGCCCGACCGGCATGCGCCGTGCAATTTGACCTCGCCACCCCCGGCGTTACCTTGCCGCCGTGCCCGAGCGAGACCTGTACGACGTGCTGGGAGTGGCTCGCACCGCCACCGCGGACGACATCAAGAAGACTTATCGCCGGCTCGCCAAGAAATACCACCCGGACGTGAACCCCGGCGACAAGGCGGCCGAGGAGAAGTTCAAGGAGGTCACCGCCGCCGCGGAGGTGCTGAACGACCCCAAGCGCCGCGCCCTCTACGACGAGTTCGGCGCGGACTCGCTCCGCTCCGGCTTCGACCCGGCCAAGGCGGAGCAGTACCGCCAGTGGAAGCGAGAGGGCGCGCCGTCGGGGGGCATGCCGTTCGATTTCGGCGACTTCCGGGAGGTCCGCGTCGGAGATTACGGCAACTTCGACTTCGGCTCCCTCTTCGAGGAGCTGTTCGGAGGGCGCGCCGGACGCCCGCGCGGGCGCGGGCCTGCCGGCCCGCAGGAGGGGGCGCACGCCGAGGCCGAGCTGACGGTCGACCTCCGCGACGCGGTGCTGGGCGCCGAGCGCGACGTGCGGCTCGACGGGAAGACGCTCCGGGTGAAGATCCCGAAGGGCGTCGACGACGGCTCCACCATCCGCCTCCCCGGCCAGGGGGCGCCTGGCCGGCACGGCGGCCGGCACGGAGACCTCTACCTGCGCGTGAAGCTGCGGGAGCACCCCTGGGTGCGCCGCGAGGGGAAGGACCTCTACCTGGACCTGCCCGTGACGGTGCCCGAGGCGGCGCTCGGGGCCGAGGTGACGCTCCCCACCTTCGAGGGCCCGGTACGCCTCCGCTTGCCGGCCGGCTCCCAGACGGGCAAGAAGCTCCGGCTGCGCGGAAAGGGGCTGCCCGACCTGCGCGGCGGCGACCGCGGCAACCTTTATGCGATCGTCAAGATCGTCCTGCCCGAGCACACCGCGGCGCTGGAGCGCGCCGTGAAGCCGCTCGAAGGGCTCTACAAGGCCGACCCGCGGGCGGGGATCTCGTTGTAGATAGGCGTGGGAGGCATCACCTTGGGATTCCTCGATCTGTTCGGCCGCAAGAGCGGCCCGGGCGCGCTGCGCAAGCAGGCGCAGAAGGTCACCGAGAAGTTCGGCCCGCCCGAGAACCGGCAGAAGGTCATCCAGCAGCTGGCGGAGATGGGGACGCCCGAGGCGCTCTCCGTCCTGTGCCTGCGCTTCACCATCCGGGCCGACCCGGGCATCACGGACGACGAGGAGAAGGAGAACGTCCGGCTCATCCTGGTCGAGGCCGGCGAGAAGGCGGTCGGGCCGGTGAAGGAGTTCCTGGAGCACCAGGAAGCGGGGGTGTCGTGGGGCCTGCGCGTGCTCACGTCCCTCACCTCCCCCGAAGACGTCGTGGCGACCACGCTGCGGCTGCTGTACCGCCTCGGGCGCGAGTACACGCGCGACCCGGAGAAGAAGCTCGTCCTCCTCTCGTGGCTCGCCGAGCACCACGGCGATCTCACCCACGCCGCGGGCGCCGGTGCCCCCTCGCCCGACGAGGCCGTGCTCCCGTTGCTGGAGGACTTCGCCGACGACGTCCGCATCTCGACCGTGCGCCTGCTCGCGCGCCAGCCGCTCACGGAGCGGACGCGCGAGGCGCTCCTGGCCCTCCTGGAGCGGGACAAGGACAACGCCCGCGTCCGTGGCGAGGTGCTGCAGGCGCTCTCGGAGCTCGGCGCGGACGTCAAGGGGCACCGCCCCACCGTCGAGGCGCTCCTCGTGGAGCCGTATTTCCTCGACCGCGACGGCCACGTGAAGCGGCGAGGCTGAGAGGACCGCGCGTCACCGACCGTGACGCGCCGCACCAAGGCGGCGGCTCGACTCGCGAGCGCCCGCCGCTAGGATGCAGCGCGTGAGCGAAGAGCCCACTTCCCAGTTCGCCGCGGGGCGGCCCGCCGCCCGCTTCAGCCTCGTCGACCGCTGGTTCAGGCCGGTCCAGGTCCCGCGCGACGGCGGGCGCGAGCTCGCCGACCTCGCGGGCCGGGGCAGCCTCGTGTTCGTGATGCGGTCGGCGGGGCTGCTCAACTTCCTGTACCTCGCCTGGCTCCTCCGGCAGCTGGGGTTGCCACCGTTGCGCGCCGCGCTCGGGCTCACCGGGTTCCTGCCGTGGCTCGCGCGCGTGCGGAGCGGGGCCGAGGCGCTCACCGCGGCCATCGAGGGCGGCGAGGCGGCGGTGGTGTTCCTGCAGGGCACGCGCGGGCCGGACCCGTTCCCGCTGCTGGTCGCGCTGCAGCGGCGGCTCGGACGCCCCATCCACCTGGTGCCGGCGCTGCTGGTCTGGACGCGCCGGCCCCAGAAGCTGAAGCCGACGCTGGGCGAGATCCTCTTCGGGACGCCCGACCAGCCGAGCCGGCTCGCCAACGCGCTCGGCTTCGCCTTGAACCGCCGGCGCGCCGTGCTGAGGCTCGGGCGGGCCTCCGATCTCTCGAGCTTCGTAGGGGAGCGCCGCGAGGAGAGCGACGCGGTGCTGGGACGCAAGCTGCGCGGGGCGCTCCACCACCACCTCGCGATGGCGGTGGAGGCGGTGGTCGGGCCCCCGCTCAAGAGCGCCGCGCGCGTGCGCGAACAGGTGCTGCGCGACCGCTCGCTGCGGGCGGCGCTCGCGGCCGAGGCGGCGCGGACCGGCCGCCCGGTCGAGGCGGTGGCGCGCGAGGCCGAGCGGGACCTCGCGGAGATCGCGAGCCGCTACGCGCCGGCGCTCATCGAGCTGTTGCGCCCGGTCCTGTCCTGGATCTTCCGCCGGCTGTACGACTCGGTCGACGTCGACGAGGAGGGGCTCGCGCGATTGAAGCGCGCCGCCGGCGAGGCTCCGCTCGTGCTGTGCCCCAGCCACAAGAGCTACGTCGACTTCCTCGTCCTGTCCTGGGCGCTGTACATGGGAGGCATGACGCCGCCGCACGTCGCGGCCGGCATCAACCTCTCGTTCTGGCCGTTCGGGGCGATCGCCCGGCGCGGCGGGGCCTTCTTCATCCGGCGCACGATGAAGGGCAACCGCATCTACACCGCGACGCTCCGCGCCTACGTGAAGGAGCTGCTCCGACAGCGCGTCTCGCAGGAGTTCTACGTCGAGGGCGGCCGGAGCCGCTCCGGCAAGCTGCTCTTCCCCAAGACCGGCCTCGTCTCGATGGAGATCGATGCGTGGCTCGAGCAGGCCGCGGACGACGTGCTCTTCGTGCCGGTGGCGATCGACTACGAGCGGCTCATCGAGGCGCGGAGCTACGCGCACGAGCTGGCGGGAGGGGAGAAGTCCAAGGAGGACATCCGGGGCTTGCTGCGCGCGCGCAAGGTGCTCCGCCGCCGGTACGGGCGCCTGACCGTGCAGTTCGAGCAGCCCATCTCGCTGCGGGCCTTCGCCGCGGAGCGGCTCGGATCCGAGGGGCGATCGCTCACGGCGGTCGAGGCGGGCGTCGAGCCCGGCGCAGCGGCGCCCTCCGGCCCGCTCGCCGCCGACCAGCGCCGCACGCTCGTGCAGGGGCTCGCGAGCCGGATCGCTTGGGGCATCAACCAGGCGGCGACGGTGACCGCGTCCGGGCTCCTCGCCGCGGCGCTCCTCGCCCACGTCCGCCGCGGCATCGGCGCCGAGGAGCTCACGCGCCGCGTGGCGCTGCTCCGCTCCCTCGCCGCGCGGCAGGGCGCCCGGTTCGGGCGGGGCCTGGCCGACGCGCCGCCCGACCCACGTCGTCCGGGCCCGCTCGCCGACGCCATGGCCCGCTACGAGGAGGAGGGGCTCGTCCGCGTCGAGCGGGCCGCCGGCGAGGTCATCTACCAGGTGGTGGAGGAGCGGCGACCGCTGCTCGACTACCACAAGAACGCCGTCCTCCATCGGTACGTGGCGCTGTCGCTCGTGGCCGGCGCGCTCCGCGCGAGCGGCGGCGAGGCGCCGCTGCCAGAGGTGCTGGAGCGCACGCAGTGGCTGTCGCGCCTCTTCAAGCTGGAGTTCATGTACGCGGTGGGGACGCGCATCGAGGACACCTTCGACGCCGCCGTCGCGGAGTTGGAGCGCGCCGGCGCCGTCGCGCGCGACGGCGGGCGCCTGCTCGCCGGCCCGGATCTCCAGACGCTCGACTTCCTCGCCGACCTGCTCCGGCCCTACCTCGAGGCCTACCTCGTCGCCGCCGAGACGCTCGTGGCGCCGCCGCGGGGCGAGGCTCCCGCGGACCGTCGAGCGCTGGTCAAGGTGGCGCTCGAGCAGGGCCGCGCCTCCTACGCCGCGGGCCGCATCGCGCTCCGGGAGTCGCTGTCGAAGGCGACGTTCGAGAACGCCGCGGAGTGGCTCGCGCAGCAGGGCGCATTCGCCGCGGCGGAACAAGACGCCGCTGCGGCGCATTGGCGCGACGCGGCGTGCCCCGAGCTCGTGCGCGAGATCAAGCGGCACCTCCAGGTTTGACGTCGATCACGGGAATTCCCCCTTCACTTCATGTGTGTGAGAAGGGTACTGTGGCGTTTCACCGCGCTGCGGTTTGAACCGGCTCGAACGTTAGCCCTGTCCCTTCAATCGTCTGGAGGCCGTCACGATGGCTGAGCATCCGCGAGTTCTCTGCAAGTCCCTGTGGAACAAGATCATGCCGGCCGAGGCTGCCGCCGCGCTGATCCCGAACGGCGCGACGATCGCGACCAGCGGCTTCACCGGCGCCGGTTATCCGAAGGTCGTCCCGATGGCGCTCGCGAAGCGCGCGGTCGAGGATCGCACCCGCGGCAAGCCCCTCCGCCTCAACGTCCTGACTGGCGCCTCGACGGGCCCCGAGCTCGACCAGGTGCTCGCCGTCACGGACGCGGTGGCGTTCCGGTTCCCGTACAACGGCGACGCCGCGATGCGCGAGCGCATCAACACCGGCACCGCCGAGTACCAGGACATGCACCTCAGCCACGCCGGCTCGCTGGTGCGCTACGGCTACTACGGCAAGATCGACTACGCCATCATCGAGGTGACGAAGATCCGTGAGGACGGGTCGCTCATCTACAGCTCGTCCTGCGGCGCCAATACCGCCTACTTCGACATGGCGGAGAAGTACATCCTCGAGGTCAACGAGTGGCAGGACGAGCGCCTCGAGGGGATGCACGACATCTTCAACGTCACCGGCAAGCACGGTGAGCGGAAGCCGATCCCGGTCCTCAAGGCGGACGATCGCGTCGGCTCGCCCTACCATACGATCGACGTCAGCAAGGTGGCGGCGGTCGTCATCTCGAACTGCCCCGACCGGAACGCGGCCTTCAAGGCCCCCGGCGAGGACCACAAGAAGATCGCCCAGCACATCCTCGACTTCCTCGACGGCGAGGTGAAGGCGGGCCGGCTGCCGAAGACCCTCACCCCGCTCCAGTCGGGCGTCGGCAACATCGCCAACGCGGTGCTGGTCGGCCTGAACGAGGGCCACTTCGAGAACATGACCTCCTACACCGAGGTCATCCAGGACGGCATGCTCGACCTGCTCGACTCGGGCAAGCTCCGCATCGCCTCCGCCACGGCGTTCTCCGTCTCGCCCGAGGGCCAGGAGCGGTTCAACAAGAACATCGACCGCTACCGGAAGCAGATCATCCTCCGGCCCCAGGACGTCTCGAACCACCCCGAGGTCATCCGCCGCCTCGGCTGCATCGCGATGAACGGGTTCGTCGAGGCCGACATCTACGGCCACGTCAACTCGACCCACATCGTGGGCAAGGGCATCGAGAACGGCATCGGCGGGTCGGGCGACTTCGCCCGCAACTCGGCGTACACGATCTTCATGTCCCCCGCGACCGCCAAGGACGGGAAGATCTCCGCCATCGTCCCGATGGCGACGCACATCGACCACACCGAGCACGACACGATGGGCTTCGTGACCGAGTTCGGCTTCGCCGACCTCCGCGGAAAGAGCCCGAAGCAGCGTGCGAAGGAGATCATCGAGAAGTGTGCCCACCCGGACTACCGGCCGATCCTGTGGGACTACTTCAAGCGCTCCTGCAAGTCGCCGAGCGCCGGCCTCCAGTCGCCGCACATGCTGAAGGAGGCCTTCTCGTTCCACACCCGTTACCTCGACACGGGCGACATGCGGCCGAAGCGGTAGGACGGGGCTTGCCCCCCGCCGCTTCCGCGGCGAACGGCTGACCTCTGCGGCCGCCCTCCGGGGCGGCCGTTCTTTTTGCTGCGCCGGCGGGCGACTGCGCTACGCTCCGCCCATGCCGACGCTCGACCTCGATCTCGCGCTCACGACCGCGCGCCGGGCGGTGGCGGCGGCCGCGGCCGCCGCCATCCCCCACTTCCGCCGCGGCGTGCGCGTAGACCTGAAGCCGGACCGCTCGCCCGTGACGGTGGCGGATCGCGAGTCGGAGGCCGCCATCCTCGCGGTGCTGCGGGCCGCCTTCCCCGACCACGGCGTGCTCGGCGAGGAGACGGGCGCCCACGCGGGCGCGGCCGCCACCCGCTGGATCGTCGATCCGCTCGACGGGACGCGCGGGTTCACGCGCGGCGAGGCGCTGTGGGGGCCGCTCGTGGCCCTCGAGCACGAGGGCGCGGTGGTGGCGGGCGCGATGGCGCTGCCGGTGGCGGGCGAGGTCTACTTCGCCGCGCGCGGCAAAGGCGCCTGGCTCGCGGCGGGCGGCGGAACGCCGACGCCGCTGCGCGTCTCGGGGATCTCGCGCTGGGAGGACGCCACCCTCCAGCTGGGCGAGCCGCGCGTGCTGCTCGCCGCGCCGTTCGCCGCGCCGGTCGAGCGGCTCTCCACGACCTGCGCCCGCACCCGCTGCTACGGCGACCTGGCCGGCTTCGCCATGGTCCTCACCGGGCGCGCCGAGGGGTGGATCGAGGCGGGCGTGCAGCTGTGGGACCTCGCGCCGATGAAGGTGCTGCTCGAGGAGGCGGGCGGGCGCTTCACGGACCTCGCCGGCGTCCCCACCGTCGCCTCGGGCCACTGCGTCGCGTCGAACGGGCTCGTCCACGATCACCTGCTGGCGGCGCTCGCGCCGGCCGTCGCGGCGCGGTGAGCGCCGATCGCTTCCTCCTCGGCGGCGTCCCGGTCGACCGCGTCACCGCCGCCGAGGCGCTCGACCGCATCGAGGCGCTGGTCGCGGCCGGCCGCGGCGGCGCCGTCTTCACGCCCAACGTCGACCACGTCGTGCTCGCGTCCCGCGACCCCGAGCTCGCCCGCGCCTACGGCGCCGTCGACCTCTCGCTCGCGGACGGGATGCCGGTCGTGTGGGCGTCGCGCCTCCTCGGCACGCCGTTGCCGGAGAAGGTCTCGGGCTCGGACCTCGTGCTGCCACTCGCGGAGCGGGCCGCCCAGCGCGGTTGGCGCACCTACCTCCTCGGCGGTGCGCCTGGCGTGGCGGAGGAGGCGGCGCGGCGGCTGCAGGCGCGCTTCCCCGGGCTCGTGCTGGCCGGGACCGACGCACCCCGGGTGACACTCGAGGCGGACGCAGAGGGCGACCACGCCCTGGCGCGGCTGGCGGCCGCGCGCCCTCAGCTCGTGCTCGTCGCGCTCGGCGCGCCCAAGCAGGAGGTGTGGATCCACCGCCACCGCGCGGCGCTCGGCCCCGCAGTCGCGGTCGGAGTCGGTGCCGCGCTCGACTTCGTGGCCGGCCGGGTGCGCCGCGCGCCGCTCTGGGTGTCGCAAGCGGGGCTGGAGTGGCTGTGGCGCCTCGGGCGCGAGCCCCGCCGGCTGTGGCGGCGCTACCTCGTCCAGGACCCGGCGTTCGCGGCGATCCTGTGGCGCGAGCTTCGCGACCGCCGGCGGGCCCCCGCCCGCCCCACGAGGCCGTAGGCCCGACTCCGGGCAGCGGCGCCGTCAGGCGCCGGTGCGCCGGAACAGGTCCACCACCGCCGCCTCTCGGCCGGCGCCGCGCGCGCGTCCGCGCGACCACTCGCGCAGCGCCTTGATCTGCTCCTCGTACGTCCGGTACAGCGGCACGAGGTCCTGCGCCAGCCGGCGGAGATCCTGGGTCTCGACCTCGCGCCCGAGGGCGTAGGCGCGGTGGAGCGCACCCACCACGACCTGCTCCAGCTCGGCGCCGGAGTAGCCGTCGCACCCCGCGGCGATGGCGGCGAGGTCGAAGCTCTCGGGCTTGCGGCCGCGCTTCTGGAGGTGGAGGGCGAGGATGGCGCGCCGCGCCTCGAGGTCCGGGAGGTCGACGAAGAACAGCTCGTCGAAGCGGCCGCGGCGCAGCAGCTCGGGCGGCAGCCGCGTCACGTCGTTCGCCGTCGCGACGACGAACACCGGCGAGCGCCGCTCCTGGAGCCAGGTCGAGAAGGCGCCCAGCACCCGCGCCGCGCGCGGATCGGCCCCCTGCCCCGGCGTGCTGCCGGCGAAGCCCTTCTCGATCTCGTCCACCCACAGCGCCACCGGCGCGATCGCCTCGGCCGACGCGAGCGCCCGCGCCAGCCCCTCCTCGGCGCCGTCGCGCGAGCCGAGGACCGAGGGCAGGTCGAGCCGGACGAGCGGGATCCGCAGCAGGCCCGCCACCGCCTTCGCGGCCAGCGACTTGCCGCAGCCCTGCACGCCGAGCAGCATCACCCCGCGCGGCGCCTGCAGCCCGAAGCCGCGGGCGTCGTGGGCGAAGGCGAGCGCCCGCTCGCCGATCCAGGCCTTGAAGCCGTCCAGCCCGCCGAGGTCCTCGGGGCGCTCGGTCACCTCGATGAGCTCGAGGCCGCGGTCGGCCGCGAGCAGCCGCTGCTTCTCCCCGGTGACGATCGCCACCGCCCGCTCGCCGAGCGTGGGGTCGACGTGCAGCGCGCGGCTGAAGGCGCGCTGCGCCTGGGTGTAGGTGAGCCCCGCCGCCGCCCCGAGCAGCGCGTGCAGCGCCGGCGCGGCCGCCGCGCTGGCGCCGCGCGCCGTGACGAGCGCCCCGAGCGCGCCCGCCAGCTCGTCGCGATCCGGGAGCGGCAGGCGCAGGACGGTGGTCTCGGCGGCGAGTCCCTCCGGCAGCCGCAGCGTCGGCGCGATGACGACCGCGCAGCGCCGGCGCGGGTAGAACTCGGGGAGGAGGTCGCGCAGGTGGCGCGCCACCGCCCGGTCCTCCAGCTCGTGGTGGAAGTCGAGCAGCAGCGCCGCCAGCGGCTTCTCCCCCGCGCCCGGCCCCAGGAGCGCGTCGAGCGCGGCGCGGGGATCCTTCGCGGCGCGGTCGACGGGATCGAGGCCGCGCCTGCGCGACCAGACCGCCACGCCCGCCTCGCCGCCCAGCGCGGCGCGGCAGAGCGCGATCGCGCGCTCCTCCTCCTCGCTCACGACGTACAGCAGGCGCGCGCCGGTGCGGCGCAGCTCGGCGAGCTCCTCGACGAAGCGGCTCACCTCCACTCCTCCGCGTCCGCGGTGCCGCGCACCGCCTCCTCGAACGAGGTGACGCCGCTCGCCACCTTGCGCACCGCGTGCTCGCGCAGGCTGCGCAGCCCGTCCTGGCGCGCGGTGCGCTGCAGCACCTCCGGCGTGGCGCCGTCGGCCACGAGGTGGCGCAGCCGCGCGTTCATCGGCAGCACCTCGAAGATCCCGGTCCGGCCGTAGTAGCCGGTGTAGCGGCACTTCGCGCACCCCTCGCCGCGGCGGGCGAGGAGCTTGCCGGCCCAGTCCTCCGGGTGCTTCACCCCCAGCGCCGCCACCTCGTCCGCGGTGAGCGGGACGTCGCCGGCGCAGGACGGGCAGACCTGCCGGACGAGGCGCTGCGCCACGACGCCGGTGAGCGTGGCCCCGACGAGGAAGCTCGGGACGCCCAGATCGCGCAGGCGCGCCACCGCGCCGACGGTGTCGCTCGTGTGCAGCGTCGTCAGCACCATGTGGCCGGTGAGCGCCGCCTGCACCGCCTGGCTGGCCGTCTCCGAGTCGCGCACCTCGCCCACCATGATGACGTCGGGGTCCTGGCGCAGGACGTGCCGGAGGGCGTCGGCGAAGCCGGTGCCGGTCTTGGGGTTGGCCGCGATCTGGTTGAAGTCCTCGTGCACCATCTCGATGGGGTCCTCGATCGTGACGACGTTCACCTCGGGTGAGGTGAGCGCCTGCAGCGCCGAGTAGAGGGTGGTCGTCTTCCCGCTGCCGGTCGGCCCCGTGACGATGACGAGCCCGTGCGGCCGCTCCAGCCAGCGCTCGAACGTCTCGCGCTCGTCCTGGAGGAACCCCAGCTCCGAGAGATCGCGGACGAGGACGTTCGGATCGAGGATGCGGACGACGATCTTGTCGCCGAACGCGGTGGGGACGGTCGAGACGCGCAGCTCCATCTCGGCGTCACCGCGCGCGGTGCGGATGCGCCCGTCCTGCGGGCGCTTGGCGGCGATGTCGAGGCGGCTCATGATCTTGAGCCGGTTCGCGATGGCGCCGTGGACGCCCTTCGGGATGCGGTAGACGGGGTGCAGGACGCCGTCGATCCGCATGCGGATGATGGACTCCTCGCGCCGCGGCTCGACGTGGATGTCGCTCGCCCGCTGCTCGAACGCGTAGTGGAGGAGGTACTCGACGGCGGCGATGACGGGCTCGCTCGACGCCTCCAGCGCCTCGAGGCCGGAGAGGTCGACGAACTGCTCCAGGTTGCCGACGTCGCTCGCGGGGGCGCCGTCCGCGAGCTGGGTCTGCGCCGCCCGGATCTGCTGCCGGAAGCCGTACACCTCGGCGATGGCCCGGTGGATGTCGGACGGCGCGGCGAGCACCGGCTCGACGTCGGTCCCGGTGAGGCCGCGCAGGTTCTCGAACAGCTCCCGATCGAACGGGTTGGCCGCCGCCACCACCAGCACGCCGTTGCGGCGCTCGAGCGGGAGCACCGCATGCCGCCGCGCGAAGGGGCGCGAGAGCGTGCGGGTGATGAGCTGGCCGTCGAGCTTGAGCGGGTCGATCTTCCGGTAGGGGACGCCGGCCGCCTCGGCGATCGCCCGGGCGGCCTTGTCCTCGTCCACCGCCTCGCCGTCCCGCCGGGCGTCCGGGAACTGGAACGAGGCGATGAGCTCGATGGGCGACAGCTCGGCGCGCCGGAGCGGGCGCCCACGGCTCGCCTGCTCGCGGAGCACCCGCGCGCGCTGTGCGGCCTCGCGGGCGAAGGCGGTCCGGCGGGCGTCGTCCGTGATGACTCCGCAGCGAGCCAGCGCGTCCGCGACGTACTCGAGCGTGAAGTCGGTGGATCGGAGCGGGCGCTGCACCGCGGCGAGTCTAGCGCGAGGCCGGAGCGCCCCCAAGCATCCGGCCGTGCGCGAGGTGGGCGCTCCACCTTCATCCCCGCGACGCCTCGATGGCCGCCTACGGGCCCACGGCGGGCGCCTCGCGGGCGAGCGAGACGAGCTCCGCCTCGATGGCGTGGCGCTCCAGCACGAGCGCCGACCGGGCGCGGCGCATGGAGCGCATCGCGAACACGGCCATGCCGGCGAGCATGAGGACACCCGCCGCGAACGTGAGGAGCGGCAGCTCGGCCGGGATGGGGATCAGCCCCGCCGCGAGCTCGAGGAAGCTCGTCGTGACGAACGCGAGGAGCGCGCAATAGTCGAGCGCCACCGCCCGGGTCAGGATCCGGTGCCGGTCGTCGAACGCCGCCACCTGCTGCCGGAGCAAGGCGCGCCGGCCCTCGTCACCCGCCGGGTCGCGGTGCTCGCGGGCGAGATCCCGCAGGCGAGGGACATCCGCGACACCTGGTTGTCGAGGCCCAGCGCAATGAGGCCGCAGGCCGAGACCATGACCGCTGGCGTCACGGCCTGGGCGATCCGCTGCAGCATTTCGCCAGAGAGCTCCATGGCTACAAATCTAGGGCGATCGCGGGCTCCGATGGCGGCCAGGCGAGCGCTCGCCCCGTCTCGCGTACCACGCGGGTCACTTCTCGTGGGCGCGACGGACGTGCGACATTGCCCGGAAGCGGAGGAATCTCCATGGACCTGCGACCAGGCGATCGCGCGCCAGAGTTGCCCCCCGGAGCACTCCCGTGGTCACCGCAGCCGGCCGAGCCTCACCCACACCACACGGGCTCGCTCCACGGCGCCACCGCCACCGGCGAGGCGGCTCGCCCCCGGCTGGCCGTCCGCATCGGCCTCTGGCTCGGCGACGGGGGCGTCGTCCACAAGGCACGCTGGCGAGCCGTGGACGACGCGGGGCTCCGCGCCGCGGCCGAGGCCGCCTGCGCGCTCCTCGAGACGCGGGGAGCGGGGATCCCGGAAGCGGCCGCCCTGCGCGACGCCGGCGCCCCCCCCGACCGAGCGGAGATGGTGGCGGCCGCGGTCGAGGCGGCGCTGCGCGCCGGCGCCGGCTAGCGCCGCTTCCGCCCGGCGACCCGGCGAGCGCGGCGCACCACACGGTGCGGCTCCGGCGGGCGGCCGGTCAGCCGCGCCTTCTCCTGCTCGTAGAGGCGCATGGCGTCGCGGAGCGCCTGCAAGCCCTCGCTGCGTCCCTGCGGCTCGGAGACGAGCACCTTCTTGTTCTCGAGCGCCTTGTAATCCTCGAAGAACCGCTTCAGCTCGCGCATCCGGTGCGGCGGCATCTCGGAGACGTCGTTGTAGTCCGCGTACTCCGGGTCGTCGGCGTGGACGGCGATCAGCTTGTCGTCCTCGCCCTTGTCGTCGCGCATCTTCATCACGCCGATGATCTTGGCGCGCATGATCGAGAGCGGCTGGATCGGCTCCTGGCAGTAGACCAGGATGTCGAGCGGGTCGCCGTCGTCGCAGTAGGTACGAGGGATGAACCCGTAGTTGGCCGGGTAGTGGACGGACGAGAAGAGGACCCGATCCACCACGAGCAGGCCCGACGCCTTGTCGAGCTCGTACTTCACCTTCGTCCCGGTCGGGATCTCGATGATGGCGGGAATGGAGTCCTCCACGTACCGGGGGAGCTCCACGTCATGCCAGGGATGCATGGCCAATGCGCGCCTCCTTGCGGCCTCGGGACGGCGCGACGCTATACCACCGCCGAGAGCGCTCCGCCCTAGATCCCGCCACCGTACTCGAACCCGGCCTCACGCACCTCCGCCTGCGTGACGCGGCTGCCGGGTGCCACACCGTGGGTGAGCCAGACGTTGCCGCCGATCGACGAGCCGCGGCCGATGGTGACGCGGCCGAGGATCGTGGCGCCGGAGTAGATGACGACGTCGTCCTCGACGATCGGGTGGCGATCGATCCCCTTGATGGGCAGGCCCTTCTCGTCCTTCGGGAAGCTCTTCGCGCCGAGCGTGACGCCCTGGTAGATGCGCACGTTCGTGCCGATGATGGCCGTCTCCCCGATGACGACGCCGGTGCCGTGATCGATGAAGAAGCGCTCCCCGATGCGGGCGCCGGGGTGGATGTCGATCCCCGTCACCGCGTGGGCGTGCTCGGTGATCATGCGCGGGATGAGAGGAACCGACAGCGCGTAGAGCTCGTGCGCGATCCGCTGGTTCGTGACCGCCAGCACGCCCGGGTAGCTGAAGATGGCCTCGTCCTTGATCTTGAGCGCGGGGTCGCCGTCGTAGGCGGCCTCCACGTCGGAGCCCACCAACCTCCGGACCTCCGGCAGCCGGGCCATGAACGCGCCGCAGACCTCGGCGGCGCGGTCGGTGCAATGGGCGCTGGTCTCGTCCTCGTGCCGCTCGAACGCGAGGCCGCGCCTCACCTGCTCCTCGAGCCCGTGGAGGACGCGATCGAGCATCGCGCCGATGTAGTAGTGCAGGTGCTCGTCCGAGAGGTCCGCCGCGCCAAAGTAGCCGGGGAAGAAGGCCGAGCGCAGCCCCTCCACGCAGGCGAGGACCGCGTCACGCGAGGGCAACACGATGCGGCCGCCGCCGTTCCGCGGCGGCGTCAGCTCCTCGGCCTGACGGCACAGGGCGTCGACCACGGGGGCGAGCGACCGCTGCGGGCCACGGCTGCCTGGGACGTTCTCCACGGTCGTCTCCTCCTGAGCGTGGGATCGCGTCCCCGCCGATCGAGTGTGGTTCAACGAGGGTCCGGCCGCAAGCTCACCCGCTCTCCCCCTCATCCTCCTCCGCCAGCGCCGCGTCGATGTCCGCCTCGCTCACCTCGAGGGCCGGGACGGTCTGCGCCTGGGCCGGCGCCGCCTCCGCGGGCTCGAGCCCCGGCGACGGCCCGGCCTCGACCCCGACCGGCGGCGCGGCCTCGACCCCGGCTGCCGGCGCGGCGCCAGGGCGGTGGAAGAAGTCCCACACCGCCTGCGCCGCCCTGGGCCCGAACCCCTCGACGCGGGCGAGCTCCTCCAGCGGCGCCTCCCGGATCCGCTTGAGCGAGCCGAGCGCGCGCAAGAGCGCCTTGCGGCGTCCCGCGCCGATCCCCGGGATGTCCTCCAGCACCGACTGGAAGTTGCGGGACCGGCGCAGCTTGCGGTGGAAGGTGATGGCGAACCGGTGCGCCTCGTCGCGCAGCCTCGTGAGCAGGAAGAGCTCGGCCGAGTTCTGGCGCAGGACGATCGGGTCCTTGCGGCCGGGGAGGAAGACGCGCTCCGGCGTCCGCTCCAGCTCCGACACGAAGCCGCGCTCCCGCACCTCCGCGGCGTCGGCCAGCACCGCCGCGGCCGTCTCTTCGCCCGGGCCTTCCAGCGTCCCACCCCGCTCGCCCTGAGCGTAGGACCCGCCAGGCCCCGGAGTCGAAGGGCGACGGCGCTTCCGTCCCGAGATCACCCTCGCCGTGCCGTAGTCGACGAGGCGGCTCTTGGCGAGCCCCACCATCTGCACGAACGGCACCCCCTCGTTCCCCGCCACCGGGGCGGTGGGGATGGCGAGGTCGTGCGCCGCCGCCAGCGCGGCGTGGAGCTGCCCCTTGCCGCCGTCGATGACGAGCAGGTCGGGGAAGCATCCCTCCGCCAGCGCGCGCTTGAGCCTCCGGGTGACGACCTCGTGCAGCATCGCGAAGTCGTCCTGACCGGCGACCCCCTTCACCTTGTAGCGGCGATAGTTGGCCTTGTCGGACTCGCCGTCCTTCATCGACACCCCCGACCCGACCGCCAGCGCGCCCTGGAAGGTGGAGATGTCGTAGCACTCCATCCAGCGCGGCTCCTTCGCGAGGTGGAGGGCACGCGTGAGCGCCGCCAGCGCCTCCTCGCGGCGCTCGTCCTTCTCGTGCCAGCTCTTGAACCCCTGCGCCGCGTTCTTGGCCGCCACCTCCAGCAGATCGGCCTTGGCACCGCGCTGGGGAGTGAGGAGCTTCACCTTCCGTCCGCGCCGGTCCGACAGCACCTCCGCCAGCGCCCACGCCCCCTCCACCTCGAGCGGCAGGAGGACCTCGTCGGGCGCCGGGTTCTGCTCGTAGTAGAGGGCGAGGAACGAGGAGAGCGTCTCCTCGTCGGGGAACTCCTGCTGGCGGAAGGGGTAGGTGCGCGCGTCCTCCAGCTTGCCGCGCCTCATCGACAGGACCGCGAGCACGAGGTCCGGCCCCTCCCGATAGAGCCCGAAGACGTCGCGGTCGCTCTCGTCCGCCATCAGGACACGCTGCTTCTCGAGGCTGCGCTCGACGGCGACGAGCTGATCGCGGACCCGCGCCGCCTCCTCGAAGCGGAGCGCGCCGGCCGCCTCCTGCATGCGAGCTTGCAGGCGATCCGCGAGCTCGCTGCCGCGGCCCTCGAGGAACTCGACCGCGTCCTCGACCGAGCGGCGATACTCCTCGGCGGGCACCTCGTAGACGCACGGCGCCGGGCAGCGGTGGATCTGGTAGAGGATGCACGGCCGCTTGCGGTGGTCGAAGACGTGGTCCGTGCAGGTGCGGAGCTGGAACCACCGGTTCACGATCCGCAGCGTCTCGCGGATCGAGCTCGCGCTCGAGTACGGCCCGAAGTAACGGGCGCCGTCGTCCTTGCGCTGCCGGGCCCGGCGCACCTCGAGCCGCGGGTACGGATGGCGATCGTCGAGGCGGAGGACGATGAAGTCCTTGTCGTCCCGCAGCCGGACGTTGAAGCGCGGCTGGTGCTTCTTGATGAGCTCGTTCTCGAGGAGCACCGCCTCCTTCTCGGAGCTCGTGACGATGACGTCGATGTCGCCGAGGAGGTCGTCGAGGAGCGCCACGAAGGCGCGCTCGTCGCCCCGCCCCGCGTCGAAGTAGCTCCGCACGCGGGACCGCAGGCTCGAAGCCTTCCCGACGTACACCACCTCCCCGCTCCGGTCCTTCATGAGATAGCAGCCCGGCTCGGGCGGCAGATCGGCCAGCTTCTGGCGGAGCGCAGCGTCCATCGTTCGGGGGGATTCTAAAGGGTTCTCGGATCTTGCGCTGGATCGGGCGCGTCGAACCGCACACGCTCACGAGCAGGGCCTATGACGCGGCCGGCAACGTCGGCGCCTCAGCCGCGGTCTCGGTGACCGTCGCGGTGGCGAATCGCCCGCGAGCGCTCGTCGCGCTGCGGACGAGCTCGACGCTGCGGTGCACGCTGAACAGCGGGTCGCGCGCCGCGGCTGCGTCGCATGCTGGCGAGAACAGGTCGGCGCGGTGGCGACGCGCTCTCGATCGTCGCCTAGAAGTACGCTCCGATGATCGAGCGCGCGCCGATGGTGGTCGTCTTCGAGGGGCCGACGTTCGAGTTGCTCGCGCTCGTGCTGACGTCAGCGAGCACCTCCGGTCCGAACCCGATGAAAAAGTGTCCGGGAGGGTGGACGACGACGGGGAGGAAGCCGCCCATCGCAAACCGCGTCAGGGTCGTCGAGCTGCCACTCTGGGTGCTGAACGCCAGCTCGAGCTGCGGCACCAGCGACACGTGGTCCGCGAGCGCCAGGTCATACCCGATGGACGGCAGCAACGTGAACAGCGTGGCGCTGACTCCCGACGAGATGTGCGCGATCTGCAGCTCCGCGCCGACCGCCAGGTGCGTCGCCGCGAAGTAGCGAACGCCAGGCGTGAAGGCCACCGTCGTCACGGACGCGCTATCCGCCGAGACGTTCTCGACCGAGAGCGCGCCGCTGAGGAGGACCCGCCCCTGGTCAGCCCAACCGTCCGCGGCAGCGGCGCGGCCGAACAGCGAGCCGGCGACGAGTGCGCAGCAGAGCGAGACGAGGCGGGGCAACGAGCGACGAGCATCGGACATGGCGATCCCCCTGTTCGAGCCGGCGATGGCGCGGCGGGCTGGCGACGACACGAACAGTACATCACGACGTGCACGGTCAGTCATATTTTCCCGGCAGACTGTGTTATCGGCTGGCCGCCGCGGCGTACAGCTAGCTCGGCGAACATCTTGGCGACTTCGGCGTTATCCATCGTGACGGAATGGCGTGCGACCGAGGTCGAAGCGTGGGAGGAGGCGCTCTCGTTGGCCAATCGCCACCCGAGCGGCCCGCGAACGACTTAGAGGTGCGTGCTCACGCCGTCCGCATCTACCCTCGGGAGAGAGCCCGCCGGCGCCCGGCGTGCCCCCGTCGCCTGCGCGCAGCCGCCGTTTCCGAGCGGCGACGCTCGAGGCGCCGCGGCACGCGCCGGGCCCGAGCAGCGGCCTCCAGTGCGAGTCGCGCCCAGGGGGACATCATCTCGGGCCCGTCGAGCGCCCCGTCTGGCGGCGACCAGTAGCTCATCCGGACGACCTTGCCACGCGCCTCGTATGTGAAAGCCTCGCCGCCCACTGCCTCGAACGACGGCTGGGTGACGGCGTCCACCTTGAGGTAGAGACGGTCGTCCGCGATGAGCGCGAATGGCAGCCGGCCGCACGAGATGATGTACCCGCCCATCATGGCCCGGGCGCGCACCGGACCGACGGATCCGAGGAGCTCGAGAGCGTGCTCCACGAAGCTGCTGATCGACATTTCCGCATCATAACGAGGCGCTCGGGCCTTGCGGCCACGACGCGCGAGGAGCTGGCCGTCGGCGGCCGCGATCCGATCCTCGGCGCCCGTCGCTTACCCACGCGCGTCGAGGCTCACTCCTCACACAAGGGCGGTCGGAATCACCGCCTCCGCCGCCGCATCGCCTGCGCCCGCCGCGGCGGGCGGCGGACCGCGTCGGCGGCGGCCAGGTTGGCACCGGAGCCGAGCAGGCCCTTCGCGCCGGCGGGCGCCTTGCGCGCGACCCCGAGCTGCAGGTCCTTCAGCGCCAGGATGCGGTCGCGGAGCTGGGCCGCCTTCTCGAACTCGAGCGCCTTGGAGGCGGCCTTCATGTCCTTCTCGAGCTCCTCGATCATGCCCGGGATCTGCTCGGGCTGGTACTCGGCGCCGCCCTCGGCCGCCATCGGCACGGTCACGTAGTCGGCCTCGTAGATCGCCATGTTCAGATCGGTGATGTTGCGCTTCACCGACTGCGGCGTGATCCCGTGCTCCTCGTTGTACCTGCGCTGGAGCTCGCGCCGGCGGTTCGTCTCGTCGAGCGCCTTCCGCATCGAGTCGGTGATCTTGTCCGCGTAGAGGAGCACCCGGCCGTCCACGTTGCGGGCGGCGCGGCCGATGGTCTGGATGAGCGACACCTCGCTGCGGAGGAAGCCCTCCTTGTCGGCGTCGAGCACGGCCACCAGCGACACCTCCGGGATGTCGAGCCCCTCCCGCAGCAGGTTGATCCCGATGAGGACGTCGAACTCTCCGCGGCGGAGATCGCGGATGAGCGCGCTGCGCTCCAGCGTGTCGATGTCGGAGTGCAGATACCGACAGCGGACGCCGACGTCCGTGTAGTACTCGGTGAGATCCTCGGCCATGCGCTTCGTGAGCGTGGTCACGAGGACGCGCTGCCCGGCCTTCTCTCGCGCCCGGACCTCGCCCAGCAGATCGTCCACCTGGGTCCCGACGGGCCGCACCTCCACCTCGGGATCCGTGAGCCCGGTGGGCCGGATGATCTGCTCCACCACCACCCCGCCCGCCTTCTCCAGCTCGTACGCGGCCGGCGTCGCCGAGACGTAGATGCCCTGCCTCGGCATGCGCTCGAACTCCTCGAACTTGAGCGGCCGGTTGTCGAGCGCCGAGGGCAACCGGAACCCGAACTCGACCAGGGTCTCCTTGCGCGAGCGGTCGCCGCGGTACATGGCGCCGATCTGGGGCACGGTCTGGTGCGACTCGTCGATGACGAGCAGGAAGTCCTTCGGGAAGTAGTCGAGCAGGCACGGCGGCGGATCGCCCGCCTTCCGCCCGGAGAGCCAGCGCGAGTAGTTCTCGATCCCCGAGCAGAACCCCATCTGCTCCAGCATCTCGAGATCGAACATCGTGCGCTGCTCGAGCCGCTGCGCCTCGACGAGCTTGTCCTGCGACCGCAGCTCCTGGAGCCGTTCGCGCAGCTCCTCGCGGATGCCCTCGATGGCGCGGCGGCGCGTCTCCGGGGCCGACACGTAGTGGCTGTTGGGGAAGATGGCGACCTTGTCCAGCCCGGCCACGTTGTGGCCGCGCAGCGGATCGAACTCGGTGATGCGGTCCACGACGTCGCCGAAGAACTCGATGCGGACCGCCCGCTCCTCCTCGTAGGGCGGGAAGACCTCGATCGTGTCGCCCCGCACGCGGAAGGTGCCGCGGTGGAAGTCGAGGTCGTTCCGCTCGTACTGGATGTCGATCAGGGAGCGGATGAAGCGGTCGCGCAGGAACTCCTGCCCTTTCTCCACCTGCTGCAGCAGCCCGTAGTACGCCTCGGCGGTGCCGAGGCCGTAGATGCAGGACACCGAGGCGACGATGAGCACGTCGTTCCGGGTGAGGAGGGCGTGCGTCGCCGCGTGCCGCATGCGGTCGATCTCGTCGTTGATGGACGAGTCCTTCTCGATGTACGTGTCCGTCGACGGGACGTACGCCTCGGGCTGGTAATAGTCGTAGTAGCTGACGAAGTAGTGGACGGCGGCCTCCGGGAAGAGCTCCCTGAACTCCCCGTAGAGCTGCGCCGCCAGCGTCTTGTTGTGGGCGATGACGAGCGTCGGCCGCTTCACCTCCGCCACCACGTTCGCGACCGTGAAGGTCTTGCCCGAGCCGGTGACGCCGAGCAGCACCTGCGCCCCGTCGCGGCGGCGCAGCCCCTCGGTCAGCTCCCTGATCGCCCGCGGCTGATCGCCCGCGGGCCGGAGCTCGCTCCGGATGTCGAACGGCACGCCTTAGGCTTAACCCGGGACGAGCCTCCGGTCATCTCGACAGCGCCCTCCGGCCCCTCCCCGCCTCGACCACGTCGGCTCGGGCGTAGGGCTGGCCGCCGGCGGCGTTCGAGAGCGAGGCCGGGATCTGCTCCCGGCAGGCCTTCACTGTACGTCACGCGTGAGCCGCAGCCGCTACTCCACCTTCCACGTCGTCCCGTCCGGACCGTCCATGAGGGCGATCCCCTGGGCCAGGAGCTCGGCCCGGATGGCGTCGGATCGCGCGAAGTCCTTCGCCTTCCGCGCGGCGGCCCGCTCCTCGATCCGCTGCGCCACCATCGCCTGATCGATGCCGCGTCGCGTCGCCGCCCGGTCCCGCAGCGCGAGCAGCGCCTCCCGCGGAGCACGCTGCAGGATCCCGAGCTCGTGCCCGACGAGCCGCACGTCGCGCGCGAAGCGGGCCAGGCGCGCGCGGTCCTCGGGGGCCTTCCTGCCCTTCTTGTCGGCGAGGGCGTTCGCGGCGGTGAACACGTCGGCGAGGAGGCCCAGCACGGCAGCGGTGTTGAAGTCGTCGTCGAGGACGGCGCGACACCGCTCGACGAAGTCGTCGGGGGGACTCTCGCCGGCGGGCGCGCCCTCCCCCAGCGCGTCGGCCTTCTGCAGCGTCTCGTACAGGTAGACGAGCCGCCGCTCCGCCTCGACCAGCGCCGTGTCCGTGTAGTTGATGGGGTTCCGGTAGTGCGTCCCGAGAAGGAAGAGCCGCACCACCTCGCCGTCGAACTTCGCCAGCACGTCGCGGATCGTGAAGAAGTTACCGAGCGACTTCGACATCTTCTCCTGGTCGATCTCGACGAAGCCGTTGTGGCCCCAGTAGCGGGCGAACTCCTCGGCGTGGAGCCCGTCCCCGAGCGCCGCCACCGACTGCGCGATCTCGTTCGTATGGTGCGGGAAGACCAGGTCCTTGCCTCCGCCGTGCAGGTCGATCGGCGTGCCGAGGTGCTCGGCGCTCATCGCGGAGCACTCGATGTGCCACCCCGGCCGGCCCTTTCCCCACGGGGAGTCCCACGCCGGCTCGCCCGGCTTGGCGGCCTTCCACAGCGCGAAGTCGAGCGGATCCTCCTTCGCCTCGCCCACCTCCACGCGGGCCCCGGAGAGGAGATCGTCGAGGTTCCGCTTCGAGAGGCGGCCGTACTCGGGGAACTTGCGGACCCGGTAGTACACGTCCCTGTTCGCGGCGGCGTAGGCGTAGCCCTTGCCGATCAGCGTCTCGATCATGGCGACGATCTGCGGCACGTGCTCGGAGACACGGGGCGCCACGTCGGGGCGCAGGTTCCCGAGGGCATCCATGTCCTCGTCGTAGGCGCGCGCGTAGTGGGCCGCCAGCGCGATGGGGTCCTCGCCCCGCTCGTTGGCGCGCTTGATGATCTTGTCGTCCACATCGGTGAAGTTGCGGACGTACTTCACGTCGTAGCCGCGGGCACGCAGGTGGCGCAGCACCACGTCCCACGCCACGTAGCATCGCGCGTGGCCGATGTGGGCGTGGTCGTAGACGGTTGGCCCGCAGCAGTAGAAGCGAACCTTGCCCGGCTCGAGGGGGACGAACTCGCGCTTCTTGCCGGCGAGGGTGTCGTGGATCTGGATGGTCATCGCGTTCGGTCCTAGAGCCGTCATCGCCCGGCGCGAAAGAGCAGCGCAACCGCGTGAGCGGCGATGCCCTCGCCACGCCCGACGAAGCCGAGCTTCTCGCCGGTGGTGGCCTTCACGTTCACCTGCGCGGGCGACACGCCGAGCGCCTCGGCGAGCCTGGAGCGCATCTCCTCCCCCCGGGGCGCGATCTTGGGCCGCCGCGCCGCCAGCGTCACGTCGCAGTTGCCGACGCGCCAGCCCGCCGCGGCCGCCTTGCGCACGATCTCCCGCAGGAGAAGGAGCGAGGAGACGCCCCTCCAGCGCTCGTCCGTGTCGGGGAAGTGCCGCCCCAGGTCGCCCAGGCCGGCCGCGCCGAGGATCGCGTCACCGATCGCGTGAGCGCAGATGTCGGCGTCCGAGTGGCCGACCAGGCCGTCCCCCTCGAACTCGACCCCGCCCAGCACGAGCCGCCGGCCCGGACCGAACGGGTGGACGTCGTAGCCAATCCCCATCGCCACCGGCGCCTCGAGCCGCGCCCGTGCGCGCTCCACGTCCTCGGCGCTCGTGATCTTGAAGTTCCCCGCCTCGCCCTGGACGAGGGCGACGGGAAGCCCGAGCCGCTCCACGAGCGCGCACTCGTCGGTCGCCTCGGCGGCCGATGCGCCCGCGGCTTCGAACGCGCGCCTGAGGACGTCGACCCGGAAGCCCTGCGGCGTCTGCGCCAGCCAGACCGTGCGCCGGTCGAGGGTACGGCCGACGCGCGGGCCTTCGCCATCGGCCCGAGGCGCCGCCTCCTTCACGGTGTCGCTGGCCGGCACGGCCGCGAGCGCCGCGCCCTCGCGCGCCGCGGCGAACGCGACGGCCCGCGCCAGATCCGGCGTCGCGAAGGGTCGCGCCGCATCGTGGACCAGCACGAGAGCGCAGTCCTCGGCGGCGGCGAGGCCGTTGCGAACCGAGTCGGCGCGGGCCGGGCCACCCGCGACGGTCCGCACCGGCTTGCCGAGCTCGGCCAGCTCGGAGGCGGCGCGCCTCTCCTGCCCCGGGGGCACGACCGCCACCACCAGGTCCACCAGATCGCAGGCGGCGAGGCCCGCGGCGCTGCGGCGCAGGACCGTCTTGCCCCCCAGGTCGAGCCACTGCTTCGCGACGCCAGCCCGGATGCCCGAGCCGCCGGCCGCCACGATCCCTGCCACCCGCTCGCCGCCGATCATCGCTGCCTCCGTGAGGTGGCATCACCCGTGCTTCACCGTCAGGCGATGGCCAGACTCCTCGCCGCCACGCGCCTCGGCGCGCCCAGACACGACCGCCGCGCGGACCGTGGTCCACGCGGCGGCGGGTGCACGCCGTGGCCGGTCGCCTCTCGGCGCCCGGCCCGGAGCGCGTCACTCGATGTTGAAGATCTTCTTCAGGTCGGTCTCGACGTCCTGCTCGTCGCAGTCCTTCGCGATGGCGAGCTCCTTGATGAGGAGAGAGCGAGCCGTGTCGAGCATCTTCCGCTCACCGAACGAGAGATCCTTGTCGGAGCGGAGCAGGTAGAGGTCGCGCAGCACCTCGGCGATCTCGAAGACGGAGCCGGTCTTGATCTTGTCCATGTACTCGCGGTAGCGGCGGTTCCAGGTCGTCGAGTCGACCGAGACCTCCTTCTCGCGCAGGATGCTGTAGACCTTGCGGACGTCCTTCTCCCCGATGATCTCGCGCAGGCCGACCGAGCCGACCTTGTTCATCGGGATCATGATCTTCATTCCGTTGTCGAGGATGCGGAGCACGTAGAAGGACTGCCGCTGGCCAGCGACCTCCTTGTGCTCGATCCCCAACACCTCACCTACCCCCTGCCCTGGGTAGACGGCCTTATCCCCGACCTTGAAATTGTGGCCTACTGCGATAGGCTGCGCTGCGGGAGTTGCGGTTACGGGCATCAGTTCCTCCGGCCCTCGCCAGGATTGGCGGAACCCGTCCTTCTCCCACCTTCGGGCAGAACGGGTAGGGTGCCGAGTCGCGGGACCCTACCACACCTTCACTTTCGCGTCAATCTTGAAAAACCCGCACGTGTCGAGGGTGGTGGGCGTTCGACGTACACGCCCCAGGCGTGGACGCGGTGATGCGGCGGCCGTTTCTCCCGCTGGCGCTCGGTTTCGCCGCCGGCGTCGCGATCCAGGGCCCCGGGATCTCTCTCGCGACGGCGGCCGCGGCCACGCTCCTCGCCCTGTCGCCGCCGCTCGCCCCGCTCGCCTTCGGGTGCGCCGGTTTCGCGATCGCGGCCGCGGCGCGCGGAACGGCGGCACTCGAGTCGCCTTCCACGCCTGCGCAGGCGCTCGTCGAGGGGCGCGTGGTGTCCGTCCCCGAACGGTTCGAGGGCCAGGTGCGCTTCACGCTCCGTCCGCCGCGGGGCGACCTCTTCCTCGCCACGGCCCCCGATCTGCCGTGGCCCATCGCGCTCGGCGATCGGCTCCGGATGCAGGCGCGCCTGCGCGCTCCGGAGGGGCAGCGCAATCCGCGCGGGCGCGACCGCGCCGCCGAGCTGCGCGCACGAGGGATCGCACTCGAGGCGCACGCGTCCGCGCCGCCGGTCCGCCTCGGGCCGCCCTCACCGCTCGCGCGCCTCGAGCTCGGGCGCGCCCGGTTCGCCGCCGCCGCGGCCGCGGCCCTGCCGCCCCGGGAGGCGGGCCTGGTGCGAGCGATCGGGACCGGCGATCGAGGCGGCATCGATTCCGAGACCGCCGACGCCTTCGCTCGCAGCGGCCTCGCTCACCTCCTCTCCGTGTCGGGCTTGCACCTGGCGGTGGTCGCGTTCGGCGCCTATCGGCTCATGCGTGCGGGGCTGGCCCGGCTCGGCCGTGCGCCGGATCGCGACGAGCGCCGGCCCGCTGCCCTGCTCGCGCTCCCGGTCACCGCGCTGTACGCGCTCGGCACCGGGGCCGACGTACCGGTGGTGCGCTCGGCACTGGCCGCGGCGCTCGCGTTCGGGGCCGTCCTCTTCGACCGCGAGGCGGACGCGCTGAACGGGATCGCGCTCGCCCTGATCGCGGTGCTCGCGGCCGCGCCCGGCGCTTTGCTCGACCCCTCGCTCCAGCTCTCGTTTGCGTCGGTGGCCGGCCTGGCGCTGCTCTCGGGACCGCTCCGGCGCGCGCTCCCGGTCGAGCCCGATCGCGCCCGCTGGCACGGGCGCGCCCGAGAGATCCTCCTCGCGAGCATCTGCGCCAGCACGGCCGCCACGCTCGCGACCGCGCCCATCGTCGCGTTCCACTTCCGCCGGCTGTCGGTCCTGGCGGTCGCTTCGAACCTCGCCGGCGTGCCGCTCGGCTCGGCGCTGACCGTGGTGACGGCGCTCGCCGCTGTCGCGGCCGCGCTCGCCCCCCCCGCTGCAGCGCCTTTTCTGGCGATGGCGCACCCGCTCGCGGTCGCCCTCCTGTGGGTGAACGACGTCTGCGCCGCCCCCGCGTGGTCCGCCGTCGGCGTCGGCTCGCCCGGGCTGCTCGGATGCGCCGGCTGCTACCTCGGGCTGCTCGGTGCCTGGAAGCTCCGCGGGCGCCTGCGGCTCGTGTCGGCGGCGCTGGCGGTGACGGCTCTGCTCGCGCCGGCGCCCGTGCGTCACGCGCTGGCGGCCCGCCGCGGCGGGCTCGAGGTCACGTTCCTCTCCGTCGGGCAGGGCGACGCGGCGGCCCTCCTCCTGCCGGACGGAAGCGCGGTCCTCGTCGACGGCGGAGGCGAGGCGCAGGGCCGCGGAGACCCCGGAGCCCGCGATGTCGTCCCGTGGCTGCGCGACGCCGGCGTGCGGCGCCTCGCGGCCGTGTTCCTCTCCCACCCCCATCCGGATCACCTGCTCGGGCTCGCCGCGGTGGCGCGCGCTTTCCCGATCGACCGCTTCTTCACCAACGGCCGGCCGGTGGACGACGCGACCGCGGAGGCGTTCGCCGCTCTCCCCTCCCCCACCGTCTTCCGGCCCGGCGACGCCTTCGAGCGGGCCGGGGTCCGGTTCGAGGCGCTCGGTCCACCGGACGGCTCCGAGGCGTGGAGCGAGAACGACGCCTCGCTCGTCCTTCGCGTGACGCACGGCGGCGTCGCGCTCCTGCTCTGCGGCGACGTCGAGGCGGAGGGCGAGGCCGCGCTCCTCGCGGCGGCGCCGGAGCGCCTCCGGACGGACGTCGTCAAGGTGCCTCATCACGGCAGCGCGACCAGCTCGGGTGAGGCGCTGGTGGCGGCAACGCACCCTCGCTATGCCGTGGTCACGGCGGGCCGGGACAACCGCTTCGGGTTCCCTTCGCCGGACGTGGTCGCCCGGTGGCAGGCGTCCGGCGCGGAGGTGCTGCGCACGGGCGATGGAGCGATTCGGTTCCTGTCGGACGGGCGGACGGTCCATCGCGCCCCCGCCCTAGCGTCGCTCGACGCGCTGGCGCTGTGGCGCGAGCATCGCTAGGTTCCCGGACGCATGATCGACTTCGAGCGGATCGATCTGGCGGACGTGGCTCGCCTCATCCAGAAGCACATCCCGCCCGGAGAGCCACCCGTCGGGTACCTCCGCGGGCGGAGCTATTTCCGTGATGTCCTGGTCCACGCGCTGAGCTGCTCGGACGTCGAGGCGGAGCAGCTCGTCGACACGCTCGAGATGAACGGATACCTGCGGTTCGAGGGCGACCCGGCCGAGCGGTCCGTGGCCGAGAGCCGCTGGGACATCCACGTCACCTGACGGTATTCATTCCGTTCGCCCTGAGAGCCTGAGAAGAAATCCCCTCCCGTCGCCGGATCGAGCGATCCGCGTCGCATCGCTTCGTTGCTCCTCCCTCACATAGCCTCCGGCTATGTTCGGTCGTCGCGCCTCGCCGGGCACCCGCGCCGCGTTTCGATCATGCGCGGCGTGGGTGTTGCGCCTCGCTCGCCCGGCTCGGTCCGAGGGTTCCTTCACAGGCCCTGAGCGTAGGCGCGCAGCGCCGTAGTCGAACGGCGACGGCAGGTGAGATCCGTCCGAGAGCTCGCGCCATCTCCGCGATGGCACGCGTCGTGAAACACCGCCGCGTGATGTCTCCGTCCGGCCAGAGCACGCGAGCGCTCATTGCCGCCGTCCTCGCCGAGCCGGATCCGGAGCGGGGCCCATGGCTGCGCGCGATCCAGGGCCCGCGCCCGGGCGATCGGCTCGCGGTCCGTGACGGCGCGGTGCTCGGCCGGGGCCGCGCCGCGGACCTGCGACTACCCGACGGACTCGCCTCTCGATGTCACGCGAGGTTCACGCGCGTCGGCGCCTGCTGGCGCGTCCACGATCTCGGCAGCAAGAACGGCGTGCGCGTCAACGGGCGTCGGGCCGCCGCGGCTGGCGCGCTGCTCGCGCCAGGGGATCGGGTCGCGGTCGGCGCGACCTTGCTCCTCTTCGAGGCGTCCCCCCTCGCGCCGTCCACGGCTCCCGAACCCGTCCAGGGCGGGACTGCCCCCGGGGTGAACGCGAAGCGGCGTCCGATCCTGATCGCTGCCGCGCTCGTCGCGGCCGCCGCGGCGTTCGCCGTCGCCGCCGGGTGAGGTGCGACATCGAGCGTCCCGACCACGGTTCGGACATCAGGCCCGGACGAGCCCGGCCCGGTCCAGCATGAGCTGGCACAGCTCCCGGTGGCGGGAGAGCAGGCTCGAGAACTGGACGAGCCCGCGCCGCGTGAGCACGGCGTAGAGCGTGCCTGCCAGACCGACCCGTACCTCGACCTTCAGGATCTCGTTCCAGGTCACCTGGAGCCGACGGAACACGCTCCGGAAGACGACGCCGTCCGGCGTCACCTCCACCGCCATCCGGCCGTAGTGGACGCTGTAGGCGACGAAGAAGACGAGGAAGGCCAGCGCCGAGACGACGCTGCTCCCCGGCGCTCCTGGGAAGAGGGCGAGCGCGCCGACGGCCACCGCCCACACCGCAGCGGCAGCGGCGAGCGCCAGCCGGAACGAGAGCCGTGCGCGGAACGTGCGGCGCGCCACGAGGGGAGTTTACGGATCGGCGCGTGGCGGCCGCAAACCACTGCCCCGACCGGTCGAGACCCGACGGGGCAGGCCCCCGGATCAGCTCTGCGGGGCGAGGAACGGGTTCTCGAGCACGATCGTCTCGCCGCGGTCGGCGCCCACCGAGACGGCCACCACCTTCACGCCGACGAGCTGGGCCATCCGCTCGACGTACGCGCGCGCGGCGCGAGGCAGATCCTCCCAGCGTCGAATCCCGTCCAGCTTCTCCGTCCACCCGGGGAGCGACTCGTAGACGGCCTCGCACCTCTCGAGCGTCTCGAGATCGCTCGGCATCTCGTCGAACGTACGATCGCCGCAGCGGTAGCCGACCGCGATCTTGATCTCGGGGAAGCCGGTCAGGACGTCGAGCTTGGTCACCGCGATGCCGTCGATGCCGTTGACGCGCACCGCGTACCGGAGCGCGAGCGCGTCCATCCAGCCCGTCCGCCGCGGGCGCCCCGTGGTCGCGCCGAACTCGCCGCCGATCTGCCGCAGCTTCTCGCCCGTCGCGTCCTTGAGCTCGCTGGGATAGGGCCCGCCGCCGACGCGGGTGGAGTACGCCTTGGTGATGCCGATGACGCGGTCGATGGCGGTCGGTCCGACGCCCGAGCCCGTGGCGGCGTTCCCGGCCACCGTGTTGGAGCTCGTGACGAACGGGTAGGTGCCGTGATCCACGTCGAGGAGCGTGCCCTGCGCGCCTTCGAACAGGAGCGACTTGCCGGCCTGGATCGCGCGGTACAGCCAGAGCGACGCGTCGCGGGCGTACGGCCTGAGCTTCCGGCCCAGCTCGACGCACTGCTTCACCAGCGAGGCCTCGTCGACGTCGAGCGTCGCCCCGAGGCGAGCCAGCTCCTCGCGAGCGCCCGGGAGCCGCTCCTTCACCTTGCGCGCGAGCCGCGCCTCGTCGAGGAGGTCCCGGATCCGCATCCCTCGCCGCGCCACCTTGTCCTCGTATGTCGGGCCGATGCCGCGACCGGTGGTGCCGATCTTGCTCGCCCCCATCCGCTGCTCGCGGGCGAGGTCGAGCGCCTTGTGCCAGGGCATGATCACGTGCGCGTCGAGCGACAGGACGAGCTGCTCGTCATCCTGCAGGAGGCCGCGCGCCTTGAGCGCGTCGATCTCGCGCGCCAGCACCTCCGGGTCGACGACCACGCCATTCCCGATGACGCAGGACTTTCCGGGGTGCAGGATGCCGGACGGGATCAGGTGAAGGACCGTCTTCTGGCCTCCCACCACGAGCGTGTGGCCGGCGTTGTTGCCGCCCTGGAAGCGGACCACCACGTCCGCCTGCTGCGTGAAGAGGTCGACGACCTTCCCCTTCCCCTCGTCACCCCACTGCGCACCGATCACGACGACGTTGGGCATCTCAATTCCCTCGGGTTCCGGAACGCTCGACGATACCAGGGGTTCCGCGGGCGTTCCAGCGTCCGGTCGCGGCCCCCGCCGACGTCAGCGAGGCGAGCGGCGTGAACGCGCGCCGGCCCGGCGGCGCTGCACGCCTCGCGCCCCCGCCCGCTCGAGGGCCTGCGTCGCGAACTCGAGGTCGACGGCGAACCCGATCGCGGGCCCGGGCCGGCCGAAGCGCGCCAGCAGCCCGTCGTAGCGGCCGCCTGCGGCGACGTGGCTGCCGGCGCCCGGCGCGTAGCCGGCGAAGGTGATCCCCGTGTAGTACCCGAGGCCGCGCACCTCGCCGAGATCGACCTCGACCTCGGGCAACCCGCGCCGCCGCGCGAGCCGGAGCGCCGCCTCGACCTCGCCGAGCGCCGTGGCCGCCGCGGGCACCACGCGCGCCACCTCGCGCGCCCGCTCCAGCGCGCGTTCGCCGTAGAGCCCGGCCAGCGCGGGCAGCGCCGCGCGCGCGGCGGCGCTCCCTCGGGCGCGGCGGGCCAGCGCGGCCAGCGCGCCCTCGTCCTTCCTCGCGAGCGCCACCGACGCCTCGGCGCGCGCCGCCGGCGGCAGCCCGGCCGCCGCGACTACCTCCTGGGCGAAGCGCGCGTGGCCGACCTCCACGACGGCGCCGCGGAGACCGACCCGCTCCAGCGCGCGCCCGAGCACGGTGAGGGCCTCGGCGTCGGCGCGGGGCCCTCCCTCGCCGAGGAGCTCGACGCCGGCCTGGTACACCTCGCGCGGCCGGCCGGCGCGCGCCTCGAACGCCCTCAGCACCGGGCCGTCGTAGCAGAGCCGGGCCGGGCCGGGGAGCGCGTCGGGCCGCGCCGCGTACAGCCGGGCGATCTGCGGCGTGATGTCGGGCCGGATGGCGACCACCTCGCCCGAGCCCGGCTCGACGAACTTGAGCACGCCGGCGAGCGCCGCCGGCGACAGGCCGCGCTCGACCACGTCCAGGCGCTCCAGCGTCGGCAGCAGCACGCGCCGGTACCCGAACGAGGAGAAGACGTCGTGCAGGTCGTGCGACAGCTCCGCGAGATCGGCCGAGTGGTCGGGCAGCAGGTCGCGCAGGCCCGCGGGGAGCGACAGGTCGAGCATGGCGCGGCAATGTACCCGCTACGGAGCAAGCACGAAAGGGCGCGCGGCGCGCCGGTGGACGTGCGGCAGCTCGCTAGAGGTGGATCGAGCGGACCGAGCGCACGTGCTCCAGGCGGCGCAGCTCCGCGAGCACCTCCGCCCCGGGCGCCGAGTCCACGTTGATGAGCGAGAAGGCGGAGCGGCGCTCCGCGTCTCTCGACAGGAAGACGCGGGCGATGTTGATGCCGGCCTGGCCGAGCGCCGTGCCGAGGTGGCCGACGACGCCGGGGGCGTCGTCGTTCTCGCACATGATGATGTCGCCCTCCGGCACCGCCTCCAGGCGGAACTGGTTCACGCGCACGACCCGCAGCTCGCGCCGGCCGAACACCGTACCCGCCACCACCGCCTCGCCGCCCGCGCCGCGCAGCGCGACGGTGAGCTCGGAGACGTAGTCGCGCGCCTCGGGGTCGAGCTCCTCGCGCAGCACGAGCCCGCGCTCCCGCGCGATCGCCGGCGCCGAGACCTCGTTCACCGGCTGCTCGAGCACGTGGCGCAGCAGCCCCTTCAGCACCTGCGCCGCCAGCACGCGGTGCGGCGCGTGCGACAGCTCCCCGGCGAGCTCCAGCCGGACCTCGCTGATGGAGGCGGGCGCGATCTGCGCCGCCAGCGAGCCGAGCTTCTCCGCCAGCTCGAGGTAGGGCGCGATGCGGTCGACCAGCTCCCGCGGGATGCTCGGCAGGTTCACCGCGTTCTTCACCTCGCCGCGCGTGAGGTAGGCGGCGAGCTGCTCGGCGATCGCGACCGCCACCGCCGCCTGCGCCTCCTCGGTCGAGGCCCCCAGGTGCGGGGTGCAGATGACCCCGTCGAGCCGGAGCAGCGGGTGATCGGGCGGCGGCGGCTCCTTCTCGAAGACGTCGAGCGCGGCGCCGCCGAGGTGGCCGGAGGCGATCGCCTCGGCCAGCGCGCGCTCGTCGACGAGGCCACCGCGGGCGCAGTTGACGAGGAGCGCCCCCTTCTTCATCCGGCGCAGCGTCTCCGCGTTGACGACGTTCTTCGTCTGTTCCGTGAGCGGGACGTGGAGCGAGACGACGTCGGCCTGCGGCCACAGGTCGTCGAGGGAGACCTGCGCCACGCCCAGCTTGGCGGCGGCGTCGGCGCTGATGAACGGGTCGTACGCGATCACCCGCATCTTGAGCGCGAGGCACCGCTCGACGACGATCGACCCGATGTTGCCGATGCCGACCACGCCGAGCGTCTTCCCCGCCAGCTCGTGCCCCTGGAACTTCTTCTTCTCCCACTTGCCCGCCCTGACGCTGGCGGTGGCCTGGGCGACGTGGCGCGCCAGGGCCAGCATGTGCGCCAGCGTCAGCTCGGCGACGGTGGTCGATGAGCCGCCGGGGGTGTTCATGACCACGACGCCGCGCCGGGTGGCCGCCTCCAGGTCCACGTTGTCGACGCCGACCCCGGCGCGGCCAACCACCTTGAGCCGGGTGGCGCGCTCGAGCAGCCGCGCGGTCACCTTGGTCGCGCTGCGCACCGCGAGCGCGTCGTAGTCGCCGGCGATCCGCTCCAGCTCCTCCGGCGGGAGGCCCACCTTCACGTCCACGGCGAGACCGGCGCGCTTCAGGATGTCGACGCCCTCCGCGGAGAGGTCGTCGGAGACGAGGACGCGCGGTGCCATGGTGGGTTCCTCCTGGGGCGTTCGCCCGGCGCGGACGCCCCCTGACCTAGGGCGCGGTGAACCGGCGGGCAAGCGAACCGTCGCGCCGCGTCAAGCCGCGCCCGAGCGCACCCCGAAGGCGACTTCAGCGTGGGAGCAGACCACCCACGACCTGATCGACGAGCGCTCGCTTCACGCGCTCGATCTCGTCGTCGGTGCCCCCGCGCACGATGCCCGCCACCATGCTGGTGAGCGTCAGCTCGAGGGCGCCGAGCAGGCTCGTCGCGGCCACCGCCGCATCGACGTCGCCGCGGAGCTCGCCGCGCGTGGCGCCGCGGCGGACGATGCCGGCGACGATGGAGACCGCCTCCTCGAACGTCTGCCGCGTGGAGCCGGCGCGGAAGGTGTTGGGCGTCGGCACCACCTCGAGCATGAGCACGCGCACCGCCGCCGGAGCGGTGCGGAACACGTCGACGGCGAAGCGGCAAACGCCCCCGAGCTGCTCGGCGGCGGTTCCGGGCCCCTCGCTGGCGGCGCGGAGCGCCCGCACGAACAGGGTCCACTGCTCGGCGCAGACGCTCTCGAGCAGCTCGTCCTTGTTGCGGAAGTAGTGGTAGACGAGGCCGTAGGCGACCCCCGCCTGACGCGCCACGTCCGCGATGCGGCAGCCGTGGTAGCCCTTCTCGGCGAACACCCGGACCGCCGCGTGCAAGATGGCGCGCCGCTTCTCGGGCTCGGCGGCCTCCGGCAGGGCCGGTTCGCTCGGACGGGGGGCTGGGCGTTCGCGGGCCAGGTTCGATCCTCTCCTCTAGGTCTCCTAGGTGGCCGCCGGCCAGAGTGTCAACCGCTTCCTCGTCGGCGCGGGTCCGGGCCCCCGGGTCAGTGCCCCAGGGCGCCGCTCGTTCCGGCCGCGATCGAGGAGAGGTCGACGATGAGCTGGAACCGCGGGTGGTCGTCGCATTCGTTCAGGATCGCGCTGAAGCCGGCCTTCCAGCAGTGACACGGCGAGTCCCACACGAACGACGCCTGGTGCTGGTAGACGTGCGGCTCCCGGCTCTTCGTGGAGCCATTCGCGCACACGGGCGCGGCCGCGAGCTCGCGCCCGTAGAAGAGCGCGTCGTAGCTGATCGTCGCGCCGCTGAGGTGCGTACCCGCTCCGACGGAGCCGAGCGCGAATGCGTCCGCCGCGAACGGGCGCGGATCGAAGAACGGCTCCAGGCCAGCCATCACGCGAGGTGAAGCGCCGGCGCCGAGCGCGGTGAAGGTCGCGTGCAGGTTGTCGCCGCGGCGGTCGAAGAACGTGACCGCGCCCGCCAGCTCCGTGAACGCGTCGAGGCGCGAGGAGGGAGCGTTCTCGGGCGTGCCGGCCGGCGTCGTGGCCCCGAAGGCACGGAAGCCGGCTCGCGCATCGAGCGACAAGAACGGCAGCCGGAGGGCGCCCTGGGCCCACGTCTCCGAGGCGCGGCCCGCTGCCGCATCGAGGTCCTGCCCGAGCGTGAGCTCGAGGAACGCGTTCGAGAGGTGGCCTGCAGGCGCGATGAGCCGGTTGCGGAGGGTCAGGCGCACCTGGGAGAACGACCCGGGTGTCGCGGAGAGCGTCCGCTGCGGCGTCACGAGGCCTTGCGCGTTCACCACTCGCGCCGGGAGCGCCACGTCGAGCTCGTCGTAGGCGTAGTTGGGCAGCGCCGGCCCGGCCTGCCCGGTCCCGCCCCGCCACTCCACGCGCGGCTCGATGGCGTGGCGGATGCGCGCGTCGCCCGTCCCGAAGGTGCGCCCGATCTCCGTGGAGAGCGCCAGGCCGCCGGCGGCGCGGGCGTCGAGCTGCGGATCCGGTCCCGCCTCGAACGCGTAGCCCGCGGCGGTCGCGGCGGCCCACGGCTCGACGGAGAGCGCCCGCCATCGAAGGGGCGCGTTCAGCTCGAGGCGCGCCAGCAGCCGGCTCGCGGCGAGCCTCTCCCCTGGGCCACCCGGACCCGGTCCCTCCCACCGCCCGTCGCCCTCGCCAGCGTCGGGCGGCGAGCCTTCCGCGCCCCAGCCCCGCTCGCCGGGGCCGATGCCGTTCACGCCCTGGTCTCCCGTGACGCCGTACAGCGGGGCGAACCTCGAGACGGACAGGAACCCTCCGGCGTGGAGCGGTCCCGCTACCGGCGTCGGCAAGAGCGAGAGGGAGGCGGAGGGGAGGCGGTGGAAGGTCTTCAGATCGGCGCCGAAGACGCCGTACGGCCCTCGCTGCGCGCTCCCGCTGTCGAGGTGCGCCAGCGGGAGGTGGTACGCGGCGTCCGCTTCGAGCAGGAGGTCGTCCGTGCGGTGGGTCAGAGCCACCGCGCTCCGGCGGTATTCGTTCCCGCGCAGCAGCGCGTCGCCCGTGAGGTCCTGCACCCAGAGCGGATCGCCGATGAGGCCCAGCTCGGCGGCGAAGTAGGTGCGATCCGAGAACCTCTGGCGGTGGAACCCGGACAGCGCGAGCCGGTACCCGCCGGGCGGGAGGGCCACGCCTCCCGGCCACCCACCGATCCCGCCATGGAGCAGCGAGAACTGGATCTGTCCGCTCGCCCCCTCGACCGGCGCCCAGCGCAGCTGGAGGCTCGTGCCGGGTCCCTTCACGCGCTCCGTCGCGCCGCCGAAGTTGTAGTCCGCGGTGACCGTCGCGTCCCAGCTCCGACCGAGCGTGATGAAGAGCGGCTGCGAGACGCCATTCACCTGACCGCCGAAGTTCAGCACCGGGAAGAGGAGCCCCGTCTGCCGTTCGCCGAGCGGCAGATACAGCGCGGGTAGCACGAGGACCGGCACCGTCACGCCGCCCACGTAGGGCAACCGCGGCGTGAGGTAGATGACGGGCCAGGTGAGCAGCGCCCGCTTCCCCGGGATGACGTCGGCGTGGTGAGCGTGGATCTCCCACGACGGCGGTTCGGCGCCGCAGTCGCACAGCGTGATGTTGGCGTGCTCGATCTCGAAGTCGGGCGCGCCGGTCTCGCCGTGGACCACGCCACCGTGCAGCGTGAGCCGGTTGAGGCCGCGGCCGCGCGCCTCGTCGAGCGTGCGGCAGGTGGAGAGGTCGAGCGGCGTGCCCTTCAGGAAGGCGACCACGTCGCGCGCCTTGTAAGGCCCGTCGAGCACAGCGTGCATGCGGCTCGCCGCGACCGCGCGGCCGGGCTCGGTGAGGAGCACCGAGCCGGCCGCGTCCACGTCGCCGGTGCGGGTGTCGTAGGCGGCCGTCTCGGACCGGAGGAACACCGCGCCGCGGCGCAGCACCACGCCGCCCCGCGCCACGCCTCGGCCGGTCGCGACGTCGTAGTCGACCTCGCCCGCCTCGAGCACCTCGAGCGGCGGCGCCGGGGCGGGCTCGGCGGCGAGGGCGACGAGGAGCAGGGCGGCGAGCACGCGCCGCGCAGCCTACTACGAACCCTACGGCGCAGCGGGCTTGGCGGAAGGCTGCTCGAAGTCGATGGCGAGCGTGTCTCCCTCGACCTTCTGCTGGTACGCCACCTTCTCCTTGAGCGCGATCTCCAGGATCGTCGCCGAGCCTTGGCGGCGGGGCGTGACCATCGCCACCGCGCCGGGGAAGAACGAGGTGTCGAGGAACCGGTTGTCGTTGTGGCGCACCACCCTCGTGTTGGGCAGCTCGACGCGGATGAGCTTCTCGCCCGCCTCGACGATCTGGAAGCGCGGCGCGTCGGAGAGGCGCACGAAGACGCGCGACGCCGAAGGGAGCTGGCGGAAGCCGAGCTCGCGCACCTCGAGGGGCTTCTGGGCGGCGACCGCGGCCTTCGCCGTACGCCGCGCCTCGAGCTCCGCCCGGCGCTTCTCCGCAGCCTCGCGCTTCGCGGCGAGCTTCGCCTCGATCTCCGCCTTGCGCTTCTCGGCCGCCTCGCGCTTCGCGGCGAGCTTCGCCTCGGCCGCCTCGCGCTTCGCGGCCTCGCGGCGCTCGCTCGCGGAGAGCGCGGGGTGGTGCTCGGGCGCCTTCGGCTCCGCGAGCTCCTCGACCGGCTTCGCCACGACCGGCGGGGCGGCGCTCGCTTCGGCGGTCGCCGCGACGGGGGCGGCCTCGGCCTTGGCAGGCTCTGGCGCGGCCGCGACCTGCTGCTCCGGAGCCGCCTGCGGCGCCGGCTCGACCGGAGCGGAAGCGGGAACGGGCGCCGGGGCGGGCTCGACCGCGGCGGGCTGGACCGGCGCCGGCGCCTGCGCCTGCAGCGACTCCACGGCAGGCGCAGGCGACGGGACCTCTGGAGCGGGCTTGGTTTCGACGGCAGGAGCAGACGTCGCCTCGAGAGGGGGCTTCGCCTCGGGGACGACCGACGGAGCCGGCGGCGGCGCGAGGCGCGCGTCGATCTCGGCGAGCGCGAGCCGCGCGTCGCTGAGCGCCTTCGCGTCCTCCGCCGGGACGGCCGCGCCCGTCGCGGCGATACGGGCCACCTTCGCCTCGGCCACGCGCACGCGCGCCTCGGCGGCGGCGCGCTCGCTGTGCTCGGCCTCGGCTTGCTTTCGCGCCTCCTCCTGAGCCTGGGCCGCGGAGGAGAGCTGCGTCACCTGCGCCTTGGAGTCGGCTTCGTGCCGCTGCTGCTCCAGCCGGCGCGCCTCCTTCCAGGCCCTGATCTCGTCGTTCTCACGCTCCTGCCGCGCCTTCTCCTCGCCCGTGGCAGCCTTCGCAGCCGGCTCGAGCGGTGTCGGTGTGGGCGTCGCGTTCGCGTTCGCGGTCGTGGTCGTCGTGGTCGCGGCCGCGGCCGCGAGCTCGCCGGCCGCCGCAGCAGCGGGCGCGGCCGCGGGTACCGGAGCAGCCGGAGCCGCAGCCGGAGCAGCCGCCGGAGCCGCGGCCACGTCGACCGGGGCTGAAGCCTTGCCGACCTTCACCACGAGGTCGTTGCCCGACGCCTGGACCTCGGGCGGGTCGACGTCGCGCTGGAAAGCGATCACGACGCGAGCGATGGCGGTCTCGCCGCTCCCGTAGTTGAGGCTCTTCACGACCCGGACGGTGCCGTCGTCGACGGCCGTGTCCTCGGGGATCCCCTGCAGCGCGCTCTCGGCCAGGTCGATCACGAACCGGGGAGGGTCGACCATCGAGAACGTCGTGAAGTTGGGCGGACGCGACCCGTGGATCGTGACGGTGGTCGCGCCACCCTGCGCCTTCACCTCGACCCGGGTGACGACGTTCGGCCCATCCGCGGCGCGAGCCGGAGCCGTGGCGGCGGCAGCGGCGAGGGTGCTGAGCAGCAAGGCAGAAAGACGCATCGTGCGCTCCGGTCGGGAGGTCGAGCGCACGTTAGCACGGCAGGTCGATCCACCGCTAAAAAGGCGTCAGGTTACGCGGATGTGGGTGTTCATCTCCGCTTCGCCGACGACGGGCGGCCGCACCTCGGCCTCATGTGGCATCGGGTACTTTCGCGCGAACTCGATCAGGTTCTTCACGTCGAAGCAGATCTGGCGGACGTCTCGTCCCATCGTCAGCTCGAGGTGGCTGTTCCCCTTCACGGGCCGCCACAGCAGGTACTCGCTGCGGGCCGCGCGGTAGACCTCTTGCGTCGAGGCGATGCTGGCGAGCGGGTCCAGGTCCCCGAAGATGATCGCCATGGGTACGCGGATGTCGGCGAAGTGGGCGCGGAAGTCGTAGCCGGTGCGATAGCACTTCAGCTCGGCCGAGCGGATCCAGCGCGCCAGCTGGGCGACGACCTGGCGAGGCTCGCGGTCTCCGCCCTCCCGCAGGAGCCAGCGCACCTCGTCGGCCGTCATCTGGGCCGGGTTGGCGAGGAACGTGTGGTGCCGGGCCAGACGCGCCCACGCCTCGAACGCGCGTGGGTCCGCGAGCGCGCGCTCGAGCCGGCGCAGGAGGAGATCCATCGGGTAGTACTGGAAGCGCCGCCGCTCGGGCCGCGAGCGCGCCTCGAGCATCCTCGCCAGCCGCGACGTCGCCCCGGGCGCGCGCTCGAGGGCGCGACGCAGGGTCTCGCGAGCCCGCCAGCCGATCCACATCGGCCCCCAGCGCACCAGCAAGGCGGCGTCGACGGCGACCTCGAATGCGGGCCCCAGGTGCGCGAGCAACCGCAGCGGCAGGTATCCCTTCCCTGGGTCGGCCGGTGCCCCGATGGTGATGAGACCTGCGAGGTCCCGTCCGAGCGTGGCGTAGCCGTACCCGAGCATCCCGCCCATGGAGTGACCGCAGTAGAAGACCGACTCGCGTCCGGTGACGCGCTTCACCGCGGCGATCGCGGCCGGGATGTCCTCGAGAAAGTAGCTGTCGATGTCCCACCCGTAGTCGAGGTCGTGCGGGACTCGCTCACCGGCCGCCGCGGCGCGCTGGCGCTGGAGCTCCACCGAGGAGAGACCGTGCCCGCGGAGCTCGAGGACGTGGATGTCCGCGCCGTACGAGAGCATGTGCTTCACGAAACCGCCGCTCGTCCAGGCGTGCCGGTTCTGCGAGAAGCCGTGGACGAGGAGGAGCGGCTCGCCCAGCACGGGCTGCGGGAAGCGCTGCGGCAGCGGCTGGTACCGGGTGATGATCAGGGTCCAGCCGTCGCGCGTGCGGACCTCGTACCGGCTCTTCCGCTGGAGACCGTTCCAGTCCACGCGTTCCAGTCGAGGCGTAGGAGGGCCGGAGGTCTCGGGATCGAGGTCGAGCTGCCGCACTGCCTCCAAGGTGTGCACGGGGTGCTCGATGCACAGGCGGTGGCGCGGCGGAGCGAGGCCGTCGCCCTCTCCACCACGCGCGAGCTCCTGCGCGGACACCGGCGGCTCGCCTGCCGGGGCGCCGGGCGCACGCCTCGGTTCGTCGGGAAGTCGCGCTACCCGGGCTCGGCCCTCGTGGCGTCGTCCGCGAGGAGTCCGCGCACCTCGCCCACGAGGTAGAGGGAGCCCGCCACGCAGACAAGCGCGCCGTCGGCAGCGGCGCGCCGCGCGCACGCGATGGCGTCGGCCGCGGTGGCGTGCTCGTCGACGCGCGTCACGTGCGCCGCGGCGAGATCCCGGTAGGTCGCCGGCGCGCGCGCCCGCGGCGAGCGGGGCGCGACGAGGTGGAGCGCGCGCACGGCAGGGCCGAGCGCCGCCAGCATCCGGGCGTGATCCTTGTCGTCGAGCACTCCGAACACGAGCTCGACGGGGCGCCCGGGGTGCAGCGCGGGGAGGGCGGCCGCGAGCGCGGCCGCGCCGTCCGGGTTGTGCGCGCCGTCGAGCAGCACCCTGCCGATCGTCTCGAGGCGGCCCGGCCAGCGCGCGGTCGCGATCCCCTGCGCGATCGCCTCCTCGGGGACGGAGAGTCCGGAGCGATCGAGGAGCCGCAGCGCGGTCGCGGCCAGCGCCGCGTTCGCGTGCTGGTGCGCCCCCGGCAGCGCGATGGGGCCGGGGTAGTCGGCCGACGCCACCGTCAGCGGAGCGCCGCGGCGGGCCGCCTCGACGCGCAGCGCCGCCATGGCCTCCGGCGGCTGATCGTGCGCCACTGCCGCCAGGACCCCCGGCTTGAAGATGCCCGCCTTCTCGCGGGCGACCGCCTCGAGCGTCTCGCCGAGCAGCTCGGTGTGGTCGAGCCCGATCCGGCTCACGGCGCAAGCGAGCGGGCGGACCACGTTGGTCGCGTCGAAGCGGCCGCCGAGGCCGACCTCCAGCACCGCCGCCGTGGCGCCCGCCTGGGCGAAGTGGAGGAGCGCCAGCGCGGTCGCGAACTCGAAGTACGTGAGCCGCTCCCCCTCCCCGCCCGCGTCGTGCCACGGGCAGGCTCGCAGGACCTCGCCGACGAGCCGCGCGAGCGCGGCGTCTCCGACCGGCTCGCCGTCGATCGCGATGCGCTCGTTGAACCGGACGAGGTGCGGTGAGGTGTAGAGGCCGGTGCGGTGCCCGGCCGCGCGGAGCGCCGCCGCCGCCATGGCACAGGTCGACCCTTTCCCGTTCGTCCCCGCCACGTGGAGGAGGCGCAGGACGCGATCCGGCCGGCCGAGCGCCGCCAGCGCGCGCTCCATCCGCTCCAGGCCGAGGCGGATCGCGAGCGGCTGGAGCGAGGCGAGATACCGGTGAGGATCCACGAGCTTCTCAGGCGAGCAGCCCGAGCAGCTGCGCCAGCCTGGCGCGCATCTCGGTGCGCTTCACGATCGCGTCGATCATCCCGTGCTCGAGCAGGAACTCGGAGCGCTGGAAGCCGGGCGGCAGCTTCTCGCGGATCGTCTGCTCGATGACGCGCGGGCCTGCGAAGCCGATGAGCGCCTTGGGCTCGGCGAGGATCACGTCGCCGAGCCACGCAAAGCTCGCCGCCACGCCGCCGGTGGTGGGGTGGATCATGACCGAGATGTAGGGCTTGCGGACGGTCCGGAAGCGGTTCAGCGCGGCCGAGGTCTTCGCCATCTGCATGAGGGAGAAGATGCCCTCCTGCATGCGCGCGCCGCCCGTCGAGCTGAACACGATGGCCGGCAGCTTGCGCTCGTGGGCCCGGTCGAAGACGCGGGTCACCTTCTCGCCGACCACCGAGCCCATGGACCCGCCCATGAACTCGAAGGCGAAGCTCCCCACCGACACCTCGCGCCCCTCGATGGCGCCGATGCCCGAGATGAAGGCGTCCTTCATCCCGGTGTTCTTGGCGGTGCTCTTGAGGCGGTCCTTGTACTTCTTCGAGTCGACGAAGCCGAGCGGGTCCTGCGGCGTGAGGTCCTGGTCGAGCTCCTCGAAGCTGTCCGGGTCGACCACCATCTCGAGGCGCCTCGCCACGGGCAGCGGATCGTGGTGACCGCAGAGCGGGCACGTGTTCCAGTGCCGCTCCCAGTCCTGCGTGTAGACGACCTCGCCGCAGCCGTCGCACTTCTTCCAGAGGGCCTCACCCTTGGCAACGGGCAGCGGGCCGTCCTTCGCCGCGCCTTCGTGAGAGCGGGAGAGCTTCTTCGTCTTCGAGAACCAGGCCATTACGAGACTCCTCCCGGCGAGACGCGCCGCCCCGCCGTCCACTCGAGCCGCTCGCCACGGCCGAGCACGCGGACGCCCGGCAGCTCGAGCGCCGCGAGCTCCCGCCGCAGCTCCGCCGCGACGGCGGGCCCCAGGTGATACAGGAAGATGCGGCAGCCGTCGCGGTCCAGCTTGCGCGGCGCCCGCGCCGGCGTGGCCGGGGCGAGGTGTCCGGAGGCGTCGGCGAGCATGCGCGACCTCACGGCGGATCCCCAGGCTTCGCCTGGCGGCGACGGTGAGCGAGCTGGCGCATGCGGCGGGGCGAGCCTTATCGGATGGCAGCGAGCGCGTCAAACGCGCCAGCCCCAGGCCCGTGCCGAAAACTCCCCTCCGAGTCGCGCCTCTGGTACCTTGCGCCGCGCGGAAGGGGTTCATGCGACTCATCACCTATCTGTTCGCGGCCGCGCTCCTGTGGGCGGTGGCTACCACCGGTCCAGCCTCCCCCACCCTCTCCACCGCCTCGGCGCAGCCGGAACAGCCGCCGGCGCCGGCACGGATCGCGGCCTATCCTCGATAGCGGGGCGTCGACCCACGGCGGCTACGCCGGCGCGGGTGCCCCGCCCGCCCCGTTCAGCAAAGCTGGCCGGGGTCCCACCCCTGCTCGGCGGGTCCCGTGCGCCTTCGCGCGCGGCTTTCGCCGCGTTCGCTCAGGCGCCCCGCCTCGGGAGGGCTGCGCCCTCCCCGCCGGCGGCGGGGCCCCTTCGCCTCGCATGCGCTCCCGCGCGACTTGCGGTCTCCGCGCGCCCGAGGTAAGGCGGGCGCCATGGCGCTCACCTACCGCGACGCCGGCGTCGACATCGACGAGGGCGATCGCCTCGTCGAGCTCATCAAGCCGCTCGCCCGGCCCACCCTACGCAAGGAAGTGCTGGCCGGCATCGGCGGCTTCGGCGGCCTGTTCGCGCTCGACATGGCGCGCTGGAAAGAGCCCGTCCTCGTCTCCGGCACGGACGGCGTGGGCACGAAGCTCAAGGTGGCGTTCGCCGCCGACCGGCACGCCACCGTGGGCATCGACCTCGTCGCCATGTGCGTGAACGACGTCGCCGTGGTCGGCGCCGAGCCGCTCTTCTTCCTCGACTACTTCGCGACGGGCAAGCTCTCCGCCGACCAGGCCGCGGAGGTCGTGAAGGGCATCGCCGAGGGGTGCCGCCAGGCGGGGTGCGCCCTCATCGGAGGCGAGACCGCCGAGCTGCCCGGCTTCTACGCCAGGGGCGAGTACGACCTGGCCGGCTTCGCCGTCGGCTGCGTCGAGCGGTCGCGTATCCTCGACGGCCGCTCGGTCGCGCCCGGGGACGCGGTGCTCGGCATCGCCTCCTCCGGCCTGCACTCGAACGGCTACTCCCTGGCGCGCAAGGCGCTCTTCGATCGCCACCCGCTCGACTGGGCCCCGCCCGAGCTCGGCCGCAGGACACTCGCGGAGGCGCTGCTCGAGCCGACCCGCATCTACGCGAAGGACGTGCTGGCGCTGCTCGAGGCGGTGCCGGTGAAGTCGCTCGCGCACGTGACCGGCGGCGGGCTGCCCGGCAACGTGCCGCGGAACCTGCCCGACGGTACGAAGGCCGTCCTCGACGCGCGCCGGTGGCCCAGGCCGCCCATCTTCGACCTCGTCCAGCGAGAGGGCGAGGTACCCTGGGACGACATGCTCCTCACCTTCAACATGGGGCTCGGCCTCGTCGCCGTGCTCGCGCCGTCCGACCTCCCCGCTGCCCAGCAGCTGCTGGCGAGCCGCGGCCTCGCGAGCTGGCCGGTCGGCGGCATCGAGCGAGGCCAGGGCGAGGCGACCTGCGAGGTCGTGCGGTGATCCGCATCGCGGTGCTGGCGTCCGGCGGTGGCACGAACCTGCAGGCGCTCCTCGATGCGTGCGCGGCGGGGGGCATCGACGGGCGCGTGGCGGTGGTGCTGTCGAACGTGCCAGGCGCTGGCGCGCTGGCGCGGGCGGAGCGCGCCGGCGTCCCCACCGAGGTGGTCCCGTCGAAGGGCGTGACCGACCGGGCCGCGCACGACGCGGCGATGCTGGAGCGGCTCGCCCGCCACGGCCCCGATCTCGTGTGCCTCGCCGGCTACATGCGGCTCCTCACGCCCGGGTTCCTGCGCGCCTTCGGCCCCTCCGCCACCTCGCGCGGCTGCCCCCGGGTCATGAACATCCACCCCGGGCTCTTGCCGAGCTTCCCCGGGATACACGCCCAGCGGCAGGCGCTCGCCTATGGAGCGCGCTTCGCCGGCTGCACCGTCCACTTCGTGGACGAGGGCACCGACACCGGGCCCATCGTCGCCCAGGCGGTGGTGCCGGTACTGGACGACGACAGCGAGGAGGCGCTCGCGGCCCGGATCCTGGCCGAGGAGCACCGGCTCTACCCGAAGGCGGTGGGGTGGTTCGCCGCCGGGCGGCTCTCGCTCGACGGCCGGCGCGTGTGCGTCGAGGGCGCGCGGGGGCCCGAGCTGGCGGCGCTGCGCGCGCCCTGGGACGAGTGAGATCGAAATGGCGAAGACGTTCAAGCCGCCCGCCACGCAGCGCATCTACGACGTGTGCGTGATCGGCTCGCAGCTGGGCGGGGTCCTGGCGGGCGCGCTGCTGGCGCGCCGCGGCTACCGGGTGCTCCACGTCGATCACGATGGCATCGGCGCGTCGTACGACGACGGGGGCTACCTCCTGCCGTACGCGCCGGCGCTGTTCCCGTCGCCGCGGCTGCTCCCCGCCGCCGAGCTGGCGCTCTCCGAGCTCGGCCTGACGACCGACACCGTGCGCGCGCTGGAGCCGTGCGCCCCGGATCTTCAGCTCTTGCTGCCCCGCCACCGCGTCGACCTCGGCCACGACCCGGCGCGGCGCCAGCAGGAGCTGCGCCGCGAGTGGCCCGACGACGCGGCGCGGCTGGAGGAGGCGTTCGCGGAGCTCTCGCGCCTCTTCGACGCCGCCTCACCCTTCCTGAAGGCGATGCCGCCCCTCCCCCCGGCCGGCTTCGGCGAGCGCCGCGCGGTCTCGAAGGCGATCAAGTTCGCAGCGGCCGCCCCCGGCGCGGCGAAGCGGAGCGTGGAAGAGGCGAACGCCTTCGAGGCGGTGGAGGGCCACCCGCTCACGGGGGCGCTCGCCATCGCGCAGCGCTTCCTCGGGTACCTCGACGGGCCCGCGCCGCCGCTGGCGGTGTCGCGGCTCCTCGGCGGGGTCTTGCGCGGCAGCTACCGGCTCGCCGGCGGGCACCACGGTCTGCGCGAGACCATCCGGCGGAAGATCGCGGAGTCCCGCGGCGAGATCCTCGGCGCCGATCGGGAAACGGCGGTCGCCGAGCGCCTCGAGGTCGACGGCGGGCGCGTGGAGGCGGTCCGGCTCGACGGCTCGCCCAACGCCTGGGTGGCGCGCGTGTTCGTCGCTGCGACCGACGCCCCCGCGCTCCGGCGATTGCTGCCGCCCGAAGAAGAGGACGGCAAGTTCGCGCGCCTGCTGCAGGGGATCAAGCCCGTCCGGCAGCTCCTCGCGCTGAACCTCGTCGTCAAGGCGGCGGCGCTGCCGCCCGCGCTCGGCACCAGCGTCCTCGCGCTGCGAGACGCCGGCGGAGCGGACGCGCTCGAGAACGCCGTCTTCATCCAGGTGAACCCGGCGCGGCGCGACAAGGGCAAGGGTGCGAGCGAAGTGGTCGCCGACGAGCGCATCGTGTGCGCCGCCGGGTTCGTTCCCGCGGACGCGCGGGAGCACGGGCAGGAGCACCTCGCCTCCCGCGGACGCCAGATCCGCGAGGCGGTCGCCGACGCCATCCCCTTCTTCGAGCGGCATCTCGTCCGGGAGTCGCTCCCCGCCCTCGCCTCCCCTCGCGAGCGGCGAGGCTCGCGCCTGCTCCCCCACCCGCTGTACGAGGTGGAGCTCGAGCAGGTGCTCGGCATCACGGGGTTGCCCTGCCGCTCGCCCTACAAGAACCTCGTCTTCGCCGGGCGCGAGGTCGTACCAGGCCTCGGCTTGGAGGGCGAGTTCCACGCGGGCCTGCAGGCCGCCGCGGCGGCGCAGGAGCTGCTCGGGAG
>Ga0318495_10000011_pt1 | contig 36059 bp, 35 predicted proteins | sample GRESIP108b1f25_FD_203752 | JGI IMG/M metagenome (GOLD analysis project Ga0318495, IMG submission 203752) | Tropical soil microbial communities from Luquillo Experimental Forest, Puerto Rico - GRE.SIPMG.108b1f25 | ecosystem: Environmental > Terrestrial > Soil > Tropical forest > Bulk soil...
GTCGGCCAGGCCGGCGTGCTCGACTCGGCCCGCTTCGCCGCCTTCATCGCGTGGGAGCTGGGCGTCTCCGTGAAGGACGTGACGGCGGTGACCCTGGGCGGCCACGGCGACGACATGGTGCCGCTCGTCCGGTACACCAGCGTCTGCGGCATCCCGGTGATGGAGCTCCTGGAGCAGAAGTACGGCAGCGCCGCCAAGGCCGCCGAGGTGATGGCCGCCATGGTGAAGCGGACGCGCGGCGCGGGCGGTGAGGTCGTCGCGCTGCTCAAGACCGGCAGCGCCTTCTACTCGCCGGCCTCGAGCGCGATCGCGATGGCGGAGTCCTTCCTGAAGGATTCGAAGCGCGTCCTCCCGACCTGCGCCTTCCTCAAGGGCGAGTTCGGCGTGGACGGCCTCTACGTCGGCGTCCCGGTCGTCATCGGCGCCGGCGGCGCCGAGAAGATCCTCGAGCTCAAGCTCAATGCCGAGGAGCAGGCGATGCTGGACAAGTCGGTGAAGGCGGTGAAGGACCTGGTCGCCACGCTGAAGTAGCGCCGGCTCCTGAGACGCACCGAAGAACCAGACGGACGACGGCCGAGGTCGCTCCCGCGCTCCAGCGCGTGAGCTCCTCGGCCGTAGTTCTTTTCGAACCTCGACTCGACGACGGGTTCAGGGGAGCGCGATGAGCAGCGTCCCCTGCGTCCGGACGTTGCTACCCACCTGCCACGCCTCGACTCCGATCGAGACGACCTGCCAGATCTCCCGGTAAGGGCGCGGCAGCGCGAACGACACGGCCGCGTGCAGCGTCAGGGTGGCGAGGTTGTAGGCGATCAGCTGGGCGCGCGTGGGCCGCGAGCCGAGGATCGGGTTCGTCTCCAGGCGGCCCTGCGCGAGGAAGGCTCTCGTCTGCATCCAGTCGACGGCCTGCACCGCCGCGTAGGTGAGCTCCAAGGCCGTGTCGTGCCACGTCCAGTCGCGATCGACGGCGTAGGCGGGCTCGACCGCCAGGAGGGCGAGTGCCAGCACCGGCCAGATCGCCGCCGCGCGGAGACGAGGCCGCGATCCCGGCGCAGGGGCTCGAGCGGGCAGGAGGCGACGTGCGCCTTCGTCGAGCCGCATCCTGCCCCCCCTTCACGCTCCGTCCGCGCGGCCCGACACCTCGCCAATCCTGGCGCCCGTGATCGGGCCCAGCAACGCCTCACGTGTGGACGAACCCGGCGTGGCGGCACCAGTCGAGGGGCGACGCGGCTCGCGCCCTCCGAGTGCATCGGGCGACTCGCGGCCGGCTGCCCGCTGGGCGGTGGCACGCTCGGCACCTCATCGGAGGTGATCGTGCAAGAACGTCGCGATCGCGTCGAGGACCCGCGCGTCCACGGCGTCCTGTGTCTCGCCGGCGGCGCGGAGCGCGCGCGCGCCGACCTCGAGCGAGTGGTTCCCGCCCTCCACGACGTGGAGCGCCGATCGCGCCTGCATCCGGCGGCGAACCGCGTCCAGGGCGTCGAGCGGGCAGAGCGGGTCGCGCGACCCCTCCAGGAACACGATGGGCGTGCGGAGCGCGAGGAGGACCTCCGAACGGAGCTCGCCACGTGGCGCCCGCAGCGGGTACCCCAGGCAGACGAGCGCGTCGACCCGCTCCTCGAGCGCCACGTGGCAGCCGACGCGCGACCCCATCGACTTGCCAGCCAGGACGACGGGCCCGCGACGTCCCGCGCGCGCTGCCGCGAGCGCCTCGCGGTGCGCCTCCACGAGCACCGACAGCCGGTCGGGGCTGCGCCGCCCGGCACGCATGTACGGGTAGTCGAACCGGACCACGTCGCCGAGAGCACCGAGGCGCTCCGCCCACGCCGACATCCACGGCGAGGTGGATGGTGCACCGGCACCAGGCGCGAGGAGTACGAGCGGTCGGACCGAAGCGTGGGGCACGCCCGCGATCCTGGTGCCGCGCCGACATCGGCGCCACCTCACCGGCCGTCACGAGCGCGAGGAGAGCCCTCTCCGTGCCGCGTCCGAACCTCCCGGGCCGGCTGCACCGTTCGCGCGGTCGCGCCCGTCAGGGCATTGCGCCGACGCGCAGGCGCGCGGTCTCCGACGCCGCTAGACTCGACGCGGTGAACCGCAGGGGCAGGTGTCTGCGGGGAGGCATCCCATGCCGAACGACACGAAGACCGACTGGGACATCCGCGACGAGCTGGCCGCCAACTTCATGGGGGCGATCATCACCGGCCGGTACGCGGACGGGCGCGACCCGGCCGTGGAGGGCAAGGCGGCGGCAAGGGCTGCGTACGACATGGCCGCTGACTTCCTCGCCGTCCGGGGCGAGGTCGTCGACGAGTAGCCGTTCGGCGCTGCTGACGCGGGCGCTCCGCCTCGGTCGGTGCTCTCCTCCAGCGACCCTCGAAAGACTTCGCGCCGGTCGGCCACGGAATTGCCGAACGCCGCGAGGGGCGTACCATGCGGCCGAAAGGCGGAGGATCGTCGCATGGCTTCGACCGACAAGCAGAAGCAGTCGCTGTACTTCCCCGAGAACATGCTGCGCGAGATCATGGACGAGGCGAATCGGCTGGACCGATCGCTGTCGTGGATGGTGCAGCAGGCCTGGCGTGTGGCCCGTGATCACGTCCGAAGCTTCCCTTCGGTGGAGCCTCGCGGCGAGGCCGAGCACGCGCGGCCGCCGGCGCACGAAGAGCGCGACGCCGGAGCCGAACGCCTGCCATCGCCCGAGCTGCGCGAATTCCTCAAGGGGAAGTTCGAGCGCGAACTGGCGAGCTGACGCGCGGAAGCCGCTTCACGCGCAGACGGCGTCGTCGCTCAGAGACTTCGCGGGGACGACTTCGCCCCCGTGCCGCCGATGCGCTCGCGGCACACGCGGACCTCTTCGCGGAGGCCCTCCGGCCCGAGTGATCTGAACTGCTCCGGCGTCCACTTCTTCTGCACCTCGTTCGCGATGCAGGTGCAGACGCGGGCGTCCTCGCCCGCGGCGGTGCAGCGAAGACCGAACTCGACGCCCCAGGACTCGGGCCACTGCGCAGCGGGGTCGGCCTTGCCCTGCTCCGTCGCGGGGGTCGCGGGCGGACGCGCTGGCGCGCTCGCGCACGCGATGACGGCAGCGACGGCAGCACTCACGAAGAACGGATCCATGGCGGATGGGAGTACTGGGACGACCAGCTCCTGGCACGCTGCGTCCTAATGTCGCACCCGGCGTGCTGGAGCCCTCCGCTCGGGGCGGTCCCCGCCGCCAGCCTTCGCGCCCCGCGTCTCGACCTCGACTTTTCGAGCACCTACCCGCCGACCGACCCGCTGCTCCACGAGGGAGCGAAGCCGCCACATCGACTTCCCCGTCAGGCCTGACGGTGACGGGGGAGATCCGCGCGGACCCTGGGGCGATGCCGCATCGCGCCGTCGGCGCACGCGCGTCGCGGGGTAGAATTCGTCGGACCAGCACGGGGTCGTTGGCTGCACGAGAGGCTTTCACTGAATGTCGCTCCGGGGCACTTTCCACGCGCGGCTGCTCCTCTTCGCGCTCGTCAACTTCGGGCTGTGCTCGGTCGGCCTGGCGCTGACGCCGGGCCCTACGCACGTCGCGTCGTTCTGGCCGGAGGCAGGCCTGGTCCTCGGCGCGCTCCTCATCTCCGACCGCCGCCGCTGGGCCGCTCTCCTCGTCGCCGCCACCGTCTCCACCGCCACGTTCAACGTCGCGGCAGGTCAAGGGGTGATCTCGGTGGCCTCGTTCGCGCTGGCCAACGCGCTGTGCGCCCTGGCGGCGGCCCACCTCACGCTCCGGTTCTGCGGCGGGCGGCCGCGGCTCGGGAATCCGGCGCACGTGCTGACGTTCATCCTCGTGGGGCCGGTCCTCGCGACCGGCTGCAGCGAGCTGCTGCCCGCGTCCGCCCTGTCGGCCGCGTACGGCAACCCGCTGCTCGAGATCTGGACGGGCCTGTGGGCCGGCTCCGCGCTGGGATCGATGATCGTCGGGTCGCTGCTCCTCGCCTGGTCCGACCGAAGCGCCGAGGCCGTCCCCGTCTCTCCGGCGGGTCGCCTCGAACGGTCGGCGTTCATGGTCCCGTTCGCGGCCGCCGTGTGCGTCGTCTTCCTCGGTCCCCAGGGAGGCGGACCGTTCTCACACGAGATGCTGCTCTTGCCGCTGCTGGTGTGGGCCGCGCTCCGGTTCGGGATGCGTGGCGCGACGGTGATCGGCCTGACCATGACCCTCGTCGCGCTCGCCGCGACGGTCGCCGGGCGTGGCGTGTTCGCCTGGCCGGGTGCGCCGGTGGCGAGCGCGGTCGCCGCTCAGCTCTTCTGCGCGATCGCGTTCCTGACCGAGCTCTTCATCGCGAGCATCGTCGAGATGCAAGGTCGCGACTCGCACGCGCTGCGCCGGAGCGAGGAGAAGTACCGCGTCCTGGTGGAGAACCAGACCGATCTCGTGGTGAAGGTCGATCTGGACGGGCGCTTCCTCTTCGTGAGCCCGAGCTACTGCCGGACCTTCGGCAAGAGCGAGGAAGAGCTGCTGGGGAGCACGTTCATGCCGCTCGTCCACGAGGAGGATCGAGAACCGACGGCGCGCGCCATGGAAGCGCTGTACCGTCCCCCGCACGCTGCCCACATGGAACAGCGCGCTCTCACGGTCCAGGGCTGGCGGTGGCTCGCCTGGGCCGACACGGCCGTCCTCGACCGGGCGGGGCGGGTGGTCGAGATCATCGGCGTGGGACGTGACATCACCGACCGGAGGGGCGTGGAGGAGCGCCTCAGGCAATCCGAGAAGCTGGAGGCCATCGGCCGTCTGGCGGGCGGCGTCGCCCACGACTTCAACAACCAGCTCACGGGCATCCTCGGGGGCGCGGAGTATCTGCGGGGTGGGCTGAGGCACGACCCGAGGCTGCGCGAGGTCGCGGAGAGCGTTCGCGAGGCCGCCCTCCGGTCGGCCCGGCTCACGCGCCAGCTCCTGGCGTTCTCGCGGAAGGAGCCACCACGGGCGACGGCCGTCGACGTGCGCGCGATCGTCGAGGACGTGGTGGCGCTCCTCTCCCACAGCATCGACAAGCGCATCGAGCTCCGGACGGAGCTGCCGCCGTCGACGCCCCTCGTGTGCAGCGATCCCGATCGGCTGCACTCCGCGGTCCTCAACCTCGCCATCAACGCGCGCGACGCGATGCCAGATGGCGGCACGCTGACGTTCCAGGCGCGCGAGCTCGAGCTGGACACGCCCGGGTGCTCGGCGCTGCAGCCGTTCGAGCTCGCGCCAGGGCGGTACGTGGAGATCCGCGTGAGCGACACCGGCGCGGGGCTCAGCGCGGACGCTCGCGCTCACCTCTTCGAGCCCTTCTTCACCACGAAGCCCACCGGCAAGGGTTCGGGGCTGGGCTTGCCCGAGGTGTACGGCACCGTGAAGGCGTATCGCGGCGCCGTGAGGGTCGAGAGCGTCCCGGGCGAAGGCACCGGCGTGACGCTGCTCCTGCCCGTGTCGACCGAGGCTCGGGTGGCGGCGCCCGGCGAGAGCTTCACTCCGGCGGCGTCCGCTCGGGGTACTCCGCTCAAGGTGCTCGTCGTCGACGACGAGCTGAACGTCCGTCGCACGCTGGGGCTGCTGCTGCGGAGCGCCGGACACCGCACGATCGAATGCGATCGAGGGCGTGAGGCGATCGACAGGTTCGCCGCACAGCGGAGCGAGATCGACGTCGCCATCGTCGACATGACGATGCCCGACATGACGGGTCGAGAGCTCCTGGGACACCTGCGCGGCGTCAACGCACGGCTGCCGGTCATCATCTCCTCGGGATACAGCGCCGGATCGGAGCTGGACGGGGTGCTCGCGCAGCCAGGCGTGATCTTCCTGCAGAAGCCGTACACGTCGGACGAGCTCGACCGTACGCTGCTCGCCGCCGTCAGCGCGGCCTCGCGCCCTGGAAGGCACCAGCCAGGGTGACCGTCGCGCCGCCTGGAGAGCGGCTACCCCGTCTGGACGAGGAGCACGCCCCCGAGGACGAGCAGCCCGCCGGCGACGGTCGTCACCCCCACCGGCTCGGCGAGGAGGACCATCCCCGCGGCGAGCGTCACGAGCGGCTCGAGATAGAGGAGCGCGGCGACCCGCGAGGCGTCGACGCGCTCGAGCGCGCCGTACCAGAACAGATACCCGAGCGCGGAGGCAGCGACGCCGAGGAAGAGGAGCGCGCTCCAGCCTGGGACGGAGAGTCGCGCGTACTCGCTCCAGCCCGCGCGCGCCACGAAGGGCGGCGCCAGCATCATCCATCCCAGGAGCATGGCGCCGGCGGTGGCGCGGGTCGGTCCGAGCCGGCGGATCGTGCCGTGGCCGAGCACCGTGTAGAGGGCCCAGTTCACCGTGCTCGCCAGGACGAGGAGGTCACCGCGGGTCGAAGGGAGCGCCAGCAGTCGAGCCCCGAGGCGGCCGCGCGTGACCACCAGCAGCGCGCCCGTGAACCCCACCACCAGCCCCGCGATCTTGCGCGGTCCGAACCGCTCGTGGAGGAGCACCGCCGCGAGCAGCGCCGACCAGACGGGGATGAGCCCGATGAGCCACCCCGTGCTCACCGCGCTCGTCAGCGTGAGCGCGTACGCCTGCAGGAGCTGGTGGAACGCGACCCCGACGAAGCCCATCAGCGCGAGCGCCCCGAGCGCATCCCGCGGCGGGAGCACCGGCTGTCGGCGGAGGGCCAGGATCGCGCAGAGGATCAGCGTCCCGATACCGGTCCGGGTGAAGATGACGGTCGTCGGCGAGATCTCGGTCACCGCCGCCTTGGTGGCGACGAAGGAGACCCCCCAGAAGACGACCGCGAGCAGCGCGCCGAGGCGAGGCGGCATCTGCGAGGGAGCATACGTGGATCGACGCGCGAGCAGGAGCCTCCCTCGTTCACGGGGTTGTCACCGCTGGCGGCCGCTTCGGCGAGGGCGGGGGCGTGCCCGCTGTTAGCGACCGGCCGCGCGCACACCGCAGGCGAACGCCGCCTCGTTCACGGACAGCATCGCGCGCTTGTGCCGGAGCGCGTCGCGCAGCGCGCGGAGCAGCGCCTCGGCGGGGAGGAGGTCCGTCGCCGCCTGCAGCGCCCCGAGCGCGACGACGTTCTTCGACCGCGGCTCTCCCACCTCCGCCGCGAGCGCGGAGCAAGGGACCCCCACCCACCGCACGCCAGCACGGACCGGGGGTCGTTCGCGGACGACCGAGCTGTCGTAGACGATCGTCCCGCCCTCCACCACCGCGGGGCCGAACCGGGCGAGGCTCGGCGCGTTGAAGGCGACGAGGATCTGGGGGGCGGAAACGTCCGGGGAGAGCACCTCACGCCCAGCGAGCCGGACGTCGGCGTAGGAGGTCCCGCCGCGCGACTCGGGACCGTAGCTCGGGATGTGGGTCGCGTCGAAGCCCTCGGACACGGCCGCGCGCGCGAGGAGCAGCGCGGCCGTCTGGGCGCCGTCTCCTCCGGCACCAGCGAGCTTCACCCCCACCTCCTCGCCGAAGGCGCTGGGACCGGGCGCAGCACCGGAGGAGGCGGAAGGTCCGGCGGGCACTCCGAGAGCGTCGAGGACCGCCGCGGCATCGAAGCTCGGTGCGGGCCAGGCCGGCCAGGCGGCATCGGCGCGGTCCTTCTTCACGCCGAGGGGGAAGATGGGGAGCATCTCGCGACGAACCCACTGCTCGGCCTCGACCGGTGACAGGCGCAGGTGGGTGGGGCACTCTGCCAGGACCTCGATCAGCGAGAACCCGCGCTGCTCCACCTGGAGCCGGAGCGCCTTCTCGATCGCCCGCGCCGCGCGCACGCGCTGCCGTGCGTCGAAGAGCGCCACCCGCTCCACGTAAACGGGTGCCTCGAGCTGCGCCACGAGCTCCGCGATCCGGAGCGGGTGGCCCATGCTCGCATCCCGGCCGCGCGGGCTCGTCGTCGTGCGCTGCCCGAGAAGAGTCGTCGGCGCGAGCTGGCCGCCGGTCATGCCATACACGGCGTTGTTCACGAAGACGACCGAGATCGGGATCCCGAGCTGGGCGGCGTGGACGATCTCGGCGAGCCCGATCGAGGCGAGGTCGCCGTCGCCTTGATAGCTCACCACGACCGCCTCCGGGTTCGCGAGCTTGTGGCCGATCGCGACCGCGGGGGCTCGACCGTGCGCTGCCTGGGTGTGGCCGACGTCCAGGTAGTAGTAGAGGAAGACGGCGCAGCCGACGGGCGAGATGGCGACGGTCCGGTCCGCGATGCCGAGCCGCTCGATGGCCTGCGCCAGGTAGCGGTGGACGAGGCCGTGCCCACAGCCGGGGCAGTAGTGGGTCGTCCGACCCTTCAAGCCCTCGCCGTGATCGTGCCGCTCGAACGTTTCGTAGAAGGCGCTCACGCGGCCACCTCCTCCCCGATCGCGGCGCGCACCTCCGCCGCGATCTCGCGCTGCGACGGCAGCACCCCGCCGTGCCGCCGGACGTGCCGGATCTCGACCCCGGCCCCAGCCGCGGCGTGGCTCAGGGCGAGGCGCAGCTCGTCCTCGAGCTGGCCGTTGCTCGCCTCGACGACGACGAGGCGGCGTGCGCGCGAGAGCACGGGCAGGAGGAGCCCGACCGGGAACGGCCACAGGGTCTGCGGCCGGAACAGCCCGACCGCGATCCCCTCCGCGCGGAGCCCCTCGACGACGCCCTGTGCGAGCCGCGCGGGCGTGTTGCACGCCACGATCACCACCTCCGCGTCGTCGCAGCGGCGGAGCTCCGCCCGCGGCTCCGCCTCGGCCATGCGGGCGTACTTCGCGATGAGCCGCAGGTTGTGCGCCTCCTGGTCGGCCTCGCGCAGGTGGATCGAGCTGACGAGGTTTGCCCGGTGGGCTGCGTCTCCGCTCACGGCCCAGGCCGGCAGGCCCGGTCGCACGAGCGCCGCGGGCAGCGCCACCCGGCCCGTCATCTGACCGAGGTGGCCATCGGCGAGCACGACGACCGGGTTGCGGTAGCGGAAGGCGAGCTCGAACGCGAGCGCGGTGAAGTCGAGCATCTCCTGCGGCGTCGCCGGCGCGAGGACGACGGCGTGCGTGTTCCCGTGGCCGAGCCCGCGGCAGGCGAGCTTCACGTCGGACTGCTCGGGCCCGATGTTCCCGAGGCCCGGTCCGGCACGCATCACGTCGACGAAGACGGCCGGTACCTCGGCGCCGATGAGGTACGACAGCCCCTCCAGCATGAGGCTGAACCCCGGCGAGGAGGTGAACGTCAGCACGGGAAGCCCGGCCGCACCGCAGCCGTACATCATGTTCACCGCCGCCACCTCGCTCCCGGCCTGCACGAAGTAGCCACCGAGGGCGGGCAGGACGCTCGCCATGAGCTCGGCCCCCTCGGTCGACGGGGTGATGGGATAACCGAAGAAGTGCCGGCACCCGGCCAGCACCGCACCCACCGCGGCGGCGTGAGTTCCCTTCAGGAGCAGCGGCTGCACCGGCGGGAGCTTCACCCGCGTCCCAGGGACGTCCCCGGCCGGAGCGGAGCGGCGCGTGGCCGCGCGCCCCGGCCCGGCCGCCTCGGCCACGAGCGCGTGAGGCTCCGGACACGCGTCGACGCAGAGCCCGCAGGCGGTGCACCGCTCGAGCCGGAGCGTCACCGGGACGAGCCCGCTCACGGGGTGGACCTCGGCGCCGGCCTCCAGGCAGCCCCGCGCGCACGCCTCGACGCAGCGATCGCATCCCTTGCAGAGCTCGGGGTGCAGCACCGGCCTCGCCCGCTCTCCATCGTGAGCCACCGTGGGCCCTCCCTTCCCCGCGCGCGACCAAGGTACGAAGCGGTGTTAGATAAGTCCAAGTGATTATCGTGATGAGATGATAAGTTACGGTGATAGGGCGCCCCGGAGGTTCACTTGGAGCTCAGTCACCTGGAAGTGCTCGTCGCCGTGGCGGAGGAGAGGGGTTTCTCGCGCGGAGCGGAGCGGCTGCACCGGACGCAGCCCGCCGTGAGCCAGGCCATCCGGCGGCTGGAAGACGAGATCGGCCGGCCCGTCTTCGACCGGTCGTCGAACGACGCGACGCTCACCGACGCAGGAGAGGCGCTCTACGGCTACGCGCGGCAGATGCTGAACCTGCGGCGGGACGCCCGCGCCGCGCTGCAGGAGCTGGGCGACCTGCGTCGAGGCAAGGTGGTGGTGGCGGCGAACGAGTACACGGTGGTGCACCTGCTGCCGATCGTGAGCGAGTACCGGCGGCGCCACCCCGAGGTGAAGCTCGAGGTGAAGCGCAGCTTGGCGAGCGAGATCCCCTCCGAGCTCCTTCGCCGCGACGCCGAGATCGGGTTGCTCACGTACCGCCCCGCGCAACCCGGTCTCGCCGCCGTCGCGGTGGCGCGTGACGACCTCGCGCTGCTGGTCGCACCCGGCCACCGACTGGCGCGCCGGACGACGGTGGGGATCCGCGAGCTCGGCGGCGAGTCGTTCCTGGCGCACAACGTCCGTTCCCCATACCGCGAGCAGGTGCTGCGGACGTTCGAGCGCTACCAGACCGCGCTCCACATCGTGCTCGAGCTCCCGTCGCTCGAGGCCATCAAGCGGCTCGTCGAGCGCGGTCTCGGGGTAGCGCTCATGCCGCGGCGCGTGGCGGAGGCCGAGATCCGGCGCCGCGACGTGGTCGCCCTCACCGTGCGTGAGATGCGGTTCGAGCGGCCCATCTACGTCGTCCACCGTGCCCGCGCGGACCTGTCACACGCGGCGCGGGCCTTCCTGGACTGCGCCGGGGCGTCGCGGGACGACGACGAGCCTTCGCGCCACCGCCACCGCGCCCCTTCCGGTGCTCGCGCGAGAGCCGATCGACCCGCACCGTAGCAATGCCAGGACCACCTGGAACCGGTCATGATGCTCTTCTCGCCCCGCGTCCCTCACCTCTTTCCGCGGAAGACGCTGGCGCGGATCCTCACGTCCACCTACGCGGACGCCCTGAGCGTGGACGAGGACGAGTCGCGCGAGCGCCTGCTGCGCGCGCTCGACGCTCCCGGCGTCGTCAACGACCTCCACCGCGGGATCTCGGCGGCGCTGAAGAAGAAGCAGGGGCCGCGCACACCGGCCGACCAGCTCCTCGACAGGCTCTCGAAGGGCATCGAGAAGCACGGCGGTCACGTGCGGCCGGCCGAGTCCACCCCGGGCATCGCGGCGGTGCTGGTCCGGATCAACCTGGAGCTCGGCCTCGCTCCCGAGCCGATGCGCGCCACGCTCGCCACGCCGCGCGGCGCGGCCGCGCTGGAGGAGGGGCTGGTCGCCCTGGGGACACACCTCGTGAAGGAGCTCCTCAGATAGGCCCGCGATCGCGGCAACCCGCCCGTTCAGCGCCGGGCCCCCTTGCTTCGGCTAGGCTCGAGCGTTCATCGCGGCGGCGACGGTGGTGACGACCCCTGGAGGCCCCGATGGCGCTGCGAGTGCTGGTCCCGCTCCTCGGCATCCTCGCCGCGCTCGCCTGGGGTGCGACGGTGTGGGTCAACGGGACGACGCGCTCCTGGTTCGAGCGCGATGTCGCGCTCCGGGCGCGCCTCGTCACGAACGGCGCGCGCGAGGCGTTGTCGACCCATCTCCGGTCGGGTGATCGGAAGAAGCTCAAGGCCGCGCTCGACGAGCTCGCGCGCGACGATCGCATCATGGGCGCTGCCGTCTGCTCGCCTTCGATGAGGACCGAGGCGCGCACGGGCGCCCTGCCCGCGCGGTCCGCGTGCGAGACCCTGGCCGGGCGCACGGGCGCGGAGGCGTCGGGGGGCCTCGACCTCCTCGAGGAGGCGGACGGTGGCCTCGTCCACACCGCGCTGGTTCCGGTGATGGACGACGGCGGCCTCCCCGCCCGCCTCGTGGTCGTCCACGATCTGAGCTTCGTGGCGCGCCGGGAGGCCGCGATGCGCAGGTTCACCGTCGGCGCCTTCGGCCTCGTCGCGCTGCTCGCCTCGGTCGCGACCCTCCTCGTGCGGAGGTTCACGTGGCGCCGATGGACCGAGGAGATCCGGCGGGTGCTGGCGCTGAGCCGGGGCGTGGTGTGGCGCCCCCGTTCCAGGGACTCCAAGCTGTTCGCGCCGCTCGTCTCGGATCTCCGCGCGATGGTCGCCGAGCTCGCCGCCGACCACGGCCCGAGCGCCGGCGGGAAGTGGACACCGGAGCGGCTCCACCGCGTGCTCACCGAGACGCTGGAGGGGGAGAGCGTCGTCATCGTCGCGAACCGAGAGCCCTACGTCCACGAGCGCGGGCCCGCCGGCGCGGTCCGCGTCCAGCGGCCCGCGAGCGGGCTCGTCACCGCACTCGAGCCCGTGATGCGCGCATGCTCGGGGGTGTGGATCGCGCACGGCAGCGGCTCGGCCGACCGGGAGGTGGTGGACGCCCGCGATCGCGTCCTCGTGCCGCCGGGTGAGGGATCGTACGCCCTCCGTCGCGTCTGGCTGAGCGACGCCGAGGAGCGCGGGTACTACTACGGGTTCTCGAACGAGGGACTCTGGCCGCTCTGCCACCTCGTCCACACCCGGCCCAATTTCCAGGCCGATCACTGGCGTCAGTACGAGACCGTCAACCGCCGGTTCGCCGAGGCCGTCTGCGAAGAAGTGGAGGGGTCCGACCCGATCGTGCTGGTGCAGGACTACCACTTCGCGCTCGCGCCGAGGATGATCCGCGCTCGCCTCCCGCGAGCCACCCTCATCACGTTCTGGCACATCCCATGGCCCAGCGCAGAGCAGTTCGGCGTGTGCCCATGGCACCGCGAGCTGCTCGAAGGCCTGCTCGGATCGAGCATCGTCGGTTTCCATACCCAGCAGCACTGCAACAACTTCCTCGAGGCGGTGGACCGCTTCCTCGAGTCGCGGATCGACCGGGAGCGGATGTCGGTCGTGCTCGGGGGGCGCGAGTCGCTCGTCCGGCCCTACCCGATCTCGATCGAGTGGCCGAACCAGTGGGCGGCCTCGGCGCCGCCCGCCCCGGAGTGCCGGCGCGCCGTCTTCGCGGAGCTCGGCCTCGCGCCGGACGCGCTCCTCGGCGTCGGCGTGGATCGGCTGGACTACACGAAGGGGATCGAGGACCGGCTGCTCACCGTGGAGCGCCTGCTGGACCGCTTCCCGCGCCTGCGCGGGCGGTTCACGTTCGCGCAGCTCGCGGCGCCGAGCCGGACGCTCATCGCTCCGTACCGCGAGCTGAACGAGCGGGTGGACGCGCTCGCCGGCCGGATCAACGCGCGGTTCGCCACGGGGGACTGGCGGCCCATCGCGCTGCTGCGCTCCCACCACGAACCCCCCGCGGTGTTCCGGTACCTCCGCGCCGCCGACCTCTGCTACGTGAGCAGCCTCCACGACGGGATGAACCTCGTGGCGAAGGAGTTCATCGCGGCCCGCGACGACGAGCGTGGGGTCCTCGTCCTGAGCCGGTTCACCGGAGCGGCCCGCGAGCTCACCGAGGCGCTCCTCGTCAACCCTTACGATCTCGAGCAGGCGAGCAGCGCGCTGGCGACCGCGCTGGCGATGTCGCCGGCCGAGCAGGCCGAGCGCCTGCGCGCGCTCCGAGCGCACGTGAGCGAGTTCAACGTCTACCGCTGGGCGGCGCGCATGCTGGCGGACGCGGCCCGCCTCCGGAAGCGGGACCGGCTGTCCACCCGCCTCTCGGTCGGACTTCGCCCGGTGGATGGGCGTGAAGGCCTGAGGTGAGGGGGCCGACTCCGCGGGGACCTAGAGGGGGGCGCCGCTCGGGGACGGCTCCGGCGATTCGCCCGGGGGCGCGGCGCGCGACGCGAGGTAGGCTCGGCAGAACTCGTCCACCGCTGGCTGGACGCTGTCGCGCAGGCGCGCCATCGCCGCCTCGCGCGGAGCGTGGAGGAGATCGCCGACCTCCCAGGTCGAAGCGAACGCGAACGCTCCGGTCAGCAGATGCACGAATTGAGATCCGTGGAGCGACCAGGCCACCGCCGCGCCGTCCTCGGCCTCGAGGACGTGCAGATCGAGGACGAGGAGCCCGATCCCGTCCAGCACCGGACGCGTACTCTCCGCCGGGACGACCTGGATGCCCTCGTGCCTGAGCGTGCGCTCGATCTGCTGCTGGAGGCCCTCGCCCAGCCTCGCCGCGAAACGTCCCTGTGCGTGGACGTCGACGCGGACGCGGAACCCCGTCACCGCGCGGAAGGACTGCTCGGGCGGCACGAGCGCTTGCGGCGGAATGGGAAGGCCTGCGGTGAGGACGCACGAGGCGACGAGCGCGAGCGCGAACATCGAAGCACCCTACCCCACGTCGCCGAGCCGCCCAAACGCACCTCACCTCGAGACGTGCCCGCCCCGCGCCGCGTCGGCGGCCGCGCGAGCCGCCACCGCGGCCCGCCGGGCCACCTCCGCCTCCCGGCGCGTCTCGGCGAGCCGCCGCCGCGCGGCGTCGAGCTCGCGCTCGGCGCTCCGCACCCGCTGCTCCGCCGCCCTGGCGACGCGCTCCCGGCGCTCCGCTTCGGCGACGGCGATCCGACGTTCGCGGTCCCGCCGCGCGCCTTCGGCGCGAGCTCTCCTCGCGCCGTCGGTGCCCGCGCGGTCGCCATGGCGCGCGTCGGCTGAAACCTCGGCCGGTCTCTCCGTACGGGCGCGCTCCCGTGCTCTGGCGTCGGGGGCTCGGACGTCTCTCCGTGGCACCTCGGCGAGGCCCGCGAGGAGCTCGACCCCGCCGGGCTCGGGGAGCCGCTCGAGGACCCCCTGCCGCAGGGGAGTCCGAACGGCCACGTCCGCCGTCGCCGCGGCGCGCAGGCCCCGCTCGACCTGGTCGAGCGCCGCCGCGCCCACCCCTCGTCCGCCACGGCGAGCGAGCTCCTCCGCGGCCGCGCGGAGCGTCGCGAGGCCTTCGTGGAGCGCTGCGGTCGCAGCCCGCAGCTCCGCGCCGTCGCCCCCGACGGCCCGGACCTGCGCCTGGCGGAGCCGGTCACCGGCCGCGAAGAGCGCCGCCACGGAGTCGGAGCGTTCGCGGGCGACGGCGTTCAGGAGCCACACGATCACCGTCGGCCGCCGCAGGCGGCTCACCCGGGCCGCGTCCGGGTGCCCCTCGGCCGCCAGCGCGCGGGCGAGCGCGTCGCGGGCGGCGGTGAACTCCGCGGGCGCGACCGCGTACAGGGACTGGACGCGCGGATCAGGTCCAGCCCTGGGGCCTCTCGGGATCGATCTCGCGCCTCGCTTCGCCATGTTCTTCCCGGCACGGCGCGCGGCCACGCTCAGCCGGCGTCCGCGGCACGCAGCGTCGCCGCCAGCGCGGCGAGCTCCATCCGGTCGCCACCCACTCCGAGCGCCTGGACGCCCCGCCCCCCCGCGGCATAGCGCGGCAGGACGTGCACGTGCAGGTGGAACACGTGCTGCCCGGCGGCTCGGCCGTGGTTCCAGCCGACGTTGAACCCGACCGGCTGGAACGACGACTGGATCTTCTGCTGGACGATCTTCACCGCCCTGAACAGGTCGGTGATGCCGGCGTCGTCGAGGTCGAGGAGCGTCGGCGCGTGGGCGCGCGGGACGACGAGGACGTGGGGCCGCGCCGTCGGGAACGCGTCGAGGAACGCGACCGCGCCGGCCGCCTCGTGGACGACGTGCGCGGCCGCGGCACCCGCGACGATACGGCAGAACAGGCACTCGTCCATCCTGGTCTCCGTCACCGGCCCGCGTCCGAGCGGACGACCAGGACAGGGCAGTGCGAGGTCCGGATCACGCGCTCGACGACCGATCCCGCGGCGAGGTGCTTGAGGCCGGTGCGCCCGTGCGTCCCCATGACGATGACGTCGCAGCCGAACTCCTTCGCGAACTCGACGATCTTCTCGGCGGGATCGCCGCTCAGCTCGACGGAGTTGACGCGGTCCGCCGCGAGGCGCTTCGCGTCCTGGATCCAGGCGGCCAGGTGCTGCAGCTCTTCTCCGGTCCGGGACGATCCGCTCGCCGGAGGGGGCGCGAGCGGCGCCCCCGTCATCGAGGAGTGATCGCGGTGATGGACGTGGAGTAGCATCAGCTCCGCGTCGAGCTCCGTCGCGAGCTTCGCGCCCTCTCCGAGCGCGGCGCGCGACGCGTCCGAGAAGTCGATCGGGCAACAGATCCTCTTCCAGCCCGTCATCGCACCGCCCCCTGTCGTGGATCCTAGGTCCTTCCAGGGCCGCGCGCTCCCCTCGTCGGGCCGTTCCCCCGGAAGAGCCGCCCACCGGGGCTCGCCCGCGAGCGGACCGGCGCGCACCGGACGGCCCTCACTTCGCGTCGAGCGCTGGACGGCGGTCGATGCCAGGCGCTGACAGGTTCCGGTCTCGCGGGTTGGCGGTGGGAGCTCCCGCGTCGCCGCGGGTGGCCATGGCAGCGAGCTCGCGGAGGGTGGCGTTCTGCGGCGAGCGGTGGGTCTCCTCCTCGGCGGCCTGGAGGACGCGCAGGAGCCCCGGCTCGACGCGGCGCTCCACCTCCGCACGGAGCTCGTCGGCGCGTACGTCGCGGCGGAGGGCGTCTCGCAGGTCGCCCACCCGGATCGTGTCGAGATCTCGTGCCGGGAGGTAACGCACCTCGCGTCCGGAGACGGTCTGCGCCAGGAGCCCGGCGCGCGCGAGCGCCTCGAGGATGTCCTCCATCGTGAGCGCCGGCACCTGGAGGAGCTCGGCGACCGCCGCGGCGGTGCGCGGCGGCCGGCCGAAAAGGAAATCGCGTGCGACGTGCGCTGCGGCGACCACCGCCAGCGTCTCCCTCAGCGCCTGATCCGCTCGCCGCGCCCGGAAGCGCTGCCGCGCGACGCGCTCGTTCTGGTGGCTCGCGGCGACCTGCGCGCCCACCAGCAGCACGAGCCACGAGACGTAGGTCCAGACGAGAAAGATCGGGATCGCGCTGAGGACCGAGTACAGCGCGTTGTAGCTCGCGACGCCGACCTGGAACCGCACGTAGAGCACCAAGGCCCCCTGCCACAGCACCGCCGCCACCGCCGCGCCGAGCGCCGCGGAGCTGGGTCGCGTGCGGACGTTGGGCAGGATCGCGTACACGGCGAAGAACGCGACGGCGACTACCGCCAGCGAGGCGAAGTGCAGGCCGAAGTCGATCAGCGCGCCGAGGTTCAGCTGCTCGCGCAGGAAGAGCACGACCGACGAGCTCTGCGCCGCCGTCGCGACCGCCGCCGCCGCCGCCACGAGCAGCGGCGCCGTGACGAGGAGCGTGACGTAATCCGTGACCTGCCGCATGAACGAGCGCTTGGTGGTGGCGCCCCAGATCTCGTTCAGGGCGTCCTCGACGCTCGAGAGCAGGCTCACGCAGGTGTAGACGAGGATCAGCAGCCCGACCACGCCCAGGGTCGAGACGCTGGTGCCGTTGACGAACTGGAGGATCCGCTCGAGCGAGCCGAGCAGCGATGGGTTGCCGCCGAACGTCGCCCGGAGGTACGGGCGCACGGTGCCCTCGATGAAGCTGGCGTAGGCACCGAACCCCTTCAGCACGGCGAACGCGAACGCCAGGAACGGCACGATCGAGAGGACGCTGTAGTACGTCAGCGCGGCGGCCCGGACGGTGAGCCGGTTGGCGAAGAATCCGCAAACGGTCGAGTCCGCGACGCGGCTCACGCGGTAGAGCAGGGCCTGCCCTCGCCGGAGCTCCGCGACGCGGACGGCCCACACCCGCTCCGTGAAGAAGGCGCGCAGGCGCTCCGTCAGAGGCGGCCGCGGATCCCTCGGGGCGTTCGCCGATTGTCCGGTCGCGCGCACGCTCCGTTCACCTCGCCTCGTCCGCTCGCCGGGCGCCGCCTCCGCGCGCCTCCCGGAAGATCGCGAACGCGCTCGTGTAGCCGTGGAGGAACGTCGTGCCACCCACCGGCCCGATCTCCCCGTTACAGAAGAAGCCGCCCAGCGGCGTGGGCCCGAGCTGCTCCTCGAAAAGGCTCGTGTCGTGATCGGGACAGCCGAAGAGCCCCGCTCCGCGGCCGACGCAGGAGAAGAGGAGCGCTCCCGACGGCCGATCCGGAGAAGCATGGCGGTGCCGCACGAGCATGCGCCGCAGCTCCTCCTCGGCGCTGTGCGCGTCGCGCAGCATGAAGCGGACCACCGACATGGGCCGGAGCTCGGCGCCCACGACGAGCGCCCCCGTGCGCTCGTCGGCTCCCAGGACGTTGCGGACGAGCAGCTCGCTCGGCTCGTATTCCACCGCGCCGGACTGCATCTCGAACCCGACGAACAGGGATTGCTGCATGAGCTCGCGATCGCGCGCGTCGAGCTGGTGGTACAGCTCCGAGAGGACGAGCAGCGGCGGCCGCCCGTCGAGCTCCTGCAGGAGCGCGTGCTGGCACCGCGTCACCAGCATCGGGTCGCCGATCGGGCGGCAACCCTGGGCGATCAGCGTCTCGATGGCGACGTCCCCGCTGAACGCGATCCCGACGCCGCCGGTCCGGTGCACCTCCTCCCCGAGGAGCAGTCGATTCTCCATGGGCTCGCGTCCCCCGCTGGCGAGCCCTCCGAACTTGGGGGCTCCGGGATAGGCGCGGTCGACCTCCTCGATGAACGACGAGACGTCGAGGGTGAAGGGATCCGCGAGGAGCAGGAGGCTCGGCGGCTCGACGGGGAGCCCCTCGACGCGGTCTCGCTCCGGCGCCGCGCCAGCGCCGGACCGCAGCCGCCCTTCGGTGTCGACGCGGAAGGCCGAGAGCACGGCCCCCGGCAGCACGCCGGCCGTGAGCGAGAGCGCTGGCCCCTCCTCCGCCTCGTGGCCGGCGCCGATGACGCCCCCGGCGGTACAGCCGACCTGCTTCGCTCGCGCGAAACGCCGCACGGCGAGCCGTGCGATGTGCTCGCAGGCGCTCGCGTGATCGGGTGAGACGAAGGTGAGGAGGAGGTCCGGGGGACTCCCTTCCAGCTGCTGCTCGAGCGCGCCGGCCGCCTCGTCGAACGCGGCCGCCGCGCGTGGCTCTCGCGACAGCGCCGATGCCCATCGCATGCCTCCGGGTTACCGCCGGCCCGCGCCGATCGCACGGCATGCGGCGGGGCCCACGAGGGGCACCGCGGCGACGCGACGCTGCCGCCGGAGCCCTCGCCCGATCGCCCATGGAGGAGGCGGATGGGTGACCGCGCTGCGCTGTGGCCCCAGAACGCATGCATCCGCTTGACAAGCAGTTCGTCCGTTATGTTAGATGATGCGGATGACGCGATCGCCGGCCGCCTCCGGCCCAGGCGCGGAACGGACCGGAGAGGGAGGAATGGTGAAAGGGGTCCTTCGATCCATCGGGCTCGCCGCGGGGCTGGCGGCCGCGACGCACGCGCTGACGGCCCGCGCGGTCGACCCGACCGAGCAGCCCGCCCCGCAGCCCTCCGCCGCCGCGGACGCGCCGGCGAACCAGCCCGCCACCGCCTCGGGCGGTGTCCCCACCGGCGGGTCGGAGGAGATCCCCAGACCGCCGGCGAAGGGCCCATCGCAGCCCGGGTACGTCATCAATACGGCCCAGGGCGACACGCTGGTCGTCGGCGGCTACATCCACGCCGACTTCCGTGCCTTCGTAGGCTACGGCTCCGACGCGTACGTGGACCAGTTCCTGCTGCGCCAGGCGCGCCCGGTGCTCGAGGGCACGATCCGCGACCGCTTCGATTACCGGCTCCTCACCGACTTTGCCGGCGGGAAGGTCGTGGTGCAGGAAGCGTTCGGGGACGTCCGGTTCCTGCCCTACCTCAAGCTCCGCGTGGGCAAGTTCAAGTCGCCCGTCGGGCTCGAGCGGCTCCAGAACTCGAACGCCGTGGTCTTCGCCGAGCGCGCGTTCCCCACGAACCTCGCCCCGAACCGAGACACGGGCGTGCAGGTCTTCGGCGAGATCGACGGGCTGGTCACCTACGCCATCGCATTGCTGGACGGCGCCGCGGACAATGGGATCACCGAGACCGACCAGGACAGCAACAAGGAGGGCGCCGCGCGCATCTTCCTGACCCCGTTCGCACGCAGCGGCCTCGCGCCGCTGGAGGGGCTCGGCATCGGCGTGTCCGGAACCTGGGGCGCGCCGACGGGGACGGCCGCGTCGCCTCAGCTGCCGACCTACCTGTCACCGGGTCAGAACACCATCTTCGCCTACGCGTCCGGCACCACGGGCGGAGCGCCCGATCTCACGAAGACGGTGGTGGCCGCGGGAGATCACGTCCGCTGGGACGTGCAGGGCTATACTACGCCGGTCCACTCGGGCTCCAGGGGGAGTACATCGACTCGAGGCAGCGGGTGAAGAAGGGGGCCACCGCGCTGGACGCGGACCACCGCGCCTGGGCGGTCACCGCTTCCTTCGTCCTCACCGGCGAGCGCGCCACCTACCGGATGATCGTCCCGGACCGCCCCTTCGATCCCGCCACCGGCCGGTGGGGCGCGCTCGAGCTCGCCGGGCGCTACCAGTGGATCCGCTTCGACGACGCGCTCTTCGTGAACGACGTCTTCGCGGACGCGAGGCAACAGGTCCGCGGCGCCCACGCCTGGGGAGCCGGGATCAACTGGTACCTCGACCGGTCGTTCCGGATCATGCTCGACTACGATCGCACCGGCTTCCTTGGCGGCGCCTCGAGCGGCGGGCAGGAGATCGACCGGACGCCGGAGCAGGTCCTCATCGGGCGAGCGCAGATCGTGTTCTAGCGGCGCGCAGGCGGCATGCCGGCTCGTCATTTCACCCATTGTGCAGCTTGCGCCACGACGGCAGCCGCGCTGATCCCGCTGGAGATCGAGTGATGATCCGAACCGCGCAGCTCATGTGCATCGCGACCCTGATGGCGGCGGCGATCGCCTCGGTGGTCCGCCCCGCTCCGGCCCGTGCCTCCGACCGCGCGGCGACACTCCTCAACGCGTCGTACGACCCGACGCGCGAGCTGTACGAGCGGGTGAACGCCGCCTTCTCCCAGCGGTGGAAGGCGAGAACGGGCCAGGCGGTGACGGTGAAGCAATCGCATGGCGGTTCGGGCAAGCAAGCTCGCAGCGTCATCGATGGGCTCGAGGCGGACGTCGTCACGCTGGCGCTCGCCTACGACGTGGACGCGGTGGCGAAGGCGGGCCTGCTCGCTCTGGACTGGCAGAAGCGGCTCCCGCAGAACGCCTCGCCGTACACCTCGACCATCGTGTTCCTGGTCCGCCACGGGAATCCCAGGCACGTCCAGGACTGGGACGACCTCGTGAAGCCCGGTGTCCAGGTCATCACCCCGAACCCGAAGACCTCCGGCGGTGCGCGCTGGAACTACCTGGCCGCGTGGGCCCACGCGCTGAAGAAGCACGGCGGAGACGAGGCGAAGGCGAAGGAGTTCGTGAAGGCCTTGTACAAGAACGTGCCCGTACTCGACTCCGGCGCGCGCGGCGCGACGACGACGTTCGTCGAGCGCGGCATCGGCGACGTCCTCCTCGCTTGGGAGAACGAGGCGTTCCTCGCCGTCGAGCGCCTCGGCAAGGGCCAGCTCGAGATCGTGGTCCCGAGGTCGAGCATCCTCGCGGAGCCGCCGGTGGCCTGGGTCGACAGGAACGTCGACCGGCACGGGACGCGCGCGGTCGCGCAGGCCTACCTCGAGTTCCTCTACACGCCCGAGGGCCAGGAGCTCGCAGCGAGGAGCTTCTACCGGCCGCGAGATCCGGCCGTCGCCGCGAGGTACGCGGCGCGCTTCCCGAAGATCGACCTCGTCACCGTGGACGGCGCGTTCGGCGGCTGGGCCCAGGCGCAGGCGAAGCACTTCGCGGACGGCGGGATGTTCGACCAGATCTCCACGCCCGGAGACTAGCGGGCGCGCCGCCGACGACGGGCCGGCCGCGCCTGCACGCTCGCCGCCGGGACGCTCCGCGCCGGCGTCCTCGCGCTGGCCCCATCCGCCACGCGCGAGAGCTAAAGCCCGCTCGCGGTCAAGCTGTCCGACTGCCTCTCGACCGCGGGGAAGACCCGCACGCGCCGCGGCGCCAGGTGGACGACGTCGCCGGGGACGAGCGACAGCGCTTCGGTCCTCCGCGCGTCGAGCTCCACCTCCAGCGCGCCGGCATGGCCGGGCGCGGTGAGCTCGACCCGCACCGCGGCACCGAGCGCGAGGACCCGCACCACGCGCGCCGCGAAGCTGCCCGGCAGCGCGGCGCGATGGACGTCGATGTCGTGCGGCCGGACGTACACGTGCGCCGTGGATCGGCCGTGAGCGCTGGGGGCGGCGAACTCGAGATCGTGGACGAAAGCGCGCCCGCCGTCGACGTGGCCGTGGAAGACGTTCACCGCGCCAAGGAACCGCATCACGAAAGGGCTGGCCGGGTTCTCGAACACCTGCGCCGGGGGGCCGACCTGTTCGACCCGGCCGGCGTTCATGAGCACCACCCGGTCGGCGACCTCGAAGGCTTCCTCCTGGTCGTGCGTGACGAAGATGCTCGTGACGTGCAGCTCGTCGTGCAGGCCGCGCAGCCAGCGCCGCAGCTCCTGCCGGACGCGAGCGTCGAGGGCGCCGAACGGCTCGTCGAGGAGCAGGATGCGCGGCGAGGTCGCGAGGGCCCGGGCGAGCGCGACCCGCTGGCGCTGCCCGCCGGAGAGCTGGTGGGGGTAGCGGTCGCGCTGGTCGTGGAGCTGCACCAGGCGGAGCAGCTCGTCGACGCGGGCGCGGATCTCGGGGCGCGGCGCCTTGCGGACCTTCAGGGCGAAGCCGACGTTGTCGGCGACCGTCATGTGCCGGAACAGCGCGTAGTGCTGGAACACCAGGCCGACGTTCCGCTCGCGAGCGGTGCGCGTGGCCACGTCCTGGCCGCCATACCGCACCTCGCCCCGGTCGGCGACCTCCAGCCCGGCCAGGATGCGCAGGAGCGTGGTCTTGCCGCAGCCGGACGGCCCGAGGAGCGCGACGAGCTCGCCGTCGGGGATGTCGATCGACACGTCGCGCAGGACGGGGTGGCCGGCGAAGGCCTTCGACACGCCGCGGATCTCGATGCTCATCGGGGGCTCCGGTGCGCCGCGTCGCGGCGGGAGGTTCGCTGCGTCCACTCGAGCGTCTTCTTCGCCGAGAGCGTCACCGCGGCCAGCAGGAACAGGAGGGACGCCACGGCGAACGCGGCCTGGAAGGCGTACTCGCTGTAGAGGTTCTCGACGTGGAGCGGGAGCGTGTTGGTCACGCCGCGGATGTGGCCGGAGACGACCGACACCGCGCCGAACTCGCCCATCGCCCGGGCGTTGCAGAGGATGACGCCGTACAGCAGGCTCCACTTCACGTTCGGCAGGGTGACGCGCGAGAAGATCTGCCACCCGCTCGCGCCCAGCACGAGCGCCGCCTCCTCCTCCTCGGTGCCCTGTGCCTCCATGAAAGGGATGAGCTCGCGGGCGACGAAGGGGAACGTCACGAACACCGTCGCCAGCACGACGCCCGGCACGGCGAAGACGACCCTCACGCCGTGGGCCGCGAGCCACGGGCCGAACCAGCCGCGCGCTCCGAAGAGGAACACGGTGACCATCCCGGAGATCACCGGCGAGACGCCGAACGGAAGATCGATGAGCGCGACGAGCACGCTCCGTCCCGGGTAGCGGAAGCGCGTCGCCGACCACGCCGCGGCGACGCCGAAGGCTGCGTTCAGCGGGACCGCGAGGACCGACACGAGCAGCGTCAGCCGGATGGCCGCGCGCGCGTCGGGGTCGGCGACCGCCTTCCACCACAACCCGAACCCCCCGCGGAGCGCCTCCACCAGCACCACCGCCGCCGGCGCCAGCACGAGGGAGGCGAGGAAGCAGAGCGCCGCGGCGACGAGCGCCCACTTCACGGGCGCCGGATCCTCGGTCGCCCGCCGCGGCCGGCGCCGCGCGGCGCCGGCCAAGCCCGCGAGCGGGACCGCATCCGGCGCCGCCACCACCTCGCGGCGGGCGAGCGAGCTGGCTGCGCCGCTCACGCGAGCCCCGCGCGTGAGCGCGTCCAGCGCTGCAGCCGGTGGATCGCGAGGAGGAGGGCGAACGAGGTCACGAGCAGCACGTTGGCGATGGCCGCCGCCCCCGCGTAGTCGTACGCCTCGAGGCGGGTCATGACGAGCAGCGGCGCGATCTCCGTCCGCATCGGCATGTTGCCGGAGATGAAGACCACCGAGCCGTACTCGCCGAGGGCGCGGGCGAAGGCGAGCGCGAACCCGGTGACGGCGGCGGGCACGATGGCAGGGAGGATCACGCGTCGGAACGTGTGCCAGCGGCCCGCGCCGAGCGTCGCGGCGGCCTCCTCCAGCTCCGCGTCGAGGTCCTCCAGGACCGGCTGGACGGTCCGGATCACGAAGGGCAGACCGATGAAGGTGAGCGCGATGGTGACGCCGAGGGGGCTGAACGCGGCCCTGACGCCGAGCGGCTCGAGCCACCGCCCGATCCAGCCGTTGCGGGAGTAGACGGCGGTGAGGGCGATCCCGCTCACCGCGGTGGGCAGCGCGAACGGCAGGTCGACCAGCGCGTCGACGAGCGACCGCCCGGGGAAGGCGTAGCGCGCGAGCACCCACGCGACGAGGACGCCGCACGGCACGTTCACCGCCGCCGCGGCGAGGGAGGCGCCGAACGACAGCCGGTAAGACGCGAGCGCTCGCGGCGAGGCGACGATCGGCCACAGCTCGCGGCAGGAGAGCGCGCTGTGGCGGAGCGCGAGCGCCGAGAGCGGCACCAGCACCACCACGCCCAGGTAGAGCACGGCTACCCCCGTCGACAGCCCGAAGCCAGGGAGCACGCCGGACACGAGGCGCCGGCGCGGGCGCGCGCCGCCCGTCATGCGCCGGACCGCTTCGTGAACCGGTCCACGTGGAGCCCGCACTCCGTCTTCTCGCGCCCGCGCCATCGCCCGGCGCGCGAGCCCTCGCCGGGGGCGACCGGGGACGTGCAGGGGGCGCAGCCGATGCTGAGGTATCCCCGCTCGTGCAGCGGGTTCGTCGGCACGGACAGGCGACGAACGCGCTCCCACACCTCGGCGTGCGTCCAGGCCGCGAGCGGGTTCACCTTCACGAGGCGGAAGCGGCCGTCCCACTCGAAGACGCGCGCGCTGGCGCGGTCCGGAGTCTGGTCGCGGCGGATCCCGGTGACCCAGGCGCCGAGGCCCTCCAGCGCAGCGCGCAGCGGCGCGACCTTGCGGGCTTGGCAGCAGGCGTCGGGGTCGGTCAGCCAGGGCGGCGGCGTCGCCGGGCCGACGGACGGCAGGCCGGCCGTCCTGCCCTCGATGACGACGCCGTAGCGCGCCTCGAGCGTCTGCCAGAGCGCGTAGGTCTCCTCGAAGAGGCAGCCCGTGTCGAGCGTGAAGACGCGGATGGGAAGCTTCGCCCGCGCGACGGCGTCGACGAGCAGGCAGTCCTCCGCGCCGAAGCTGTTCGCGAGCGCGATCCGACCGGGGAAGCGCTCCACGGCGGCGGCGAGGATCGCCTCCGGCGACTGCCCCTCCAGCGCGTCGGCGAGGGCGCCGATCTCTTCCAGGGTGGGCGCGCTCACAGGATCATCCCCGCGCCGACGGTGTCGTTGGTCGCCTCGTCCACCACGATGAAGGCGCCGGTGGCGCGGTTCTCGGAATAGGGGTCCGCGGCGATGGGCTGCGAGAGCCTCAGCGTGACGCGCCCGATGTCGTTCACCTCCAGCATCTGGGCTGGGTCCTGTCGCAGCGCGTGCAGGTCGACGCGCCAGGCGATCTCGGCGAACTGGCCCTTCGTCTCACGCGTGGTGTGGCGGACGACGTAGCGCCTCACGCTGGAGAGCGGCCGCTCCGACAGCCAGCAGATGATCGCCTCGACGGCGCGGGTCACGGGCGGCCCGTCGCCGGCGCGCGCCAGGAGGTCGCCGCGCGAGACGTCGACCTCGTCCTCGAGGACGAGCGTCACCGACTGGCCGCTGACGGCGCGACGCAGCCGCAGCGCGCCGAGCCAGATCTCCTTCACGCGGGAGGTCCGCCCGGACGGAAGGACCTCGAGCTCGTCCCCCACGGCGACCTCGCCCGACTCGACGCGCCCGGCGAAGCCGCGGAAGTCGTGATGCTCGTCGGTGTGCGGCCGGCAGACCCACTGCACCGGGAACCGGAAGCGCTCCGGCCGCTCCGTGTGTGCGGTGGGGGCGGACTCGAGGATCTCGAGCAGCGTCGGGCCGCCGTACCAGGCGAGGTTCGGCCCGCGCTCCACCACCTCGTCGCCGCCGAGGGCGGAGATCGGGATGAAGCGGACGTCCTCGATCCCGAGCTTGCCGGCGAACGCGCGGTACGCTGCCGTGATGTCCTCGAACCGCTCGCGCGACCAGTCGACCAGGTCCATCTTGTTCACCGCCACGACGAGGTGCGGGATCCCGACGCGGTGGGCGATGTAGGAGTGGCGCAGCGTCTGCGTCAGCACGCCCTTGCGGGCGTCGACGAGGATGATCGCCAGGTCCGCGGTCGAGGCCGCCGTGACCATGTTGCGCGTGTACTGCTCGTGCCCCGGGGCGTCGGCGATGATGTACTTGCGCGTGCCGGTCGAGAAGTAGCGGTAGGCGACGTCGATCGTGATCCCCTGCTCCCGCTCCGCCTGCAGCCCGTCGGTGAGCAGGGAGAGATCGACCGCCTGCAGGCCGCGCCGCCGCGAGGTGCGCTCGATGGCGTGGAGCGCATCGGCGAGGATCGACTTCGTGTCGAGGAGGAGCCGCCCGATGAGCGTGCTCTTCCCGTCGTCCACGCTGCCGCAGGTGAGGAATCGCAGGAGGCCGCCCTCGGCAGGGGAGTCGGCGCGCTGCAGCTGGACCGCGGTCATCAGAAGTACCCTTCCCTCTTGCGCTGCTCCATCGAGGCGTCCGAAGTCTGGTCGTCGAGACGGGTCGCGCCCCGCTCGGTGACGGTGGTCGTGGCGGTCTCGAGCACGATCTGCTCCAGCGTCGTCGCGACCGACTCGACCGGCGCGGTGCAGGTGATGTCGCCGACCGTGCGGAAGCGGACCGACATCTCCTCGACGCGCTCGCCGGGGCGCGCCGGGGTCAACCCGGTGATGGGGACGATCGCGCCGCCGCGGCGGACCACCAGTCGGCGGTGCGCGAAGTAGATCGACGGCAGCTCCAGCCGCTCCCGCGCGATGTACTGCCAGACGTCGAGCTCGGTCCAGTTCGAGATGGGGAAGGCGCGGATGTTCTCGCCCCGGCGGATGCGCGCGTTGTAGAGGCTCCACAGCTCCGGCCGCTGATTCTTGGGATCCCACTGGCCGAGCTCGTCGCGGAAGGAGAAGACCCGCTCCTTGGCGCGCGCCTTCTCCTCGTCGCGTCGAGCGCCGCCGATGCACACGTCGAACCCGAGCTCGGCGATGGCGTCGAGCAGCGTCACCGACTGGTGCTTGTTGCGCGGCTCGAGGGGGTGCGCGAGCACCATCTTTCCGGCGCGGATGGAGTCCTCGACCGATCGGACGACGAGCCGTTCCCCCAGCTCCGCCGCGCGGCGATCGCGGAACGCGATCACCTCCGGGTAGTTGTGGCCCGTGTCGATGTGGAGCAGCGGAAAGGGGAAGCGCGCCGGGCGAAACGCCTTCTCGGCGAGCCGCAGCAGGCACACGGAGTCCTTGCCGCCGGAGAAGAGCAGGGCCGGGTGCGAACACTGTCCGGCGACCTCCCGGAGGACGTGGATCGCCTCCGCCTCGAGCCAGTCGAGATGGGAGAGCGCAGCGCGGGCGGTGGTCGGCACGGCGAGGGACCTCGGACTGGGGAACTGGACGCGCGTCCGCCATAACGGACAAAGGCATCCTATGAAACGGACGCTCGTCTCGTCAAGCGGACGACGCGCGCTCCCCTGGTCGGACGCTCACGGGGCTCGGCGCTACGACCGAGACCGGTCCACGCACGCCGTGACGAACCGCGCGACCGCGCGGAGGCGCTCCGCGCTCCGCATGGCGCGGTGATAGACGAGGAAGAGGTCGCGGTGGAGGACGGGTGCCGGTCCCAGCCGCCGCAGCTCGGGGTGGTCGCCCAGGTAGTCCGGGAGGAGGCCCACCCCCGCGCCGGCCAGGAGCGCCGAGCGGAGCGCCAGCGTCGTGTGCACCCGCACGCGGACGCGGAGGTGCGGCGCGTTCGCCCGGAGCCACGCCGCCTCCGGCGAGCCCGCCTGCGACTCGTGGGGCGCGACCAGATCGTCCGCCGCGGCGAGGCCAGCGGCGGGCTCGCGGGGGTGCGCGCGCAGGTACCGCGCCGACGCGTAGAGCGCGAACGGAACGCTGGCGAGGCGGCGCATCACGAGCTCGCGCTGGCGCGGCCGCACGAAGCGGAGCGCGAGATCCGCCTCGCGGCGGGACAGGTTCGCGACCGCGGACTCGGCGGCCAGGACCAGGTCGATGCCGGGGTGCTCGCGCCGGAACGCCTCGAGCCTGGGCGCGATGACGGTGATGCCGAGCCCCTCCGGCGCGGTGAGCCGGACGGTCCCCGTCGGGCGCGCGTCGCGTCCTTGCAGCGCCCGCAGCGCCGCCAGCACGTCGCGCTCCACCCGCTCCGCATCCGCGCGGAGCCGCAGGCCCTCCGCCGTCGGCTCGAGGCCGCGCGCCCCCTTGCGGAACAGCTCGACGCCCAGCTCGCGAACGAGCGCGGCCATGCGCCGCGACACGGTCGGCTGCGAGACCCCGAGCACCTGGGCCGCCGCGCTCGCCGAGCCGGCCCGGGCGACGGCGAGGAACACGCGGAGGTCGTCCCAGCTCGTCATGCATAATTGCATAACAGGTATTCGAAGATGTCGCGTGCACGATCGCCCGCCCCCGATGCAGAAGAGTGCGCGGTCGGGGCCTTTCACAGGCTCTCACGGCGAGCGAGGTGAGCGGCATGGCACGGCGCGTCCATTACGGCTGGTTCGTGGTCGGCACGACGTTCGTCGTGCTGCTGGTCTCGGCGGCGATCCGCGCCACGCCGGGCGTGCTCATCGTGCCGCTCGAGCACGAGTTCGGGTGGCAGCGCGCCACGATCTCGCTCGCCATCTCGGTGAACCTGCTCCTTTACGGCCTCATGGGGCCGTTCTGCGCCGCCATCGCGGAGCGCATCGGCCTGCGGCGCACGATGGGGCTCGCCATGGGCCTCCTCGCCACGGCGCTCCTCCTCGCCACGCTCATGCGCCGGCCGTGGCACCTCGTCGTGCTGTGGGGGGTCCTCATCGGCTCGGGGACGGGCATGGCGGCGATGGTGATCGGCACGGCGGTGGTGACGCGGTGGTTCTCCCGCCACCGCGGGCTCGTGCTCGGCGCGCTCACCGCCAGCACCGCCACGGGTCAGCTGCTCTTCCTGCCGCTCCTGGCGCGGGTGGCCGAAGGCGACGGCTGGCGCGCCGCGCTGCGGATCGTGGCGGCCGCGGCGGCGGGCGGCGCCGCCATCGCCCTCGCCTTCGTGCGCGAGTCGCCGGCCGCGATGGGGCTCCGGCCGTACGGCGCCGAAGAGGGCGAGGCGGTGGTGGCGCGCCGGGCCGGCAACCCGGCGGTGCTGGCGCTGCGGACGCTCGCGCGCGCCTCGCGCTCGCGCGACTTCTGGCTGCTCGCCGGCACCTTCTTCGTCTGCGGCGCGAGCACGAACGGCCTCATCGGCACCCACCTCATCCCCGCCTGCATGGACCACGGCATCCCCGAGGTGCGCGCCGCCGGGATCCTGGCCACCATGGGCATCTTCGACCTGTTCGGGACGACCATCTCAGGCTGGCTGACGGATCGCTGGGACAGCCGGCGCCTGCTCTTCACCTACTACGGCCTGCGCGGCCTCTCGCTCGTGTTCCTGCCCGACGCGCTCGTCGGCGACGGCGCGGGGCTGAACGTGTTCACGGTGTTCTACGGCCTCGACTGGATCGCGACCGTCCCGCCGACGGTGCGCCTCGCCACCGACGCGTTCGGCGCCGAGGACGCTCCCGTCGTCTTCGGCTGGATCTTCGCCGCGCACCAGGTCGGCGCCGGCCTCGCCGCGCTCGCCGCGGGCATCGTGCGCACCGAGCTCGGCGACTATCACCACGCCTTCGTGGCGTCGGGGGCGACCTGCCTCGTCGCCGCGATGATGGCCCTCCTCGTCAACCGGCGCGGCGCGCGGGCCGCCGTCCCCGCGGTGCGGGCGCCGTCGGGCGCGTGAACCCGGCGCCCTGGTACAGGCCCGCGGGATCGGTCCCGAGCATCCCGGCCTCCATCGACCGCCGATCGACGGGCTCGAGCCGCCGCTCCGCGGCCGGGCTCAGGATCCGCCGGTGCGGCAGCGCGTCGAGCGCGTCGGAGATGTACTGGAGCGGGGCGGCGCTGAAGGTCCAGCCGTATCGGTCGTAGCGGCGGAGATCGTGGAGCGGAGAGTAGGCCCGCAGCGTCTTCTCTCCCGCCGCGTTGAAGTACTGCTCGAAGTAGGTGAGGACCAGCTCGCGGACCGTCCGGTGCACCGGCTCGCGAGAGCGCAGCCCGGCGAAGTTAGACTTGCCGACCGCCCCGAGGCGGCCCTCGACGCGGTACACCGCCAGGACGTGATCGTCGTCGCGCACCGCCCACAGGTCGAGCACGAGCGGGCGGTGGCCGAGCTCGCGGAGCGCCGCCGCGGCGAAGAGCGCGCCGTCGTAGCAGTTGGCGCGCCGCTCCTCGAGGACGCCGCGCGGCGAGGCGGGGCGGTCCTCGGCGCGGTAGGCGAGGCCGTCCAGGAAGTCCTGGATCCGCGCTGGGCTCGACAGCCGGCGCAGGAAGGCCCTCTCGGCGGCCGTCCACGCGCCGCCGCCCGGCGCGGGCGGCTCGGCGCGCCGCAGCCGCCGGGCGGGGTAGTGCGAGCTGTCCAGGGTGGCTCTCATTTCTCCGGCTGGAAGATGATCGGCAGCCCGGTTTTCGGGCTGCCCACCACGATGATCTTGGCGTTCTGGCTCGTGGCGAGCCGCTCGGTCGCCTCGATGCCCTTGTAGGCGAGGAAGTCGGTGGTGAGGCCCTGCCGCACGATGCTCTGGTACTTGGCGATGCCCTCGGCCTCGATCTGCTTGCGCTGCGCCTCCTGGCGCTCCTTGTCGAGCGTGAAGCGCATCTTCTGGGAGCGCTGCTCCTCCGCCAGCTTGTCGGCGATGGCCACCTTGATCGCCTCGGGGAGCTCGACGTCGCGGATGAGGATCGCCTCGACGACGACGTGCTTCCCGGAGAGCGCCTTCTGCACCTCGTCGAAGATCTGCCGCTCGATCTCCTCGCGCTTCGTCGAGTAGATCTCCTCCGGGCTGTACCGGCCGAACACCTTGCGCGCCTCGGACCGCACCACCGGCGCGATCAGGATCTCCGGGTAGGCCTGGCCGACCTGCGTCTGCAGCTCGAACAGCTCGTCCGCCTTGGGCCGGAACCGGACGCTCGCGTCGACCCGCAGCGTGAGCCCGTTGTTCGAGAGGACCGACAGCCCCTCCTTGAACTCGTGCACGCGCAGGTCGTAGGGGATGACGCTGTTCCAGATGGGCATGAGGTGCATGCCCTCCCCGAGGACGGTCCGGCTGGTGCCCTTCCCCAGGCTCTCGAAGACGATCCCGGCGTGGCCGGAGTCGACGACCGGGCAGCGGCAGCCGTCGAGGAACGGCGTGACGGCGAGGGCGGCGTAGAAGAGTGTGCGGAGGCGCATGGCGTACCTTCCGTTTCGGGACGCGCCGAGTCTACGCCATCCGACCTCACACCCGGCGCGCGCAAGCCGTCTCTCAGTGATGCCGGGAGCGGGAACGTCGAAAAAAAGAAGGCCTCTTGATCTCGATCAGGGACGGCCTCGCGGCGGTTTTGATATTGAAATTCACTATCAACTTCACCTCGTCCGGCGCGCTCCAGGCGCCGGCGAGGACGCGGAGACCTCGATGATCGTCTGCTCCTGCCACGCCGTGTCGGATCACGCGCTCCGCGCCGCGGCCGCGAACGGGCTCTCGCACCACGAGATCGTCGCCGCGACCGGCGCCGGGACGGACTGCGGGCGCTGCCACGAGGCCGTGTCCCAGATCGTCTCCGCGAGCGGGCCCTGCCGCGGCGCGCACGCGTGCCCCGGCTGCCCCAGGCGTGCCTCCCGCTAGCTCCCTTCCCCGAGCGCACCCGCCATGACCCTCAAGGACCCCTCGACCGCGACGCTCCAGAGGCAGACCGCCCGGGCGCAAACGCGCATCGCCGATCACGTCGCTCGCGCGGGGCTGAACCGCTCCCGCACGCGCGAGGCGGTGATCGATACCTTCCTCGCCACCCCCGGTCACGTCTCGGTGGAGGAGCTCACCACGCTCGTCCGCGAGCGGGCGCCGGGCATCGGGCAGACCACCGTGTACCGGGCGTTGAAGCTCCTCGTCGACTGCGGCGTGGCCGCGTCGCGCGAGTTCGGCGGTGGCCAGACGCGCTACGAGCGCGTCGTCGAGGGCGCACACCACGACCACCTCGTCTGCCTCGACTGCGGCGCCATCCTCGAGTTCGAGGACGAGGAGATCGAGGCCTTGCAGGAGGCGGTCGCGCGCCGCCACGGATTCGAGGTCGCACACCACCGGCTCGAGCTGTACGGCCGGTGTCGCGCCTGCGCCGCGGCAGAAGACCGCCGGCGCTGAGCAGTCGAAGCCGACAACGCCCTCCGAGGGCGATCACGACACTGAGGCCGGAGGTCGGAGAACCCAGCGCCCCACGCGCGAGCGATCGCTCGCGGTTCGAACATCAGAGCGCCATGGACATTCGACCTCCTCTCCTTGCCTTCCTGCTTCTCCTCCCCTCGGCACCCGCGATCGCGCACGAATCAGACCCGGGCGCGGCCCGGGCCGAGGAGCACGCCCACGCCGCCGCGGACGAGGCGGCGCAACCTCACGAAACGAGCGCGCCGGCTCTCGCGTCGGCAGCGACCCTGGACGCGTCGGCCCCGACCGACCTCGCCATGGCCGGCAGCCCGACTCCGCCCGCCGCGCGGCCACCCGCCGTTCCCGGGCCGGCGGGCGAGACCACCACACCGTCGTCGTGGTGGAGCGCCGGCTTCCAGAGCACGTACATCCTCCAGCGGAAGGCCGGGTTCAGCGCCCCTTACACCGGTCCGAACAGCCTGACGACAGCCCCGGAGACCGGGTACACGCTCACCGCGACGGCCTTCCTGGGCGCGCGACCGTGGCCGGGCGCGGAGATCTTCTTCAACCCCGAGACCATCCAGTCCCAGAGCATTTCGCACCTGTCGGGCCTCGGCGGGCCATCGAACGGTGAGAACCAGAAGGGCGGCGGGCCTACGCCGAGCCTCTACCGCGCCCGCGCCTTCCTGCGGCAGACCATCCCTCTTGGCGGCGAGAGCTCCACGGCGGAGTCGGGCACGAACCAGTTCGGCGGCCCGACCGCGAGCCACCGGTTGGTGATCACGGCCGGCAACTTCTCCTGGGGCGACGTCTTCGACGGCAACGCGTTCGCACACGACCCGCGCACGCAGTTCGTCAACTGGGCGTTGATGAGCTATGGCGCGTTCGACTACGCCGCGGACGTGCGCGGCTACACCTGGGGGCTCACCCTCGAGTACTACTACGACGACTGGGCATTCCGCGTCGGCCGCTTCGCCGAGCCCATCGAGTCGAACGGGCTGGCGCTCGACTCCCACATCCTGGAGCACTACGGCGACACCGTCGAGGTCGAGCACGGGCACGTGATCCTCAGCCAGCCGGGCAAGGTGCGCGTGGCGGGCTTCCGCAACTACTCCAAGCAGGGGAACTTCCGTGATGCGCTCCAGTACGCGGCGATGAACGGCGGCGTCCCGGACGTCGGCAACGTCCGCCGGGACCAGGCGAAGCTCGGATTCGGCGTCAGCCTCGAGCAGACCGTGGTGCGAGACGTCGGGGTCTTCGCCCGCTACAGCTACGCCGACGGGCAGACCGAGACCTACAGCTTCGCGGAGATCGAGCGGTCGCTGGCCGCTGGCGTGAGCGTGAAGGGGGGGCGCTGGCGCCGAGAGGGCGACACGCTCGGCGTCGCCTGGGTCGCGAACGGCCTCTCCGACGCGCACCGGGCGTACCTCGCCGGGGGCGGCCTCGGATTCCTCATCGGCGACGGCCGCCTCGAACACTATCGAGCCGAGCAGATCCTCGAGGCCTACTACAGCTTCAACGCCTTCCGCGGCTTCTGGGTCTCGGTCGACGGGCAGCACATCACGAACCCCGCGTACAACGGCGATCGCGGACCCGTGAACATCGTCGGCCTGCGGTTTCACGTCGAGTACTGACGCGACCCCGACAGGCCGCGCAGCTACGTGAGAGCTCGCGTTCCCGGCGCCGCGCTCACCTCAGGGCCTGTTCTTCACAGGCTCTCACAGGGTTGTTCAAAATGCCCGGGACCGAGCCAGGCCAGCGAGACGCAAGCAGCGCGAGGCGTGACGACCGAGCATAGCCGTAGGCTATGTGAGGGAGGAGCAACGAAGCGATGCGCCGCGGATCGCTGGCCGCGGCGACGGGACGGGCGTTTTGGACAGCCCTCTCAACCCTCGAGGAAGACGTTCTCGCGGGCGAGCGCTGCGCCGGGTCGCGCGCGGGCGTACACCTCGAGCAGCTTCCGCACGGCGCTCCGCCCGCCCTCGCCCATGCCCACGGAAAAGTCGTTCACGTACAGGTCGATGTGCTGGCGCATGACGGCCTCGTCCATCTCCTGCGCGTGCCGCTTCACGTAGTCGGTGACGAGGGGGTACGCGCCGAGCGCCTGCTCGACGCTGCTGCGGATGAGCCGGTCGAGCTGGCGCGCGACCTCCGTGCCGAGGCCTCGCCGCGCAACGATTCCGCCGAGCGGGATGGGCGAGCCCGTCTCCGCCTCCCAGTGCTCGCCGAGGTCGAGAACCTTCACGAGGCCCTTCGCCTGGTACGTGAACCGGCCCTCGTGGATGAGGACCCCGGCGTCGACGGCGCCGCTGCGGACCGCCTCCTCGACGTCCGAGAACACCATGAACCGCTTGCGCGTCGCGTCCGGGTACGCGAGCGAGAACAGGAGGTGCGCGGTGGTGTGCTCGCCCGGGATGGCCACCGTGGATTCCTGCGGGCGGAAGCCGGCGCGATCGGGCCGCGCGACGAGCAGCGGACCGACACCGCGGCCCAGCGCGCCGCCCGCGTCGAGCAGCAGGTAGTCCTTCGCGACGAGCGGCAGCACGCCATAGCTGATCTTCGTCGCGTCGAGCCGCCCCTCCAGCGCCCACCAGTTCAGCGTCTGGACGTCTTCCAGCACCGGCTCGAGCACGAGCCCGCCGGTGTCGACGCGCCCGTTCACCAGCGCGTCGAAGATGAAGGTGTCGTTCGGGCAGGGAGAGAAGCCGAGGGTGAGGGTCATGGTGGGCCGCCCAGCATAGGGCAGCGGCGCGGGGGGTCGCCAGGGCGATCGACGCGAGCACGGGCAGGGACCGCTCGGCCCGTCGCCCGAAGGCCTGGCGTGACCACTTAAAGTGAAACCGCCCGGGCCTTGGCCAGCGCGCCGGTGAAACCCTGCTGAGGACCCCAGCAAGAAGAAATGACGCCTTCGCGCGCCGGCGCCCGGGAGCGCCAGCGGCACGCCCGAGGAGGTCGAGCGCGGCGGCTGCCGCGGGCATTGCACCCGCCCCGAACACCACGGGTGTATCCTCCTCACGTGTCGCGCACCGCCCTCGCCCTGCTGCTCGCGGCCGGCTGCGGCTCGTCCGCGCCGTACACGATGACGAGCGCCGCGATCAACACTGGACTGGCGGTCGGAGCCTCCGCCGCGAGCCGCTCGGCCGGCGGTTGCTACAGCCCGTGCAGCCCGGGGTACACGTGCAACCCGAGGACCGGGTTCTGCGATCAGCTCGCTCCGGTCTGCGTCGGGGAGATTGCCGATCCGCGCTGCACACCCGCGGTCACGGTCCCTCTGGGCACGAAGCAGGCGGACGCCGCGCGCGAGGGAAGCCCGCCACCGGTCGGCGTGTCGCCCGAGACGGGCCGCGCTCCGCCGGGCCCGGGTGACCGCCCGACCCCATGAAGTTACGCGGCGCGTCGCAGCCAGGGGCCCGCGTCGGCGTCGTCGAACCGTGCACCGTCTCGCCGCCCCGAACGGGTCATGCGACCGCTCGCCGCACCGCAGGCGCGACCGGCTAGAGTCAACCCAAAGTGCCACCTGCTGCCGCGCCCGCGCGGCTGGAGACGCCATGAGCCACTCTCGACGGAGCTTCCTCAAGATCACCGGCGCCGCCGGCGCGGTCGCGTTCGCCAGCCAGGCCGACGCCGGGCCGCAATCGTCGCCGCCCCCCCGCGGGGCGCGGGGCATGGCGCGAGGCCTGACCCTCCTCACGCTCTACCGCAACGGCGAGCCCAGGCTTGGCGCGAAGACGGAGCACGGCATC
>Ga0318495_10000026_pt1 | contig 29123 bp, 24 predicted proteins | sample GRESIP108b1f25_FD_203752 | JGI IMG/M metagenome (GOLD analysis project Ga0318495, IMG submission 203752) | Tropical soil microbial communities from Luquillo Experimental Forest, Puerto Rico - GRE.SIPMG.108b1f25 | ecosystem: Environmental > Terrestrial > Soil > Tropical forest > Bulk soil...
ATGAGGAGCGCGAGCTCCATCGTCCCCGGCAGCCCGAAGGCGCGCAGTGAGAGCCACGCGATGAGCCCCTCCGCGCCCCACCCGCCCAGCGCGAAGCTCCAGGACAGGAGCAGCGCCCGCGGGCGCCCCACGGCCACGAGACCGTGCCGGAGCCGCCACACGATGCCGCGGAGCCCGTGCCCCGGTGGCCTCGCCTCGCCCGCGCGCGGGCGCAGCAGCCACAGCGCCACCAGCGCGCCGCCCGCGGCGGCGAACGCGACGCTCCCGGCGCTGCGCAGCCACAGCGGCAACCCGGAGAAGGTGGCCATGAGCCCCAGGACGCCGAAGAGCGCGACCGAGCCGAGCAGGTGGTCCACGAAGGCCGTGGCGGTGAGGGTCGCCATCGAAGCGCCGGTGCGCCGCGCCATGAGGTGGGCGCGGGCGAGGTCGCTCGCGCGCGCCGGGACGAGCAGGCCCACCGCGTAGCCGGCGACGAGCGTGAAGAACGCGTCGCGGCGCCGGGCGCGCGGCTCGACGGGGTGGACGATGGCGAGCCACCGCCCCGCCTGCATGGCGAGCGCGAGCAGGTTCGCGAGCGCCGCGGCGAGCAGGAAGGCCGGGCTCGCGTCGGCGAGGGCGCGCCGCAGCTCGGCCGGGTCGATCTTGCGCCCGGCGAGGACCAGGAGGACCGCCAGCGCGACGAGCCCGACGACGCGCGCGGTCCGGCCGGAGAGCGGGGCCGGGCGAGACCTGGCGAGCGCGTCCACCGTCACGAAGGTGAACCCGGCATCGCGCCAGCGGCGCACGACCTCCGGCAGCGCCGCCGCCGTCTGATCTCGGCGGGCATCTAGCCCTGGCGTGCCGCACCCGTCGTGGAGCAGCACGATCTCCCCTCCCCGCGGCCGGGCGCTGGCTCGCGCGGCGATGGCGGCCGGCCCCGGGCGCTCGGTGTCCCATACGCCGCGCGTCCAGCCCACGAGCGTGAGCCCACGCCGGCGCAGCGCGCGCCGCAGCACCAGGCCCTTGAAGCCGTGCGGCGCGCGGAAGAACGGGGCCGGCTCGACGCCGGCGGCGCGGATCGCCTCGCGGCCGCGGTCCACCTCGTCCGCGACCGCGCGCGGCCCCGCCAGGTGGAGCTTGCGATGGGTGTGGCCGTGCAGCGCCACGAGGTGGCCGCGGCGCGCCGCCTCGCGGACGAGGTCGGGGCGCCGCAGCGCCTGCTCGCCGAGCACGAAGAAGGTCGCCTTGACGCCTGTCGCGTCGAGCGCGTCGAGCACGGCCGGCGTGTCGCTCGAGGGCCCGTCGTCGAAGGTGAGCGCGACCTCGCGGCGGTCGCGGCGGCCGCGCCGCAGCGACTCGCCCGAGAGATCGAAGCGCACCCAATACGTCTGCAGCGCCAGCGCGCCGCCCACCGCGACGACGCCCAGCAGCGCGGCGCCGACTTCGAGGTGGCCGCGCGCCGCGGCGGCCACGCCGGCCGCGAGGACGGCCGCGACGGCCAGGAAGACCGTCGCCAGGAGGAGCCGCTGGCGCGCGGGCATCACCCGGCCACACCGATCGACCGGTAGAGCCCGAGCACCTCGGACGTCACCCGCGGCCAGGCGTAGCGCTGGACGGTCCGCCGCCCCTGCTCGCCGTACGCCTCGCCGCGGGCTGGGTCACGCGCCAGCCGTGCCAGCGCCCGGACCCAGGCGCGGACGTCGTCGGGCGGGATGAGCTCTCCCTCGTGACCGTGCGTCATGACCTCGCGGAACCCGTCGATGTCCGAGGCGAGGATGGGCTTCCCGGCGGCCATCGCCTCGAGGAGCGTGACGCCGAAGCTCGCGATGCTGGTGGGCGCGCAGTAGACGTCGGCGGAGGCGTACCAGTCGGGCCGCTCGTCGACGACCCGGCCGGCGAAGACGACGTCCTCGCGCAGCTCGTCGGGCACCATCGCCTCGTAGCGCGGCCGGAGCGGCCCCTCGCCCACCACCAGCAGCCGCGCCTCCGTCTCCGCGCGCAGCGCGACGAACGCGGCGAGGAGCCGGTCGAGGCCATTGCGGGGCTCGAGGCGGCCCATCCAGAGCACGTTGAAGCAGCCGTCCTCGAACCGCCGCAGCGGCCGCCCGCGCCCGAAGCGCTCCACGTCCACGCCGTTCGGGATGATGCGGAACTCGCTCCGCAGCCGCCCCTCGAACGCCGACAGGCACGCGCGCGAGACCGCCACCGCCGCGTCGAGCCGGTCGAGGTAGCGCTGCTGCGGACGACGGGTGAGCGCGAAGAGCGCGCCAGGCTGGAAGTGTGTGTGGAAGGTACCGACCACGGGGCAGTCGGCGTAGTGGACGGCGAGGAACGGCAGGACCGGGGTGAGCGGGCAATGTACGTGCAGCACGTCGAACCGCTCCCGCGCGAGGGTCTCCCGCATCGCGTGGGCGAGGCGCGGCCCGAGCGAGACGCGCCCGAAGCTGCCGTTCTTGAACAGCGGCCGGCTCTTCGCGATCCGGAGCACGTCCGGCCCCGCCGCCTCGCCCTCCGGCGGCGGCAGGTCGGGCATCTCGCTCGTGATGATCTTGACGGCGTGGCCGAGCCGCCTCGCCTCGCGCGCGAAGTGATGGACGTGCTCCTGGACCCCGCCGATGCTGGGGTAGTAGTACTCGGTCGCGATCCCGACGCGCATCACGGATCCATGAGTAACAGGCGTGACGGCGCCCGTCCGTTCGGAGGTCGCTATCGGGGCGAAGCGCGGCGGTGGGGCAGCAGCGGGATGACGCGCGCCACCGTGCGCGGGACCTGGGTGCGGTGGCCGACGGGCCGGCGGCGCACGAGGAGCGGGGCGAGCGCGAGGATGGCGCCGGCCAGGGCGATGAGGTTGAGGAGGAAGATGCGCATCCGGGCGATCATCGCGCGAACGAGCAACTCGACGCGCGATCGCGCCTCGGCAGCCCGGGGTGGATTGTACGCGAGCCGGAGGTGTCCGCGAACCACGTGGCGCCCCGTCGGTGACACAGTGCGTCTGCGCCTCCCCATTTTTGACGTTAGGCATGGCGCTCCGCGCTGGCCAGCTACCACGGCCAGCCTCGGCTGCTGCCTCGGCCAGTCCGGGATTCCATGACGAACGCGAGCCAGCTCGTGCACGAACGACCTCAACCGCTCGACCGGACCCACCTCGCCGGCCTCGCGGTCGTCGCCGCGGTCCTCCACGCGGCGTTCGACTTCGCCACGGCGAGCTGGGGCGCGACGACCCCGCCCTACCTCCGGACCGCAGACATGCCCGAAGCGTTCCAGTTCCTGTCGCCGGTGACGATCAGCGTGGCCGCCTCGTGCGTGAGCGGCGTCATCGCCGTCGTCGCGTTCGTCGCCACGGCGCAGGTGCATCGACGCCGCGTCGTGCTCGGCGCGACCATCTCCGGATTCTGGCTGCTCTCCGCGGCGCTCATGCGGCTCGTCTGGCTCGACACGCCGTGGTCCGTCACCGCCGTCGGTCTCCTCGCCGGCTTGCCGCGCGGGTTCGCGATCGGCGCCGTCCTCGACGCGCTCGCCCGCGTCCCCGAGCGCGCGCAGGCGGCGCGGCCCCGGTCGTAGGCCGCGTCATCTCCTGGCGGGGAGCAGCGGGCGGAGCTTCCGCCCCTCGCCCTCGAGCGAACGCGCCCGCTGCTCGACCGCGCTCGCCTTCCCGGCCTCGCCGTGGCGCCGGTAGAAGGCGACGAGCTCGCGGACCGGGGCCGCGTCCGAGGGCGCCAGCGCCACCACGACGGCGAGCTGGTGCTCGGCGGCGTCGGGCTGGCCGGCGCGTTCGTACAGCTCGCAGAGCGCCGTTCGCGCGGCGCGCTGCGCCGGGCGCTCCGCGATGACCCGCGACAGCACCGCCTCCGCCTCGCCCACCTGCCCCAGGCGCACGAGCAAGAGGCCACGCCGGAGCCGGAGCTCCGGGTCGGGCTCGAGGTCGAGCGCGGTCCGGTACGCCTCGGCGGCCGCCGCGTCATCGCCGCGCAGCTCGCCCAGCGCGCCGCAAAGGCGCGCGAAACGTGCGGGGTCGGAGTGCAGATATTGCGCCTGCCGAAGGAGCTCTCCCGCCAGATCGAGGTCCGAACCGTCGTTCATGAGCAGCTCGGCGAGCTCGAGGCGGGCCTCCGCGGTGGAGGGATCGGCCTGGACCGCGGCCAGGAGGTGAGACCTCGCCGCGGCCAGATCTCCTCCGCTCCGCGCCTCGCGCCCGAGCGCCAGCTCGCGCACCGCATCGACGGGCGGAGGCGCGGGAGCTGCTACGGGAGGCGGGGGCGAGGGCAAAGGCTCGCTGGTTCGAGGGGTTGCGCAAGCGAGCGCGACCGTCGCGAGCGCCGCCACCAGACCGCGACGGCGCCGCGAGCAGGCGGCGATCACACCGCTACGCACCGCGGCAAGGTGGGTGCGTGTCACGCGCTGGCGCCCGAGTTGCACGCGTGCCGCCGCCTGGCCCATAGGCGGCATCCCTTGCGCCTGATCCGCAGCCTCATCACCGCACGCCCGGATTGAAGGAGGACGTACGTGAAGCGATTCAGCCGAAGCCTCTACCTGCAAGTCATCACCGCCGTCGTGATCGGAGCCGTGGTTGGGCACGTTTACCCCAAGTTCGGGGTCGAGTTGAAGCCGCTCGGCGAGGGGTTCATCAAGCTCGTCAAGATGCTCATCGCGCCGATCGTGTTCTCCACGGTCGTGACCGGCATCGCGAAGATGGGCGACCTGAAGAAGGTCGGCCGGGTGGGGCTCAAGGCCATCATCTACTTCGAGGCCCTCACCACCATCGCGCTCGTCATCGGCCTGGCAGTCGGCAAGCTCCTCCAGCCCGGCGCCGGGATGAACGTGAACCCGGCCACCCTCGACACGAAGGCGATCGCCAGCTACACGGCGCCGTCGGCGCACCTGTCGACGATGGACTTCGTCATGAACATCATCCCGAAGGACGTCGCCGACGCCTTCGCGAAGGGTGAGATCCTCCAGGTCCTCTTCTTCTCGATCCTGTTCGGCGTGGCGCTGGCCGGCATGAAGGGCGACTACGCGAAGGTCGTCCTGCACTTCATCGACGGCCTCTCCGCCGTGCTGTTCAAGATCGTCGGGATCGTGATGCGCGTGGCGCCCCTCGGCGCGTTCGGCGCGATGGCGTTCACCGTCGGCAAGTACGGCGTCAAGACGCTGCTCAGCCTCGCCAAGCTCATCGGCACCTTCTACACGACGAGCCTGCTCTTCGTGATCGTGATGCTCGGGCTGGTGATGCTGCTGTGCCGCCTCAACCTGTTCAAGTTCCTCCGCTACATCAAGGAGGAGATCCTGATCGTCCTCGGGACGAGCTCCTCCGAGTCGGCGCTGCCGCTCATGATGCGGAAGATGGAGAGGCTCGGCTGCGGGAAGCCGGTGGTCGGGCTCGTCGTGCCGATGGGCTACTCGTTCAACCTCGACGGCACCTCGATCTACCTCACGCTCGCCACGCTCTTCATCGCGCAGGCCACCAACACCCACGTCACGATGGTCCAGGAGCTCGAGATCCTGGCCGTGCTGCTCCTCACCTCGAAGGGCGCGGCCGCGGTCACCGGCGGTGGCTTCATCACCCTCGCCGCCACGCTGTCGGCGGTCGGCAACATCCCGGTGGCGGGCCTCACGCTGCTGCTGGGCGTCGACCGGTTCATGTCCGAGGCCCGCGCCATCACGAACCTCATCGGCAACGGCGTCGCGTCCGTGGCGGTGTCGCGCTGGGAGGGCGAGCTCGACCTGGAGCGCGCCAGGGCGGTGCTCGACGGCAAGGTGGTGGACGAGCTCGAGGCGGAGCCCGAGGCCGCGCCGGAGCTGGCGCTGTCGCCGTCCGGCTTCCCGGCACGGCAGGCCTAGAGAGGCCCGCCTAGTCGTAGCGGTAGAGACGGTCGCGCCTCCGCCGGGACATCCCGGCGCGAGGCGCGTCGTCTTCGCGGAACTGCGTCCACAGCGCGAGCACGGTGAGGACGGAGATGATGAAGTAGAACCCGAGCAGCCGGAGCGGTGAGCGATCGGCGATCAGGACGGCGTCGCCGATGCCGCCCGTCAGGAGCAGCCACAGGCTGACGATCACGGTCGCCCGCGTCATGCGATCCTCCCGAGGCGGCGGCGGGGCCGCAGCGGCGCTCGGCTCACACACTTTACCACCCAGACACGACGTGAACACCTCACACCATCCCAGCCTCACCCATCTCGGTTGGCCCGAGGTGGTTTGCGCCCTCGCCGCACGGTGCCGCCTCCCGGCCGGCCGCCGCCGCGCCGAGGCGCTCTCCTTCCTCGCCTCCGCCGCGGAGGTCCGCGACGCGCTGGCGTGCGTCGAGGAGGCGCGCCTGCTCGCGGAGGCGCGGCTCACGCTCCCGCTCGGGTTGTCCGGCGCGCCGGAGGAGCACGTCGACCGCGCCGCGAAGGGCGGCGTGCTCGAGCCGGTCGCGCTGCGCGAGTGCGCCGCGCTGGTGCGTGCCTCCGCGCGCACCCGTCGCTTCCTCGAGGCGCGCGCCGCCCAGAGCCCGCGGCTGTGGTCCGTCGCGGAGGGGCTCTCCGGCGACGAGCGGCTGGCCGATCGGGTCGAGCGCGCCATCGAGCCGTCGGGCGCGGTCTCGGATCGCGCCAGCCCCGAGCTCGGGGCGCTGCGCGACCGGGTGCGCGGCCTGCACCGCACCCTCAAGCAGAAGGTGGAGGAGCTGCTCGCCGACGAGGCGATGCAGATGCACCTGCGCGACCGCTACTTCACCATTCGTGACGAGCGTTACGTGCTCCCCATCCTGGCGAGCTCTCGCTCGCAGGTTCCGGGCATCGTCCACAACGCGTCGCAGTCGGGCCAGACGCTGTTCGTGGAGCCGGAGCCCATGGTCGACATGGGCAACGAGCTCACCATCGCGAGCGCGATGGCCGCCGAGGAGGAGGCGCGCATCCTGCGCGAGCTGTCGGAGGGCGTGTCCCGCCGCGCGGGCGAGCTCCTGGCCGACCTCGACCTCCTGGGACGGCTCGACCTCCTCGAGGCCGAGGCGCGCCTCGCCTCCGAGCTCGACGCGCACACGCCGGAGGTGTGCGCCCCCGACGCGGGGTTCGAGCTGCTGTCGCTCCGCCACCCGCTGCTCGTGCTGCAGGGCAAGAAGGTGGTGGCGAGCCACGTCCGGCTCGAGCCGCCCCGGCGCGCCCTGATCGTCTCGGGGCCGAACGGCGGCGGCAAGACCGTCACCATCACCGCCGTCGGGCTCTCCGCGTGCCTGCTCCGCGCCGGGCTGCCCATCCCGGCCGCCCAGGGCTCGCGTCTGCCGTTCTACGGCGAGGTGCGCGCCGCCATCGACGAGCGGGGCGACCTGGCCCGCGATCTCTCTACCTTCACCGCCCACCTCACGAGCGTGCGCGACATCGAGCAGGGGGCCGGGCCGCGCTCGCTCGTCCTGGTGGACGAGATCGCGGCCGACACCGACCCGCGCGAGGGCGCGGCGCTCGCCACCGCCATCCTGGAGGACCTGCTCGAGCGGCGGGCGCAGGTGCTCGTCACGACCCACCTCGAGGAGCTCAAGGCGCTGGCGCTCACCGACGAGCGGTTCGCGAACGCGAGGGTGGGCTTCGATCAGGAGCGGCTCGCCCCGACCTATCAGCTCCACCTCGGCTCTCCCGGCAGCTCGTCCGCGCTCGACGTGGCCCAGCGCGTGGGCCTCGCCGCGAGCGTGGTGGAGCGAGCCCGGGCGGCGCTCTCCGGCCGGGGCGGCGCCCTCACGCAGGCGCTGCGCGCGCTGGAGGAGGAGCGCGCCCGCCTCGCCGCCGAGCGGCGCGCCGCCGAGGAGGCTCGCGCGGCCGCGGCCAGCGCCGAGGAGCGGGCACGCGCGCGCGAGGAAGCGTCGCGCCGCGCCGAGCGCGAGGCGGGGGCGCGCATGGGCGAGGCGCTGGCGGCGGAGCTCGAGGCGGCGCGCGGCGAGGTGGCGCGCGTGCTGGCCGAGCTGCAGGCGGCGCCCACGATCCGCAAGGCCGCCGAGACGCAGAAGCAGCTCGACGTCTGGCGCGCCACGGTGGCGCAGGCGGCCCGTTCCGCGGACGCCCAGGCCCGGGCCGGCGCCGAGGCCGAGCCCGGCGGCGAGCTGCGCAAGGGCGCGCGCGTCCGCATCGTCTCGCTCGGGCAGGAGGCGGAGGTGCTCGAGGTGGCCGGCGACGAGGTGCTCTTGCGCGCCGGGGCCCTCAAGGTGCGCCGCCCGCGAGCGGATCTCCTGCCCCTCAAGGGAAAGGCACCGGCGGCGCCCGGGTTCGGGAAGACGCGAGCGGAGAAGCTCGGCGCGGCCGAGGAGGCGCGCCCGGCGGCGGTCGTGATGCCCGACCGGCGGCTCGACGCGCGCGGGCTGCGGGTCGAGGAGCTGATCCGGGAGGTGGACCGGTTCCTCGACCGCCTGTACTCGGAGGGCGCGCCGGAGGCGGCCATCCTGCACGGCCACGGGACCGGCGCGCTGAAGCAGGCGCTGCGCGATCACCTCGCCGCGTCCCCATACGTCGCCGACTTCCGGCCGGGCGACCGGCACGAGGGGGGCGACGCGACCACGGTGGTGAAGCTGCGGCGGTGAGGGAACTCCCCTAGGCGGCCGTCTCGCCGCCGGACGGATCGCCCTCGGTCGCTTCGTCGAGCCACTTGGCGAGCGTTTTCGGATCGATCCCGAGCCGCTCGGCGGTGCGCCCACGCTGTCCGCCGCAGCGCCCGAGCGCCCAGCGCGCGTAGCGCCGCTGCAGCTCACGGACGGGCAAGACGGCGTCGCCCGCGCCGCCGAGCGGGCCGGCCGGGCGCCCGCGGTCGTCCTCGAGCGGCGGCAGGTCGGCGGCGGAGACCTCGGGGCGACGGCAGAGCAGCACCGTCCGTTCCACCACGTGCGCCAGCTCGCGCACGTTCCCCGGCCAGCCGTGCTCGAGGAGGCGCCCGAGCGCCTCGGGCGAGAAGCGCTCGACCACGGCGGTCGGGTAGCGCGCCCGTGCCGCGGCGAGGAAGCGATCGACGAGCGGCGGGATGTCCTCCTGGCGCTCCCGCAGGGGCGGCAGGTTCACCGGGACGACGTCGAGCCGGTAGAGGAGGTCCTCGCGGAACGTGCCCTCGCGCACCCGCCGTCGTAGGTCGCGGTGAGTGGCGGCCACGATCCGCACGTCGACGTGGCGCTCTCTCGAGGCGCCGACGGCGCGCACCGCCCCGCTCTCCAGTACGTGGAGGAGCTTCGCCTGGAGCGCGACCGGCATCTCGCCGATCTCGTCGAGGAGCAGCGTCCCCCCCTCGGCCTCGGCGAAGAGGCCGGGGCGGTCCTGCGTCGCGCCGGTGAAGGCGCCCTTCACGTGCCCGAAGAGCTCGCTCTCGAGCAGCGCCTCGGGGAGCGCGGCGCAGTTGACCGTCACGAACCTCGCCCCGGATCGCGGGCTCAGGGCGTGCAGCGTGCGCGCGATGAGCCCCTTGCCGGTGCCGGTCTCGCCGGTGAGCAGGACGGGGACGTCGGTCGGCGCGATGCGCTCGACCACGTCGAGCGCGGCGCGCAGGGCGGCGCTGCGCGCCACGAAGCCGGCCGGCGAGAAGCGCTCCTGCAGCGTGGCGCGGAGCGCGGCCGCCTCGCGCCGCACTCGCGACTCGTCGAGCGCGCGCCCGAGGAAGATGACGAGCTCTTCCTGCCGGAACGGCTTCGTCAGGTAGTGGTAGGCGCCGCGCCGGATGGACTCGATGGCGGTGTCGATGGCGCCGTAGGCGGTCATGACGATGACCGGACGCGCCGGATCGAGGCGGCGCGAGACGGCCAGCAGCTCGAGGCCGTCCATGTCGGGCATGCGCAGGTCGGTGACGACGGCGTCGACCCGCTCCGACTCGAGCCGCGCCACGGCCTCGTGCGCCAACGCCAGCGCGACCGGGTCGAACCCGCGCTCGGCCAGGCCGTCGGCGAGCGTCTCCGCCATCTCCAGGCGATCGTCGACGACGAGGACTCTCGGCGCGGTCGTGGTCACGGCGCTCCCTCCGCCACCGGCAGCCTGATGCGGGCCCGCGTGCCGCGGGGGCTGCCCGGCTCGATCGAGAACGAGCCGCGGTGACACTTGGCGATCTCGCTCACCACCGCCAGGCCCAGGCCGGTGCCGCGCCCGCGGGGTTTGGTGGTGAAGAACGGCTCGGCGGCACGCGCCGCGTTCACCTGGGCGATCCCCTCCCCGTCGTCCTCCACGGCGAAGGTGAGGCTGCCGCGCTCGAGCGCCGCGGTGACCTCCACCGCGCCCCCGCGCGCGCAGGCGTCGCAGGCGTTGAGGAGCAGGTTCACCAGCGCGTGCTCGAGCAGCGTCGGATCGCAGCGGACCGGGGCGAGGTCGTCCGGCACGCGCGCGGCGAGCCGGACGCCGGCCTTCTCGAAGCGGTGCGCCACCAGCGCCACCGCCGCGTCCACCACCGAGCGCGGCGCCACCTCCTGCAGCGCCGGCCCGCCGCCCCGCGCCAGGTCGAGGAGTCCCTGGATCACGTCCTTGACCCGCTGCGCCTGCTCCAGGATGGCCTGCGCCGCGCGGCGCGCGCGCTCGTCCTCGCCGGCGCGCTCCAGGAGCTGCTCGGCACGGCCGGAGATGACGCCGAGCGGCGTCGAGATCTCGTGGGCGACACCGGAGGCGAGCGTCAGCATGGTGGCGGCGCGAGAGAGCCGGGCGAGCCGGGCGTCCCGTTCCCGCTCCACCTCCGCCACGGCCAGCTCGCGCTCGAGCTCCAGCTTCGCGCGCTGGCGGCGCAGGGCGTAACCGCCGAAGCCGACCACGAGGCCAGCGGCGACGAGCGCGGCGAGGACGAGGCGGGCGCGCGCCCAGCGCTCGCGGTCGCGCTCGCGCTCGGCGCTCGCCACGACCGCGATGCCCCACGATCGATCGCGAGCCTCCGCGTGCGAGATCCCGGCGAGCGCGGTCCGCTCGGGAAGTCCGAGCGGCGCGGCGGCGCTGCGCGAGAGTCGAACGGTGGACCTCCCGGCGCGGATCGCCTCCGCGAGCGCGGGCGCCTCCACCGGGCGGCCGTCGCTGGCCACGAGGCCGCCGGCCGGCGGCGCGACGAGCACGACGAGCGCGTTGGGCCGCTCGAGGCGCCGCGCCCCCGCGAGCAGGTTTTGGACGGGCGCGTCGGGCTCCGTGGCGAGCCGACTCGCGAGCCCGGAGGCGACACTCGCCGCGAGCGTGGCCTGTTCCTGGGCGAAATCGTCCAGCGCGGCCGCGGATTCTCGCTGCTCATCCCAGTAGGCGAGCGCCGTCACGGCGAAGACCGAGATGGCCATCCAGGCCCCGATCGCGACGACGCCTTGTCCGGCTCTGACACGCACGGGCAGATCCCAAAGCAAACGGCGCTCCAATGGCCGAACAGCCCTCTCTGAGGCCAGGGAGCTTCGACCCGAGCCGATCGGTAGCGGAGATTTTCCGTGTTCGCCCAGGAAAAAATCCGCCCCAAGGGAACTGCGAGCCCCCGAACAGCCCGAATTCCGGCCCGGCACGCCCGCTGCTAACGTGGCCGCCCGTGCACGCGATCTTGCTGGCGATCACCCTCATGGCCGTCCAACCAGCGGCTGGGGGGGATCGCGCACACGGGTCCGCGGCCGGCATCACGCTCGCCCCGGCCCAGCCCGACGGCGCCGCTCCGGTCCCCACCGGGGGGCCCGCTCCGCGCCTTCCCGCGCCTCGCGCGATGTCCCTGCAGGAGGCGCTCGAGTACAGCCGCGCTCACCAGCCGAGCCTCCTCGCGGCACGGGCGCGGCTCTCGGCGGTCCGGGCCGACGCGCGCGTGCCCGGCGCGCTCTACCTGCCGCGGGTCGCCATCGCCGCCGAGGGCTTCGCCGCGACGGCCAACAACAGCACCGCCGCGTACCTCAGCGCGCCGGGCGTCGACCTCCCGCGCATCGGCGCGACGCGCACCGGTACCAGCTCCTGGACCCCCGAGCCCTCGACCCTGGCGGCGCTCGGCGTGCGCCAGGAGGTCTTCGACTTCGGTCGCATCGGCGCCCTCCAGGCGCTGGCGGACGCGCAGCTCGAGGCCGAGCAGGGCCGGCTCGACGCGGCGCGGCTCGACCTCGACCTGGCGGTCGAGAACGCCTACTTCGGGGTCGCGGCGACGAAGCGGCTCCGCGACGCGGCGGCGGCGGCCTCCGAGCGCGCGCGCGCCAACCGCGACACCGCCGCGGCCGGCGTCCGGGCCGGGCTGCGGCCGCCCGTCGACCTCACCCGCGCCGAGGCCGACCTGAGCCGGTTCGAGGTCGCGCGCGTCGACGCGGAGCAGAACGTCGTCGCGGCGCAGGCGGCCTTCGCGGCCGTCGTCGGCGTGAGCGATCGCACGCTCGACGCGGCCACCGCGCAGGAGCCAGTGATCCCGCCGGCGCCCTCGCTCGACGCCGCCATCGATCAGGCCCTGCAGCGGGACCCGCTCGTCCGCGAGCGCGCCGGGAGCGTGGCGGCGCAGCGCGCCGCCACCCGCGCCATCGCCGCCGAGATCCGCCCCGACCTCTCGCTCACCGCGACGCTCTCCGGGCGTGCCGGCGGCGCGGCCTCGACCTCCGGGCCCGCGCCGGCAGGCGACGGGCTGCTGCCCTCGGTGCCGAACTGGGACGTCGGACTTCTCTTCACGTGGCCGCTGTTCGACGGAGGCGTGCGGGCGCGCGCGGAGGCGAGCCGCGCCCGCGAGGAGGCGCGCCAGCTGGAGGTCGACGAGGCGCGGCAGATGCTCGGGGCGCGAGTGGAGAGGGTGTACGTCGAGTACGACGCCGCGCGTCAGGCGCTGCCCGCGCTCGAGAAGTCCCTCACGGCGGCGCGCGACAACTACGCCCAGGCGCTGGCGCGGTTCCAGGCAGGGCTGGGCACGACCCTGGAGCTGGCGGACGCCCAGTCCCTGCTGGCGGAGGCGGACAGCGCCGCGGCGGTCGGCGGCTTTCGCCTCGCGACGGCGCGCGCCCGGCTCGGCCGCGCCATCGCCGAGAACCTGTGACGGAGGATCGATCCCGATGGACACCGAGGCTCGTCGAGCGCAGCGCCTGAACCTCCCGGCCGTGATCGCGGGGGCGACGCTGCTGGTGCTGGTGCTCGGGCTGCTGCTCTATCACCGGGCGCGCGGCGGCACGAACACCGTCGCGCTCGCCTCGACCCCGAAGCCCGTCACCGTGGTCGAGGCGCGCGCCTCCACCTACCGGCACACCCATCGCTACGTCGGCACGATCGAGCCCTGGTACGCCGCGCGCGTCGGGCCGCAGTTCATCTCCGCGTACGTCGACACCGTGCTGGTGCGACCGGGCGCGGTCGTGAAGCGAGGCGACGTGGTGGCGACACTGGATTGCCGCAACGCCTCCAGCGCGGATCAGGCGGTCGCGATGCAGGCGCGCGCCCTCGAGCGAACCCAGGCGGCTCTGGCCGACAAGGCGGCGCGCATGTCGACGCTCCTCAAGGGAGGGTTCGCGGCCCCCTCCGAGGTCGAGATGCAGAAGGCGGAGAGCGAGTCGAAGGAGGCTCAGCTGCTCGCCATGAAGGCGCAGGCCCTGAGCGCGTCCCTGAGCGTCAAGGACTGCGTCCTGCGCGCGCCGTTCGACGGCGAGGTGGCCGATCGCTTCGTCGATCCGGGCGCCTTCGTCCGGCCCGGCACCGCCATCGCCGCGCTGGTCGACCGCAGGATGGTCCGCCTCACCGCCGACGTGCCGGAGAGCGACTTCCAGTCGGTGCCGCCCGGGGCCCCGGTCCGTATCCACCTCCTCTCCACCGGCCAGAACGTGACCGGCACCATCGCGCGCCGCGCCCCGGCCGCCGATCCCTCGACGCGCACCATCCACATCGAGATCGATCTGCCGAACCGTGACCGCGCGTATCCGGTCGGCACCACCGCCGAGCTGAGGCTCGACGGCGGCGAGGCCATCCCGGCCACGGAGCTCCCGCTCGCGGCCGCCTCGGTGCGCGCCAGGAAGGCCACCGTGGTGGTGATCGACGGCGAGCTGGCCCACAAGCGCACCGTTCAGGTCGTGGGCGAGAGCGGAGGGAGCCTCTTCGTCGCGCCCGAGCTGGCGGCCGGCTCGCGGGTGGTGCTGGAGGGGCGAGAGGTGGTCGCCGAGGGCGACCGCGTCGCGGCCAAGCTCGCGTCCACCCCGCAGCCCCAGCAGGCGGAGCGGGCTGCGGTGCCCGGCGCGGCGCCGAAGCAGGAGCTTTAATGACCAAGCTCTCGCTCCGGAACCCGATCGCGATCCTCATGCTGTGCGTGGGGCTCGTGGTGTTCTCCGTGGTCACGACGCCGCGAATGAGCGTCGACACGTTCCCCGAGCTCACCCCGCCGGTGCTGGTGGTCGGCGCGCTGGCGCCGGGCCTCGGCCCGAAGGACGTCGAGAAGACGCTCACCTGGCCCATCGAGACCCAGGTCTCGGCGACGCCGGGCGTCGATCACGTTCAGAGCATCTCGCGCAACAACCTGTCGCTCATCTTCGTCTGGCTGAAGTGGGGCGTCGACCTCAACGCCGCGCAGGGCCTGGTGCAGCAGCAGGTCGCGTTCGCGATGAGCACGGTGCCGAAGACGCTCGGCGTGCTGCCGCCGTTCGTCCTCCAGTACGACCCATCGAACCAGCCGGTGGTGCAGGTAGCGGTCTCCGGGGGCGGTCTCGTCGGCCCCCAGATCTACGACTTCGCCGTCAACAACATCGAACCCCTGCTGGAGGGCATCCCGGGCGTCGCCAGCGCCGCGCCCAACGGTGGCCGCGTCCGCCAGATCAACATCGTGGTGGACCCGGCCGCGGCCCAGGCCCGCTCCGTCACCTCGAGTGAGGTGGCCGAGGCGGTGGCGCGCTCGAACGCGCTCTTGCCCTCGGGCAGCTTCGTCTCGGAGCACTTCGACGCCAACGTCTACACGAACGCGGTCGCGGCGCGCATCGAGCGCATCGCCGAGGGCATGGTGAAGCTGAAGGACGGCAAGCCCGTCCTCATCCGCGACGTGGCGCAGGTGGTCGACGCGGCCTCGCCCCAGACCCAGGCCGTCTCGGTGAACGGGCAGGACGCCGTTTACCTCAACGTGCTGCGCGTCCCGGGCGGCAACACGCTCCAGATCGTCGACGCGGTGAAGGAGAAGATCGCAAACCTGCGCAATCTCCCGCCCGGGCTGCAGGTGAAGCCCATCTTCGATCAGTCGAGCTACGTCCGGACCACCTTCGCCGGGCTCAAGAAGGAGATCCTCCAGGCGCTGGTGCTCGTCTCGCTCGTCATCCTGCTCTTCCTGCAGGAGGTGCGGGCGGTCGTCATCGTCGCCATCGCCATCCCCATCTCCTTCGCCATCATCCTCATCGTCCTCTATGCGACCGGGCAGACGCTGAACGCCTTCACGCTGGGCGGGCTCACCCTCGCCATGGGGCCGCTCGTCGACATCTCGGTCGTGGTGCTGGAGGCCATCCACCGCCACCAGCACCACGAGAAGAAGGGCGCGCTGCTCGCCGCCCGCCACGGGACGGAGGAGGTGGCGTTGCCGGCGCTGGCGGCCACCCTCACCACCGTGGCGGTGCTCCTGCCCGTGCTGCTCCTGTACGGCCTGGCCAGGAAGCTCTTCGCGCCGCTGGCGCTCACCGTCGCGGTCGCCATGTTCGCGGGGTACCTCATCTCGATGGCGGTGACGCCGGTGGCGGCGCGCTACCTGCTCGGGAGATCCAAGCGCGGCCGGGTGGCCGACGCGGTGCGCGACCGGATCCACGGCGTCGCGGACGCCTACGCGCGCGGGCTGCGCGCCCTCCTCGCCTACCGCTGGTGGATCATCGGGGCGGCGGCGGTGCTCGTCGTCGGGGCGGGCGTGGCCGCCTCGCGCCTCCCCAGCACCTTCTTCCCGGAGATCGACGAGTCCATGGAGACGGTCTTCGTCCGGGTGGCGCCCGGCACCTCGCTCCAGGACGCGAACCGCAAGGTGAACGAGATGGCGCGGACGGTGGTGAAGGAGCTGCCGGAGGGCACGGTCGAGCTCCAGCTCGCCAACGTGGGCTACCCGAAGGCACCGCGCAGCGCCATGGGCAACCCGAACAGCGGGCCTCACATGGCGTTCATGCAGTTCCAGCTCGGCGATCCCGAGCACCGCAAGCTGGATCAGCGGCAGGTGGCCGATCGCATCCGCGACATCCTGAACCGCAACTACCCGGGGGTCGACTTCCTCCAGTCCCCCGGCGGCCTCGTCGCCAACGTGTTCTCGAACGGCTTCCAGGCGCCGGTGGTCGTCGAGCTGCGCGGGACGAACCTCGAGACGCTCCGCAGCGAGGAGGAGGCCGTGGCCGAGGTGGCGCGCGGCGTCCCCGGCATGCGCGACATCTACCTCGGGCTGCAGACCGACTACCCCGAGGTGCGCGTCAACCTCGACCGGCAGACGGCGGGCCTGGTCGGGGTCTCCGCCCGCTCGGCGGCCCAGACCACGCTCGAGTCCACCTACGGCAACATCAACGCGCCGAGCACGTGGGTCGACCCGTCCAACGGGATGGCCTACTACGTGGTGACCTCCTACGACCAGAGTCAGATCCAGGACCCAGCCGCGCTGGCGCGGGTGCCGGTCCGCACCGGCGAGAACGGGGCGGCGGTGACGCTGGGGAGCTACGGCGACATCGAGCGCTCGGTGGGACCGGTCGCCATCGAGCGCAACCAGATGCAGCGCGCCGCCCACGTCATGATGCAGACGGAGGGGCGCGACATCGGCAGCGCCGCCGCCGAGCTGGAGCAGCGGCTGAAGGCCGATCCGCGCACCAAGGACCTCCGGTTCTCCTTCGTCGGCCAGGTGCAGCTCATGCGCGACACCTTCGGCGGACTGGGCGTCGCGATCGGCCTCGCGATCATGGTGGTGTTCATGATCATGGCGTCGCAGTTCAAGAGCCTGCGGCTGCCGCTCATCATGCTGTTCACCATCCCCTGCACCCTCATCGGGATCGTGCTCGCGCTCATGGCGGCGAAGCAGGGCTTCTCCATCACGGCGCTCATGGGCGTGCTGATGGTGGTCGGCATCGCCGTCTCGAACGGCATCCTGCTCGTCGATCACGCGGCGCGGCAGCTCCAGCGCGGCCTCACCGAGGTCGACGCGGTGGTGGACGCCGCGCGGACCCGCTTCGTGCCAATCATGATGACGAGCCTCGCCACCATCATCGGCCTTCTGCCGACCGCGCTCGGCCTCGAGCACGGGGCGGAGGCGAACCGTCCGCTCGCGCTGGCGGTCGTCGGTGGGCTGGCCAGCTCGACGGTGCTCTCGCTCTTCCTCGTCCCGGCCATCTTCACGCTCATCGCGAGGCGGGTTCCGGCGGAGCATCACGACGAATGGCTGACCCATCCGCTCGAGCCGAAGCCGGTGGTGCACGAGCCGCACCACACGCACCCTGTTCGAGGTACCTAGTCGCGCCAGGCCATCCCCGGACGGTGCCCTCGAACGCGTGCGACCCCAAGACGTCGCGGTTTCGTCAGCGTTCCGTCACAAAACTCGCCTAGAACGCGGGCTCCACCCTTGGAGAACCCGAATGAGACGAGTTTCGAAATTGTTCTACGCCGTTGCGCTGGCTGCCGCCCCGGCCGCCTTCGCGCAGTCCACCCCGCCCGCGGCGCCGCAGGAGACTCCGGCGAAGGCCGCCGAGGTGACGCCGGTGACGCCTCAGAAGGCGGCGACGCCCGTCGTCAACAAGTGGAACGCGCAGCTCTACGGCTTCGCCGAACTCGACGCCATCCAGGACACGCGGCAGGGACTCACGGAGGTCCCGGGCAACCCGGTTCTGCCGCACGCCGGCAACAACTACGCCGCCGACCACGGCCGGTACCAGATGTCGATCCGCAACTCGCGCCTGGGCTTCCGCTTGGCCAGCCCCGAGTTCCGCGGGATGAAGGCGAGCGGGCTCATCGAGACGGACTTCTTCGGCGTCGAGCCGAACGCCGCGGCCGGCGGCAGTGAGGCCAACTTCTACAACAACGCCGGCCTGCGCGTTCGCCACGCCTGGGGCAAGCTCGAGACGCCGTACGTCGACGTGCTCGGCGGCCAGACGTGGCAGCTCTTCGGGTGGCAGCCCTACTTCCACCCCAACACCGTCGAGCTGCAGGGCGTGCCGGGCCAGGTGTACTCGCGCACGGCCCAGCTCCGCGTCTCGAAGACCGTCAAGGCCGACCCGGTCACCGTCGAGGCGGCCGTGGCCGTCGCGCGTCCGCCGCAGCGCGACGCCGATCTGCCGGACGGTCAGGCCGGCATCCGCCTCGCGTTCAACGACTGGAAGGGCGTCCGCACCGCCGGCGGCACGGGCACCGGCGTCGACTCGCTCATGATCGGCGTGTCCGGCGCGCTCCGCGGGTTCGAGGTCCAGAAGGCGGGGCAGGCCAACGCCGCCGTCACGAGCAAGACCTCGGGCTGGGGCGTGTCGGTCGACGGCTTCGTCCCGGTGATCCCGGGCACGGCGACGGATCGCTCGAACGCGCTGACCGCGACGGGCTCGTGGGTCCGCGGCGCGGGCATCCAGGACATGTACAGCGGGTTCACCAACGGCGTCGGCTCGGCGCAGGTTGCGGTGCCGGGCAGCACCACCGGCGCCACGACGGGCTCCGCCGGTCCGCTGGCGGGTTCCAACGGCCTCGACGCCGGCCTGGTCGCCTTCAACAAGGCGAACAACCTGACGGCCGTCGACGTGCGCTCGTTCATCGTCGGCCTCCAGTACTACACGCCGATCGACAACGGCGCGGTGTGGCTCGCCGGCAACTACTCGCAGACGAACGCCGACAACGTGGACGCCCTCACCTCCGCGACCACGCAGGCGTGGAAGCGCCAGCGCTGGGCTGAAGGCGCCCTGTTCTGGGACGCGACGCAGGCCATCCGCTTCGGCGGGAGCTTCGGCTGGTTCGAGAACGTGATGAAGGACAACACGCTCGCCCACAACCAGCGGTACCAGTTCTCGATGTGGTACCTGTTCTAGCGACGGAGCGCGCTCGTCCTTCGACTACGGCCTGCGGCCTACGCTCAGGACGAGCGGACTAGGACAAGCCCCCGCCTTACAGAAAACGAGATCTGACGAAGGGCCGGCTCCGCGAGGGGCCGGCCCCTTCGCTTCTGGGGATCACCCCACGTCGCCGCCCAGGTACGCGGCCTGGACGCGCGGGTCGGCGGCGAGCGTCGCCGACGGTCCCTCGAGGACGATCTCGCCGCGCTCCAGCACGTAGGCGTAGTCGGAGACGGCGAGGGCGGTCCGGGCGTTCTGCTCCACGAGCAGGATGGTGGTCCCCTCCCGGTGGATGTCGGCCACCAGGTCGAAGATGCGGTCGACCATCTGCGGCGCGAGCCCCATGGAAGGCTCGTCCAGCATGAGGATGCGCGGCCGGGCCAGGAGGCCGCGCGCGATGGCGAGCATCTGCTGCTCTCCGCCGGAGAGCGTCCCGGCCAGCGCGCGCCGCCGCTCGCCGAGCACCGGGAAGCGGGCATACTGCGCCTCGATGGCGGCCGGACGCTCGGCGGCTGGCAGCGCCCGCGGCCGGCTCTCGGCAGCGAGCACCAGGTTCTCCTCGATGCTCATCCGCGCCAGGATCGCCCGGCCTTCCGGGACGAGGACGAGGCCGGCCGCCACCGCCTCGTGCGCCGGCACTCCGCCGAGCTCGCGCCCCTCGAGGCGGACCGAGCCGGCGCGGAGGCGGACCAGGCCCGAGATCGCTCCCAGCGTGCTGCTCTTTCCGGCGCCGTTCGGGCCGATGAGCGTCACGATCGCGCCGGCCGGCACCGAGAGCGAGATCCCGCGCACCGCCTGGACGTGCCCGTAGGCGACGCGCAGGTCGCGCACCTCGAGCAGCGGAGTCGAGGGCACGCTCATCGCCGGGTCCCCAGGTAGGCGTCGACGACTGCGGGGTTGCGCATCACCTCGGCCGGCGCTCCGTCCGCGATGACGCGCCCGAAGTCGAGGACGGTGATGCGGTGGCACGCCTTCGTCACGAGCGGCACGTTGTGCTCCACGAGCAGCACCGAGTGGCCCAGCCGCGCCACCTCGGCGATGAGGCGGGCCACCGAGTCGACCTCGGCCGGGTTCATGCCGGCGGTCGGCTCGTCGAGCAGCAGCACGCGCGGCTCCGAGCCGAGCGCGCGCGCGATCTCGACCCGCCGCTGCTCGCCGTACGAGAGAAACCCCGCCTTCTCGGCGGCGCGGTCCGCGAGGCCGACGCGATCCAGCAGCTCGAGCGCGCGCGCCCGGGCGGCTCGCTCCTCGCGCGCGGCGGAGGGGAGGAAGACCATGCGACGCCACAGCGGCGCGCGCCGGCGCAGGTGCTCGCCGACCAGCACGTTCTCGAGCGCCGAGAGCTGGGGGAAGAGCCGAATGTTCTGGAAGGTGCGGGTGACGCCGAGCGCCGCGATCCGGTGCGGCGCCAGGCCGTCGCAGCGCACGCCGTCGAGCTGGATGGTCCCCGCGGTGGGACGGAGCAGCCCCGAGACGAGGTTGAGCAGCGTCGTCTTCCCGGCGCCGTTCGGGCCGATGAGGCCGTGCACCTCGCCCGCCGCGACGGCGAAGCTCGCCCCCTCGACGGCCTTCACGCCGCCGAACGCGCGCGAGACCCCCTCAACCGACAAGAGCACGGGCGGCCCTCCGCTCCTCGCGCCACTCGCGCACCCGCTGCGGCAGCGACACGATCCCGTTCGGGAGGAAGAGAATGACGAGCAGCAGCACCAGCCCGTTGGCGAGCAGCCGCAGCGGGCCCGGCTCCATCCCGGTCACGCGCGAGACCTCGCGCAGCGCCTCCGGGAGGAGCGTGAGGAAGGCGGCGCCCAGCACCGGGCCGCCGAAGTGCGCGATGCCGCCCACGACGGCCTGGACCAGCATGTCGACGACGCGCGAGAAGCCGTAGCCGCTCGGCGCCACCATGAAGGTGAGGTGGGCCTCGAGCCCTCCGGCGAGGCCGGCCAGCCCCGCTCCGAACGCGAACATGGCGAGCTTGTAGGCGGTGGTGTCGATGCCGAGCGTCCGCGCGGCGGGCTCGTCCTCGCGGATCGCCTCCAGGGCCTGCCCGGCGCGCGATCCGCGCAGCCGCCAGAACACGAAGAGCGCGAGGGCGAGGCAGAGGTAGATGACGCCCGGCCCCGCTCGCTGCGGGATGGCGACGAGCCCGAGCGCGCCGTTCGTGTAGTCCCAGTTGACGAGGGCGAGTCTCACCACCTCACCCCAGCCGATCGTGGCGATGGCGAGGAAGACCCCCCTCAGCCGCAGGACGGGCAGCCCGAGCGGCACCGCCACGACCGCCGGCAGGGCGGCGGCCGCGGCCAGCACGAGCGCGAAGGGCAGCTCGGTGTGGAGCGTGAGGAGGGCCCCCGCGTAGCCGCCGATGGCCATGAAGCCCGCGTTGGCGAGCGAGAGCTGGCCGCACGAGAGCGTCGCGTAGACGGAGAGCGCCAGCAGGGCGTTCACGCCGATGAACGCCACCGCGGACTGATACGTGAGCCACCATTCGAGGAGCGCTTCCAAGCCTGTCGATCTCCTTACACGGCGGCGGGGGACGAGCCCCCGCCCTACGCGAGCCGCGTCGCGGCCTGCCCGAGCAGCCCGCGCGGCCGGAGCAGGAGGACGAGGAACAGCACCGCAAACGAGACGCCGTCGCGCCAGGAGGACCCGAGCTTCGCCACCGTGAACACCTCGATGATGCCGAGGCCGTAGCCGGCGAGGACGGCGCCCGGCATGCTCCCCATGCCGCCCAGGATGATGACCGCGAGCCCCTTCAGCTCGACGCTGCGGCCCATGTCGGCGGAGACGTCGTTGAACGCGAGGCCGAAGAGCACGCCAGCCGCGCCGCCGAGCGCCGACGAGATGAAGAACGAGGCCGCGATGACGCGGTCGACGTTCACCCCGAGGATGCGCGCCGCGAGCGGGCTCTCCGCCACCGCGCGGATGTGCCGCCCGAGGCGGGTGCGGCGCAGCAGCCAGGTGAGCGCGAGCATCATCGCCACCGAGATCCCGATGATGACCGCCTGGACCTCGGAGACGATCGCGCCACCGAGCTGGAGCCGGCGGTCGGGGACGGAGCCGAACGGGAACCGGAACTGACCGGGGCCCCACGCCGCGAGCGCGAGCGCCTCGAAGATGGTGGCGGCGGCGAGCGAGCTGATGAGGCCCGAGATGTTGGAGTCGCTGCGCCCCCGCAGCGGTCGGAAGGCGGCGCGCTCGAGGAGCACGCCGACGAGGCCCGCCGCGACGATGGCGATGGGGAGCGCCACCAGCGTGTGGAGGTGCAGCGTGCCGACGAGCGCCAGCGCCGTGAACGCGCACAGCATGAACACGGCCTGGTGCGCCAGGTTCAGGATGTCGAGGACCCCGAACACGAGCGTGTAGCCGAGCGCGAACAGCGCGTAGATGCTCCCCAGGAAGAGCCCGTTCACGACCTGCTGCATCCCCGTCCCCTACCCTCGACGCCGGCCCGGCTGCGTCGTCACTGGAGGATCTCGAACTTCCCGTTCTTCACGATCTGGACGGCGGGCTCGTGCTCGCCGTCGCGCGACGGCGTGAACGAGAAGGTGCCGAGCGGCGTGTCGAGGTTCTTCACCTTGGCGAGGCCCGCCTCGATGTCCTCGCGGCCCGTCTTGCCGCCGGCCTGCTTGATGGCCTCCGCCAGGACCAGCACGCCGGTATAGGCCTGAGCGGCGAACTGATCGGCGGTGAAGCCGCGCGCGGCCATCGCCTGCTTGAAGCGCTGGTTGGCAGGCGACGGGCTGGCCGAGTTCCAGGCCGTGCCGACGAGCACGCCCTCCGCGGCCGGGCCGGCGTTCTTGATGAAGGCGGGGCTGTTGAACCCGTTGCCGCCCATGATGGCCCCGCTCCAGCCGAGCTGGCGCGCCTGCGTCACGATGGCGGACGCGTTCTCGGCCAGCGCCGACACGACGAGGATGTCCGGGTTGAGGGCCTTCAGCGCGGTGATCTGGGCGTTGAAGTCGCGGTCGGTCCGGGCGAAGGTCTGGGTGCCGAGGATCTTCACCCCGAGCTGATCGAGCGTGGCCTTCATCACGTCGTAGCCGGCCTTGGTGAAGACGTCGTCGTTGCCGTACAGCACTCCGGCGGTCTTGAAGTGGAGCCGCTGCTGAGCGGTCTTCATCGCCCCCGGGACCACCTGCTTCTCCATCAGCGACACGCGCCAGATGTAGTTGCCGATGTCGGTGATCCCCTTCGCCGCCGTGTTCGAGACCGCCACCACCGGCACCTTCGCCATCTGTGCGATAGGGTCGGCGCCGGTCGCCGTCGTGGAGAGGGTCGGCCCGATGATCGCGCTCACCTTCTGCTGGTTGATGAACCGCTGGTAGACGCTGATGGCCTGCTGCTTCGACGAGCCGTCGTCCTCGACCACGACCTCGAGCTTGACGCCGGGCGGGAGCTGGCCCTTCTGGACGTCCTCCACGGCGAGCAGGATCCCGTTCCGCTGCGTCGCGCCATAGACGGCGGCGTCGCCCGTGAGGCTGAGCGCGGCGCCGATGCGCGCCGTCGAGTCGGCGGCGAGGGTATTGACCCCAGAAAGAGTGAGCAGGACGACGAGCGCACCACGGACAGTCGACATCGATAACCTCCCTCGATCTCGTTGATCTTTCAGGCTCCTACACGACGCAACCCAGCTCCGCAAGGAAACCGCGCCCGGCACGCGGCGCCTGCGAATGCGCACGCTCGCGACAGCGTGCCACGTGACCAAGGCGATCGCTTGCTTCACGCACCGCGTCAGGGAACTATCGCAGAAATTGCCGCCACCACGTCGCAAACCTTTCGCACCATAGGCTCAAAAGTGATACTCATTTGGATCACCCCCCCTCGACTCGGGGTCACTGCGGCAACGAGAAGTCCAACGCGATGGAGGAAACGACGTGAGAATTCATGCACTGGGAGGCGCGCTGCTCCTTTGCTGGGCGACCGCGAACCTCGCTGAGGAAGCCAAGCCCGCCGAGGAGGCCAAGCCGCCGCCGTTCACGTTCGCCCTGCACGGGTTCGTGTCGGGCTCCGTGTGGGCGCAGGACGCCAGCCTCGGACCGAGCGGGGGCCAGCAGTCGCTGTACGTGAACGCGCAGCCGCCCCACCAGCCGAACCAGGACCGGATCAGCATGGGCGGCGACGTCCGCCAGTCCCGGTTCAACTTCTCGGTGTCCGGTCCGCAGCTGCCTGGGTTCGGCAATGCCACCCCCCGCGGCGTGCTCGAGATCGACTTCTTCGGCGGCTTCGGCTCCGGCAACTACGGCAACGTCTCGGTGACGCCTCGTTTGCGCTGGGCGTACGCCGAGCTCGACTGGGGCGGCGGGAACCGCATCCTCTTCGGCCAGACGAACGACCTCATCTTCACGATCGCGCCGGCGTCGCTGGCGCACATCGCCTTCCCGTACAGCTACGGCGCCGGCAACATCGGGTGGCGCCGGCCGGGCATCTTCGGCTTCCACACCATGGGCGACAAGAAGGCCACGAACCTCGAGTTCGCCTGGGAAGTGGGGCGCAGCCAGTGGGCGGACTCGGGCGCGGCCGCGTTCACGTGTACGGCGACCGGCGGGGCGACGTGCACGGTGGCCAACGGCGCCGTCAACGGCACCGGCCAGAACACGGTCGGCGTCGGCGGTGACCAGTACGGCTTCAGCTTCGGCGAGGCGTCCGGCCTCCCGGCGGTCGAGGCGCGCCTCACGCTGGCCGAGGGCGCGAAGTGGAACGTCTTCACGACCGGTCACTGGCAGCGCGCCGATCGCTCGGGCGTCGGCGTCGGCCCGACCACGACGGCCGGCATCTCCTCCGACATCGACACCATCGCGGTGAACGCCGGCGGCAAGTACAGGGCCGGCCCGCTGCAGCTCGCGGCCACGGGCTTCGTCGGCAAGAACCTGGCCCCACTCATCGGTAACTTCCTGCAGTTCCAGGGCAACGGGATTGGAGACATCCACGCCAAGGGCGGCTGGGTGCAGGCGGGCTTCAACCTCACGCCGCTGCTCTCGGTGTGGGGCTTCATCGGCGCCGAGGTCCCGAACGAGCAGGACGTCATGGCCGCCAAGCTCCAGAAGCTCCGCAACGTGACCTCGGTCGGCATGATCCAGTACCGCGACAGCGTGAAGGTCGGCGGCATCGCCTCCGACTTCGCGATCGGGTTCGAGTGGGTGCACATGAACACCCGCCTGCGCCAGTACACGTCGGCCACCGTCACGCAGGCGACGGCGAACTCCAACTCCGGCGACGTCGGCGGCAACCAGTGGATCCTGTCGGGTAACTACTTCTTCTAGGCCGTCCGCGACCTGAAGCGAACGCCCCCGCGCGCCTGGCTCCGGTCGGCGCGGCGGGGGCTTCCTTTTGGGGGAGCTGCACGCGCCGGCGCGCCGCTCCGCCTACTCGACCGGGTAGATTGAGCCTCGGATGCCCATCTTCCTGCAATCCGTCGTGAGCGGGGTCCTGGTGGGCGGCGTCTACGCGCTCATCGGGATCGGCCTGACGCTCATCTTCGGCGTCATGCGGGTCATCAACTTCGCGCACGGCGAGCTGCTCATGGTGGGGATGTACCTCACCTACTACGCGTTCACGCTGCTCGGGGTGGACCCGTTCCTCTCCGTGCTGCTCGTCGCGCCGGTGATGTTCCTGCTGGGGGTGCTCCTGCAGCGCGTGCTCATCCAGCGCGTGCTCTCCGCCCTGCCGCAGAACCAGATCCTGCTCACCATCGGGCTCGGCCTCATCCTCTCCAACACGGTGATGCTGATCTTCACCTCGGACTACAAGATCCTCTCCACGAGCTACTCGTCGGGATCGGTCATGCTGGCCGGCCTCTCCGTCTCGAAGCCGCTCTTCTTCTCGTTCCTCATCACCGCGGCCATCACGGCGGCCCTGTACGCCTTCCTCATCAAGACCGACGTCGGACAGGCGATCCGCGCCACCGCCCAGGATCGCGAGGCGGCCCAGCTCATGGGCGTGAACGTCAGGCGCATGGGCCTGCTCGCGTTCGGGCTGGGGACGGCGCTGGCCGGCACCGCCGGCGCGCTCATCTCGCCGACCTACTACATCTTCCCGCAGGTGGGAGGCGCCTTCACGCTCAAGGCGTTCGTCATCGTGGTGTTGGGCGGGATGGGCAGCGTCATCGGCGCCACGCTGGGAGGGCTCGTCATCGGGACGGTCGAGTCGCTCGCCGCGGTCTACGTGTCGTCGGGCCTGAAGGAGCTCTTCGTCTACCTGCTCTTCCTGTTCGTGCTGCTGGTGAAACCCTCCGGCCTGCTCGGGAAGTCGAGGATGTGATGCGCGCCCTCCCCGCCCTCCTGCCCCTCGCGGCGCTGGCGCTCCTCGTCGCGCTCCCCGCGGCCATGACGAGCCCGTACGCGCTCCACCTCATGATCCTGCTCTTTCTGGCGATCACCCAGGGAGAGAGCTGGAACGTCCTCGGCGGCTACACCGGGCAGTACTCCGTCGGGCACGCCGCCTGGTTCGGGATCGGCGCCTACGTCACCATGATGCTCCTGCAGTTCCACCACGTCGCCCCGTGGTGGGGCATGTGGCCGGCGGTGGCGGCGGCGGCGGCGTCGTCGCTCGTGGTGGGGTCGATCACGTTCCGGCTGCGCGGGCCCTACTTCGTGCTGGCCTCGATCGCCGTGGCGGAGATCTTCCGGCTGGTCGCCCTCAACTGGAAGGACGTGACCAACGGCGCCGAGGGCATCCTCATGAGCGACCTGCCGCCGCTCCAGGTGGCCGGGCACGTCCTCACCGACTTCACCTCCAAGGTGCCCTTCTACTACGCCGGCCTCGCCCTGGCGGTGCTCACCATCGCGGTGAACTGGGCGGTCCATCACTCGAAGCTCGGCTACTACTTCCAGGCCATCCGCGAGGACCAGGACGCGGCCCACTCGCTCGGGATCGCGCTCACCTTCTACAAGAACGTGGCGCTCGCCATCTCCGCGCTCTTCACGGCCTGCTCGGGCGCGTTCTACGCCCTGTACGTCGGGTTCATCGACCCCGCGACCGTGCTCTCGACCGAGGTCTCGGTCCAGTTCGTGCTCATCTCGATCATCGGGGGGATCGGCACCATCGCGGGCCCGGTGGTGGGTGCGCTCGTGATCGTGCCCCTGTCGGAGGCGCTGCGCGCCAACCTGCTCTCGGACGTCATCTTCGGGCTGCACCTCGTGGACGAGACCTCGCCGGCCGGGCTCTTCCTGAAGGACAACCTCGCCCACGCCCACGCCCTCATCTACGGCATCCTGATGGTGGTGGTGATCCTGTTCATGCCCGAAGGCGTGCTCGGCTTCGCCCGGGGGCTCCTCGCCCGGCGGCGGCGGGGGCACGCGCCCCCGGTCGCGGAGGGGAGCGCCTGATGGCCACGACTCCCATTCTGGAGATCCGGCACGTCTCCCGCTTCTTCGGCGGGCTGGCCGCCAACTCCGACGTCTCCTTCTCCATGGAGGAGAAGATGATCATGGGCCTCATCGGGCCCAACGGCGCCGGGAAGACGACGCTCTTCAACTGCATCACCGGGTTCTACCCGCCCTCGCGCGGAGAGGTGCTGTTCGACGGTCACCGCATCAACGGCCTCGCCCCGGACAAGGTCTGCAAGCTGGGGATGGCCCGCACCTGGCAGAAGGTGCGCCCGCTGGCCAAGATGACGGTGCTCGACAACGTCATGGTGGGGGCGCTGGCCCGCACGAACCGCCTTTCCGAGGCGGCCGAGCTCGCCATGCGGCAGCTCCGGCACGTGCGCCTCGACCACAAGGCGCGGAGCCTCGCTGGCGGGCTGCCCATCGGCGAGCGCAAGAAGCTCGAGGTCGCGCGGGTGCTCGCGACCCAGCCGCGGCTGCTCCTCCTCGACGAGGTCATGGGCGGGCTCAACCCGGCCGAGAGCGAGGAGATCATCCAGCTCATCCTCGACACGAAGCGGAGCGGCGTGACGCAGATGGTGATCGAGCACGACATGAAGGCCATCATGCGGATCAGCGACCGGATCGTGGTCCTCAACTCGGGCGAGAAGCTGGCCGAGGGGCTGCCGCGAGAGATCGTGGCGAACCCCGAGGTCGTCGCCGCCTACCTGGGGGAGAGCGCCGAGTGAGCCTGCTCGAGATCCGGAAGCTCTCCTTCGCCTACGGCGACCTGCGCGTGCTGTGGGACGTCGACCTCGAGGTCCGGCAGGGCGAGATCGTGACCGTGGTCGGCGCGAACGGCGCCGGGAAGTCCACCACCCTCCGCAACGTGTCGCGGCTGGTGCGGCCGGCCTCGGGGCAGATCGTCTTCCAGGGGCAGGAGCTGAACCGCCTCGAGTCGCACCAGGTCGTCGAGCTCGGCATCGTGCAAGTGCCGGAGGGGCGCCACATCTTCCCCGAGATGACGGTGGTCGAGAACCTGCGGATGGGCTCGTATCCGCGCGCGACGCGGGCGGATCGGGCTCGCAACGTCGACCGGGCGTTCAGCCTCTTCCCGCGCCTCGCGGAGCGCCAGCGGCAGCTCGGCGGGACGATGTCGGGGGGCGAGCAGCAGATGCTCGCCATCGCGCGCGGCCTCATGGCGAACCCGAAGCTCCTGCTCCTCGACGAGCCGTCGCTCGGGCTCTCGCCGCTGTTCGTGAAGAACATCTTCGACATCATCGCGGAGATCAACCGCCAAGGGACGAGCATCTTGCTGGTCGAGCAGAACGTGTTCCAGTCGCTCCGCATCGCGCACCGGGCCTACGTGCTCGAGACCGGGCGCGTCGTCCTGGCCGGCACCGGCCAGGACCTCCTCGGCAACGAGCACGTCAAGAAGGCCTACCTGGGGCTCTGAACCATGATGACGACGACGAAGGTCCGAGACTGGATGACGCCGAACCCGATCACGATCGACGCCGACGCGACGGTGGTCGAGGCGATCCACGTCCTGAAGGAGAAGAACGTCCGGCGGCTGCCGGTGTTGAAGAACGGCCGCCTGGTGGGGATCGTGACCGAGCGGATGTTGCTTTCGTTCTCGCCCGGCAAGTCCACCTCGCTCGACACCTGGGAGCTGCACTACCTGCTCGCGCGGACGCCGGTCACCGAGGCAATGAACCCGAAGCCGCACACCGTCACGCCCGACACCGAGCTCGCCGACGCCGCCCAGCTCATCCGCGACCGCAAGCTCAACGGCATCACGGTGGTGAACGAGCACGGCGACCTGGTGGGCATCCTGACCACCACCAACGCGCTCGAGGCGCTCATCGCGTTCGCGAAGGATGCGGCGGCACAGAAGAGCTGACCGGCGGCGGGGCGCAAGGCCCCGCCCTACGAACCGCGGTTCGGTTGGGGC
>Ga0318495_10000034_pt1 | contig 26948 bp, 20 predicted proteins | sample GRESIP108b1f25_FD_203752 | JGI IMG/M metagenome (GOLD analysis project Ga0318495, IMG submission 203752) | Tropical soil microbial communities from Luquillo Experimental Forest, Puerto Rico - GRE.SIPMG.108b1f25 | ecosystem: Environmental > Terrestrial > Soil > Tropical forest > Bulk soil...
CGCCCCGGAACGTGAACGTGGCGTGCAGCGGGGCGAGGCACGGATCCTCTGGGAAGAGCAGCTGACCCTGCTCCCGACCTGCCTGAGCGTCGCCCTCGGGCAGCTCGAAGATTCCCCCCGGCGGCGCCTCGCCGCGCTCCACGACGAGGCGCATCTTCGGTGTGGCGGGACGGCCAGGCATCGCCGCCGCCGCTCGATCCGGGATCGGCGGCGGCGCCGCCGGCGCGACGCCCCCGAGCGGCTTGCCGCATCCCGCACAGACACGCGCCCCCGGGTCGTTGTAGGCGTCGCAGTCCCGGCAGACGAGGCCGAGCATGCCGGTGAGGCGGCCCAGCGGGATCGCTGCCCCGCACGACGGGCAGGCGGTCACCGTGACGTCGATGGTCACCCCGCAGGTCTTGCAGGTCAGCACGCTCGAAAAGCCTCCGCGCTTCCGGCGGCTGCGCCGGCAGGGCTCGACCCTACTCCACTCCGGCGAGCCCGCGCCGCCCAACACGCCTGGCGCCACGTCCCACGACCGTAGGACCGGGCGCGAGTCACCGCCGGGGTCGCCTGGCACCCAGGATTCGATTGCGTTACGCATCCTGGCGTGCTTGCCGGGTCTAGAACCGGCAGATAGGCTTTTCGGTCAGGCCCTTGCTGCGCCTCAACGACATTCTCGACCGTGTCAGCGGTTACCACCCGGACCCGGACCTCGACCTCATCAAGAAGGCCTACGTCTACTCGGCGAAGGTCCATCAGGGACAGATCCGCAAGTCGGGTGAGCCGTACCTGATCCACCCCCTCGAGGTCGCCGGGATCCTGGCCGAGATGCACCTCGACGAGGCCTCGGTCGTGACCGGCCTCCTGCACGACACGATCGAGGACACGCTCGCCACCAAGGAAGAGATCGCCGAGCTGTTCGGGCCCGAGATCGCGGAGCTCGTCGACGGGGTCACGAAGCTGTCCCAGTTCACCGCCGGGAACACGCAGGAGGAGAAGCAGGCCGAGAACTTCCGCAAGATGGTCGTGGCGATGGCGAAGGACATCCGCGTCCTGCTCGTGAAGCTCGCCGATCGCACGCACAACATGCGGACGCTCGAGCACATGAACGCGGAGAAGCAGGAGCGCATCGCCCGGGAGACGCTCGACATCTACGCGCCGCTCGCGAACCGGCTCGGCATCCAGTGGGTCAAGACGGAGCTGGAGGAGCTCTCCTTCAAGTACCTGCGGCCGAGCGACTACGCCGAGCTGGAGAAGAAGGTCGAGGCGCGGGCGCAGGAGCGCGACAAGTTCATCGCCGAGGTGGTGGGGATCATCCGGGGCAAGCTCGACGAGGCCGGGATCCAGGGCGAGGTGTACGGGCGCGTGAAGCACCTGTACTCCATCTGGCGGAAGATGCAGATCCAGAACATCGACTTCGAGCAGATCCACGACGTCATCGCGTTCCGCGTCATCGTCCAGGACGTCGCGCACTGCTACGAGACGCTCGGCCTCGTCCACTCGCTGTGGAAGCCGGTCCCGGGGCGCTTCAAGGACTTCATCGCCATCCCCAAGCCGAACATGTACCAGTCGCTCCACACCACCGTGATCGGGCCGCGGGCGGAGCGGATCGAGATCCAGATCCGCACCCAGGAGATGCACAAGATCGCGGAGGAGGGCGTCGCCGCCCACTGGGCCTACAAGGAGGGCAAGCGCGGCGAGGCGCCGAGCGCGAAGGACGCCGCGAAGTTCGGCTGGCTGCGGCAGCTCCTCGAGTGGCAGCGCGACCTCACCGACCCCACGGAGTTCCTCGAGACGGTGAAGGTCGACCTCTTCGCCGACGAGGTGTTCGTCTTCACGCCCAAGGGCGACGTGAAGAGCCTGCCACGCGGCGCCACCCCGCTCGACTTCGCCTACGCCGTCCACTCCGAGGTGGGCGAGCACACCGTGGGCGCCAAGGTGAACGGGAAGATCGTCCCGCTCCGCTCCAAGCTCAAGAATGGCGACACGGTCGAGATCCTCACCTCGCCCACCAGCCACCCTTCGAAGGACTGGCTCGGGTTCGTCAAGACGAGCCGCGCCCAGACCCGCATCCGCAGCTTCATCCGGCAAGCGGAGCACAAGCGCTCGCTCGAGATCGGGAAAGAGCTGGCGGAGCGCGAGCTGCGCCGGTACGGGCTCTCGCTCACCAAGCTCACCAAGGGCGGCGAGCTCGACCAGGCGGCCACGGCGCTCGGCTACAAGAAGGGCGACGACGTGCTGGTCGCGCTCGGCTACGGCAAGGTCGGGCCGCACCAGATCCTGCAGCACCTCGTGCCGGCCGAGAAGCTGGCCGGGCCGGCGCCGGCGGAGGAGCCCACCTCCCGGCTCACCGAGCTCTTCCGCAAGGTCGCGCGCCGGCCCACGGGCGGGGTGCGCATCAGCGGCATCGACGACGTGCTCGTCCGGTACGGCAAGTGCTGCAACCCCGTGCCGGGCGACGAGATCGTCGGGTTCATCACGCGCGGCCGCGGCGTCACGGTCCACACCCGCGCCTGCGACAAGACCCTCACCCTCGACCCGCTGCGGCGGGTCGACGTGTCGTGGGACACCCGCGCCAGCGAGGTCAAGCGGCCGGTCTCGATCAAGGTGGTCACCGACGACCGCCCGGGCGTGCTGGCGCAGATCTCGAAGACGATCAGCGAGGCCGGGATGAACATCTCCCAGGCGACCTGCCGGACGACCGGCCTCGGCCGCGCGGTGAACACCTTCGAGATGTCCATCGGCGAGGTGAAGCAGCTCCGCAACGTCATGCGCAGCATCGAGGGCATCGAGGGCGTGGTCTCGGTGGAGCGCCTCTACGCGGCGGAGCGCGTGCCCTCCTAGCGAGGCCGGCGAAGCAGGCCGCGCAGTCCACCGCGCGACGGTGCGCCCGACGCCGCAGAGCCTGCGCGGCCACGGCACGCTACTGGACCGCGATCACCTCGATCTCCGCTCGAGCGCCCTTGGGCAGCGCGGCCACCTGGACCGTGGAGCGGGCCGGCGGCGCGCTCCCGAAGCGGCGGGCGTAGACCTCGTTCATGCGCGCGAAGTCGGCGAGATCGGCGAGGAAGACCGTCGTCTTCACCACGTCGCCGAAGGTCATGTTCGCGGCGGCCAGCACCGCCTCGACGTTGGCGAGGATGCGCTCGGTCTGGACGCCGATTTCGCCCTGGACGAGCTCGCCGGTGGCCGGATCGAGCGGGATCTGTCCAGAGCAGTACAGCGTGCGGGCGCCGCCGCGCTCCACGAGCACGGCCTGGCTGTAGGGACCGATGGCGCGCGGGGCGCCGGGCGAGGAGATGGTGGTATGGGCCATCCACGCAGGATAGCGGACCGGCATCGCGCCCGCTGCTGCGAACGCTACGGTTCCTCGTAGGTGTACGTCTGGCCGGCGTAGTTGCGGAACGTCCAGCGCTTCCCCTCGTGCTTCAGGACGTACTCGGGGTTGACCGGGATCTTGCCCCCGCCGTGCGGCGCGTCGACGACGAACTGCGGCACGGCGAGCCCGCTCGTGTGGCCGCGCAGCGCCTCGACGATGCGGATGCCGCTCTCGATCGGCGTGCGGAAGTGGCTGATGCCCTTCGAGAGATCGCACTGGTAGATGTAGTACGGCCGGATCCGCATCAGGAGCAGCTTGTGGTTCAGGTCGAGCACCGTCTTCGGGTCGTCGTTCACGCCCTTCAGCAACACCATCTGGTTGCCGATGACGCACCCGGCGTCGGCGAGCCGCCGCGCCGCCTCGAACGCCTCGGCCGTGCACTCCCTGGGATGGTTGAAGTGCGTGTTGACGTAGACCGGGTGGTGCCTGCGCAGCATGTAGACGAAGTCGTCCGTCACGCGCTGCGGCAGCGTGACGAGGTTGCGCGTCCCGAGCCGGAAGATCTCGACGTGAGGGATGGCCCGCAGCCGGCCCAGGATGTAGTCGAGCCGCTCGTCCGAGAGCGAGAGCGGGTCGCCGCCCGAGATGACGACGTCGCGGATCTCCGGGTGCGCGGCGATGTAGCCCAGCCCGTCCTCGATCTGCTTCTTCGCCGCGGCGCTGGTCGGGTCGGCCACCTTCCGCTTGCGGGTGCAGTGGCGGCAGTACACCGGGCAGTTGTGCGTGGTGTAGAAGAGGACGCGGTCGGGGTAGCGGTGCGTGATGCCGGGCACCGGCATGTCCCGCTCCTCGGCCAGCGGATCCTCGAGGTCCGAGGGGGCGATCTGCATCTCGCCCATGGTCGGCACCGCCTGCAGCCGCACCGGGCAGGTCGGGTCCTCGGGGTCCATCAGCGCCGCGTAGTACGGCGTGATACCCATGTGGAACTCGGCCGCGGTCTCGCGCGCGGCCTGCCGCTCCCCGTCGGTGACGCGGATCACCGACTCGAGCTGCTCGAGCGTCGTGATGCGCTCGCGCTGGTGCCAGTGCCAGTCGTTCCAGAGCGTGGCGGAGATGCTCCTCCAGATCGAGCGCGGGCCAGGCGGGAAGCGAGACGTGATGTGGCGGACCGGGCGCGGGTCGCCTGCGACGCTCAGGTCGGGCGCCCCGGGAGGCCGGGGAGACGAAGCCTCGCCCGTCAGGACCGGGAGGGTGGCCATCGTTGACGCTCGCTCCTTCGAGGCGGCCGAGCCGCCCTATGTACTCTTAACATCGACCGAAGGAGGTGGCACTCGCCGCCCCCCCGCCATACCCCCAGAGTACCGCGCGGGGCCGACGTGTGAACAAGCAGTTCTGGCGCTCTTTTGACTTTCCGGGAGGGGCTGCGTAGGTTCGCGCGTTTTTCTCCGGTGGCCATCGCCCGAGGCGGCGCTGCGCCCTGGACGAGCGGAAGAAACGATGAGCGGGCGCGACCTCTTTCCGGGAGTCAGCGAAGCAGCGTGGCGAGACTGGCGCTGGCAACAGCGCCACGCCCTGCGCACGCCGGAGGCGGTGGCGCGGCTGATCGAGCTCACTGACGCGGAGCGTCGCGGGCTCGAGCTGACCGCCCAAGTCTTCCGCCTCGGCATCACGCCCTACTACGCCTCCCTCATCGACCCGCGCCATCCCTTCTGCCCGGTGCGGATGCAGGCCATCCCGGTGGCGGCGGAGTCGGAGACGGCCCAGGGCGACCTGCGCGACCCGCTCGGGGAGGATCGGCATCGCCCTCGCCGCGCGGTCGTCCACAAGTACCCCGACCGCGTCCTCTTCCTCGTCAGCGACACCTGCGCCGTCTACTGCCGCCACTGCACGCGACGCCGGATCACGGGCGGCGAGGAGGGCGCCTTCGACCGCGCCGCGGCCGAGGAGGGGCTCGCGTACGTCCGCGCTCACCCCGAGGTGCGGGACGTCCTCGTCTCCGGCGGCGATCCCCTCGTGCTCGGGGACGAGCGGCTTGGATGGCTCCTCCGCGAGCTGCGCGCCATCCCGCACGTCGAGATCCTCCGCCTCGCCACCCGCGCCCCGGTCACCTGTCCCATGCGCGTCGACGACGCGCTGGCGCGCCTGCTGCGCAGCGTGAAGCCCCTCTTCGTCGTCACGCACTTCAACCACCTCAAGGAGTGCACGCCGGAGGCGCAGGAGGCGTGCGAGCGCCTCGTCGACCACGGGGTGCCGGTCGAGAACCAGACCGTGCTGCTCCGCCGCGTGAACTCGAACGCACGCAACATCCGGGCGCTCAACCACCGGCTGCTCGCCTGGCGCGTCCGGCCCTACTACCTTCACCAGGGCGACGTCGCCGAGGGCACGGGTCACCTGCGGACCCCGCTCGCCTGCGGGGTCGAGATCCTGGAGCAGCTGCGCGGCCACACGAGCGGACTGGCCGTGCCGCACCTCGCCGTCGACCTCCCCGGCGGCGGTGGAAAGGTGACGCTCCAGCCGGAGTACCGGCTCGCGCCGGCGGGCGGCGGGCCCGGCACCTGGTTCCGTAACTACCGCGGCGAGCGCTACCTCTATCCGGATCCCCCCGAGGCGGACTGCAGCTGCCCGTACGACGAGGTCTTCCACACGGGCCCAGCCCGACGGAGTGTCGAGTGATCGCGAAGGTCATCGAGGTGCTGGCGGTCTGGACGACGGGCGTGATCTCCGCGCTCGGCTACGGCGGAGTGGTGCTGCTCATGGGCATCGAGAGCGCCTGCATCCCGCTGCCCTCCGAGATCATCATGCCGTTCGCCGGCTACCTCGTGTATGCGGGCCAGTTCTCGCTCCACGGGGCGGCGCTGGCGGGCGCCGTCGGTTGCGTCGTCGGCTCCATCCCCGCCTACTGGCTCGGCCAGTACGGCGGCCGGCCGCTGATCGAGCGCTGGGGCCGGTACGTCCTGCTCTCCCACAAGGAGCTCGACCTGGCCGACCGGCTCTTCGCCCGCCATGGCCAGTGGGTGGTGCTCGTGGGGCGGCTCCTCCCGGTCGTCCGCACCTTCATCGCGTTCCCGGCCGGCGTGGCGCGGATGAACATGACGAAGTTCATCCTGTACACGTTCGTCGGGTCGTACCCGTGGTGCTACGGCCTCGCCTGGGTGGGGATGAAGCTCGGTGAGCAGTGGAACAAGGACCCCCGCCTCAAGGCGGCGTTCCACCGCTTCGATCTCGCCATCGGGCTCGCCCTCGTCGCGGCCGTCGCCTGGTTCGTCTGGCACAAGCTCAAGGAGACGAAGGCGCCTCGCGGCGCCGCCCCCGTCGTCCGCGAGGGCGCCGAGGAGGGGTAGGTCGTGCGGACCGCGGCCATCCTGCTCGCGCTGCTGGCCTCCGCGCCCGCCCGCGGCGTCGAGGTGGTCCGGATCGCGGTGGCGCTCGGGCCGGGCCCGGTGACGGTGTCCGCCCCCGGACTCTCCGCCGCCCCGCTGCACGAAGGGGCCGTCGCGCAGGAGGTCGCGCGCGGGCAGGCCGTCGTCGCGATCTCGGGCGACGTCCTCACGCTCAACGGCGCGACCCTCGACGCCGGCGGCGTCGTGCTCGGCGCCGCCGCCCCGCTGCGCGTCGACGTGGTCCCCGACGCCGCTTTCGCCGGTGAGCTGGAGGTCCGGCGCGTGCCGTCCGGACTGGCGGTGATCCATGCCCTGCCGCTCGAGGATTACGTCTCCGATGTGACGATGGCGGAGATGCCGGTTCGCTTCCCGCCCGCGGCGCTCGAGGCCCAGGCGGTGGCGGCGCGCACCTTCGCCGTGTTCAAGAAGCTGGAGGCGGTCGCCGAGGGCCGGCCCTGGCACCTCGGCGCGACCGTGCTCGACCAGGTCTACCGCGCCGGGCCGCCCGACCCGCGCGCCCGCGCGGCCGCCCTCGCCACGGCGGGGGAGGTGCTCGTGTTCGAGCACGCGCCCATCGAGGCCTACTTCCACTCGACCTGCGGCGGCCGGACGGAGCGGGGTGGCGATGCGCTCGGGCGCGACCGTCCCTACCTCGCGTCGGTCGCCTGTGATCGCTGTCGCGCGTCGCCGCGGGCGCGCTGGACGGTGAGGATCTCCGCCGCCGAGCTGGGCGCGCGCGCCGGCCTCGGGGGGCAAGCGGCATCGGCGCGCGTCGCGGCGCGGACCTCCAGCGGCCGGGCGGCGCGGGTCGAGATCTCGGCCCGCGGCCGTACCGCGGCGCTGTCGGCGGTCGATCTCCGGCAGCGGCTCGGCTACGACCGGCTGCCCTCGCTCGCCTTCGACGTCGCGGTCGCGCGCGGGTCGGCCGTGTTCACGGGCCGCGGCTCCGGCCACGGCGCGGGCCTCTGCCAGTGGGGCGCCGCCGGCGCGGCGGCTGCCGGAGAGGGCTACCGTGCCATCCTGGCGCGGTACTACCCGGGGACGGAGATCGTCAGGATGTATTGACGCGAGGGGCAAGCCCCTCTCCCCCGCCTGGCGGCGGGGCGAGGGAGACGAGACGCAGAGGTGATCGAAGCCTGTCCCCCACCGGCGGGGGAGTGGGGGCGGAGCCCCCACCAAGAAGTCGGCGAAGCCGGCGGCCGCTCGTGTGAGCGAGCGAAAGCGCCGAAGGCGCCGCCGCCGGCAAGGGAGAGGGGGCCGACCCGTGTTAGACAAGGGCCCGTTACCGTGACCCTCTCCGACTTCGACTACCCGCTCCCCGAAGAGCTCATCGCGCAGGAGCCGGTCTCGCCGCGAGACGCGTCGCGGCTCCTGGTGGTGCCGCGCGAAGGCGAGTGGGCGGAGCTGCGGTTCTCCGAGCTCGACCGGCTGCTCCGGCCCGGCGACCTCCTCGTCATGAACGACACCCGCGTCATCCCGGCCCGGCTCCTCGGGACCAAGGAGAGCGGCGGCCGGTGCGAGCTCCTTCTGCTCGAACCCCTCGACGGCGAGGATGGCGCGCGCTGGCGCGCGCTGGGACAATCCTCGAAGCCGCTGCGGCCCGGCGCGCGGCTCGCCTTCGGCGGGCTCACCGCGACGGTCCTCGAGGCGCTCGGGGGCGGGCTGTTCGAGGTGCGCTTCGACCGAGCCGGCGCGGCGCTGCGGGCGGCGCTGGAGGCGGAGGGGCGCTTGCCGCTCCCGCCGTACATCCGGCGCGAGCCGAACACCGCCGATCGCGAGCGCTACCAGACGGTGGTGGCGCGGGTGCCGGGCAGCGCGGCGGCGCCCACCGCCGGGCTGCACTTCACGCCCGAGCTGCTGGCGCGGCTGTCCGCGCGGGGCGTCGAGGGCGCCTCGGTCACGCTGCACGTCGGCGCCGGCACCTTCCTGCCGGTCCGCGGCGACGACCTCGACCAGCACCGGATGCACGAGGAGCGCTACCACGTGCCCGAGGAGGCGGCCCGCGCTTTCACCGCCTGTCGGGCGCGCGGCGGCCGCGTCGTGGCGGTGGGGACGACGGCCGTGCGGACGCTGGAGAGCGCGTTCGAGCGCGGCGCGCTGCGCCCGGGCCCGGGCCGGACGTCGCTGTTCGTGCGCCCGGGGTTCCACTTCCAGGCGGTGGACGCGCTGGTGACGAACCTGCACCTGCCGCGGTCGACGCTGCTCATGCTCGTGTGCGCCTTCGCTGGCCGCGAGCGCGTCCTCGCCGCGTACGGCGAGGCGGTGCGCCGCCGGTTCCGGTTCTTCAGCTACGGGGACGCCATGTTCTTGGGTTGACCTGTGGACGGAGAGGGGAGCGCCGTGGCCAAGCTGCACAGCATCGAGCTGAACCTCGCGCCCGCGCAGTACCTCGCTGGCTGGAACCCGGAGTCGGGCAAGCTGTTCCTGCCCGCGCTCTCGGACGCGCGCAGCGGCGACGAGGTGGCGGCGCGGGTCGGCATTCTGGGGCAGGGCATCCGGGCCACGGTCTTCGGGGCGGTGGCGCTCGTGCGGCGGTTCGGTCGGCCCTCGCTGCCTCCCGGGGTCGAGCTGGTTCTGGACGCGACGAGCCTGCCGGCGGCCCGCTTCCTCGCGCTCGCGGCGCGCGGTGAGCCGATCGAGTTCCGCGAGCGGGAGCCCCGGCACGTGGCGACGCGCCCGCTGCGGGTCCGGGGCGAGCGCGGCGAGGCACGATCCGCCACCACCCTCAACGTCTCGCAGGGCGGCTGCGCCCTCGCCTGGGCGGGGCCGCTCCCGGGCGTCGGCGAGGTCCTGGCGGTGAAGCTCGGAGACGGGCTGCTCGCCCCGACGGCGCGGGCGGTGGTGTGCTGGGCGGCGGGCGTGCCGCCGCAGGGCGCCGTGGGGCTGCGCCTCGTCGGAGAGGGGCGGGCGGCGCGCGCCTGGCGGGCGATGGCGGAGGACGCGGCGCGGTCGGGGGGCCCCGCCGCCTGAACAGTGACGCCGTGGCCCGACAGGCTTGACAAGCCACTCGGCGGCGGCGAAACCCGCGCCCGTGATCTCGTTCCAGCTCCTCGCGCAGGACGGCGCCGCCCGGCGCGGCCGGCTCGTCACGCCTCACGCCGTGGTGGAGACGCCGGTCTTCATGCCGGTGGGCACCGCCGCCACCGTGAAGACGCTCTCCCCGCGCGACCTCGAGGAGCTCGGCGCGCGCATCGTCCTCGGCAACACCTATCACCTGTACCTGCGGCCCGGGCACGAGCGCGTGCGGCGGCTCGGCGGGCTGCACGGGTTCATGGCCTGGCCAGGCGCGCTGCTCACCGACTCGGGCGGGTTCCAGGTCTTCAGCCTGGGGGAGGCGGCGCGCGCCTCCGGCGAGCCGGCCGAGGCGCCGAAGGGCCTCGTCCGCATCTCGGAGGAGGGGGTGGAGTTCCGGAGCCACCTCGACGGCGCGCGCCACTTCCTCTCGCCGGAGCGCGCCATCGAGATCCAGGAGGCGCTCGGGGCGGACGTCATCATGGCGTTCGACGAGTGCCCGCCCTCGAAGGCCGAGCGCAGCTACCACGAGGCGTCGCTGGCGCGGACGCAGCGCTGGCTCGTGCGCTGCCGCGACGCGTGGCACGCGGACGGCGCGTGCGCGCTGTTCGGCATCGTCCAGGGCGGGCTCTTCCCCGACCTGCGCCGCCGCGCGATCGAGGAGGCCGCCGCGCTGGACCTGCCCGGCTATGCGCTCGGAGGCTACGCGGTCGGGGAGGAGCCGGAGGAGATGTGGGCGGGCGTCGCGCGCGACGCGCCGCTGCTGCCGGCGGAGAAGCCGCGCTACCTCATGGGCGTCGGCACGCCCGAGGACCTCCTGCAGGGCATCGCCGCCGGCGTGGACATGTTCGACTGCGTCCTCCCCACCCGCTGCGCTCGCAACGGCCTGCTCTTCACGAGCCAGGGGCGGCTGACCATCCGCAATGCCGCCTTCCAGGACGACGACCGGCCGGCCGATCCCTCCTGCGCCTGCTACACCTGCCGGACGTTCTCGCGCGCCTACCTGCGCCACCTCTTCCGAGCCGGCGAGCTGCTCGGCCTGCGCCTCAACACGCTCCATAACGTCCATTACTTCCTCGATCTCATGGCGGGAGCGCGCAGGGCGATCGAGGAGGGGCGGCTCGAGGCCTATGCCCGCGAGAAGCGGGATGGCTGGAAGAAGGGGCCACTGTAAGCGTCTTCGAACCGTCACATGGCCGCGGTGGCGCGGGCGCGTTACCCGTTGCGGTGGCAGCTCAAATGCTGCTAAAAGACGGCACTTTTTCCGCCTTCACGGAGATCGCATGCACCAGGCTTTCGCGGCTTTTCTGAGCCAGACCGCGCCCGAGGCGGGGAGCCCGCTGGGCGGCCCCATGTCGATGCCCCTCATGCTGCTGCTCATGTTCGGCGTCTTCTACTTCGTGCTCTGGAGGCCGCAGGCGAAGGAGCGAAAGAAGGTCGAGAGCTTCCGCCAGAACATGAAGAAGGGCGACCGGATCTGGACGCAGGGCGGGCTCATCGGCACGGTCGCTCAGGTCGAGGACCAGGCGGTGCTGCTCGACATCGGCGCCGGCAAGGTGCGCGTCCTGAAGCAGTTCGTCGGCGGCGAGTTCAAGGAGAAGGGCGAGGCCGTCGAGGCGCAGAAGGCGGAGGCGAAGAAGTAAAATGGAACGGAACTGGTACCTGCGGGTCGCCCTCATCGTGGGCGTACTCGTCTTCAGCGTCTACCAGCTCGTGCCGAGCTGGTTCTACTTCCGGCTGCCGCCCGAGCAGCGCTCCGGCGAGAAGTTCGAGCAGTCGGTGCCGAGCTGGGCCCCCAGCGCGCGCAAGCACCTCAACCTCGGCCTCGACCTGCAGGGCGGCATCCTCCTCGCCATGGGCGTCGACGTCGATCGGGCGATGAAGGCCAAGGTGGCCCGCCGCGCCGACGAGATCGCCGACTTCCTCCGCGAGAAGAAGATCCCGGTGGAGGCGTCCGCGCCCACGTCCGATGGCACGCGCATCGCGGTGAAGACCTCCGATCCGCGCAAGGTCGAGTCGATCGTGCTCGACCAGTACGGGACCGAGCTCAGCTCGCCGTCGGGCGCGCCGCAGGGCACCGTCTACTTCGCGTTCAAGACGAACGTGCTCAGGGACTTCCAGGCCAAGGCGGTCGACCAGGCGGAGAAGACGATCCGCAACCGCGTGGACAAGTGGGGCGTCACCGAGCCGGACATCAAGCGCAAGGGCAACAACCAGATCCAGATCCAGCTCCCCGGCTTCAAGGATCCGGAGAAGGCGAAGGAGCTGCTCGGCCGAACGGCGCAGCTCGAGTTCAAGATCACGGACGACGAGTCGACCGCGCTCGACGGCGTGCGCGGCCAGCTGCCGGCCTGCCCGGCGGACCAGGGCATGATTCGCACGCCGCTGCCCGACACGGGCTGCTGGTCGGTCGAGGGCGTGGAGCTCCCCGGCGGCGCGGCCCGGCAGGTGACCTTCATCGCCGCCAACACGCGTCCCCAGCTCGACGCCGCCGTCGAGAAGGTGGCGAAGCCGCTGCTCCAGCCCGGTCAGGAGATCGGTGTGGGCGAGAGCACCGTCGGCGCGGGCGTGGTGAAGGAGCACTTCTACCGGACCTACCTGCTGCACGCGAAGACCGAGCTCACCGGCGACTACATCTCCGACGCGCGCGCGGCGATGGACAACTCGCAGGGAGCTGGCCGCCCGGTGGTGGTGTTCACGATGACGCCCGAGGGCGGGCGCCTCATGGAGAAGCTGACCACCCAGAACCTCGGCCGGCGCATGGCGACGGTGCTCGACGGCAAGGTGGAGACGGCGCCGTACATCCAGGGCAAGATCTCCACCAACGGTCAGATCACGCTCGGCTCGAACCGCCCGTACCAGCAGATGTTCGAGGAGGCGAACGAGATCGCGCTCGTGCTGAAGGCGGGCGCGCTGCCCGCCCCGGTGACCATCTTCGAGGAGCGCACCGTGGGCGCGACCCTCGGGCCGGAGCTCATCCGGAAGGGCACCACCGCGGCCCTCATCGGCCTCATGCTGGTGGTGGCGTTCATGATCCTCTACTACCGGGCGACCGGCCTCATCGCGGACCTGGCGCTCGTGCTCAACGCGCTGCTCGTGCTCGCCATCATGTCGATCATCGGCTCGACGCTCACGTTGCCGGGCATCGCCGGGTTCGTGCTCACGCTCGGCATGGCGGTCGACGCCAACGTCCTCATCAACGAGCGCATCCGCGAGGAGCTGCGGGCAGGGCGCACCGTCCGTCAAGCGGTCGAGCAGGGCTACGACAAGGTGTTCTGGACCATCGTCGACAGCCACGTCACGACCCTCGTCGCCGGCGTCGTCCTCATGCAGTACGGCTCCGGCCCGGTGCGCGGCTTCGCGGTGACCCTCATCATTGGGCTCGTCGCCTCGATGTTCACCTCCATCGTGGTGACCCGCGCCTTCATGGACTTCTTCACGCGTCGCGACACGGCGCGCCTGAGCGTCTGATGAAATTCAAGACCTTCGACATCATCCCGCACAACACGAAGTTCGACTTCGTCGGGAAGCGCCACATCGCCGTGACGCTGTCGCTGATCGCGAACGCCGCGGTCATCCTGTGGGCCGTCTTCCACGGCCTCAACTTCGGCGTCGACTTTGCCGGCGGCACGGAGATGGAGGTCAAGTTCCAGCAGGCCGTCGATCCGGCCGCGATCCGCAAGGGGGTCGAGGACCTCGGGTTCAAGGACGCCTCCGTGCAGACGTACGGGGCGGACTCTGAGCACACCTACCTCATCCGCGTCGGCCGCGTCGCCCTCATGAGCCAGGAGGACGTGAACCGCGTCGTCCAGGCGGTGGAGGCGAAGTTCCCGGTGCAGGGCACGCCGCACTTCAACCCGGACGTCGGGGACAAGATCGACTTCCAGTTCCAGGGCACGCCGCCCACGCCGGAGCAGCTCAAGGCGGCGGTCGAGTCGACCGGGGCGCGGGTCCGCGAGGTGCGCGAGGAGGCCGGCCTCACCGCCGGCACGAGGTCCTTCGCCGTCATCACGCAGGGGATCCAGGACAAGATCGAGCGCGAGCTCTCGGCGCACTTCAGCGAGGCGAAGCCCGACGTGCGGCGCGTCGAGTACGTGGGCCCGGCGGTGGGCCGTGAGCTCCGCAACCAGGGCTTCAAGGCCATCCTCTACGCGATGGCCCTCATCGTCGTGTACGTGGGCCTGCGCTTCGACTTCCGCTTCAGCCCGGGCGTCATCATCGCCCTCATCCACGACGCCATCATCACCCTCGGCTACTTCGCCTTCAGCGGGCGCGAGTTCAACCTGACCTCGGTGGCGGTCATCCTCACCGTGGTCGGCTACTCCGTGAACGACACGGTCGTCGTCTACGACCGCATCCGCGAGAACGCGGCCAAGTTCAAGGGCAAGAGGCTCGGCGATCTCGTGAACGAGTCCATCAACGAGGTCCTCGGCCGGACCTTCCTCACCTCGTTCGCGACGGCGCTCTCGCTCATCGGCCTGCTCGTGTACGGCGTCGGGACCATCTTCGACTTCTCGGCCGCGATGATGCTCGGCATCATCTCCGGCACGTACTCGACCTGGTTCATCGCCGCCCCGATGACGATCTGGCTCGAGGAGCGGGCCGCGAAGAAGGGCGCCCCCGCCCGCGCCGAGCGCGAGCCGGCCCGCGCCGTGAGGTGACGAAGGAGTAGGGCGGGGTCTCATCCCCGTCCGCGTAGGGCGGGGGTGTGTCCCCCGCCGCCGATGGAGCCCGCTCGCCTCTCGGCGGCCGGGCTCCTCGCGTTTTGCGGGGTCGCCCTTCGACTCCGCTTCGGGCGCAGCCGACGTAGTCGAAGCGCGCCGGACCAAGCGCCGCCCTGTCAGCCCGGCGTGCTACGTCACCCCGCGTGTTGCCGAGGCGCTGGGTCGACGTGGAGTGCGACGACGCCGTTGCGGCGCGGCTGGCGCGCGAGCTCGGCCTCGATCCCTTGGCGTCCCGCGTGCTCGCTTGCCGCGGGCTCGGCGATCCCGCCGCGGCGCAACGCTTCCTCGACCCCAGGCTCGCCGATCTCCCCGACCCCTTCCTCATGTCGGGCATGGAGCCCGCGGTCGCGAGGCTTGCGCGCGCCCTGGAGGCCGGCGAGCGCATCGCGCTGTACGGCGACTACGACGTGGACGGCGTCACCTCGACCGCGCTGCTCGCCGGCTTCCTCCGCGCCGCCGGCGGCGACGTCGTCACGTACGTCCCGCACCGTCTGGTCGAGGGCTACGGCCTCAACACCGGTGCCGTGAGGCGCCTCGCGGAGGGCGGCGCGAAGCTGCTCGTCTCGCTCGACTGCGGCATCACCAGCGTGGCCGAGGTGCGCGCCGCGGCCGAGCTGGGCGTCGACGCCGTCGTGGTGGACCACCACACGGTCCCGGTCGAGCTCCCTGCCGCGGTCGCCATCCTCAACCCCCACCAGCCCGGCTGCCAGTATCCGTACAAGCCGCTGGCCGCCGTGGGCGTCACCTTCTGCCTCGCGATGGCGCTGCGCAAGCGGCTGCGCGAGGCGGGCCGCTTCGGTCCCATGCGCCCCGAGCCGAACCTCCGCGAGGCGCTCGATCTCGTCGCGCTCGGGACGGTCGCCGACGTGGTCTCGCTCACCGGCGTGAACCGGATCCTGGTGCGCTGGGGCCTCGAGGAGCTGTCGCGGACCCGCCGCCCTGGCCTGCGCGCCCTGAAGCGCGTGGCCGGGATCCCCGACGGCGCCGCGATGGGGGCCGGCCAGGTCGGGTTCCGGCTCGGGCCCCGGCTCAACGCGGCCGGCCGCCTCGACGACGCGGCCCGCGGGGTGCGGCTGCTCCTCTCGGAGGACGAGCGCGAGGCCGCCGCGCTCGCGGACGAGCTCGACCGCGAGAACCGCGCCCGGCAGGACATCGAGCGCCAGATCCAGGAGGAGGCGCTGGCGCAAGCCGAGGAGCGCGTCTCCGCCGGGGCACGTGGGCTCGTGCTGTGGCGGGACAGCTGGCACCCCGGGGTGGTGGGCATCGTCGCGTCGCGTGTCGTGGAGCGGTTCCACCGCCCGACGGTGCTGGTCGGGGTCGCGAACGGGGTGGGGAAGGGGAGCGGCCGCAGCATCGAGGCCTTCCACCTCCACGACGCGCTCGCCGCCTGCGCCGGACACCTGCAGAGGTTCGGCGGACACGCGCACGCGGCGGGCGTGACGGTCGATCCTCCCGCGCTGCCGGGTTTCCGCGCTGCCTTCGAGGCGTTCGCGGGTGAGCGCCTCTCCGAGGAAGACCTCGTGCCGCGCTGCCGGATCGAGGGCCGGTTCGACGTCGCGGCGGTCTCGGAGCGGGCGGCGCTCGCGCTGGAGAAGCTCGCGCCGTTCGGGGCCGGTCACCCAGAGCCGCTCTTCGCGGTTCGGGCCACTCCGCGCCGGGCGCGCACGGTCGGGGCGGACGGCGCGCACCTCAAGCTCGCCCTGCGTCCTGGCCTGGATGCGATCGGGTTCTCCCTCGGGGACCGCCTCGGCGTGTGCGAGGGCGAGATCGAGGCGGCGGTGACGGTCGGCTTCGACGACTGGGACGGCTCGCGCCGGCTTCAGCTGAGGATCAAGGACCTCCGCGCCGCCTCGTCGTAAGGCGGGGGCTCGTCCGCCGCCGAACGCCGTGCCTCAGGCGAGGCCCCAGCGGACCTTCTGGTGCGCGAACAAGGCGCCCAGACGAGCCAGATCCTGCACCCGGTGGCGCTCGGCCTGGCGCTCGAAGCGCTCCCTGCAGCGGCCGGAGCAGAAGAAGTACTTGCGCTTCTTGTACTCGACGGCCTGCGCGCCGACCGGATCCACGCGCTTCCCGCAGATCGGATCGAAGGCCGCGTCGTCGCCCTTGGTTTGCATCGCCCTTCCTCCTGCGCCGCGCATTCCGTGCGTTTGCAACGGCGGGGCCACGTGGCAACGCCGCGATCCCGGGCAGCCAGGCGTCCGGCGTAGTTGCGCCATGTCATTTTTCCCGTCGGGGTGCTGTAAGAACGATAGAAGTCGAGGCGTTGGGGGCGAACCAGAGGGCGACCGGGCTCGCGCTCCTCGCCTTGACGCGCCGCATTCGCGAGTGTTAGCTGCCTCACCCACTTCCGGAGGCTGATTTGGCCCGCTTCATCACGGACCTCAAGCGCACCCACACGTGCGGTGAACTCACGAAGGAACAGCTCGACCAGGACGTCGTCCTCTACGGCTGGGTCCACAACCGGCGCGACCACGGCGGGGCGGTGTTCATCGACCTCCGCGACCGGGAGGGGCTCACCCAGGTCGTGTTCGAGGCGGACGTCCGCCCGGACGTCCACGAGCTGGCGGGACAGCTGCGGCTGGAGTACTGCGTCGGGATCCGCGGCAAGGTCGTGTCGCGCGGCTCGAACGTGAACCCGAAGCTGAGGACGGGCGAGATCGAGGTCCACGCGAGCGAGCTGGAGATCTTCAACCGCAGCGAGCCGACGCCGTTCCAGATCGAGGACAAGATCGACACCGGCGAGGAGAAGCGGCTCCAGTACCGCTACCTCGATCTGCGCCGCGCGCCGCTCCAGAAGACGCTCATCACGCGCGCGAAGGTGAACCACCTCACCCGCAACTACTTCACGAGCCAGCGCTTCCTCGAGCTCGAGACGCCGTTCATGGTGAAGTACACGCCCGGCGGCGCGCGCAACTTCCTGGTCCCTTCCCGTCTCAACCCGGGCAAGTTCTACGCGCTCGCCGAGAGCCCGCAGCTGTTCAAGCAGCTCTACATGATCGCGGGCTTCGACCGGTACTTCCAGATCGTGCGCTGCTTCCGCGACGAGGACCTCCGCCTCGATCGCCAGCCCGAGTTCACGCAGGTCGACGTCGAGATGAGCTTCGTCGAGCAGAACGACGTCTTCGACGTCATGGAGGGGCTCATCGTGAAGCTGTGGAAGGAGGTGCTCGGGGTGGACATCCCGCGCCCCTTCCAGCGCATGCCGTTCGCCGAGTCGATGGAGAAGTACGGCAACGACAAGCCCGACCTGCGCTTCGACATGCCCCACACCGACCTCACCGCGGTCGTGAAGCAGCACGGCGGCGGTGAGGTCCCGATCCTGAAGGACGCCGTCGACGCGGGCGGGATCGTGAAGGCGATGCGCGTCCCGGGCTCGATGAGCTTCTCGCGGACCGAGATCGACAAGCTCGAGGAGTACGTGAAGGGCATGGGCGCGAAGGGCCTCGCCCGCGCCAAGGTCGCGGAGGGTGGCGAGTGGACGCAGTCGCCGCTCGCGAAGACCATCACCCCCGAGATGCGCCAGGCGATCAACGCCGCGGTGAAGGCCGAGCCCGGCGACCTCATCCTGTTCCAGTTCGGCAAGCCCTCCACCGTGCAGACGGTGATGGCGAACCTGCGCGTCCACCTCGCGAAGAAGCACGGTCTGATCCCGGAGTACGGATCGGGCGGGCAGTGGCGCTTCCTGTGGGTCGTCGACCCGCCGCTGTTCGAGTTCGACGAGGAGGCTGGCGTCTGGGCGGCGGCGCACCACGCGTTCACGCGGCCGCACGACGAGGACGTGCAGTACCTCGAGACCGATCCCGGCAAGGTGAACTGCTACCGCTACGACCTCGTGCTCAACGGCTTCGAGATCGGCGGCGGCTCCATCCGGCTCCACGACCCGGCGGTGCAGGCGCGCGTCTTCAAGGCCATGGGCATCAGCGACGAGGAGGCGCGGTCCAAGTTCGGCTTCCTCCTCGACGCGCTCAAGATGGGCGCGCCGCCGCACGGCGGCATCGCGCTCGGCATGGACCGCCTCGTCATGCTCCTCACGGGCGCCGAGAGCCTGCGCGACGTGGTGGCCTGGCCCAAGACGCAGAAGGGCACCGACCTCATGACCAGCGCCCCCGGCGACGTGGACGCGAAGCAGCTCCGCGAGCTGTACGTGAAGAGCACCCACGAGCCGAGGTGAGACTCAGATCCGCGGGTTGACACATACCCCTCTCCCCGACCCTCTCCCCGCCTGGCGGCGGGGCGAGGGAGACGATATGCACGGCGCGTGATCGACCCTCTCCCCCTCCGGGGGAGAGGGCCAGGGAGAGGGGGGCGGATTCGCGACGTGGTCGCGGCCCCGGCGGGCGGGTAGACTCGCGGACTTGGACTACGACGTCATCGTCCTCGGGGGGGGCGTGAACGGCACCGGGACCGCGCGCGACCTCGCGCAGCGCGGCCTGTCGGTGCTGCTCCTCGAGAAGGCCGACCTCGCTTGCGGCGCGAGCGGCGCCAACTCGGGAATGATCCACGGCGGCATCCGCTACATGCTGTCGGATCGGCACGTCACCGAGCTCGCCTGCCGCGACTCCGGGTACATCCAGCGCATCGCGCCGCACCTGCTCTTCCGCATCCCCTTCCTCATGCCGTTCACCTCGCGGCGCGAGCGGGCGACGCTCGTCGAGCGCGCGACCTGGTACGCCACCGAGGTATACGTCGGCACGTACGACCAGTACCAGCCGCTCAAGCGCGGCAAGCCGTCGACGCGCCTCTCGGCCGAGGAGCTGTACAGCGTGGAGCCGGCGCTGCGTCCCGGGCTCGCAGGCGCCGTGACCTTCGACGAGTGGGGGATCGACTCCCACCGGCTCTGCGTCCTGAACGCGCTCGCGGCGCGCCAGCACGGCGCCGAGCTGCGCACCTGGACGGAGGCGCGCGACCTGCTGCGCGAGCACGGGCGGGTGGTGGGCGTGCGCTTCCGCGACGCGCTCACCGGAGAGACGAGCGAGGCGCGCGCGCCGGTCGTCTTCAACGCCACCGGCGCCTGGTCGCCGCGGCTGGCGCGCGGCAACGGTCTCCGCGTGCCGATGCGGCCGGGGAAGGGCGTCCACCTCACGCTCGACCGGCGCTTCTCGAACTACGGCATCGCCTGCACGGCCGTCGACGGGCGGCAGATGTTCCTCATGCCGCACGAGAACGACTCCATCATCGGCACCACGGACGACGACTACTACGGCGACCCGGACGACCTCGAGGCGACGCACGACGAGATCGAGTACCTGCTCGAGGGCGTCGAGGCGCTCGTGCCCGGCGTGCGCCGGGCGCGGGTGACGCGGGCTTGGTCGGGGCTGCGCACGACGCTCTACGAGTACGGGAAGAACGAGGACGCCCTCTCGCGCGAGCACGCGATCCTCGATCACGCCGGCGAGGGCGCCGACGGGCTGCTCTCGATCGTCGGCGGCAAGCTGGCCAGCTACCGCGCTCAGTCGCAGGAAGCCGCCGATCGCATCGTCGAGCGGCTCGGCCGCAGCACGCCGCCCTGCCGCACGCACGAGGTGCCGCTGCCGGGCGGCGAGGCGGTCCCGGACGTCGCGGCGCTCGCGGTCGCGCATCGCGTCGCGGCGCCGCTCGTGGCGCGCATCGTGTACCGCCACGGCGCCCTCGCGGCCGAGGTGCTCCGCCTCGTGGACGAAGACCCGCGCCTCGGGCTCGTCCTCTGCCGCGACGAGGGGATCACCGCCGCCGAGGTCGTGTACTGCTGCAGGAACGAGCTGGTGCGCCGGCTCCAGGACCTCCGGCGCCGGTGCCGCCTCGCGGTCGGGGCGTGCGGCGGGCTCGACTGCGCTCGCCCGGCCGCGCAGCTCGCCGGGCGCGAGCTGGGCTGGAGCGCGGACCAGGTGCGGGCGGAGCTCACCGATCTCCTCGAGCTGGGGTGGCGGGAGCGGCGCGCCGTGCTCGACGGTCACCAGCTCGCCCAAGAGGAGCTCCTGCGCGGCGCGCACACCGGCGTGGGGCGGCTGTGACGGTACGCCGACCCTCTCCCGATCCTGCTGCTTCCCAGGAAGCGCGAGATTCCGGGCAACCCCTGGGCGAGAGGGCATCACCCATCGTCACGGACGTCCTCGTCATCGGCGGCGGGATGGCCGGCGTGATGGCGGCGCTCGCGGCGCGCGATCGGGCCGCGCGGGTGGTGCTGGTCCGCCGCGCGCCCGGCGCGACCGCGCTCTCCTCGGGCGCGATCGGCGCCGCGCCCGACGCGTGGGCGGCGCCTGGCGAGCCGTTCGCCTCGCGACTCGGGACCGCGGCGGCGGCGCGCCGGCTCGCGGCGAGCCGCCCCGAGCACCCGTACGCGGCGCTCGGCTCGGCTGTCGAGGCGCTCGAGGAGTCGCTCGCGTTCGCGGCTGCGCAGCTCCCGGAGGTGCTGGCGCCGCCCGCGGGCCGTCCGCTGTTCATCGCCACGCCCTACGGCGCCGTCGCCACCGCCGCGCTCGCGCAGCGGACCATGGTCGCCGGTGACCTCGCCTCCGTGCGCGGGGTGCTGGCCGTGGCCAGCTTTCGCGGGCACCTCGGCTTCGACGCGCGCCTCGTCGCGGGCGGGCTCGCGGCGTACCAGTCGATGGGTGGCCCGCGGCCGGTCGCGATCGACCTCGACCTCTTCATGCGCGCGGACCTCGGCGTGGCGCGGCCGCACGAGCTGGCGGGCGCGCTGGAGGCTCCCGGGGCCGCCGAGGAGGCGGGTCGCATCCTGCGCGCGGCGCTTCCGGCTGGCGCGGCCGTGGCGCTCCTCCCACCCGTGCTCGGCCTCACCGCGGCCGGGCGCGTCATGGAGCGCATCGCGGACGCGGCGGGCGTGCCGGTCGCCGAGACCGTCTCCGACGTCCCGAGCGTGCCCGGCTTGCGGCTCCAGGCGGCCCTCGATGCGCGGCTCCTCGCGGCCGGGGTGGAGACGGTCTCGGGAGTGGTGCGCGCCGAGCGCGGCGCGCGGCCCGGCGATACCGTCTTCGCCGGCACCCGCGAGCTGCGCGCCCGCAGCTGGGTGCTCGCCACCGGCCGGTTCGTCGGAGGCGGCATCGTCCGCCGCGGGCAGCTCCTCGAGCCGCTGCTCGGGCTCCCGGTGCAGGCGACCGAGGCGGGGGTCTCCGGAGTCCACCTCGCCGCGCGTCCGGCGGCGTCGCTGACGCTGCGCGAGCGTCACGCGCCCCAGCCGCTCCTCGCCGCCGGTGTGCGTGTCGACCGCCAGCTCAGGCCGCTGTCCGCGTCCGGGACGCCCGTGCACCCGCGCCTGTTCGCGGCCGGAGCCGTCATCGGCGGACACGAGGTGGCGGCGGATGGCACCGGGCTCGGCGTCGCCATCCTCACCGGCTGTCTGGCGGGCTGGTCGGCGGCGGATGCGATTTGACGTGACGTCGCATCCAGCGCGGGCCGGAGCGAGGCACGAGCCCGCTGAGCGCGGGCGGGCGAGCGCGTCCCCATCTGTTATCGTGGGGGGGTGGCCGCCTCCCGGTTTCGCGCGCTCTCCTACCTCGCCTACCGCGCCCTCCTCGCGCACCCGCTGAAGCGAGTCCGCCAGCGAGGGGACGGCCTCGACCGCTTCCTCGCGAGCTACGGGGGCAGTGGCCTCGTCCCGACCGACCCCGACGACCGCGCCATCGGCGAGGCCGCCAGCGCGTGCATCGGCTGTGGCCTGTGCGAGGTGCGCTGCGAGCTCGCACCGGCCGTCCCAACGGTCCGCGCGCTGGGGCTCCACGCCGCCTTCCGGCTCTACGGCAAGAGCAGCGCGGAGCTTCCGTACGCGCGCGAGGCGCTCCAGGCCTGCGTCGCCTGCGAGGGGTGTGAGCAGGACTGCCCGACCGGTGTCCCCATCTCACGAATCGTGCGGCACCTGCTCTCCCGCGTGGGCGCACCGGGCGCCCAGGCCCCGGGGTATGCTGCAGGTGGATGAAGCCCCACCTCATCGTCAACCCGGCGAGCGCGCACGGCCGGACCGGCCGTCAGTTCGACGACATCGCCCGGGCGGTGCGCAGCGCGCTGGGCGACTTCGACTTCAGCTTCACGGAGCGGCGCGGGCACGGCGTGCTGCTCGCGCGCGAGATCTACCGCGCAGGGGCGAACCTGGTCGTGGCGGTCGGGGGCGATGGCACCGCGAGCGAGGTCATCGACGGGCTCATGCTGGAGCACGCAGCGGGCCGCCCGCGCAACGGCGGCGCTGCGTTCGGCTTGATCTCGCGCGGCACGGGAGGCGACCTGCGGCGCTCGCTCGGGTGCCCCGCGGACGCGGTGGACGCCGCGTCGCTCCTGGCCGGGTCGGCGGAGCGCGTCATCGACCTGGGGCGGGTGGAGTTCGTCGGGCACGACGGCGAGCCGTCGGCGCGTCACTTCGTCAACGTGGCCGGGTTTGGCGTCGCCGGACGGGTGGTTCGTGACGTCGAGCGCATGGGCAAGGCGCTCGGCGGAAAGGCCACCTTCATGCTGGCCTCGGCGAGGGCCCTCATGGGCTGGCGTGACCAGCCGGTGCGGTGGCGGATCGACGGCGGTCCCTGGCGCGAGGACCGGGTCACCTCGCTCGCGGTCTGCAACGGTCGGTTCTTCGGGGGCGGCATGTTGGTCGCGCCTGCGGCGCGGATGGACGACGGGTTGTTCGACATCACGCTGTGGAAAGGCCTCGGTTTCGCCGACTTCGCGCTCAAGAAGGGGATGCTCTACGATGGGTCGCACGTGCGCCTGCCCAACACCACGACGTGCCGCGGCCGCGTGGTGGAGGCGGAGCCGCTCTGCCGCGAGCCCGTGCTGCTCGACATCGACGGCGAGCAGCCCGGGATGCTCCCCGCCAGGTTCACCATCCTCGCTGGGGCCCTGAGGGCGCGCGCGCCCGAGGAGGATGAATAGCTTCCGGGCATGCTGATGCTCGCCCTGACGCTTGCCTTGGCCGCGCCCCAGACGGCGCCCGGCGCGGCGGCGGTGGATGCCGCGCCCGTCACGAATGGTCAATCCGCGCCGATACAGGTGGTGAACGACCCGCCCCAGGCGCGCGCCCTGTGCGAGGCGCTCACGCCGGGGGAGCGCCTCGGCGGGGGTAGTGACGTCGTGGCGCAGGCCCAGGCGGAGGCGCGGCAGGACGCGCAACGCGAGATCGCGCTCGCCGGCCGGTACCGCGTCACCGTCCCCGGGCACACGATCCGGTTCGCGCCTTACGACCGCGACGAGCAGGTCCTGTCCGTCTCGGACCGCACCTTCCTTTCCGGCGCGGGCGGGACGCTGCACCTGTGGGCGGTCAGCCGCGCCGAGCTGCCGGTGACCGCCGACGAGGCGACGGCGTCCCGTATCGTCGAGGCGGCGAGGCAGAGGAGGCTCGCGCTCGTCCTCACGTTCACGCTGCCCGACGACGAGGACGAGGCCCTCTGCGCGCACGTCGCCGGCTCGCGCCACTACGCGCTCGGCGTCGAGCCGTTCGCCTGGGAGTACGTGGCCGACGAGCAGGTGCTGGCGCGAGGCGGCGAGGGCGGTGATCGGCCGCTCGTGACGGCGGCGCAGGGGGCGCGGCCGCGGGTGGAGGTGAGCGATCCGTACGGCGCCCGCGGGCGCGAGGCGCGGCAGGCGCTCGAGGCGAGCGTGAAGCAGCTCCAGGGCTGCTACGAGCAGGCGCTGCGGCAGAACCCGGGCCTCGACGGCACGCTGGTCGCCGAGGTCGAGCCGGGGCAGCGCGCGCGGCTGGCCGGCGACTCGGTTCAGGACGAGGGGCTCGGCGCGTGCGTGCTGGGGGTCGTGTCGCGGGTCCGGTTCCCCGGCGGCGAGCGACTCGACATCCCGATCCACTTCCTCCTCGAGCCGCCGACGGCGGCGAGGTAACCAGGCCCAGGAGTACGACCCTCTCCCCTTCAGGGGAGAGGGCCGTGAGAGGGGTACGTACGGGGAGTCACACGCACCGCCAGTACGCGGTGGCCACGAGCGTCCGCTTCTCCTTCGGCTCCGCGCGCTTCCGCAGCTCCGTCACGGCGCGGTCGCGCTCGCCGTAGCGCAGCGCCTCGGTCGCGCGCAGGTCGTCGAGCCGGCGGCGGTGCTCGCGCTCGGCGCGCTCGAGCAGCGCCCTGCGGTCTCGCAACGGCAGGTCGACCTTGTCGTGCAGCGCCGCCCGTGCCCGGGTCCACGCCTCGCGCGCGTCCTCGACCTGGCGCCGCGGGGCGACGAGCGCATCCTCGACCGAGCGGTCCCAGCGCTCGCGCTGCTCGTCGTACGAGGCGCCGGAGCGCTCCGCGAAGTCGGCGAGCAGGCGGGAGGAGAGGGCGGCCAGCGCCTCCTCCTGCGTGGAGCCCATGGGGATCGCGCCGCCGCGCGGCGCGCCCTTCGCCTCGCGGGCCGGGAGCTGCGCGAACAGGTCGCTCGCCTCCGCCGGCAGGGCACGGTAGCGGTCGCCGTCGGCCCACAGGATGACGTGCGCCACCTTGTCCTCGGACGCGAGCGCGTCGAAGCCGAACTTGTAGGCGAACCACCACCCCTCGCAGCCCGCCAGCTCCTGGAGCTGCTGCGGCAGCGCCCTCGCGTCGAGCTCGAGCAGCGACACCGCCTCCTGCGGCCGCGTCTTCACCGCCTCGGCGGCCGCCTTGGCGAGCCGCGCCCGACGCGCCTTGGAGCGCGCCTCGCCCGGGGGCGGATCGGGGAGGGAGGGAGGTGCCTCGCCCTCCTCGAAGACGCTGCGGACGAGCGCCTCCTCCTCCGCCTCGCGCTTCGCCACCGCCTCGCGGGCGGCCTTCTCCGCGACGCGGAGCTTGCCGCGCACCTCACCGTCGAACTTCTCGAAGAGCAGCGCCCGGGCCGCCGCATAGCGCGCCTCGACCCGCTCCTCCAGGTCCTTGCGGAGCGCCGCGAACGCGACGTCGATCTCCTGGCCCGAGCGGCACGACTGGTAGATGTCGAGGACGCGCGCCTCGAAGTCGATGCCGCTGCCGAGCGCGCCCAGGATCTCGTCGGACGACCCGAACACGCCGTCGAAGAGCGCCAGCTTCTGCGAGAGCAGATCGTAGAGCCGCGCGTCGGCCGCGTTCTGCCGGTTGAGGAAGTTGAGGACGAGCACGTCGCGCTGCTGCCCGTAGCGGTGGCAGCGGCCGATGCGCTGCTCGACGCGCTGCGGGTTCCAGGGAAGGTCGAAGTTCACGACCAGGTTGCAGAACTGGAGGTTCAGGCCCTCCGCGCCCGCCTCGGTCATGAGCAGGATCTGCGTCTTGTGGCGGAACTCCTCGACCAGCGCCTGCCGCTTCTCCGGGCCGCCGGCGTCCCCGGACAGGCTGGTCGTGGTGTAGCCGCGCTCCTCCAGGATCTTCCGGAGGTAGTCCTGCGTGCGGCGGAACTCGGTGAAGACGACCGCCTTCTGCGGCCAGCCGCAGGCGCGCGCCACGGTGAAGGCGCGGTCGATGCCGCGCACGAGCGCGTCGCCCTTGGCGTTCGTGGTGATCGAGGCCGCGAGCTTGGCGCACGCCCTCAGCTCCGCCAGCTCGTCCCGCATCTTCGAGACGGCGGCGGCGCCCTTCGGCTTGCCGCCGTCGCGGCCGGAGCCGCTCCACTCCTCCGCCTCTTCCTCGAAACCGTTCAGCTCGAGGAAGGCGTCGGCTTGCGCCGCGCACTCGGCCCCGGCCAGCTTCGACTCCAGCGAGTCGGCGAGCTTCCCCAGCGTGTGCGAGAGGGCGAAGGTCGAGGAGGCCAGGATCTTGCGGTAGACGAGGACGAACAGCGCCCGGCGCGACTGCGGGATGGCGATGGCGTCCTCGCGCCGGAGGTACTCCGAGACCCGGTCGTAGAGCTCCTGCTCCTCCGGCTTCGGCGCGAAGTCCTCCACCAGCGAGCGGCGGGCGGTGTACTTCACGTACTCCTTCACCTGCCGGCGCAGCGTCCGGATCACCACCTGGCCGAGCCGCTCCTTCAGGTCGGCCGCCTTGTCCTCGGTGAGCTCGCCGCTGCCGAACTGCAGCCGGAAGGCCTCCTCCGTGCCGAGGAGCGCGTCGTCGATGAAGGCGGTGAGCCCCAGCAGCTCCATGAGATCGTTCTGGAGCGGCGTGGCGGTGAGGAGGAGCTTGGGGCACTTGCGGAGCGCCTTGCGCAGCGCCTGCCCGGTCTTGTGGTCGCGCCGGTAGGCGTTGCGGAGCCGGTGCGCCTCGTCGATGACGGCGAGATCCCACGGCACGCGCGCCACCTCGTCCGAGCGGAGCGCGGCGAACGGGTGAGACGCGATGACGATGCCGCCCGTGTCGAACGGGTTGAGCTTCAGGCCGTGCTTCTCCTGCGCCCGCGCCGAGACGCCGTCCACCACCTCGGAGTCGAGGCCGAACTTCGAGCGCAGCTCGTCGCGCCACTGCAGGCGCAGCGAGGCCGGGACGAGGATGAGGATCCGGCCGCGCCCCTCGGCCGCCAGCTGGGCGAGGACGAGCCCCGCCTCGACCGTCTTTCCGAGCCCCACCTCGTCGGCGAGGACGCAGCCGCCGGTGGACATCGAGGAGAGCGCGAACGCCGCCGCCTCGATCTGGTGCGGGTTGAGATCGACGGCCGATTGGGCCAGCGCGGGGGCGAGACGAGAGG
>Ga0318495_10000040_pt1 | contig 24931 bp, 22 predicted proteins | sample GRESIP108b1f25_FD_203752 | JGI IMG/M metagenome (GOLD analysis project Ga0318495, IMG submission 203752) | Tropical soil microbial communities from Luquillo Experimental Forest, Puerto Rico - GRE.SIPMG.108b1f25 | ecosystem: Environmental > Terrestrial > Soil > Tropical forest > Bulk soil...
ACCTGCCAGGAGTGCAGGCGCGAGAGCGGAGCGCGCGTCGGTCCGTTCACGATGCGGTAGCGGTAGCGCTTGCCGCGCGCGCTGCGCCGGGCGTCGAACCCGTCCGGCTCCACGCTGGCCGCCCGCACCGCCACGTCGGCGGCGAGCAGCGCGTTCATCCCCTTCACGTAGGCGGCGAGCGGGAGCGGCGAGGGTTCGGGGAAGCTCGCCACCTGCCCCAGCGCGTGGACGCCTGCGTCGGTCCGCCCCGCCGCCGTGACGCGGCGCGGGGATCCGTGCAACGCCGCGAGCGCGCGCTCCACCTCGGCCTGGATCGACGGACCGTTCGGCTGCACCTGCCAGCCGACGTAGCGGGTTCCCTCGTACTCGAGCGTGAGCTTCACGACCGGCATCGGCGGGAAGCTAACACGGGGGGAGGCGGTGAGCCTGGAGCGGCGCCTCCGTTCGTGCTGAGCGCCCGCGGAGCGGGCGCGGAGTCGAAGCACGAATCGAGCCCGATCCCGAGACCTACTTGGTCGCCGTTGGGCAATAGACCGCTGGGACCGCGATCGCGTTGTTGTCGGTCCGGCACTCGCCCACCACGCCCTGCCCGGTGCCGTCGTCGTTCAGCACGACCGTCACGGCGATCGGGTCCGCCGGCGCCGGGGAGAGGTCGAACGTCACGGTCTCGCTCGAGCCCGGGATGATGGCGTTGGCCGTCTTCGCGACCCCGAGCAGCTTGCCGCCGGGGCCGCCCTGGTAGAGGGCCACCGGGACGCCCGCCGTCACGAGCACGGCTCCCCGGTTCCACACCTGGACGACGACGCGGACCTTGCCAGGGCAGCCCGAGCCGTCGACGGAGGCGTCGCCGGCAGCCACCGCGAGGTCGGGGGCTCGGAAGTCGCCGTTGCCGATCGGGTTCATGCGGAACGTGTTGAGGGACTGCCCGAACATCGTGGTGGTCCAGTGCGGCTGTTCCTTCTGCGGGATCGTGCCGTCCTCGTTCACGTTGGTCACGTGGTAGGCGTGCTGGTTCCACACCGGGCGCGTCGAGACCCAGTGATCGCGCAGGTCCTTGAAGACGGTGATCCCGTGGAGCCCCGACGTCTCATGGTCCCAGGTGGTGCCGTCGGGCGCGGTGCAGGTGATCTTGCATACGCTGTTCGTGGCCACGACGATCTCCGCCCGCCCGTCCCGGTCCACGTCCGCGATCACCGGGTTCTCGTGCACCGTGCAGCTCGGGTTCTTCGCCTGGAAGAGGACGTCGCCCGACGGTCCGTCGTAGACGCGCGTGTAGCACTCATCGCCGTAGACCACCTGCGCCCGCCCCTGGTGCGAGAAGTCGAACACCGAGCTGCCCGTGACCATGCTCTGGTCCTGCGTCGGCTTGCTCCACAGGACTGGGTTCGCCGCGAACGGCTTGAACACCGTGTACGAGGACTTGCCCGCCACTCCGATCTCGAGCTTCCCGTCCCCGTCGAAGTCGGCCACCGTCGGCGCGCCGCCTCCAGCCGTTCCGCCGGGCGGGATCGCGATCGGCCCCCAGACGACGTTCCCTTGCCAGTCCTGCAGCCGGACGGTCCCCGCCGAGACGACCACGATCTGCGGGTGCGGGTCGTCGGTGAAGCGCGCCACCGCCACGAGCCCGTCCAGCTGGCCGTTCGGCCAGCCTGGCTTCGGCTTGCACTGGTTGTCGTAGATGGTGTTGCCGGTCACGATGTCGGGGACGCCGTCGAGGTCGACGTCCGCCACCGTCGAGACGGGACCGAGGAAGTTCTCGCCGATCCCGCTCCCGCCGGGGCCGTTGCTGCCCTGGCACACGATCTTGCCGTGGGCGTCGATGACGGTGGCGCCGAGGATCACCTGCGCCTCGTTCCCGCCGTAGAGGTTGGCGATGGACGGCGCGCCCCAGAAGACGCGCAGCCCCTGCACCTCCCACAGGAACCGGCCCTGGTTGTCGAACGCGACCAGGCCGTCGTCCGTCGGCGGGCCCTGGCGCTTGGGGTCCGTCGCCGGCCAGGTGCTGCCGAGGCGGGCGGTGACGAACACGGTGCGCCCGTCGCCGAGGAGGTCGCCCGCGGCGATCGCGGCGAGGCCGTTCACGGGATGGGACGGGTCGCTCGTCCACAGCTCGCTGCCGTCCCGGCCCGCGACGGCGCGCATGACGCCCGGCACGACCGACCCCGCGCCGAAGCCCATCGGGATCGAGTTGAACACCACCGCCGGCGGCGCGTTGACGTCCGGCGTCGGCGCCAGCGGCACGACCACCGGCGTCATGAGGACGTGGACGGCGTCGGGCATCGTGGTCGAGGCGGACCACTGCCACGCGACGCGCGGCGTGAAGGGCCCGATCGGCGGAACGTATCTGCAGGTCGCGTCGGCGATCTGGCACGTGCCGCTCACGCACACGAGGCCGCCGTCGCAGGCGCCGCCCGCGCCGCACGCCCCCCCGGTCGAGACGCCGCCGTCGCCGCTCCCCACGACGACGCACTGCCCGCCCTGGCGCGCCTGCCCGCTGGGGCAGGTGGTCGACGTCCCCGAGCCGCTCTTGCTGCAGCTCGAGACCGCGGCGACCACCGCCGTCGTCGCGAGCAGGTATCGAGGAAGCTCCCGCATGCCGTCTCCCGCGCGAGGCGCGGGAGGTCGGGCTGCACGGCGCAGGCCAGCCCGGTCCGAGGGGCCGATCGCGGGGCTTCGGCGGGGGCGGAGCGTCACGCGCGAGGTGTCCCCCGCCGGCCGCCGGTCCCCGATGGGAACAAACCTTCACAGCGATGGAAGGTGCAGCGCACGGGCGAGCCCTCGCGGGCCGCGTTGACCCGCTGTGAATACCGAGACGTATCGTTGACCCCGGGGAGCGCTCCGCGCTATATGGCTCCCTTCAGTTTTTTTTGAAGTTCCCGGAGAGGGGAGCATGAGCCGAGAGCAGGCCGTCCTGTCGCAGCTCGATGCCAGCGCCGGGCGCGGGGTCCGCCCCGAGAAGGCCCAGACGGCGCTGCAGGAGGTGCCTTCGCTCGCGTCGGAGCTCACCTCGCTCGAGGCCGAGCTGTCACGCGCCACCGAGGACGCCGAGGAGACGCTGCGCGCAGCCGCGCGGCACCTCGTGGGCTCGGGCGGGAAGCGCATCCGCCCGACGGTGACGCTGCTCGCCTGCGGCGCCTGCGGTGGCGCCCCCCGGCACGCGGTGCCGTTCGCGTGCGCCGCGGAGCTGACGCACTCGGCGACGCTCCTCCACGACGACGTGATCGACGACGGCCCGACCCGGCGCGGCCAGCCCGCCTCGCGCGTGCTGTGGGGCAACGCCGTCTCCGTCCTCTCCGGCGACTGGCTGCTCACCCGCGCCCTCGAGATCGTCGCGGCGGAGCCCGCCCGATCCGCGGCGCTTCCCGCCCTGCTCGCCACGATGCGCCGGCTCGTCGAGGGCGAGGTGCTCCAGCTCTCGCTGCGGGGCAGCTTCGAGGCCACCGAGCAGGACTACTTCGACGTCGTGCGCGGAAAGACGGCCTCGCTCTTCGGCTGGAGCGCCGCCGCGGGCGCCTGGGCGGCCGGGATCCGCGGCGAGGTGCCGGACGCGCTGGCCGACTTCGGCGAGGGCATCGGGATGGCGTTCCAGCTCGTCGACGACGCGCTCGACTACGTCGCCGACCCCGCGCTCCTGGGCAAGCGGCTCGGGCAGGACTTCGTCGAGGGCAAGGCCACCCTTCCGCTCATCCGCGCGTTCCAGCGCGAGCCCCTGCTTCGCGACCGGCTCTCGGCCCTGATCGAGGGGGAGCTGGACGGAACGGTCGTCGCCGCCGACGTGATCGAGGCTGTGAAGCGGACGGGCGGCGTCGAGGCCGCGCGCGCGCTCGCCCGCGAGCACACCGCGGCCGCGATGGAGGCGCTGGAGAAGGTTCCGGACGGACCTCATCGCCGCGCGATGGCCGAGGCGGCGCGGCACCTCACGGAGCGCGCCTTCTAGCCTCCCGGCGGGGCAGGGCCGCGGCGACCCGCCGACCGCCCGTCTGGGCTGCGGCGTCCGGTGAGCGTGACCGGTCCGGACGACTTATCGTCGTAGCAGCATGAGACGATCGAGCTGGCGGCAGCGGTCGGACGGCGTCTACCAGATCGTCGGGGCTGCTCGCCGGGCCCGCCGCGCAGCGCTCGCGTTCGCCACCCTGCTCGTCGCGGTCGCGATGGGCCTCGCCGTCGTGAGCGCGACCGCCGTCTACGTCGTCATCGGGTTCCCGTTCCTCGTCGCGGTCGCCGCCCTCCTGATCGTGCGCCGCGCGAGCCAGCGTGTGAGTCGGCCGGGTACCCCGTCGGCCACCGTCCTGACGCTGTCGTCGCGGAAGCCTTCGGTGGCGGTCCCGGCGCGCGACACGGGCGCGTGAGCTTCCTTCAACGATCATTGAAACCAGGAGGGAACGGGAGTAGATAGGTCCCCCTCATGGCCTATCGCTCGCTGCGGAGCTTCCTGGACCGGCTCGAGCGCGCCGGCGAGCTGGTGCGCGTGACCGAACCCGTCGATCCGGTCCTCGAGATGGCGGCGCTGGCCGACCGCGCCGCGAAGCAGGAGGGGCCGGCGCTGCTGTTCGAGAGGCCGCGCTGCGCCACGCCCGGATCGTACGGCTCGATCCCGGTGGCGATGAACCTGTTCGGCACGCGCCGGCGCACCTCCTGGGCGCTCTCCTGCGACGACCTCGAGGAGCCGGCGAGCGAGCTCCGGGAGCTGCTGCACCTCGCGCCCCCGGTGAGCTTCTGGGAGAAGCTCAAGCTCCTCCCCCGGCTCGGCAAGCTCGCCGCGTACATGCCGAAGCACGTCGCGGACGGGCCGGTGCGCGAGATCGTGGAGGACGAGCCCGACCTCGGGGCGCTCCCCGTGCTGACCACGTGGCCGCACGACGGCGGGCCGTTCATCACGCTGCCGCAGGTGGTGACGCGCGACCCCGAGACGGGGCTGCGCAACGTCGGCATGTACCGCCTCCAGGTCCTCGGCCCGCGCCGGCTCGCCATGCACTGGCAGCTGCACAAGACCGCCACCGCTCATTACCGCGCGTACCAGAAGCGCGGCGAGCGCATGCCGGTCGCCATCGCGCTCGGCGGCGATCCCGCGCTCACCTACTGCGCCTCGGCGCCGCTGCCGCCGGGGATCGACGAGTACCTCTTCGCGGGCTTCCTGCGGAAGGAGGGCGTGCCGCTCGTGAAGTGCGTCACGCACGACCTCGAGGTGCCGGCCGAGGCCGACCTCGTCATCGAGGGCTTCGTCGACCCGCGCGCGCCGCTCGTCCGGGAGGGGCCGTTCGGCGATCACACCGGCTACTACTCGCTCGCGGACGACTACCCGGCGCTCGAGGTCACCGCGATCACTCGCCGCGCGGACCCGGTCTACCCGGCCACCGTGGTGGGCCCGCCGCCGATGGAGGACCTGTGGCTGGGCAAGGCCACCGAGCGGCTCTTCCTGCCCCTGCTGCAGATGGTGTTCCCCGAGGTGACGGACATGTCCTTCCCGGCCGAGGGCGTGTTCCACAACCTCTGCTTCATCTCGATGCGCAAGGAATACCCCGGGCACGCGAAGAAGCTCATGCACGGGATGTGGGGCTCGGGGCAGATGGCGAACACGAAGACGCTGGTCGTCTTCGACGAGGACGTCGACGTCCACGATCACGCCCAGTGCGCCTGGCGCGCCTTCGCGAACGTCGACGCGAAGCGCGACCTGGTCGTGGTGGACGGACCGGTCGACGTGCTCGACCACGCCGCGCCGCACCTCGCGCTGGGCGGGAAGATCGGCGTCGACGCGACGAAGAAGTGGGCCGAGGAGGGAGGGCGCGAGTGGCCGGAGCCCTGCGTCCACCCGCCCGAGATCCTGGAGCGGATGGACGCGCTCTACGCGCGCCTCGTGCCCGGCGCGCCGCCGCCGCGCCGCCCGCGGATCGCGGCGCCGCGCGCCGCCAGCTGGAATCCGAGGAAGGGAGCGGCCTGACATGCCGTCCGTCCCGCTCCCCGGCGAGGCGAACCGCGGGCACGCCGTGCGCGCGATGTTCGACCGCATCGCGCCGTCGTACGACCTCCTCAACCGCGTCATGACGTTCCGGGTGGACCAGCGCTGGCGGCGGCGGCTCATCGCCGCGCTGGCGCTCCGGGACGGGGAACGGCTGCTCGACCTGTGCGCTGGGACGATGGACGTGGCGGCCGAGGCGCGGCGGCGCGCGCCCGGCCTGCACGTCGTGGGCGCGGACTTCTCGCGCGAGATGCTGGCTCGCGGCGCCGCGAAGACCGGACTCCCCGCCGCGCAGGCCGACGCGCTCGCGCTCCCGTTCTCGTCGGAGCGCTTCGACGCCGCCACGGTCGCCTTCGGCATGCGCAACCTCGACGCGCTCGACCGCGGCCTCGCGGAGCTGGCGCGGGTGCTCAGGCCCGGCGGCCGGCTGGGCGTGCTCGAGTTCTTCCGGCCCGAGTCGCAGGGCTCGCGCTTCGTCCACGGCGCGTACAACCGCCTCGCGCTGCCGGTGCTCGGGCGCGTGCTGTCGCCCGACCCCGAGGCGTACCGTTACCTCGTCGCCTCGATGGAGCGCTTCGCCTCCCGCCTCGAGTTCGAGGAGGCGTGCCGCAAGGCTGGATTCGAGGACGTGCGCGGCGCGACACTGTTCCCGGGCGTCTGCGCGCTGGTCACGGCGCGTCGCGCCGGCGGGGAACGAGCCCCCGCCCTACGGTCGGAACGCGCGGAACGTGGGGCGTCGGGTACCCTCGGATGAAGCTCGTGGTCGCTGTCAGCGGCGCCTCGGGCGCGCCCTACGCGAAGCGCCTCCTCGACTTTCTGGCGGCGGAAGGCGCGGCGCAGGGCGTCTCGTGCGACCTCGTCTTCACCGACACCGGCAAGCAGGTGTGGAAGGCGGAGGTCGGCGCGGAGCCGAGCTACCCCTTCACGGTCTGGAAGAACCGCGACTTCACCGCCCCCTTCGCGTCCGGCAGCGCCCAGTACGAGGCGATGGTGGTGGTGCCCTGCTCCGCGGGCATGATGGCCCGCATCGCCCACGGCGTCTCGATGGACCTCGTCGGCCGCGCCGCCGACGTCATGCTGAAGGAGCGCCGGCGCCTGGTGCTCTGCCTGCGCGAGACCCCCGTGTCGCTCGTGCACGCGCGCGCCATGACCGCCGCCATCGAGGCGGGCGCGATGGTCGTCCCGGCCTCACCGAGCTTCTACTCGAACCCGAAGGACATCGGCGAGCTCGTCGACACCGTCGTGGCGCGGCTCCTCGATCGCCTCGGCATCCCGAACGCGCTCATGCGGCGCTGGGAGGGGCTCGCCCCTCGCGCGCGGCTCGAGCCGGTGGAGGACTAGAACATGCTGTCCGACCTCGCGCAGCGCGCGCTCGACCGCGCCGGTCTCGGCCCCATCCGCGACAAGGTGCTCGCCCGCGAGCGCCTCACCGACGACGAGGCGCTGCGGCTCTTCGAGGCGAAGGACCTGGCCGCGCTCGGCGCCCTCGCGAACCATGTCCGCGAGCAGCGCCACGGCGACCTCGCCTTCTACAACCGCAACGTCCACCTCAACTTCACCAACGTCTGCGTGGCGTCGTGCAAGTTCTGCTCGTTCGCGCGCCCCGACGACAAGGCCGCCAGCGAGGGCTACACGATGAGCCTCGACGAGGCGGTCGAGCACGTCCTCTCGAAGCGCGGCCTCGGCATCACCGAGGTGCACATCGTGAACGGGCTCCACCCCGACCTCCCGTGGGAGTTCTACCTGGAGGTCCCGCGCCGCATCCACGCCGCCTGGCCGGAGCTGCGCATCAAGGGGTACACGGCGGTCGAGATCCACTTCTTCGCCGAGAAGTTCGCGAAGAGCTACGAGCAGGTGCTGCGCGAGCTCCAGGCCGCCGGCGTCGAGACCCTCCCCGGCGGCGGCGCCGAGATCTTCGCCAGCCGCGTGCGGCGGAAGATCTGCGACGACAAGGCCACGGCCGAGCAGTGGCTCGAGGTGCACCGGGTGGCGCACCGGCTCGGGATGAAGACCAACGCCACCATGCTCTACGGCACGATCGAGCGGCTCGAGGAGCGCGTCGATCACATGGCGCGGCTGCGCGCGCTGCAGGACGAGACGAGCGGGTTCCAGGTCTTCATCCCGCTCGCCTTTCACCCCGAGCACAACATGATCGGGAAGGCCTTCCCGAAGCCGACCGGGTTCGACGGGCTGCGCACCTACGCGGTGGCGCGCCTCTACCTCGACAACTTCGACCACCTGAAGGCCTACTGGGTGATGCTGGGCGAGCGCCTCGCGCAGACCGCGCTCAGCTTCGGCGTCGACGACCTCGACGGCACGGTCCTCGAAGAGCGCATCTACCACATGGCCGGGGCGAAGACGCCGCAGGCGCTCTCGGAGGGCCAGCTGCACCGCCTCATCCGCGCCGCCGGCCGCGTGCCGGCCGAGCGCGACAGCCTCTACAACGTCCTGCGCGTGCACGCCGCTCCGGTGGCGGCCTGAGGGAATCACGATGCCGAAGCTCCGCGCCGCCGCCGTCTCCTTCCTCAACGCCCGCCCGCTCACCGCGGGCCTCGAGGGCTCCGACCGCGTCGAGCTCGTCCTCGCCGAGCCGTCGCGCTGCGCCGCCATGCTGGAGGCGGGCGAGGTCGAGGTGGCGCTCCTGCCGGTGGGCGGCCTGGTGGGCAAGGAGTACGAGATCGTGCCCGGCATCGCCATCGGCTCCGACGGGCCGGTGACGACGGTGCTGCTCGCCGGGGAGCAGTCGCCCGTGGTCTGGGACGAGGTCTTCCTCGACACCGCCTCGCGCACCTCGCAGCTGCTCTCGAAGGTGGTGCTGGCCGAGCGCGGCGTCCACCCGAGGTTCACGCCCCTGCCCGCGCTGGACGGGCTCGCGCGGGCGAAGGGCACGAAGGGCGCTCTCGTCATCGGGGATCGCGGCTTCGACGTGCACGCCAACCACGTGCTCGACCTGGGTCGTGAGTGGACCCAGCTCACCGGCGTTCCCATGGTGTACGCGCTGTGGGCCGCCAAGCCGGGCGTGCTCGCGCCCGAGGACGTGGCCGAGCTCGCGCGCGCGGCGCACGCGGGGCTCGGGATGCGCACCGAGCTCGCCCAGGCGTTCGCGAAGGAGCGCGGCGGCGACCCGGAGCGGTACCGCCGCTACCTCACCCAGCGGATCCGCTACGGCCTCGGCCCTTACGAGCTGCAGGGCCTGGAGGCGTTCGTGGAGCGCGTCGCGAAGCACGGCTTCGCGCCGCCGACGACGCTCCGCTTCGCCGACGATCACGTCCGGACCCGCCGCGTCCGCCGCCAGGTGTCGCTCGACACCGCGCTGCAGAAGGGCGCCGACGGCGAGCGGCTCGACGCGGACGAGGCCGAACTGCTCGACGAGAAGGCGCCGCTGCTCGAGCTCGGCCTCGCCGCCGACGCCCGCCGGCGCGCCCTCCACACGGACGGTGTCGTCACGTACATCGTGTCGCGCAACGTCAACTACACGAACGTCTGCACCACCGCGTGCCACTTCTGCGCCTTCTACCGTCCGCGGGGGCACCAGGAGGCCTACGTCCTCTCCCGCGAGGTGCTGGCGAAGAAGATCGAGGAGACGCTGGCGCTGGGCGGCATCGAGCTGCTCCTGCAGGGCGGCCTCCACCCCGACCTGGGCGTCGAGTGGTACGAGGACCTGTTCCGCTGGGTGAAGTCGACCTACCCCACCATCAACCTGCACGCGCTCTCGCCGGAGGAGATCTGGCACATCGCGCGGACGAGCCAGATCGGCCTCGACGAGGCCATCGACCGGCTGGTCGCGGCCGGACTCGACTCGATCCCGGGCGGCGGGGCGGAGATCCTCGACGACGAGGTGCGCCGGCGCATCGCGCCGCTCAAGTGCTCGAGCGACGAGTGGCTGACGGTGATGCGGGCCGCGCACCGCAAGGGTCTGCGCTCGACCGGCACCATGATGTTCGGGGTGGGGGAGGACGCCGGGCACCGGACCCGCCACCTGCTGCGGCTGCGCGAGCTGCAGGACGAGACGGCGGGCTTCACCGCCTTCATCTGCTGGACCTTCCAGCCCGAGCACACGCGCCTCGCGCCCGGGGACAACAGCGCGCACGCGTACCTGCGCGAGAACGCGATCGCGCGGCTCGTCCTCGACAACGTCCCCAACCTGCAGGCCTCCTGGGTCACCATGGGCGGCGGGGTCGCCCAGGCCGCGCTGCACATGGGCTGCAACGACTTCGGGCAGGTCATGATCGAGGAGAACGTGGTCTCCGCAGCCGGCACCACGTTCAACATGGACGCCGAGGAGGTCGAGCGGCACATCCGAGGCGCCGGCTTCGTGCCGGCCCGGAGGAACATGCGGTACGACCGGCTCGGGCCGGTGAAGGCGGCTTGAGCGTGGGGATCCGGGTCGTCGCCGGGAGATGGGTGTTCACAGGCGGCGCCGTCGTCCCCGACGGCGCGATCGCCTTCGATGGCGACACCGTCGTCGCCGTCGGCCCGCGCGCCGAGCTGGAGGCGCGCTTCGGCGCCGCCGAGCAGCTCGACGCAGTCCTCCTCCCCGCGCTCGTGAACGCCCACACGCACCTCGAGCTGTCGCACCTCGGCGGCCGCATCCCCGGCGGCGAGGGTCTCGCGGCCTGGGTCCACCTCCTCGTCGCGACTCGCGCCGAGGACCCGGGGCCGGGGCGCGCGCTCGAGGATGCCGTGCTCGACCTCGTCGACGCCGGGGTGGCCGCGGTGGGCGACGTCTCGAACGCGCTCGCTTCGCTGGAGCCGCTCGGCCGCGCCGGCGTCGCCGGCACCGTATTCCACGAGGTGTTCGGGTTCTCGGAGCGGCGCATCGAGGCGGCGCTGGCGCAGGCGCGCGCGCTGCGGGCCGCGGCCCCCGCTCCCGGCCCAGGCCTGCGCGTCGCGCCGTCGCCGCACGCGGTCTACTCGACCCACCCGCGCGTCGTGGCCGAGCTGCTCCGCGCAGGGCCCGCGTCGATCCACCTGGCCGAGGATCCGGCCGAGCGCGCCTTCTGCGCCGGAGGCGCCGGGCCGTTCGCGGCCATGAACCACGCGCTCGGCTCGGCCCCGCCGCCGGCGCTCGGCCGCTCCGCGGTGGCGGCGGCCGCGCCGCACCTCGGGCCCTCGACGCTCGTCGTGCACGCGGTCGACGTGGACGACGACGACCTGGCGCTGCTCGCCCGCTCCGGAGCCACCGTCGTCCTCTGCCCGCGCTCGAACCTCCACATCGGCGGCCGCCTGCCGGACCTGCCGCGATTCCTCGAGGCCGGCCTGCCGCTCGCGGTGGGGACCGACTCGCTCGCCTCCTGCCCCACCCTCTCGCCGCTGGCGGAGCTGGCCTCGCTCGCTCGCGCCTTCCCGCAGGTCGCGCCGTCGCGCCTCCTCCCCCTCGCCTGGAACGGCGCCGCGGTGGGCGCGCCGGCGGTGGGAAGGCTCACGCCCGGCGAGGCGCCGGGAGTCCTCGCCGCGCCGCTCGGCGGCGTCCGGCCTGCCGATCCAGCGCGCTGGCTGGTCGAGACGTTCGGGGGTGAGGAACGGCGACCCCTCTGGATCGCGCGGCACTGCCCCCTTTCCCCTGCCCTCTCCCCCTTCGGGGGAGAGGGTGACGAGACCCGGAGGACGACATGACCCTCGCCGCCCTCTCGCGGATGGTGAAGTTCGAGCACTCGCTCTTCGCGCTGCCGTTTGCGGCCAGCGCCGCCATCCTCGTGCTCCCCGAGGCCCACCTCGACGTGCGGCGGCTGCTGCTCGTCGTGGCGGCGGTGGTGGCCGCTCGCACCGCGGCCATGGCCATGAACCGCATCGCCGACCGCGCGTTCGACGCGAAGAACCCGCGCACGATGCGGCGCGAGCTCGTGACCGGTGAGGTCTCGGTCGGCACGGCGTGGGCGCTCCTCCTCGGCAGCGCCGCAGCGCTCGTCGCGGCCGCCTGGCTCATCGCGCCCCTGTGCGGCGTGCTCGCCCTGCCGGTGCTCGCCATCCTGCTCGGCTACTCGTACGCGAAGCGGTTCACCTGGGCCGTCCACCTTTGGCTCGGGGTCGCGCAGGCGCTCGGGCCGATCGGCGTCGCCATCGCCCTCACGGGCCGCGCCCCCATGGCGGCGCTCGTGCTGGGGCTCGGCGTGGGCGCCTGGGTGGCCGGGTTCGACGTCCTGTACTCGTTGCAGGACATGGAGTTCGACCGGGGGGCGCGCCTGCACTCGATCCCGGCCCGCTTCGGTGTCCAGGGCGCGCTGCTCTGGGCGCGGCTCCTCCACCTGCTGGCCGCGATCGCCATCGCGGCGGCGGGGATCGTCGCCGGCCGCGGACCCGGCTGGCTGGTCGGATCGGTGCTGATGATGGCGGTGCTCGGCGCCGAGCACGCCTACGCGGCGCCGGGCGGCAAGCTCCGGCCCGAGCGCATCGGGGCGGCGTTCTTCACCTTCAACGCCTTCGCCTCCGTCGCCTTCGCCGCCTGCGCGCTGGTCGACGTGGCGCTCCAGGTGAGCCCGCGGTGAGCACCGCCGAGCACCAGGAGCGCGGCTCCCACCGCCCCGGCTCGTACGCGCTGCAGCGCGCCGAGCTCGCCGTCGCCGACGCCGTAGGCGAGCTCATGGAGCTGTGGGGCTTCCGCCGGCAGCTGGGGCGGATCTGGGCGGTGCTGTTCCTGTCCGAGCGGCCGCTCGCGGCGCCCGACCTGTGCGACCGCCTGCGCATCTCCACCGGGCTCCTCTCGATGAGCCTCGCCGAGCTGCGGCGCTGGGGCGTGGTGCGGAGCGCGCCGGTGCCTGGCGACCGCAAGGAGCACTTCGAGGCGGAGACCAACATCTGGTCGCTCGTCCGGCGCGTGCTGGCCGAGCGGGAGCGGCACGCCATCGAGTCCGCGCTGGGGACCGTGGAGGCGGCGCTGCGCGAGGTGAAGGGCGCGCTGGCCGACGTCGATCCGGGGGTCAAGGCGGCCGCGCGGTTCCGGCTGCAGCGGCTCGAGCAGCTGGCCCAGCTCTGCCGCGTCGGTCAGAACCTCCTGCGGGTGCTCCTCGACAGCGCTCGCGTCGACATCGCGCCGCTGAAGCTCATCAGCGAGGTGCTCACGCGGCGGAGCTAGGGGCGGGGAGCGGCAGCTCGACCTTGAACGTCGCGCCCTCGCCAGGTGTGCTCTCGACGGCGATGCTCCCGCCGCTGGCGCGGACGATCTCGCGCGAGATCCACAGCCCCAGCCCGAGCCCGCCATACTGGCGCGAGCTCGACGCGCGCTCGAACCGGTCGAAGATGCGCGCCAGGTCGCCCGCCGCGATGCCGATGCCGCGATCGCTCACGGTGAGGACCGCGCGCTCGCCGTCCCGCCCCAGCCGCACCACGATCGGCGAACCCTTGCCGTACCTGATCGCGTTCGCGACCAGGTTCGTGACGACCTGCTCGATGCGCAGCCGGTCGGCCATGCCACGCACGCCGGGCGCCACCTCCAGCCGCAGCTCCGAGCCGTGCAGCCGGGCCGCCTGGACGAGCCGGCCGGCCGCCTCGCTCACGGTCTCGGAGAGATCTACCGGGACACGTTTCGCGACGAGGCTCCCGGACGCGACGCGCGACACGTCGAGCAGCGCGTCCACGAGCGCGCCCAGCCTCACGATGCTCGCCTCGGTCGACTCCACCTGCGCGAGGAGCCTCACGCGGTCCGCCTCCCCGCGCCGGAGCTGGCGGCGGAGCCGCTGGACCTGCAGCTGCGCCAGCATGATCGGCGTCCTGAGCTCGTGGCTCGCCACCGAGAGGAAATCGTCGCGCGCCCGGAGCGCCTCGCTCTGCACGTGAACGCGCTCACGGTAGCCCGCCTGCAGCGCGGCGCTGAGGAACGTGACGACGATCGCCGCGCCCACGAAGATCCCCGTCGTCATCAGGGCGGAGTGCGAGGCGCTGAAGGTGCCTCGCGGCTCGATGAAGAAGACGTTCACCAGCACGGCGGAGAGCGCGCTGGCGAGGAGCCCGCCGGGGAACCCGCCCAGCCAGGCCGAAACGAACACCGCCCCTAAGAACGCGAAGTACGGCCCGGTGTAGAGGATGGGTCCCAGCACGAGCTGGAGCAGGAGCGCCAGCATCACGAACGCCATGGCGAGCACCGACCCGGCGACGGGGCCGATCGGCGGTGGCGGCGGGATGCGGAGCCGAGGCATGTGGGCGAGCCCTCGATCTCAACGGCCGCGCCTCGCGCGTTATGCCGCTTGCGAGGCGGCCGACCTTGCCGGGACGGGGAGAGAGCGGTTAAAGAAGCCGTTCCATGCTCTCCCCCGAGGTCCTGAAGAAGCTCGAGGCGATCGAGTCGCGGTTCGAGGAGCTGACGCAGCAGCTCTCCGACCCGGCGGTCGTCTCCTCGGGCGAGCGCTACCGCAAGGTCGCGAAGGAGCGGGCCGGGCTCGAGTCCACGGTCACGGCGCTCCGAGCGTACCGGAAGCTCCAGCAGGACCTCGTCGACAACGAGGCCCTCCTCGCCGAGAAGGACCCGGAGCTGCGCGACATGGCGAAGGAGGAGCTGGCGAGCCTGCGACCGCTCGTCGCGCCGTCGGAAGAGCAGCTCAAGCTGTACCTCGTCCCTCGCGACCCGAACGACGAGAAGGACGTCATCCTCGAGGTCCGGGCCGGCGCCGGCGGCGACGAGGCGGGGCTCTTCGCGGCCGAGGTGCTGCGGATGTACCTGCGCTACGCCGAGCGGCGCGGCTGGCGCTGCGAGGTGGTCGACTCCTCGCCGGGCGCGCTGGGCGGTGTGAAGGACGTCACCGTCACCATCTCGGGCGACGCCGTCTACTCCTCGCTCAAGTACGAATCGGGCGTGCACCGCGTGCAGCGCGTGCCGGCCACCGAGGCGCAGGGGCGCATCCATACGTCGACCGTGACGGTGGCGGTCATGCCGGAGGCCGAGGAGATCGACGTCCAGATCAACCCGGCCGACCTGGAGATGGACGTCTTCCGCTCCACCGGCTCGGGCGGACAGTCGGTCAACACGACGGACTCCGCGGTGCGCCTCACCCACAAGCCGACCGGCGTGGTGGTGAAGTGCCAGCAGGAGAAGTCGCAGCTCAAGAACCGCTCCATGGCGTTGAAGATGCTGCGCGCCAAGCTCTACGAGATGGAGCTCGAGAAGCAGCAGAGCGCCCGCGACGCGACGCGCAAGAGCCAGGTCGGCACCGGCGATCGGTCCGAGAAGATCCGCACCTACAACTTCCCGCAGGACCGCCTCACCGATCACCGCATCAACCACACGCGCCACAACCTCCCGGCGGTGATGGACGGCGACGTGCAGGACGTCATCGACGCGTGCCGGACGCACTACGCCGCCGAGGCGCTCCGCGAGGCGTCGCGGGAGCAGGCGGCGGCGCCGATGGCGGAGCGGCGGGCGTGACACCTCGCCCTCCGACTACGCGCCCATCGCTTCCGTTCGCGCTGAGCCCTTCGACAAGCTCAGGGCGGGCTCCGGCCCGCGCGGCGGCCGTAGTCGAAGCGCGCAGGTCATGACCGAGACCTGGACCCCGCTCAAGCTCCTCGCCTGGACGCAGGGTTACTTCTCCCGCACCGGCGTGGACGCGCCCCGGCTCACCGCCGAGCTCTTGCTCGCGCGCGCGCTCGGCTGCGACCGGGTCCGGCTCTACCTCGACTTCGACAAGCCGCTCGGCCCCGAGGAGCTGGCCCGCTACCGCGAGCTCGTGAAGCGGCGCGGGGAGGGCGAGCCGACGGCCTACCTCACCGGCGCGAAGGAGTTCTACGGCCACGCCCTCCGCGTCGACGCGCGCGCGCTCATCCCGCGCCCGGAGACGGAGCTGCTCGTCGAGACCGCGCTGGCGGCGCTGCCGGACGAGGGCGCCGCCCTCGACCTCTGCACCGGCAGCGGCTGCGTCGCCGTCGCGCTCGCCCTGGCGCGGCCGCGCGCCCGCGTCACCGCGGTGGACCTCTCCGCGGAGGCCCTGCAGCTGGCGCGGGAGAACGCCGAAGGCCTCGGCGCGCAGGTGACGCTCCTCGAGGGTGATCTCTTCGCGCCGGTGCCGGCCGAGGCCCGCTTCGACGTGGTGACCGCCAACGCGCCGTACGTCCCGACGGGCGAGCTCGCTGGCCTCGCCCGCGAGCTGCGCCGCGAGCCCCGGCTCGCGCTCGACGGCGGCCCCGACGGGCTCGCCGTGCTGCGGCGGCTGGTCCGTGACGCACCGCCCTTCCTGCGACCGGGCGGAGCGCTCCTCCTCGAGATGCACGAGTCGCACGCGACGCCGCTGCCGGCGCTGTGCCGCGAGGCGGGGTTCGCGAGCGCCGAGGTGCGCCGCGACCTCGCCGGCCTCCCGCGGCTGGTCGTGGCGCGCGCGATGGGGTAGGAAGGCGCGTCCATGGACAAGATCGTCGTCGAGGGAGGCCCGGCGCTGCGAGGCGAGGTGCAGGTGTCGGGCGCGAAGAACGCCGGCCTGCCCGTGCTCGCCGCGACCCTGCTCGGCCAGGGCGAGCACGTCGTCACGAATCTCCCCGACCTGGCGGACGTGCGGACGATGGGACGCCTGCTCGCGCACATGGGGTGCGAGGTCGGCCGGGCGGCGGCGGACGGCGACGCGCGCGCGGCGGTGCTGCGCGTCCCGGCCCAGCTCCGGCCCGAGGCGCCCTACGAGCTCGTGAAGACGATGCGCGCCAGCGTGCTCGTGCTCGGGCCGCTGCTGGCGCGGTTCGGGCAGGCGCGGGTGTCGCTCCCCGGCGGCTGCGCCATCGGGGCCCGCCCCATCGACCAGCACCTCAAGGTGCTCTCGGCGATGGGGGCGGAGATCGCGATCGACCACGGGTACGTGAACGCGCGCGTGCCGCGGGGGCGGCTGCACGCGACCGACCACCTCTTCGACGTGCAGACCGTCACCGGGACCGAGAACGCGCTCATGGCCGCGGCGCTGGCGGACGGGCACACGATCCTCCGCAACTGCGCCCGGGAGCCCGAGGTGGCCGACCTCGCGCGCGCGCTCAACGCGATGGGGGCGCGCATCGAGGGCGCCGGGCGGACCGAGATCCACGTGGACGGCGTGGAGCGGCTGGGCGAGCTCCGCCACGCGGTCATCGCCGACCGGATCGAGGCCGGCACCCTGCTCGTCGCCGCCGCGCTCACCGGCGGGGACGTGCTCGTGAAGGGGTGCGACGCGGCGGACCTGGCCGCCCTCATCGAGAAGCTGCGCGAGGCGGGCGCCCGCGTCGAGGCGGAGGCGGGCGGCGTGCGCGTGGTGGGAGACGGACCGGCGCACCCGGTCCAGCTCCGGACCGCGCCCTTCCCCGGTTTCCCGACCGACATGCAGGCGCAGATGATGGTGCTGCTCGCGGTCGGCGCGGGCTCGTCGGTGGTGACGGAGACCATCTTCGAGAACCGGTACATGCACGTGCTCGAGCTGCAGCGGCTCGGCGCCGACATCACGGTCGACGGCAAGACGGCGGTGGTGAAGGGCGTCCCCCGCCTCTCCGGCGCGCCGGTCATGGCGAGCGACCTGCGGGCCTCGGCGGCGCTGGTGCTGGCCGGTCTGGTCGCGAGCGGCTCGACCGAGGTGCAGCGCGTGTATCATCTCGACCGCGGCTACGAGCGGCTGGAGGAGAAGCTCTCCAGGCTCGGCGCCCGGATCCGGAGGGTGAAGGCGTGAAGCGCCAGGCAGCCGACCTCATCACCGTCGCCGTCCCGAAGGGCCGGCTCCTCCACGAGTCCTCGGCGCTGTTCGAGCGGGCGCTGAACGTCTCGCCTCGCGCGCTGCTCGAGAAGACCCGCAAGCTCGCAGCCGACGCACCCGAGGCGGGGCTGCGCTTCATCTCCATCCGCGCCGCGGACGTGGCGAGCTACGTCGAGCACGGAGCCGCGGCGGTCGGCGTGGCCGGCCTCGACGTGCTTCGGGAGGAGCCGCGCGATCTCTACGAGCCGCTCGACCTGGGCATCGGCCGGTGCTCGGTGATCGTGGCCCGCCCGAAGGGCGCGCCGCCGCTGCCGAAGGGGATCGCCCCGCGCGTCGCCACGAAGTACGTGTCGCTGGCCGCCGCTCACTTCGCCCGCAAGTCGCTCCCGGCCGAGATCATCGAGCTGCACGGCTCGATCGAGGTCGCTCCCTCGCTCGGGCTCGCCGACGCCATCGTCGACATCACCGAGACGGGCGAGACCCTGCGCGCGAACGGGCTCTCGGTCGAGGAGGAGGTCCTCTCCGTCTCGGCCCGGCTCATCGTGAACAAGGTGGCGCTGAAGCTCCACGCCGAGCGTCTGCGCCGCCTGATCGCCGCCCTGCGGGACGCCGCCTCGGCCGGGCGGGCCTGAATGTCGATGGGGCCCGGTTGAACTGGTTGATCGGCGAACGTTATTCCGCCTATCCTTCCGGACCTACACCCCGTCACATCCAGCCGCCTCGCCCGCGAGGTCTGAAGGAGATCGGTTCCCGTATGGATTGCCCCCGGTGCAGCGTCGAGATGAGCGAGATCGCGAGCGGAGACACCACGCTCCAGCGCTGCTCCACCTGTGGAGGGCTGTGGATCGACAGCGCCGATCTGAACCGGGTGCTGCTCCACGCCAACCTGCCCTCGCTGTCGGCGGTGGGCGGGTACGTGAACCCCGACGAGATCGCCGGCATGTGCCCGGCCTGCCACGTCGACCTGGTGGCGGTCGAGGGGGGCGAGAAGCGTTCGCTCCACTACGACACGTGCGAGTCGTGCGGCGGCATCTGGCTCGAGGGGCCGGACGTCGACGAGGTGCCCGAGCAGATCAGCCCGAACGAGGCGGAGAAGGAGATCGTCGACTTCTACCGCCAGTTCCGGAAGAAGTAGGCCCTGGCACCTTGCCCGTAGGGCGGGGGCGCGTCCCCCGCCTAGGGCTTCACCCGCGCCGGGCGTTCCGCAAGGGTTGTTTTTCGTAAGGCGGGGCTTGTCCCCGACCCGGGCCTTCTCCCGTACCGGTCGTTCCGCCAGGGTTCCTTTTTCGTAGGGCGGGGCTCGTCCCCGCCTTGGGCTTCACCTGTACGGTCGTTCCGTTTTTCGTAGGGCGGGCACCGGTGGTTTCGCCAGGGTTGGTTTTTCGTAGGGCGGGGGCTTGTCCCCCGCCTCGGGCTTCACCTGGACCGATCGTCTCGCCCCGTCGATCGCCGCCCTCGACGGACGCGCTGCCCCTCGTCGTCCATCACCACTCGCGGTCCTCGCGCCACGGGTACCCCGTGTTCGAGTACCCCCGGATCTCCCAGTAGCCGCGCCGGTCGTGCGTCATGAGCTCGAGCCGCGACACCCACTTCGCGCTCTTCCAGGCGTAGAGCTGTGGGACGACGAGCCGCGCCGGGCCGCCGTGCTCGCGCGGCAGCGGCGCGCCCGCCAGACCGTGCGCCAGGATCACGTCCGCCTTGAGCGCCTCCTCGAGCGGGAGGTTGGTGCTGTAGTCGTCGCGGCCGTGTACGAGGACGTGGGTGGCGTCCGCCGTCGGCCGCCCCAGCGCGAGCACCGCGTCGAGCGGCACGCCTCGCCAGGCGAGGTCGAGCATCGACCAGCCCGTCACGCAGTGGAAGTCGGCGGCGAGATCCACCTGCGGCAAGGTGAGGAGGTCCTCCCACGACAGCGTGACCGGCGCCTCGACCGCGCCATCGATGGCGAGCGTCCAGCGGTCGAGCGGCGTGTCCGGCTGGTCGCCGAGGTCGAGCACCGGCAGCTCTTCCTGCTCGCCCTGCCCGGGTGGAAGCCGCGGCATCCCGTGTCGGTTCGGCGGCCCGGAGCCGAGCGGCTTCGGGTCGGCCAGGCTCGGCGTCGCCCGCATCCGTGCCTCGAAGCGCGAGCGCAGCCCGCGCCTCACCTCCTCGAGACCTGCCAGCCTCGCTCTCACCTCGCCCGAAGCGCTCGTCACCCTGCCTTGATAACGCCCGCCGCGGCCTCCGGCCGCCTCGATCGCCCCCCACGCGCGCCTTGACTCCCGCCCCCGTTCACGGCAGAAAACCTCGGACAGGTTTCGCGGGAATAGCTCAGTTGGTAGAGCATCAGCTTCCCAAGCTGAGGGTCGCGGGTTCGAATCCCGTTTCCCGCTCCAAGACACAGGCCGGGATCTCCTGAGTTTCACGACCAGGGGTCCCGGCCTCGTCGTTTGCGCTCGGGGAGCGAGCGATGGAGCGAGCCGTCACGCCCTGGGCTGACGGTGACCGGGCAGAAAGCGTCGGTCACGGGTTCACGTCCGCAAGCTGACCGCGGGCGAGGTACCGTGCACGGATCGCGAAGTGATTACCGTGGAGCTCCGGATGCTCGAGCTTGAATGAGGAGCCACTCGATGATCACGCTGCGAGGAGCGCTCGAGGACGCCGAGCGCAGGGGTGTGGCGCTGGGGCACTTCAACGTATCCGAGCTCGTTGCGCTGCGAGCCATCACCGAGGCGAGCCGGGAGCAGGGCGTCGCCGTCGTCATCGGCGTCTCCGAAGGTGAGCGCGACTTCTTGGGGGTGCGGCAGATCGCGGCGCTCGTGGCGAGCATCCGTGACCAGTTCGGTCAGGCCATCTTCCTGAACGCGGACCACACGCACTCGCTCGCGAGAGCGGAAGAGGCCGCGCGCGCAGGCTTCGACGAGGTCCTGTTCGATGGTTCCCGGCTGCCGTTCGAAGAGAACGTGCCCCAGACCAGGAGGGCCGTCGAGGCGATCAAGTCCATCCGGGACGAGGTGGTCGTCGAGGGCGAGATCGGCTGGATCGGCGCCTCCTCGGAGATACACGCGAAGGCGCCGGAGGGCCTGAGTGAAGGACTGACGACACCAGAGCAGGCGAGGGAGTTCGTCGAGGCGACGCGGGTCGACGTGCTGGCACCCGCGGTCGGGAACATGCACGGTCTCCTCCAGAGCATGGTGCGCGGCGAGGCGGAGAAGCGCCTCGACCTGGCGCGCATCCGCGAGATCAAGCGAGCGACGCGCGTGTTCCTGACCCTCCATGGCGGGTCAGGCACGAATGCACGCGACCTGCGAGACGCCATCGCCGCGGGGATCAACCTCATCCACATCAACACAGAGCTCCGCCTCGCGTGGCGACGAGGGCTGGAGTCGGGGGTGGCGCGGGAAGCGGGCGCGGGGGCGCCCTACAAGCTCCTCGACGACTCCCTTCGAAACGTGAAGGAGGTCGTTCGATCGCGCCTGCGACTCTTCGCGGGCGACGCCGGCGCGAGCTGACGCATTGATCGACACCGGATGGACCGCAGGCCCAACTGTCGACGTCATGCGGCCGTCCGGCCCGGTGCCGTCCGAGGCCCGGACTCCACGAACTGGGCGGCCTGCTGGACGTTCTGCCCCGCCACGATCCGCTCCCTCAGCACAGCGTGTACGCATGATGGTTGCAACGAGGAACGTGGGCGCGTGGAATGTCGCCGCGAGGCGCTCCGAAGAGACGGAGACGTGCTGCCCCCGAGATGCGTGCGGCGCCTGGGTATACTCGACATCCAATGTCCGACTTGCTGCTCACCACCGAAGAGGTCGCGAAGGTCCTGCGGGTCCATCCCAAACACATCTACCGCCTGCTCAAGAAGGGCCTTCCGGCTCGAAGAGTGGGGTCGGAGTGGCGTTTCTCGCGGGACGACGTCCTGGCGTGGGCTGGCGGGAAGCGCGGTGAAGCCGAGCCGGAGGGCCCGCAGTCCCCGGCCGCGGCTGTAGCCGACGTTCCACCCTCGCTCGTCGCCACGAACGGCGACGTGGCGGTCCTGACGCTGCTGCGGCTCGCCTCCGATCTCGGCCCCCCGCTCCTCGGGCTGGTTCAGGCGGACACGGGTACCGCCGTGGATCTCCTCCGACAGCGGGCAATCCTAGCGGCAGGTGCGCATGCCGGGGGTTTCCCGAGCCACGTCGGTGATGAGCGTGTGGTCCGGATCCATCTCGTCAGCCGCGAGATCGGCCTGGTGTATCCGCGTGGCAGCACGAAGCTGCGGGTGAAGGACCTCGCCAAGAGGAGGCTCGCATCGCGGCCATCGAGCGCGGGGGTGCGACGCTACCTCGACGAGGCGCTGCAGGCGGAGGGTCTCGACCCCGCACGCGTCCACCGCAAGGTGCTTCAGCTCGCCTCACACCTGGACGTCGTGATGGCTGTCGTAGCGGGCTTCGCTGACGTGGGGCTGGCCTCACGCGCTTGGGGGGAGCGAGCTGGTCTCGCGTTCCAGCCGCTCGCCACGGAGGCGTACGGGCTCATCGTGAAGGCGCGAGATCTGGGCGATGCCCGCATCGTGCGGCTTTGCGAGGTCGCCCAGAGCAAGGCGTTCCAGGGGGAGGTCAGCGCGATCGCCGGGTACGACGTCGCCGGCGCGGGCGACATCCGATACGACGCCTGACCGGGGAATCACTTCCCGATCATCACCTCGGTTGCCTTGATGATTGCCGTCACCGTGTCGCCCGTCTTGAGCTGAAGGCGCTCGACCGAAGACTTGGTGATCTCCGAGACGATCTCGCGACCGCCGATGTCGATGACGATCTCGGCCATGATAGCGCCGAGCTTCACGCTCTTCACCGTACCGGCGAGTTGATTCCGCGCACTGAGCTGCATGTGAGTCTCCTTCCCGGAGCGCCCATCTAGAAGTTCAGGATGTAGGTGGCACGCCAGACTGCGTTGAAAGAAGGGCCGTTGCTCACCGGCAGATCGACGCCCATGGAGAGGGAGTTCTTCGGGACGAACCAGAAGCGGATTCCCGGGGTCAGCGTCAGCACCGTCTTGCCGGAGCTGTTTCCGTCGAGAGGCGTGGCCCCGTAGAGCTCCAGGAACGTCGTGAGGTCACCGACAACGGGGGTCTTCTCCTCGGTCCAGGTTCGCGCAAGAGACACGTCGTAGGAAATGGAGTTCTCGGTCGCGCCCCTGGGGTGCGGCCCCCGAAGGTTGTCGTACTCGAAGGAGTAGTAGAGACCGACGCGTCCGACCTCGGGGATCCAGGCGCCCACGTCCTGCCAGCCGGCGAGGTAATACCCGAGGGTCGTCTGCGTCTGACCAATTCCCTTGTTCGGCGCGGAGACTCGCATCTGGAAGGAGTAGGACGCGGTCGCGGTGTCGATGAGCTGGAAGCGGGCCAGGGCAGCGGCGCCCGGTCCGTGGACCGGTGACCTCCCTGTTGCCACGTTCCACTGGTAGTTGGCGATGACCTCCAGCATGAGGCGTCGGTTCACCGCGTAGGCCATCAGGCCGTTCACGAAGTTCGTCGAAGTGAACTTCTGGTTGGTCTTGAGGTCTGTGTACGCGTAGTCCAGTCGGAACTCGCGCTCCAGGAAGTTGGTCGTCACCTTGAGCAGCGCCATGTCGCGGGTGGCGCGGTGGCGGTGTACCCAATCGTCGCTCCAGCCGTTGGTGAAAAAGTCGAGGATCCCGAGATCGGCAGGCTCCTTGTACGAGGAGGCCTGCGACGCATGTTCCTCGGCCGTGGCCATTGTTGGCAGCAGGCTGCACGTCACGGCGGTGCATGCGGCGAGTACGAGGTGGCGAGTCCAGGTGTGATCGCAGTGCATCGAGCCCTCCGGCGACGGTGAGCGCGAACGATACAACAGGACACACGCGATGGGCTTTAAATGTCATTATGTTCCCTATTGTTACCTGCATGCAACATCGGCATCGGCATGCCCTCGATTTGAGCAGGCGCGCTCGTCGGAATTGAGCTGAACCCAGCCTGCCCTCTTCCCATCGAGCCGTGATCTCCAAGCACCCGCTCGAACGTAGGCCGGTCCAGGCTGGGGTCAGGAACGCGCACTCGACGCCGCCAGGACGCTCCTCGAGCCCGAAGCCGCGGTCGAGCTCACGCCGGGAGCCCGAACAGCGGTTCGAGGGACCAGCACGCTCGCGCGAAGAATTTTCGCATTGTTTTCGCGTACATCGTCAGGCAGACAAGCCTCCGATGCGCCGCGATCTCATCTCCCGTCTCACCGCCGCTGCTCTCCGCCGATGGCCCGCGTTCCTCGTCTGCGCCGCGGTCGCGACCGGCGCGAGCCTCTGGCTCGCGTCCCACCTCCAAGTGCGCTCGAGCTTCGAGGAGCTGCTTCCCGAGGATGTCCCGAGCGTCAAGCACGCGAAGGAGCTGGCGCGGCGCGTCGGGGGCGACGGCACCATCCTCGTCATGGTCGAGTCCCTCGACGGTCCCGACGGCCTCGAGCGCGCGGAGAGGATGGCGGCGAGGCTCGCTGACGACTACCGCGCGATGGTCCCCGACGTCATCCGTGCGGTCGAGTCGGACGTGTCGCCGGTGGAGCGCTGGTACGGCGATCACTGGCCCATGTTCGTGCCGATCGAGACGCTCCGGAGCGCCCGCGCCGACCTCGTGAGCGCCCTCGGGGAGGTAAAGGCGCGGCTCAACCCGGCGATGAACCTCCTCGGCGAGGAGGACGAGGCGGGTGCGACGGGCGGCGTCCAGCTCGATCTCTCCTCGAAGAAGGAGCTCGCCAACCTCCTCGACCCGGCGAAGCCCGGGCCGCGCGCCAAGGTGGCTCAGGGATTCGAGCGCTTCGTCGACGGCTTCATGGTCCACCCGGATCGCCGGTCCGTGACGGTCCTGCTCCGCCCCACCGGCACGAGCCTCGGCGTCAGCGAGGTGCGGGTCGTGCTCGACAAGATCCGCGCGGTCGCCGACCGTCGCCAGGCGGAGCTGGACGCCGACCACCTGCGCGTGGGGATCGGCGGCACCTACGCCATCCTCGTCGCCGAGTACGAGTCGATCGTGAAGGAAGCCCTGGCGTCCTTCGCGCTCGTCATGGGCATCCTGCTCCTCTCGATCGTGGCGTTCTACCGCGAGGTCCGGCCCGTCCTGGCGCTCGCGGGCGCGCTGCTCGTCGGGATCGCGGCGACGTTCGGGCTCACGTGGCTCGTCATCGGATACCTCAACACGCAGACGGCCTTCCTGGGCTCGATCGTCGCAGGGACGGGAGTGAACTACGGGCTCGTCTACCTCGCGCGCGTGAACCAGCTCCGCCGTCGCGGGGTGTCGCTGGAGCAGGCGTGCCAGGACGGCGCGCACGCAGCCTCCCGGGGCACGCTCCTCGCCGCGGTCGGGACCAGCGTCGCGTTCGGCACGCTGATC
>Ga0318495_10000051_pt1 | contig 23844 bp, 20 predicted proteins | sample GRESIP108b1f25_FD_203752 | JGI IMG/M metagenome (GOLD analysis project Ga0318495, IMG submission 203752) | Tropical soil microbial communities from Luquillo Experimental Forest, Puerto Rico - GRE.SIPMG.108b1f25 | ecosystem: Environmental > Terrestrial > Soil > Tropical forest > Bulk soil...
CGCCGAGGTGCCCCGCGCGGAGGCTGCGAAATGAGCCCGCTGCTCGAGGTCCAGGGCCTCACGAAGAGCTTCGGCGGCCTCACCGCCGTGAACGACGTCTCGTTCGACGTGCAGGAGGGCTCGATCGTCGGCCTCATCGGGCCGAACGGCGCCGGCAAGACCACCACCTTCAACCTCATCACCGGGAACTATCGCGCCGACCGCGGGTCGGTCACCTTCGCCGGCCGCGCGCTGGTGGGCATGAAGACCCACCGCATCGTGATGCTCGGCGTGGCGCGCACGTTCCAGAACATCCGCCTCTTCCAGCAGCTCACCGCGATCGAGAACGTGCTCTCGGGCCGGCACTGCCGGACGCGCTCCGGGCTGTTCGGGGCGATGGTCCGCCTGCCCGGCGAGATCCGCGAGGAGCGCGCCGCGCTGGAGCGCGCGCTCGCCGAGCTCGAGTTCGTCGGACTGCGCGATCGGGCGATGGAGCTCGCGAAGAACCTCTCCTACGGCAACCAGCGCCGGCTCGAGATCGCGCGGGCGCTCGCCACCGATCCGAAGCTCGTCATCCTCGACGAGCCCGCCGGCGGCATGAACGAGCAGGAGACGGATCAGCTCGTCGAGCTCATCGCCAGGATCAAGGCGCGCGGCATCACCATCCTCCTCATCGAGCACGACATGAGCCTCGTCATGCGCGCCTGCGAGAACATCGTGGTGCTCGAGTACGGCGAGAAGATCGCGGAGGGCCCGCCCAAGGCCATCCAGGCCGATCCGCGCGTCGTCGAGGCCTACCTCGGCACGGAGGAGGTCTGATGGCCACCCCCCTGCTCGAGATCGATCGCCTCCACGTCAAGTACGGCAACGTCGAGGCGCTGCACGGCATCTCGCTCAGCGTGAACCAGGGTGAGATCGTGACCATCCTGGGCGCGAACGGCGCCGGGAAGTCCACCACCCTGCGCGCCATCAGCGGCCTGCTCAAGCCCTCGGGGGGCGAGATCCGCTTCGACGGCCGCCCGGCGCACGCCATCCCCGCCCACGAGCGGGTCCGCCTCGGCATCGCCCAGTCACCCGAGGGGCGCCGCATCTTCGGCACGCTGACGGTCCGGGAGAACCTCGGCCTGGGCGCCTTCACGCGCAAGGACGGGGCCGAGATCGCCGAGACGGCGGCCTGGATCTACCGGCTCTTCCCGGTCCTGGAGAAGCGCCGCGACCAGCTCGCCGGCACGCTCTCCGGCGGCGAGCAGCAGATGCTCGCCATCGGCCGCGCGCTCATGGCGAAGCCGCGCGTGCTGCTCCTCGACGAGCCTTCGCTCGGCCTCGCCCCGCTCCTCGTGAAGGCGATCTTCCAGACCATCCGCGAGATCAACCAGACCACCGGCGTCACCGTGGTGCTCGTCGAGCAGAACGCGCGCGCCGCGCTCAAGCTCGCCCACCGCGGCTACGTCATGGAGGTCGGCCGGATCGTGCTGGAGGGCCACGCCCAGGAGCTGATGGAGGACCCCTCGGTGCAGGGCGCCTACCTGGGGAAGCGGGCGCACGGGCACTAAGGCGGGGGCACGTCACCCGCCTCAGAGCCCCCGCTCCCACGCCACGTCGCGCGAGACCTCCTCGTACCCCTCGGCGCGGTAGAGGGAGATGGCGGGGGCGTTCGACTCGGCCACCCGCAGGCGCACCTCCCGCGGCCGGCGCTCGTCGAGGAGCGCCTCGCAGCGGCGGAGCAGCCAGCGGCCGAGGCCGCGCCCTCGCGCGCGGGCGGCGAGGCCGATCGACTCCACCTCCCCCACCCCGTCGCGGTCGATCACCCCGCGCAGCATGCCGAGCACGCCCTCGCCGTCGACGAGGAAGCGCATCAGCGACGCGTCGAACGCCGGCGCGGCCATCTGGCGCTCCGCGTCGGCGCGGGTCACCCGCACGGCGAACGGGAGGTGCTCGAAGGCGGCGTTCTCGATCTCGACCCAGCCGTCGGGCCCCACCTCGGCCAGCGTCCGCTCCACGACGCCGGCCGGCAAGGGCAACACCGGGCGGCGGCCGTCGCGCCGCATCGTCACCAGGGCGTTCACCCGCGCGTAGCCGCGGGCGGTGAGCAGCGGCGCCGCGCCGCGCACGCGCTTCTCGCCGACCACGAGCGCGCGCGCTCCCTCGCGCTCGGCGCGCGCCTCGGCGTCGGCGACGAGCTCCATGGCTGCGGCCGCGTCCGGCGCGGAGAGCCACACCAGGGAGCACTTTCCGGTCCGCGTCAGATCGGTGCGGACGAAGAGCCCCAGGGCGCGCACGCGCGCACCGTCGACGAGCGCCACCCCCTCGATGCCGCCAGGCAGCGCCGCGACCTGATCGCGCAGCTCGCCGGCGTCGCGGCCGAGGAGGGCGGCGACCGCCGAGAGCTCCGGCAGCGCGCTCCAGGGGACGACCGTGGAAGACTTGGTCACGCCGCCAGTGTACCGCGCGTGCCGGCGGCTCCGCCGGCGAGACGGCCCTTGAACGGAGCGCCCGGCGGACGTAGTGCAGGGGTGGCGCACGCCACGAGCCGGCGGCGAGGAGGTCACCGTCGATGGGCAAGCGGACCGACGCGAGCACGGAAGCAGGACCCGCGGAGCTCCGCGGGGGCTGGGACGCGATCCGCGAGGAGGCGCTGGCGTTGCGCGACCGGATCCGGGAGCTGCCGGTCGCGACCGCGGCCCCCGCCGCGGCGGTGAGGGCGGAGGTGGAGCGCGCGTTCCCGCTCGACGCGCCGATGCCTCCGGCGGACCTCGTGCACGAGGCGGCGCGCCTGCTCGAGCGGCACGCCGTCCACGTCACCCACCCGCGCTACTTCGGGCTCTACAACCCCAGCGTCCGCGACGCCGCACCGCTCGGCGACGCGCTCGCCGCCCTGTACAACCCGCAGCTCGCGGTCTGGTCGCACGCACCGGCGGCGGCCGAGCTGGAGCGGCACGTCCTCCGCCGGCTCGCGGCGGCGCTCGGGCGTGAGGGCGACTCCGCCGCCTTCACGACCGGCGGCGCAGAGGCGAACCTCACCGCCGCGCTCGCCGCGCTGGCGCGGAAGGCGCCCGGCTGGGAGCAAGGCGGCGTGCGGGCCCTGCCCGCCCGCCCCGCCATCTACGCCAGCGCCGAGGCGCACCACTCGTTCGTGAAGATCGCTCGCATCGTCGGGCTCGGGGCCGAGGCGTTGCGCGAGGTACCGGTGGACGCGCGCCTGCTCATGCTCCCCGGCGCGCTCGAGGAGCGCATCCGCGCCGACCGCGCTCAGGGGTTCGCGCCGCTCATGGTCGTCGGAACGGCGGGCACCACCGGCGCGGGCGTCATCGACCCGCTCGCCGCGCTGGCCGAGGTGGCCGCGCGGGCGGGCGCGTGGTTCCACGTGGACGCCGCCTACGGCGGGACCGCGGCGCTCGTCCCGCGGCTGCGGCCCACGCTGGGGGGGATCGAGCGCGCCGACTCCGTGACCTGGGATGCGCACAAGGGGCTCTCGGTCCCGATGGGCGCCGGCATGATCTTCTGTCGCGACGCGGACGCGCTGCGGCGCGCGTTCGCCGTGTCGACGACCTACATGCCGAGCGCCGCCGCCGACGAGCCGTACACCGCCACGCTCCAGTGGTCGCGGCGCGCCATCGGCCTCAAGGTCCTCTTCGCGCTCGCCGAGAGCGGACTCGCGGGGGCGGGGGACGTCTTCGAGCACCAGGCCCGCATGGGCGAGCGGCTGCGCGAACGGCTCGTGGGCGCCGGCTGGGAGCTCCTCAACGACACGCCGCTCCCCGTCGTCTGCTTCACGCACCCATCCCTGCGCGACGATCCCCGCCGGCTCGCGGCGGTCGTCTCGGAGGTGGTGGGTCGCGGCCGGGCGTGGATCTCGGAGGTCGTCCTGGCGGGACGGGTCAAGGCGGTGCGCGCCTGCATCACGAGCTTCCGGACGGAGGAGGCCGACCTCGAGGTGCTCCTCGAGGAGCTGGAGCGGGCGCGCGCCGTCCGGTAGGTTGAAAGGCCGTGCAGCCATCCCATCACAGCCCCAGGTGCCCATGACGGCCCGCGAACGCGCTGGCCACGAGAAGGCGCTGAGGCAGCTGCGGGAGCAGCTCGTGAAGGCGGGCCCGGCGCGGATCGAGCCGAACCGGACCGACCCGAGCACGACCGGCGTCGCCGACGAGGATGCGCAGGCGCTCTCCGAGATGCTGCAGGTGCTCGCCTCGCAGCGGAACAAGGGGCAGTCCGACCTGCTCTCGCGCATCGACCGCGCGCTGCGGAAGCTCGCGACCGCGCCCGACGACTTCGGGCTCTGCGAGCGGTGCGAGGAGGAGATCGCGGCGCGGCGACTCGCGCTCATGCCGTACGCGACCCTCTGCACGCCGTGCCAGGCCGCCGCCGAGCCGCGGCGGGCCCAGACGCGGCGCAGGCTCACCGACCAGGAGTAGGGGCCGCGAGCTCCCAGTAGAAGCGCTTGTTGTCCTTGCCCTTGTTGTCGAACTTGAGGACGCGCGCGCGCCCGACCTCGCCCGTGGCGTGGACGTGCGTTCCCCCGCAAGCCTGGGCGTCGAACCCGACGATCTCGACCAGCCGCACGCGTCCCTCGACCACCGGAGGCTTCACGTCGAGGGTCCGGATCAGCTCGGGTCTCCGGCGGAACTCCTCCTCGGGGATCGTGCGCGAGGTGACCGGCAGGTCGCGCGCCAGCACCTCGTTGACGCGCTCCTCCAGCTCCGCGATCTGCTCGCGCGCGAAGCCGGCCAGCTTGAAGTCGATGCGGGACCTGTCCGGGCCGAGCTGCACGCCGGTGATGACGCCGCCGAACCGATCGCGCGCCACGGTGTTCACGACGTGCATGAGGGCGTGCGCCCGCATGAGCGCGTGACGGTACGGCCAGTCGAGCTCACCTCGCACGTGGGTCCCCGCCGCGAGATCGCGCGGGACGCGGTGCCAGACCTCACCCGCCTCGTCCTCGCGGACCTCCGCCACCGGCAGCGCCTCCCCTCCCGCGATGAGCCGTCCCCGGTCCGGCGGCTGCCCGCCACCGCCGGGGTAGAACGCGGTGCGGGAGAGCGCGCACCACCCGTCGGTCGAGGTGAGGACCTCGGCGTCGAACTCGCGGAGGTAGGGATCCTCGAGATAGAGCTTGGCGGCCATCGGGCGACGGTACGACGGAACGCGCGAGGGGGCACGTGATTCGGCCGCAGCAGCCGTGGCCACGCTGCATGGAACCCGTCGCGTCGCCGCCTCGCAGCCACCCACCCTCGACGCACCGCGGCAACGACTTTAGGTGAAAACCGCTCCGCCGGGGTGCGACATCCGATCCGGCGTGCGCCTCGCTTGCCACGCGCTATCTAACCGCTCACTTCCGAGGGCGCGATGGAACGAACCGTGAGGCTGGACCGCGTGGCGGTACTCGATCGCGGCGAGGGCGCGAGGCGCGTGCTGCGCGCGGTGCGCGAGCTGGCGCGCTCCGGGCGCGCCGGCACCGTCGTCGCGCTCCACGAACCACGCGATCGGCCCGGCCGTTTCATCCGCGAGGCCGACGAGTCCGTGGAGGCGACGGGCACGCCGGAGGAGTTTCTGCGCGCGGCCCGGGCCGAGAGCGCCTGGCTCGGGCCGGCCAGCGCCGCCGAGCGGCTCACGTTCGGGGAAGCTTGCGAGCGCCTCGGCATCCGCCACCTCGGAACTCCTCTCGGCGCGCTCCGGCTCCTCGCCGCGCCGGACGGCCTCGATCGGTTGGCGGCTCAGCTTGGGGTCAACCGCGGCGCGATCGGCTCCGCCCCGCCCGACCACCACCTCGTGGAGGTGTTCGTGGCGCGCGACGCGCGCGGTGGGGCCTGGGCCCTCGGCGTCGGCGACGCCTCGCTGCGCCTCGGGGGCCTGACGCTCCTCGCCGAGTCGCCCTCGCCCGCGCTCACCGCCGCCGGCGACGGCCTCGCCCGCGACCTCGCGGTGCGCGCCGCCTCCATCGCCGGCTGGATCGGCGTCGTGGCCGTGCAGCTCCTCGTCGACCCGCACACGCGCCGCTGGTCGCTCGTCGGGCTCGAGCCCTTCGCGCCCTCGGCGCCGGCGGTCGAGGCGCTCTCGGGTACGGACCTCGTCGGCCTGGCGCTCCGGCTCGCCACCGGCGAAGCGCTCGAGGAGGCGCCAGCCCCGGTCCATGGCCATGCCTTCGCCGCGCGCCTCACCGCGCGCGCCCCCCGGGAAGACGGGGCCCAGCCCGGCCGGGTGCTGCTGCTCAGGTTGCCCTCCGGGCTCGGCGTCCGCGCCGACGCGGCGGTCGACGAGGGTGAGCGCGCCCCCCCGGGCGACGGGGTGCTCGCGACGGTGGTGTCGCGCGGCGCCACGCGCGCGGAGGCGCTCGCTCGCGTGGAGCAGGCGCTCGCGGACGCCGACGTGCTGCTGCGCGGCAGCGGCAGCAACAAGGCGTGGCTGCTCGCGCTGTGCCGGGCGCGGGCCGTGCGCGAGGGTCAGGCGGGGCTGGGTGAGGTGGAGGCGCTCGCCGCTGGCGAGCCGATGGTCTCTCCACGGCCCGAGGCGGCGCTCCTTGCAGCCGCGGTGGAGGCCTACGAGGCCGAGCTGGACCTGGAGCGGGCGCGCTTCCTCGCCGAGGCCAGGCGCGGGCGGCCGCGGGTGGGCCCGTCTTCGGGCCGCTTCGTCGAGCTGCGCCACGGCGGGGTTCGCCACCGCTTCCAGGTGCTGCAGATCGCGCCACGGCTCTACCGCGTCGCGGCTCAGGGCGGCGCGCCGGTCGAGGTCCGCGTCGAGCGGCTGGGGCGCCTCGAGCGCCGGTTCGCCTGGGCGGGCCAGCGCGCGCGCGTGCTCCTCTCCGGCGACGGGCTCGACCAGGTGGTCCACGTGGACGGCATCCCGCACCACGTCGTGCGCGAGCCGGCGGGGCTGGTCGTCTCGCCGATGCCGGCGGTGGTGGTGGCGATCGCGGTCGAGCCCGGCCAGGAGGTAGCCGCCGGGGACCCGCTCGCGCGCATCGAGTCGATGAAGGTCGAGACGGAGATCACCGCGCCCGAGGCGGGCGTGGTGCGCGAGGTGCTGGTCGCCGTGAACGGCCAGGTCGACGCCGGAGCGCCGCTGCTCCAGCTCGACGCGGTGCGCGACCGGGCCGAGCCGGCCTCGCCCCCCATCGCGCTCGCGATCCCGGTGTCGGCGTCGCCAGGCGGCCCCCGCGAGCGGTGGCTGGGCGCGCTTCAGGAGCTGCGCCGGCTCCTGCTCGGCTTCGACGTGGCGGCGGCCGACGCGCGCCGGCTCGCGGGCAGCTGGCGCGAGCTCGCGGCGACGGCACAGACCGACGATCCGGAGGTGCTCACGCTCGAGGAGGAGGCGTTGCGCGCCTTCGCCGACATGCAGTCGCTCTTCAGCCGCGTCCGTTCCGGCGCGGCCGAAGGCGGCAAGCCGCCGCTCGAGGAGCTGTGGCGGTACCTCCACGAGCCGGCCGCCGGCGGCGCCGGCCTGTCCCCCGACTTCGTCCGCCTCCTGACGCGCGCGCTCGCCCATTATGGCGTCTCGCTCGAGTCGAGCGAGCGGGCGCTGTCGCTGGCGCTGCTGCGCATCCAGAAGGCGCACGACCGGGCCGACGAGCAGGTGGCACCGATCCTCGGCCTCCTCGAGCGCCGGCTGGCGGAAGACCCGCCGCGCGGCCTCGCCGGCCCGGGCGCGCGCGACCTCCTCGATCAGCTGATCGCGCTGGGCAACGAGCGCTTCCCGCCGCTCGCCGACCTGGCGCGCGAGGTGCGCTACCGCCGGCTCGACCAGCCTGCGCTGGAGCGGGCGCGGCAGGCGGCCTACGCCCAGGCCGCCGCGGATCTTAAGCTGCTGCCGGAGGCGGTGGCCCACGAGCGAGAGCGCGAGGAGGTCATCGCGCGTCTCGTCGAGGCGAGCCAGGGGATGGTGGCGCTCCTCGTGTCGCACATGTCGGCCGCCGCCCCGTCCATGCGCGGGGCGCTGGTCGAGACGCTGCTCCGCCGCTTCTACCGGGTCCGGCCGCTCGGGAAGGTCTCGGTGCGCGAGATCGACGGCCAGCCCTGCGCGACCGCCGAGTACCAGCGGAACGGAGAGGAGTTCTGCGTGGCGTCGACGTACGCCCCGGTCGGCGAGGCGAAGGGGGCGGCGAGGCGGCTGGCGCGACTGCAGGCGGACGTTCCGCCCGGGCGCGAGCTCGTCGCGGAGCTCTACCTCGCCCAGGAAACGGCCGCCGAGCCGGAGGACGTCCAGGCGGAGGCGCTGCGCGCCGCCCTGGCGGAGGCGGGGTTCGGGCCCGGGCTGCGCCGCGTCTCGGTGCTGGTGGTGGCGCTCACCGCCCAGGGCCTCGGGAGCGAGAGCCAGCGAAACTTCACGTTCCGACCGGAGGACGGAGGCGCGCTGGCGGAGGACCGCCGGTACCGGGGCGTCCACCCCATGCTGGCCGAGCGCATGCAACTGCAGCGGCTGGCGCGCTTCGACCTCGCGCGGCTCCCTTCGGTGGAGGACGTGTACCTCTACCACGCGAAGGCGCAGTCCAACCCGAAGGACGAGCGGCTCTTCGCCATGGCCGAGGTGCGAGACGTGACCGCGGTCCGCGACGAGCGCGGCCGGCTCACGCAGCTCCCCGCGTTCGAGCGGCTGTTCCACGAGGCAGTCGCCGGAATGCGGCGGTTCCAGGCGAGGCGCCCGCCCGGGCAGCGCCTGGAGTGGAACCGGATCCTGCTCACGGTGAGCCCGCCGCTCCCCATCACGCGCGAGGAGGCGGCGCGCCTGGCCGAGCGGCTCGCGCCCGCCACCGCCGGCGCCGGGCTCGAGATGGCGCTCGTCGACGCGCGCCTGCCCGATCCGATCACCGGCGAGCTCCGGCAAGCGCTGCTGCGCGTCATCGCCCGCGAGGAGCAGGGCATCGCGCTGCGCTGGGACGAGCCCACCGACCGGCCGCTCGAGCCGATGGGCGAGTACCAGCAGAAGGTGGTGCAGCTGCGGCGGCGCGGCCTCGTCCACCCGTATGAGCTGATCCGCCTCCTGGCGCCGGCCGAGGCGCAGGCTGGCGTCCCCCGCGGCGAGTTCGTCGAGCACGACCTGGACGCGGAGCACCGGCTCGTCCCGGTGCACCGCGGCCCCGGCCAGAACACCGCCAACGTCGTGGTGGGGGTCATCAAGAGCTTCACCGACCGCTACCCGGAGGGCATGCAGCGGGTGATCGTCATGGGCGACCCGGGCCGCGAGATGGGGTCGGTCGCCGAGCCCGAGTGCCGCCGGATCGCCGCCGCCATCGACCTCGCCGAGCGGCTCGGCGTGCCGCTCGAGTGGTTCGAGGTGTGCGCCGGGGCCAAGATCTCGATGACGACCGGGACCGAGAACATGGACTGGGTCTCCCTCGTGCTGCGCCGGATCATCGAGTTCACGCAGGGAGGCGGCGAGATCGACGTGGTCGTCATGGGCATCACCGTCGGCGCCCAGCCATACTGGGACGCCGAGGCGACCATGCTCATGCACACGAAGGGCATCCTCGTCATGGTGCCGGGCAGCTCGATGGTGCTCACCGGGAAGCAAGCCCTCGAGTACTCCGGCTCGGTCTCGGCCGAGGACAACGAGGGCATCGGCGGGTACGACCGCATCATGGGCCCGAACGGCCAGGCGCAGTACCAGGCGCGCGGCGTGCCGGAGGCGATCCAGATCCTGCTCCGCCACCACGAGCACGCGTACCGCGCGCCCGGCGAGCGGTTCCCGCGCAAGGCGCCGAGCGCCGACCCCCGCGACCGTGACGTCCGCCTCTACCCGCACGGCCCGGAGGGCGGCGCCGGCTTCGAGACGGTGGGCGACGTCTTCAGCCAGGAGAAGAACCCCGACCGCAAGAAGCCCTTCGAGATCAGGCGCGTCATGGCGGCCGCCGTCGATCAGGACCACCCTCCCCTCGAGCGCTGGAAGGACCTGCGCGGCGGCGACACCGCCGTCGTGTGGGACGCGCACCTGGGCGGCTGGCCGGTCTGCCTGGTCGGGATCCAGTCCCGCCCGCTGCCGCGGCTCGAGTTCGTGCCGGCGGACGGCCCGGAGGTGTGGTCGGCCGGCACCCTCTTCCCACAGTCGTCGAAGAAGATCGCGCGGGCCGTGAACTCCGCCAGCGGGAACCGCCCGCTGATGGTGCTCGCGAACCTCTCGGGGTTCGACGGCTCGCCCGAGTCGATGCGTCGCCTCCAGCTCGAGTACGGGGCCGAGATCGGGCGGGCGGTGGTGAACTTCAAGGGCCCGATCGTCTTCTGCGTCGTGTCGCGCTACCACGGCGGCGCGTTCGTGGTCTTCGCGAAGACGCTGCGGGAAGAGATGGAGATCGCGGCCGTCGAGGGCGCGCGCGCCTCCGTCATCGGCGGGACGCCGGCGGCGGCGGTGGTGTTCGCGCGCGAGGTCGAGACGCGGACGCGCAAGGACCCGCGGGTGGTCGAGGCGGAGCGGGCAGCCCAGGCCGGCGGCGCCGCGCGGGCGCGTCTCGCCGACGTGGTGGCGCTCGTCCGCTCCGAGAAGCTCGGCGAGGTCGGCGAGGAGTTCGACCGCACGCACAGCGTCGAGCGCGCGCTCAAGGTCGGGTCGCTCGACCGGATCATCGCCGCGCGCGACCTGCGGCCCTACCTCATCGACGCGGTGGAGCGAGGCATGGCGCGCTCGCTGAGGACGTAGTCACCGGCCACGTCGGCGCCACCCCGGCCACGCGATGGGGCGATCCTCGCTCCGGCGAGCCTCCCCTCGCGGGCCGGCCCGTGGCATGGTGCGGGCGCCATGAGCTTCGCCTTCCACCCGGGCCGCGAGGACGGCGCGACCCGCGCCCGCCGCGGTACGCTCCTCACCGCGCACGGCCCCATCGAGACACCCGCGTTCATGCCGGTCGGGACGCGCGCCACCGTCACCGGCCTCACCCCCGAGGACGTCCGCGCCGCCGGCGCCACGATGATCCTCGGCAACACCTACCACCTGCTGCTCCGGCCCGGCCCCGAGGCGGTGCGCCACTTCGGCGGCCTGCACCGGTTCATGGGGTGGGACGGGCCCATCCTGACCGACTCGGGCGGCTTCCAGATCTTCTCGCTCGCCTCCGACCGCACCGTCACCGAGGAGGGCGCCCGCTTCCGCAGCTACGTCGACGCGCGCCAGCTCGACCTCACCCCCGAGCGATCGATCGAGATCCAGACGGCGCTCGGCTCGGACGTGATGATGGTGCTCGACGTGTGCCTGCCCTCGACCGCCCCGGCCGCCGCCGTGCGCGAGGCGATGCAGCGCACCCACCGCTGGGCGCTCCGGAGCCTCGCGGCGAGGACCGATCGCTCGCAGGCGCTCTTCGCCATCGTGCAGGGCGGGCTCGACCCCGCGCTGCGCGCCGACTCGGCGCGCTTCCTCACCGCGCACCCGTTCGACGGCTTCGCGATCGGCGGGCTGGCGGTGGGCGACACGCGGGCGCAGCGGCGCGACATCGTGGGATGGACCGCGGAGCTCCTCCCGCGCGACCGCCCCCGCTACCTCATGGGCGTCGGCACACCCCCCGACGTGCTGGAGGCGGTGGCGCAGGGCGTCGATCTCTTCGACTGCGTCATCCCCACCACCCTCGCCTGGCAGGGCACCGCCTTCACCTCCACCGGGCGCGTCCGCCTCACCCGCGGCGACCACCGGCTCTCGGACGAGCCGCTCGACGGCGCCTGCGCGTGCGCCACCTGCCGCCTCCACACGCGCGGGTACCTGCACCACCTCATGAAGTGCCAGGAGCCGCTCGGGCCGCGGCTCCTCTCCGTCCACAACCTCCACCACTACCTCGCCCTCATGCGCGGCGCGCGGGCCGCCATCGAGGAGGGCCGGTACTTCGCGTTCCTGCGCGAGACGCTCACGGCCATCGACCGGCACGAGCACGACGCCTCGGGGCGGGCGCCGGGGCGTCGCGCTGTGGCCGCAGGAAACGGAGCGCTCCCACCCCCTGTCCAGGGCGAGGAGAGCGCGGCCCGCTTCGCGATCGTGAGCACCTCGTCCGGCGCCCCGGCGGTGCTCGATCGCACGGTCGGCGAGGTCATGCACCCGGTCATCGGCGCCGCCGCCGAGTCGGACCGGCTGTACGTGGCGCAGTCGCGGCTGCGGGAGAAGCTTGCCGAGGCGGGCCTTCCGCTCGTCCTCTTCGACGTGGGCCTCGGCGCCGCGTCGAACGCGCTCGCCGCGCTGCGGGCCGCGCGCGAAGCGCCGCCCGGCGGACGCGGGCTCGCCATCGTCAGCTTCGAGCGCGAGCTCGGTGCGCTAGAGCTCGCGGTCAGCGACGACGGCGCGGCGCGGCTCGGGCTCGCGCCGGAAGACGTGGCCGCGGCCCGGTCGCTCCTCGCCTCGGGCCGCCACGAGGAGTTGCGGGCGAGCTGGCGCCTCGCGGAGGGTGACGCGCTGACCGCGCTGGCCGCCGCGCCGTCGCGCGCCGATCTCGTCTTCTGGGACCCCTTCTCGCCGCGCCACGACGGCGCGTTGTGGTCCGTGTCCGCCTTCGCCGCGCTGCGCGCGCGGTGCGGACCCCAGGCGGCGCTCTACACCTACAGCGCGGCGACCCGGGTGCGGACGGCGCTCCTCCTCGCCGGGTTCTTCGTCGGCGCAGGCGATCCCTCCGGCCCGAAGGCCGAGACGACCGCCGCCGCGGTCACCGGCGCCGACCTCGCACGCCCGCTCGACGGGCTGTTCCTGGAGCGGCTCACCCGCTCCTCCAACCCGTGGCCGGACGACGCGCCCGGGGACGCGCTGGATCGTCTCCGCGCGCACCCTCAGTTCCGGTGACGGATTCAGGCGGTGCGGGCGAGCGGTAGCTCGACCACGAAGGTCGAGCCGCGCCCGTGGTGGCTGTGGACGCGGATCGTCCCCCCGTGGGCCTTGGCGATCTCGCGCGCCGCCCATAACCCGAAGCCGAACCCACCGTACTGCGACACCGGAGCCGCACGCTCGAAGCGCTCGAAGATCCGGTCCTGGTCCTCGGCGGCGATCCCGATGCCGCGGTCGCGCACGATCAGGACGGCGCGATCCTCCTCGCGGGCCACCGCGACCTCGACCGGCTCGTCGCCACCGTACTTGAGCGCGTTGTCGACGAGGCTCGCGACCACCTGCTCGAGGCGCACGGGATCGCACCGGCCGAGGACGACCCCCTCGACGGCGAGCCGGAGCCTCCCGGGATCGGAGAGGTGGGTGCGCCGGCGCTCGACGACCCGCGCCACCACCGGCCCAAGCTCCACCGGGGCGATATCGAGGTGGAGGTGGCCCGACGCGATCCGGGCCACGTCGAGCAGGGTGTCGATCAGCGCGCTCATGCGATCGACGTGCTGCTCGAGCTTGGCGGCCCGGGTGGGCAGCGTCGCGACCGTCTCCTCCGGCTTCCGGCGGGCGGAGCGCGCCAGCGTCTGCAGGTGCAAGCGCAGGGCGGTCAGCGGTGTGCGCAGCTCGTGCGAGGCGAGGGAGAGGAACTCGTCACGGGCGCGCAGCGCGATGCTCGCGTCGGCGACGCGGTGCAGGGCGTCCTCCCGGCGCTTGCGCTCGGAGACGTCGCGCAGGATCGCGGCGTAGCCGCAGGTTCGCCCCGCCTCGTCGCGAAGGGGGTTGAGCACCTCCTGCGCCCAGAACGTGCTCCCGTCGGCCCGTACCCGCAGTCCCTCCTCCGCGTGCCGGCCGTGCAGCAGCGCCTGCTCGAGCCCCTCGGCGACGCCGCCCTCGGCGACCTCCTGCCCGAGGTGCAGCCGCCCGACGTGCTCGCCGACGATCTCGTTCCGGGCGTAACCCAGGAGGCGCTCCGCGCCGCGGCTCCAGGTCGTGATGCGGCCCGCGAGATCGAGGGCGAAGATCGCGTGATCGGTGATGCTGTCGAGGAGCCGCGCCGGGTCCCCGACACGATCGGGCACCAGGCCGCCGGCGCACTCGTCCCGCGCCGGGGAGCAGCTCATGGCCATTCGCGTCATGTAGGCGCGCACCATAGCGGCTCCTCCCGAGGACGTCAGCGGGCTGCCGCCCGCAGAGCGGCCGGAAAAGCGGGCGCCCGCCGAGGGGGGGCGCGCGTTGGGCGGTGAGCACCGCGGTGGAGACGGGTGTGGACACGGCTGTGGAGATCTCGAGCGCGCCGCCGGCCGGGGTCGAGGCCGCGGAGGTCGTCGGCTGTCGTGCTCGCTCGCTCCAGTCGCGGCGCCACGTTACAACGCAGGGATGCCCAGACCGGCCCACCGGCCCTCACCCCTGCTCGCGCTTCCCTTCCTGCTCGCCCTCGCCTGCGCCTCCCGGTCTCACGGCGGAGGCGCCGAAGCCCTGCTCCACCGCGATCACCCGCTGGCGGGAAAGATCTGGGATGTCCGGGCGGCGCGGTTCGTCGACGAGGCGACGCTGTACCAGGCTCTCGTCGCCGCCGACTTCGTCTTCCTCGGCGAGACGCACGACAACCCGGAGCACCACCGCCTGCAGGCACGCGCCCTCGCGGCGCTGGTCGCGGCGGGGCGCCGGCCCGCGGTCGCGTTCGAGATGCTCGACATCGCCCAGCAACCCTACGTCGACCAGGCGCTGGTCGGCCCTCCCCCGCACGACCCGGATGCCCTGGCGGGCGCGGTCGCGTGGGCGAAGAGCGGCTGGCCGGAGTTCGCGCTCTACCGGCCCGTGTTCGACGTGGCGCTCCGCGCCGGGCTCCCCATCACCGCCGCGAACCTGTCGCGCAAGCAGGTGCACGACGTCGTGCGGACCGGCGCCAGCTCCCTCTCGCCCGGCGTGCGCGCCATGCTCGATCGCGCTGGGCCGCTCTCGAAGGAGGCGAGCGACGAGATCCGCGACGAGATGTACGAGTCGCACTGCCGGGAGATGCCGCGCTCCATGCTCGATCCGTTCGTCACGATGCAGCGAGCCCGCGACGCGCAGATGGCGGAGCGGCTGCTGGAGGCCGCGCGCGGTCGCCCGGACGGCGCCGTGCTGATCGCGGGCTCCGGCCACGTCCGCACGGACCGCGCCGTGCCGAGCTACCTCGCGCGCGAGGCGCCGGCGCGCTCGCGCCGCGCGGTCGCCTTCCAGGAGGTCTCGGAGTCGATGCGTACGCCGGCGGACTACGCGTCCGCCTTCGGTTCCGGCGAGCTCCCGTTCGACTTCGTCGTCTTCACGCCAGCGTCCCCGCGCGAGGATCCGTGCCAGGGACTGCGCGACCGCAAGAAGCCGGAGCCGATCGCCCCGGCGCCCGCGGCGCCTGGCGTCGATCTCTGAAGCCCCCTGGGTCGCCCGGCCTCGGGTGGATTCCCGATGCGCGCCTCGGGTGGCCCGCGCCCGCCGCGTCCTGTGAAGGAGCTCGCGCCCCCCGGACAGGAACCCGTCACTTTCCGTCATCGTCCCAATTTCGCGCCTGGAGCAGATGAGCGAGATTGGCCTCGTCGAGGTCGAACGAGCTTCCCACGCTGCACGACCGAGGAGACGAGCCATGACGAAGATCGAGGCCGGGACCCGCGTGAAGAAGGGCTACTACTTCAGCGCCAAGAGCTGGGCGCTGCACCCGATGCCCAGCGACGGCGAGGCGCTGCCCGGCGAAGCGGGTGAGCGTTACGTGCACGTCCCGCTGCTGCTCGCGTTCGTGGTCGCGCCCATCATGGGCGCTGCCTTCCTGATGTTCCTCCCCTTCGTGGGCTTCTACCTGGCCCTCTCGGCGGCCCTGCGCCCGGTCGTGAAGGTCTTCCGCAGCTCCGCCGAGGAGGTCGCCGCCACCGTCCAGCCGGGCTGGGCGCCCGGCGAGGCGCACCTCACCGGCCGTCGCGCCGAGGGCGAGGGCTCCGGCGAGAAGGGCCCGCCGGCCGCCGATCGGCTCCTCGAGACGCTCTCGAAGGAGATCGAGGAGCGCCGGGACGAGAAGAAGGCGTAGTCGCGAGGGCTCGAAGCGCGAAGCGTCCGGGGGGCAGGGCCTGCGCTCACATGACCTCCCGGCCGCGGCGCGTTGCATGCGAGAATCACCGCCCCGCGCCGCCGACCGGCGCCAGAGGAGGCCCACCTTGAACCGTCACCTGCTGCGCCTCGCGCCCTTCGCGCTCACCGTCGCCCTCGCCGTCACCGCCTGCAAGCGCACCGACCGGGAGCCGCCTCCGCCGCCGATGCCCGCCGGCGGCGCGGGCGGCGGCATGGGGGCGGCCCCCGCGCTGCCGATGCCGGCCCCGGGCGGCGCCGACGTCCAGCGCCGGATCGCGAGCGAGGAGCAGCTCGTGGCGCAGGACCCGAAGAACGTGCAGGGCTGGATCGCGCTCGGCAACGACTACTTCGACACCAAGCAGCGGCAGAAGGCGATCGACGCCTACGCCCGCGCGCTCGAGCTCTCGCCCAACAACCCCGACGTCCTCACGGACCAGGGCGTCATGTACCGGGAGCTCGGCGCGTTCGACAAGGCCGTGGCGAACTTCAAGAAGGCGAGCCAGATCGACCCGCGCCACACGCAGAGCTCGTACAACCTGGGGGTCGTCTACGCCTTTGACCTCAAGGACCGGGAGAAGGCGATCGCGGCGTGGCGGCACGTCGTCGAGGTCGATCCGCGCAGCCCGCAGGCGGCCCAGGCGCAACAGGCGATCGCCGATCTGCAGGCCGCCCCCGCTGCGAAGTGACATCGCGAGCTCCCTCGCTTACGAGGGAGCGGCATGACGACCGCGCCTCTTCAGCCGGAGCTCTCCGCGTTCATCCGCGCTCGCACGCGGCCAGCAGCCGTGCCGATCGTCCCGGAGCTCGTCACCTACCAGGCCTCGGAGCTGACGCCGCTCTGGCACGCGACGCAGGCCGAGCTCGACGGCTGGGATCCGGCGCCCTTCTGGGCGTTCGCGTGGCCCGGCGGACAGGCGCTGGCGCGCCACGTGCTCGATCACCCCGAGCTCGTCCGGGCGCGGACGGTGCTCGACTTCGGCTCCGGCAGCGGTCTCGTGGCGATCGCCGCCGCCCGCGCGGGGGCGGCGCGCGTGGAGGCTTGCGATCGGGATCCGTTCGGACGGGTCGCGCTGCAGCTCAACGCCGTCCTGAATGGCGTGACCGTCGGCTGGCGCCAGGGCGACGTGCTGGGAGATCCCCTGCCGGACGTGCAGGTCGTCCTCGCCGGCGACGTGTTCTACGAGCGCGCGCTGGCCGAGGGGGCGATGCGGTGGATGGGCGAGCTCGCCGGACGCGGCAAGCTCGTGCTCGCCGGCGACCCGGGCCGCCTGTACACGCCGCGCTCCGGCCTCCGCGAGCGCGCCAGCTACCGCGTCCCCACCTCACCGGAGATCGAACCCGCCTCGCACCTCCACGCATCCGTCTACGAGGTGCTGCCGGAGATCAGCGAGGGCTGCCCGTCCGCATAGTCCCGGGAGCTTTCAGCCGGGGAGACGGAACGGACCGAGAGCGCGGACGTCCCCGCTCTCGGTCCGCCACGGCGCCGCTATTGCCCGGCGTCCGACTGCATGGAACCGCCGCTCGATCCCGACCCCGTGGAGCCGCCGCTCGTCCCGGAGCCCGTCGAGCCGCTCGACCCCGAAGTGCCGGTGCCGCCGGACGTACCGCCGCTCGTGTCGCTGCCGGTCGTGGAGCCCGAGCCCATCCCACTGGGCGAAGGGCTCAAGCTCGTACCGGAGCTGGCACCACCCGGCCCGCTCGTTCCCGTGCCGCTCGTTCCCGTGCCGCTCGTTCCCGTGCCGCTCGTTCCCGTGCCGCTCGTGCCCGTCCCGCTGCCCGTCCCGCTCGTGCCCGAGCTCCCGGTGCCGCTCTGCGCCAGAGCACCCGACGCGCCAGCGAGCGCCAGCGCACCTGCCAGGATCATCGTGTACCTGAGCTTCATGTGGTCACCTCTCCATGCCTCGCCGACCGCACCATGCGGCGGCGGCCCTCGCAGAAGACGACCGCGGCGCCGGATGTCGCCCTCGAATGCTCAGGAAGGGCACCGTCCGCGCCGCGGTCGGGCGGGCGACCCGTCGTTCCGTCCCTGCACACGCCCCGTCGCGCCGTCGCGCCTAAGCTGCGGCTGGGGTCGCCCCGCAACAACCGCAACGCCGGGCGCGAGGAGCGGGCGCCCACCTGGCCCTCCGATCAGCTCATCGGCCGAGCGAGTGGGAGATCCGCGACAGCGCCGCGATCCAGAGCCGCGCCTCGCGGCGGGACAGGCGCGCCCGGCGGAGCGTGCCGGCGAGATCGCGCACCGCGTGCCGCTCCGGACCGGCGAGGAAGCCCCCGCCGCGCAGGACGCCACGCAGGCGGTCCTCCACGAGGGCGAGCTCCGAGTCGGTGGCAGCCGCGGCGCGGGGGGCTGCCGCGTGCGGCGCCGCGGAGAGCGCCGCCTCGCGCAAGGACCAGCAGTAGAGGAGCGCCGCCTGCGCGAGGTTGAGCGAGGGCTGCGCCGCGTCGGCCGGGATGGCGGACAGGTCGTGGCACCGGAGCGCATCGGCGTTGCTGAGCCCGCTGCGCTCGTCTCCGAACACGATGGCCGTGCGAGCGGGAGCGCGCGCGAGCGCCTCCCGGGCCAGGTCGGCCGGCCCGAGGTGGCGGCGCCCCGGCACGCGCCGCGGCGTCGTCCCGACCACCCAGGCGCAGTCCGCGACGGCCTCGGCCAGGGTGTCGCAACGACGCGCGTCCTCCAGCACGTCGCCGGCGTGCACGGCCATCCGCCGCGCGGGCCCGAGATCTCCCATCGCCGACGCGACGAGCGCCCAGTCCGCGAGGCCGAAGTTCTTCATGGCGCGCGCGACCGCTCCGACGTTCTCGGCGCTGCGTGGCCGCAGCAGGACGATCCGGATCGGCAGCGGCGCGCTCACGCCGCGGCCCCGGCAGCGATCCGCGCCACGAGCGCGGGCAGCCCCGCGATGTCGTCGAGCAGGTGCGCCGGGTGCAGCGCGACGAGCGCCTCGCGCGAGGCTGCGCCCCACAGCGCGGCGACGGTCGTCACCCCGGCCGCATGGCCGGCCTGGAGATCGACCGGGGAGTCCCCGAGGAAGAGCGCCTCGTCCGCCCTGCGGCCGAGCCGCGCCAGCGCGAGCAGCACCGGCTCCGGATCCGGCTTGTGCCGGGGGCAGCTGTCGGCGGCGACGAGGACCTGGACGTACGGAGCGAGCCCGACCAGCGAGAGCGCTCGGGTCGCGGTGTCGGCGAGCTTGCCCGTCACGACGCCCACGGGGTAGCCGGCCGTCGACACCGCGCGCACCGCCTCGACCGCGCCTGGGAACGGCCGCGTCATGCGATCGTGGTGTTCACGCTGGTAGGCGCGGTAGCGCGCCAGCAGCGCGTCGAGGTCGGCCGTGCCCTCGGCGTACGGAGCCAGCTGCACCCGCAGCGGCTTGCCGATGCCGGCGATCCACTCCTCCTCGCTCGGCCGGCGGGAGCGCCCCTCGAAGGCGGCGCGCACGGACTGGAGGATGAAGGGGACGGTGTCGACGAGGGTACCGTCGAGGTCGAGCAGCACGGCGATGGGGCGAGCTGTCACGGGGGGCCGAGCCTATCCGCAGCGACACCTGCGCGCCACGGATGGGGCCCCTCTTTGTCGCAAGTCAAGGAAACGGTCGCCCGCTCGCCCGTACAGTGCGCGCCAACGTTGGGCCGTCCCGCGACGGTCCCTGGGGAGGAAGATCCAATGTTCGCCGTCCGCAAGCTCGCCATCGCCCTCGTCACCCTCGCGCCCGCCGCGGCCTTCGCCGCCGGTGGTCACGACGCCGTCGGTTGCGGCGGCTGCCACTCGCTCCACGCCGCCAAGGGCGAGCTCATCTTCGCCGTCCAGCCCAACACCAAGTACCTCAACCCGAAGACGAAGCAGCCGTATGGGGGCAGCACCGGCCTCTGCCTCGCCTGCCACCAGGATTCGGACAAGGGCGGCCAGGGCTTCGCCCCCGTCTCGCAGCACTCCAGCCACCCGTTCGGCATCGCGCAGGTGAACGCGAAGGTCGCGAAGGTGCCGGCCGAGCTGATGCGCGACGGCCGGTTCGAGTGCATCGGGTGCCACGACCCGCACCCGTCGAACCCCAACTACAAGTACCTGCGCGTCGACACCAAGGGCGGCAAGGACATGGACGTCTTCTGCGCGGTCTGCCACGCCATGAAGGCTGATGGTGGCTCCGTCCAGAAGACGGCGTTCTTCAGCAGCATGGACGAGCGCGGCACCCGCGCCGCTGCCCCCGCGGCCGAGCCCGCCGCCGCCCCCAAGAAGAAGAAGTAGATCGCCGGGCTGTCGAGGCGGGGCCGGTCCCCGCCGTCGGGAGGGCCCCCGCTGCGGCGGGGGCCCTTCTCTTTTCTGGAGCTCTCGCCGCGGTCGGGCGCGAGCGCTCGATGCCCCAGCTTCCCCTGGGATTAAAGGGACTTCGCTCCGTGTAAGCTCACCGGATCACGGCGGCGTTCCCGCCTGGGCGCGGCCGCTTCTGATAGACGAGGTCGCGCAGCGTTCCTCATGCTCGAGCATCCGTTCCAGACCGCGGTCGGATTCGACCTGGCGGCCATCTTCCTGTTCGCCATCACCGGCGCGCTGGCGGGCGTCCGCAAGGGCTACGACCTCGTCGGCGCGACGGTGCTCGCGCTCGTGACGGCGCTCGCGGGTGGCCTGCTGCGCGACATCCTCCTCCAGCGCGGGACTCCGGTGCTCTTGACCGACGGGCGCTACCTGTCCGCGGTCCTGCTGGGAACGGGGGCGGTGGCAGTGCTGCGCGGCCAGCTCCACCGGCTCCAACGGCTCCGGCTCGTCATCCTGCTGGTGGACGCGCTCGGGCTGGGCATCTACGGCGTGGTCGGAGCGGAGAAGGCGCTCGCGGCCAGCCTGCCCATCGCGACCGCGCTGCTCCTCGGCACCATCAACGCCGTCGGCGGCGGCCTGGTGCGCGATCTGCTCACCGGCGAGGAGCCGCTCATCTTCAAGCCGGGCGAGTGGTACGCCCTGTCTTCGGTCGCCGGGTGTGGCGCGTTCCTGGCGTGCGTCGCCGGGGCCCACCTCGATCCCCACCCCGCCGCGGCGGTGGGCATCGCCGTCGCCTTCTCGACCCGCGTCCTGTCGATCCGGCTCGGCTGGCGAACGGGGCCGCTCGCCTCCGCTCCCGATGCCTGACCCACGGTGAACCCGAAGCGACGGCAAACACACCCCTCTGGCGCCCGCACGCCCGCCTGCCTGGGGGCTCGCCGCCGCGCAGGCGCGGCCGCACCTTGCGGGGCGGAGGTGTCGCCATGCGTTCCCTCGCTGTCGCCCTGATCGCGATCGCGCTTCCGGCGGCCGCCCAGCAGGCTCCCGCCGGCACCGTGCGCGCCGATCGCGCCGCGGTCGAGATCTTGCCGGCGCGCCCCAACGCATCGGAGGTGCGCACCCCGGAGGGCTTCATCCGCGTCGAAGGTGGCCCGCTCGGACCCGGGGTCGGTACGTTCGGCGTCTACCGGGCAGGCTCGCGCGTGCCGCCGCCCCCCGAGCTGCTCGCCGTCGCGGCGCGGCAGGAGCCCGCAGCCGAGCCGGCGAGGGGCCCCGACCGGTGCCGCCCCGAGCGGTCGCGCTACTTGCGGCGCCTCTTCTACATGATCGGGATCGACCTGGAGGATCCGCTCGGGTTCCTGGACGGATTGGCCGGTCCGGAGGGTTACTCGGGTGCCATCCTCTTCACCCCGTACGGGCAGCTCCCGGCGATCGATCCCATCCATCCGCTGGGCTGGGACCTCGAGCTGAAATCGCTCGCGCGAGAGCTCGCGGCGTGCCAGCGGCGGGCGCCGCGCTGAGGATCCCCTCGCAGGCCCTGACAGGGTTGTTCAAAATGCCCGGGACCGAGCCAGGCGAGCGAGACGCGACACCCACGCCGCGCATGAGCGGAGCGCGGCGCGGGTGCCCGGCGAGGCGCGACGACCGAGCATAGCCGGAGGCTATGCGAGGGAGGAGCAACGAAGCGATGCGACGCGGATCGCTCGACTCGGCGAAGGGACGGGCGTTTTGGACGACCCTCTGACCCCGTCGATGCTGCACGAGTCCCGGATCGAGCTGGCGCGGTGGGGCGCTGCCTCGGTGCGGGAGTCGTTCGCGTCGTACCAGGTCGAGTTCAAGCACATCACCCGGCGCGCGAGGCTGCGCTTCGAGGCGCGCGACTGGCGCGGCGCGCAGGCGGACGCGCTGGAGCGGCTCGAGCTCCGGCCGCGCGCCATCGCGCGCGCCGTGAGCGAGCTGCGAGGCGTCCTCGGCGACGCGGCGGCCGACCCGCGGCTCCGGGAGCGGATGAAATCGGAGTTCGAGCACGACCTCGCGGATCGCCCGGACCCGGAGCTGGCCAAGACGTTCTTCAACTCCGTGACGCGCCGGCTCTTCGGGACGGTGGGCGTGAACCCGCGCGCCGAGTTCGTGAATACCGACATCGAGACGCGGCCCGCGCTCGGCGGACCCTGCGTCTACACCGCCTACCCGGCGCACGGCGCGAGCGAGGACCTCGTGCGCGCCGTCCTCGCCGACCACGCCTTCGCGGTGCCGTTTCGCGACGTGTCGTCCGACGCGCGACTCGCGGCCGCGGAGCTCGACGCGCACCTGCGCGCCGCCGACGACCCCCAGCCCGTGGAAGCGATCGAGATCCTGAACCCGATCTTCTTCCGCGGGAAGGGCGCCTACCTCGTGGGCCGCATCCGCCGCGGCACGTCCGTCTCGCCCGTCGTGCTCGCGCTGCTCCACGACGAGGGGGGCGTCTTCCTCGACGCGGTGCTGCTCAGCGCGCAGGAGGCCAGCATCGTCTTCAGCTTCACCCGCTCCTACTTCCACGTCGACGCGGAGCGCCCGAGCGAGGTGATCGCGTTCCTGAAGTCGATCCTCCCGCAGAAGCCGCTCTCCGAGCTGTACATCGCCATCGGCCACAACAAGCACGGGAAGACCGTCCTCTACCGCGAGCTCGTGACGCACCTGGCGCGCACGACCGACCGGTTCGAGCCTGCGCGCGGCGATCGCGGGATGGTCATGATCGTCTTCACCCTCCCCTCGCTCGACGTCGTGTTCAAGGTCATCCGCGACCGCTTCGCGCCGCCCAAGGACGTCACGCGCCAGGAGGTGATGCAGAAGTACGCGCTCGTCTTCCGGCACGATCGCGCCGGCCGGCTCGTCGACGCGCAGGAGTTCGAGCACCTCGTGTTCGACCGCGACCGCTTCGCGCCGGAGCTGCTGGCGGAGCTCCTGGCCGAGTCGGGCGAGACGGTGCGGTCGGAGGGGGAGCGCGTCCTCATCCGCCACCTCTACGCCGAGCGCCGTGTGAGCCCGCTCAACCTGTTCATCCGCGAGCGCGACGAGTGGACCGCGCGCGACGCGCTGCTCGACTACGGCCAGGCGCTGCGCGACCTCGCCGCGACGAACACCTTCCCGGGCGACCTGCTGCTCAAGAACTTCGGCGTCACCCGCACCGGGCGCGTCATCTTCTACGACTACGACGAGCTGTGCCTGGTCACCGAGTGCAACTTCCGCGACCTGCCCAGGCCGCGCGACGACGAGGACGCCTGGGCGGGCGAGCCCACCTTCTACGTCGGCGAGGACGACGTCTTCCCGGAGGAGTTCCTCGCCTTCCTCGGCCTCCCCGAGCGGCTGCGCGGCGCGTTCGTGGCCGCCCACGGCGAGATCCTCACCGCCGACTTCTGGCGGCGCATGCAGGCGCGGCACCGCGCCGGCGACATCGTCGACATCTTCCCGTACCGCGAGTCCCAGCGGCTCCGGCACGTGCGCCGCTGAGCTGCCGCGCGGCACGCCCGCGAGGTAGGCTGCCCGCCGTGAACCTCATCCTCCTCGATCCGGCCGAGATCGGCCCCGGCGGCGAGGTGCGGCTCGAGGGGCGGCGCGCCGCGCACGTCCTCGAGGTGCTGCGCCCCGCGCCCGGCGAGCGCCTCCAGGTGGGCGCCGTGGGTGGGCTCCTCGGGACCGGCGAGGTCCTGGCCCTGGCTCCCGGCGCCGTCACGCTGAAGGTCGTCCTCGACCGCCCGCCCCCGCCGCGCGCCCCGGTC
>Ga0318495_10000059_pt1 | contig 23221 bp, 12 predicted proteins | sample GRESIP108b1f25_FD_203752 | JGI IMG/M metagenome (GOLD analysis project Ga0318495, IMG submission 203752) | Tropical soil microbial communities from Luquillo Experimental Forest, Puerto Rico - GRE.SIPMG.108b1f25 | ecosystem: Environmental > Terrestrial > Soil > Tropical forest > Bulk soil...
CCCTTGAGGCCGACCATGCCCCGCTTCTTGGCCTCCGCGACGAAACGCTCCTCGTCCTGCTCGCTCGGGAGCCTGAACACGACGTTCATCACCGACCGGCTCTCCTTCTCGACCGGGGACCGGTAGGCGGACGCGTTCTGGTCGATGGCGGCGTACAGCTTCTGCGCCTTCTGCCGGTTGCGCTGCTCCATCGCCGCGAGCCCGCCGAGCCCCTTCAGCCAGGCGAGGACGTTGCGGATCATGTAGATGCCGAACGTGGGGGGCGTGTTGTAGAGCGAGCGGTTCTCGGCCGGCGTGCGGAACTGGAAGATCTTGGGGATGTCCTTGCGGCCGCGAGCGACGAGCTCCTTCGAGACGATCACGACCACCACGCCCGACGGGCCGATGTTCTTCTGGGCGCCGGCGTAGACGAGCCCGAAGCGAGCCGCGTCGAACTTCCGCCACAGGAAGTCGCTCGACATGTCCGCGATCAGCGGGACGCCCCCCGTCTGGGGGAAGGGCCGACCTGGGTCGACCTCGTACTGCACGCCGTGGATGGTCTCGTTGGAGGTGATGTGCACGTACGCGGCCTCCGGGTCGACCTTCACCTCGGACGGGCTGGGGACGCGCGTGTAGCTCTTCTCCTTCCCCTCGCCGGCGCCGGTCGAGCAGGAGACGCGGACGGCACCGCCCAGCATGGCGGTGGCGAGCTTCGCCTCGGAGAACGCCTTCTCGCCCCAGGCGCCGCTCACGACGTACTCGGCGGTGCGGCCCTTCTCGACCAGGTTCATCGGGATCTGCGCGAAGAGCTGCGAGGCGCCACCCTGCACGAAGAGCACCTCGTGCGAGTCCGGGACGGCGAGCAGCTCGCGCAGGAGCGCGATGGCCTCGTCATGGACCTTCTCGTACTCCTTGCCGCGGTGGCTGTGCTCCATGACCGACATGCCGCTGCCGACGAAGTCGATGAGCTCGTCGCGGGCGCGCGCGAGCGCGGGGAGCGGGAGGGCGGCCGGGCCAGCGTTGAAGTTCTTGACGCGGTTCATGCAGGACCTCGACGTCGAAGTGGGTGCGTGAGTGTAGCCGGATCGGGAGCGGCCGGCCGCACGAAGCGTCGCACGTCGATGTCGCAGGGTCGTAGGGCGGGGGCTCGTCCCCGCCGCCGGTCGACCGCATCAGGGGATGAGCTCGAAATCCGCCCATTCGGCGCCGCTCTCGCTCCGCGTCTGGTCGCCGTCGGTCAAGACCGCGACGCCGACCAGGTCGGGCACCTGCACGTCGGGATCGCCTTCTGCGAAGTGGTCGCGGTACGCCTGGCGCACATCCACCCGCTCGGCCAGCCACGTCCCCGGCGCTCCCCCGCGCTCGAGCACGATCGTGTCGCGGGTGAGGAGGAGGGAGCGCTTGCGATCGCATGTGGCGCCGAGCGGCGACAGCGGGCTCCAGACGTACTTCAGGACATACCACTTGAGCCCGCGCTTGAACGCAACCAGCACCGACGCCGCCGAGTCGCCGCGGCCGGCCCGGCACTCGTCGCCACCCTCGGGGAAGGCCAGCACACGCCAGCGCCAGCGCAGGTACCGTGCTCGTTGCCGCAGCGCCTGGGGCACCTCGATGCCCATCGTGACCGTCTCCAGGCCGGGCCGGTAACGGCCCTGGAGTACGGGACCTTCTGGTGGATCGCTCAAGACGTGGTAATAGACGGCGGGACCTGAGCTGGGCCCCTCCACCGGGCGAAAGGCTCTCACATCCAGACGACCGGTCGGATGCGCTGGCTCCTCCGCCAGCGCGGACGTGGCGAACACCAGGGCCAGGAGGACGCCACGCGACGGGTTGGACCAGGTCACGAGTCGGTAGCATCCAGCCCGCAACGCGCGGGCGCAATGTAGTCGCATCGGGTCGCCCGCCCGATAAGATGAGGGTTGGACGAAGGGCGAGAGGGAGTTTCGAGCTTGAGCTCGCGCATTCTGGTAACTGGGGCGGCGGGTTTCATCGGCAGCCACGTCAGCGCCACCCTGCTCGCGCGCGGGGACGAGGTGGTCGGGCTCGACAGCTTCGACCCGTATTACTCCCCCGCGCGCAAGCGCGACAACGTCGACGAGCTCCGGAGCGGTCCGGGGGGCTCGCGGTTCACGCTCATCCAGGGTGACATCCGCGACCGCGCCCTGGTCGAGAGTCTGTTCGCGAAGGGGTTCGACGCCGTGGCGCACCTGGCCGGTCTCGCCGGTGTGCGCGCCTCGGTGGAGCGGCCGCACGACTACATCGACGTGAACGTCGGGGGCACGCTCAACCTGCTCGAGGCCGCGCGGCGCAGCCGCGCGAAGAACCTCGTCATGACCTCCACGTCGTCCGCGTACGGCAACGCCGAGCCGCCGTTCGTCGAGGACCACCCGGCCGATCGACCGCTGGCGCCGTACGCGGCGACGAAGCGCGCCGCCGAGATGCTCTGCCACAGCTACTTCCACGTGCACCGGCTCCCCACCACGGTGGTGCGCCTCTTCACCGCCTACGGCCCGCGCAACCGGCCCGACATGATGGCGTACAAGGTGCTCGACAGCATCTTCACGGGCCGCGAGATCCCCCTCTACGGCGGCGGCGAGATGGTGCGCGACTGGACGTACGTGGAGGACATCGCGCGCGGCATCGTCGCCGCTCTCGACCGCCCGCTCGGTTACGAGATCGTGAACCTCGGCCACGGCGAACCGATGGTGCTTCGTGAGTTCATCGGGGAGATCGAGGCCCTGGCCGGCAAGAAGGCCAACTTCATCCCGGCGGCTCGGCAGGAGTCCGACGCGATCGCCACCGCGGCCGACATCTCCAAGGCGCGCCGGCTTCTCGGCTTCGAGCCGCGCGTGTCGGTGCGCGAGGGCGTCCAGCGGCTCGTCCGCTGGTACGTGAAGCGGGTCGCGCATGAGGAGCAGCCGATCCGTGGGCTGGCGCGCGTCGGGCTGGCGCATGGCAAGTAGCGGCACCTCCGAGCTCACCCATCCCACCCAGCTCCGCGGCCGCACCCCACCCTGGGGCGCGGTGGGCTGGTTCGTGCTCGCGTCGCTGGTGCTGGCCGCGCTGGCGCTCCGTCTCTCCGGCCTCGCCGCGGAGGGCTTTGCGGACGACGAGGTCCACAAGTGGCTGGCGGCCGCGCGCTACCTGACGGGCGACTTCGGCGGCGACGACGTCGAGCACCCGATGCTCATGAAGTCTCTCGTCGCGCTGTCGCTGGCGGCGTTCCGCGGCGCCCTCGCGCCGGAGACGATCACGCGGCTCCCCAGCGCGGCGGCGGGCGCGCTGACGGTGCTGGCGGGGGCGTTCCTCGGGCGGCGCCTGTTCGGGCGCGCCGCCGGGCTGATGGCGGCGGGCCTCCTCGCGCTGGCCCCCACGGCCGTCGGGTACCAGCGCATCGCGAAGGAGGACACGCTCCTCGGCCTCTTCTTCACGCTGTGCCTGTGGTGCCTGGCCGAGGCGCGGGCCGCGGCGGACGACGGGCGGGGGCGCGAGCAGCGCCGGTTCGAGGCGTGGAGTGCGGCGTTCCTGGGCGCCGCCTTCGCCTCCAAGTACTTCGTCTTCTACTTCCTCATCCCCCTCCTCTGTTACGCCTGGCTGGAGCGGGTCTCGGCCTGGCGCGTCCCGCTGCGGCGCTGGGCGACGCTCGTCCTGCTCGCGCTGGCGGTCTTCCTGGTCCTCAACTGGGCGCCGCTCCTGCCCGGCACCGCCGACTACATGGTGCGCTACATCCGCGGCGACGCGGTCGGTGGCGACCGCGGGGTCTCGGAGAGCATCCTCTTCATGGGGAAGCTGTACGGGAACCTGGCGTTGCGAGGCGACGCCACGCCCTGGTGGTTCTTCGGCGCCTTCGCCGCGTTCAAGTTCGCGCCGGTCACGGCGCTGCTCGGCTTCGGCGGCCTCGCCCTCGCGCTCGTCCGGCGCGCCCCCGCGCACCGTGTCGTGCTCCCCTGGCTCGCCGTCTTCCTCGCCTTCTCGCTCATCGCGGGCGGGAAGTACGGCCGATTCTTCGTCTCCGCCATGCCGGCCTTCCTGCTGCTCGCGGCGCACGCCGCCGCCGAGCTGGCGCGGGGCGCCGCGGCAGGTCTCGCAGCGTGGCGCGGCGCCTCCCTCGCCCCGACCCGCCGATGGGCCACGGCGGCGGTCGCGGTGGCGCTGATCGCGCCGGAGGCCGAGGCGGCGGTGACGCACGCGCCCCACGACCGGCTCTACCTGTCGCCGCTCGCGGGCGGCGACCGGAACGTGACCTGGTTCCTGCCGCACTGCGATTATTTCGACGCCGGCGTGCGCGAGGCCGTGCAGTGGGTCGCCGCGAACGCCGAGCCCGGCGCGGAGGTCGCGTCGGAGGTGGACTGGACCGTCCGGCTCTACGCGGAGCGCGCCGGACGGACGGACCTCGCGAGCTCGCCGGTCCTCGCCGGCCGCGCCTGCCACTCCGGCCGCCCCTGTTACGTGCTCGTCCAGGCGGGTCGCCTCTACCGCCACAACGAGGTGGCGGTGGCGCGACTCCAGGCCCGAGATCCCGCCTTCGTGGCGCGCATCCGCGGGACGGACGCGGTGCGCGTGTACCGGCTCGCGCCGGGCGAGCCGCTGTTCCCCTCCGACGCCCAGCCGACGGTACGGCGGCCGTGAGCGGCTGGTCACCGAGGCGCCTCGCCCTCGGGTGCGTGGCGGGGATGGCCATCGCCACCGGCGGGAGCTGGTTACGCTTCGCGCTCCAACGCGACCTCCGCCTCGATACGCACGCCTGGGCCTTCGTCATCGGCACCCTCGTGGCCGGCTCGGGCCTCGCGCTCGCCGGCGCCTGCTCGCTGCGGCTGTCGGACCGCTCCGACGCGCTCTCGTGGCGCTCGCTCGGAGTCTGGACGGTGGCACTCCTCGGGGTCGCGCTGCCGTCGCTGGCGCTCACGTCGAGCGACGTCTTCACCAATCTGGCCTTCGGCGCGCTGTCGCTGAACGGCCAGAGCCCCTACTTGCACGCGCCCGCCGAGCTGGGCGGCCCGCTCGCGGCGCTCGTGCCGGCGCGCTGGGTGCACGATCCGACGCCGTATGGCCCGCTCTTCCACCCCGTCGTGGGGCTCGCGGCGTGGATCGGGGACAGCGCCGGCAGCCCGCTCTGGGCGAGCTTCTTCGCGTACAAGGCGCTCCTGGCGTGCGCGGTGGCCGCTGGCCTCACCCTGGCTGCGCGCCACCTGTGGCGGACACGCCCGTCCGAGGCGCGCTCGACCTTCGTCCTGCTCGCGCTCGGCCCCGTCCTGGGATGGGAGGTCGCGGCCCAGGGCCACAACGATGGCCTCCTCTTCCTCTCCGGAGTCGCGTTCGTGACGGCCGCGGCCGCCGGCCGGGACGCGCTCGCGGTGGCGGCGCTCGCGGCGGGCGTCGCGGTGAAGTACGCGATGGCCCCGCTGCTGGGGCTGTTCCTCGTCCTGCGGGGCCGCCGCTCCCCGGCGCGCGCGGCGGTGCTCGGCCTGCTCGCGCTGGGCGTGCTCGGAGCGGCGTTCGTCTGGGAGGGCCGCGGAGTGACGCTCCGGGCGGTGCTGCCGATGGTGGGGGGCGAGGCCGCCCGCCACGCCCATTCCCTGACCGACCTCGTCTGCCTCGCGCTCGACGCGCTCGCGCTGCCGGAGGCCTCCCGCCTCGCCTACCGAGTGCTCTCGGCGGGCTCGGGGCTGCTCGCGATCGCGCTGCTGGCGCGCGCCGCGCTCCGCGCCACGTCGCTCGAAGAGCTCGCCCGCGGATACCTCGTCTTCCTCTTCGGGCTGTTCCTCACCACGCCCTGGTTCCAGCCCTGGTACGCGAGCTGGACCCTGCCGCTGCTGCTGGTGGAGCGCGACGCGGCGTGGCGGCGCTTCGCGGCGACGTTCGCCGCCCTGGCGATGGCCTCGTGGGCGCTGCCGCTCGACCCCGTCACCAATGTGGCCCTCGACGTGTGGGCTCTGGTCCGCCTCTGGAAGCTGAGGGGGAGCACGACCGCGGCTGGCGCCCCGGGTGTTCCCCCGGACGGCGCGTGTTATCCTGCTCCGCCCGCGTCATGACCCACGTCGCACGCCCGACCCTTTCGATCGTCGTCCCCGTCTTCAACGAGGAGGCGGTGCTCGAGACGCTCCACCGCCGCATCGTCGCCGCGCTGCAGCGCTCGAGGGAGACCTTCGAGCTCGTGCTCGTCGACGACGGCAGCCGCGACGGCTCGTGGGAGAAGATGCGTCAGCTCGCCGCGCAGGATGCGCGGGTGACGCTGGTCCGGCTGTCCCGCAACTTCGGTCACCAGATCGCCGTCACGGCCGGAATCGACGCAGCGCTCGGCGAGGCCGTGGTGCTCATGGACGCCGATCTCCAGGACCCGCCGGAGGTCTTGCTGGAGATGATCGCGCGCTGGCGCGAGGGCTACGACGTGGTCTATGGCCGGCGCACCTGCCGCCGAGGCGAGACCTGGTTCAAGCGAGCCACGGCGGCTGCGTTCTACCGGATGCTCCGGCGGCTCACCTCCATCGACATCCCGGCCGACAGCGGCGACTTCAGGCTCATGAGCCGCCGGGTCGTCGAGGCGCTGAAGCAGCTGCGGGAGCGCAACCGGTTCGTGCGTGGGCTCGTGGCGTGGGTGGGCTACCGGCAGATCGCGGTCGAGTACGAGCGCGCCCCGCGCCTCGCCGGCGAGACGAAGTACCCGCTCCGCAAGATGGTGCGGTTCGCCGGCGACGCCATCGTCTCGTTCTCGTTCGCCCCGCTGCGCGCCGCGACCGCGCTCGGTTTGCTCGTCTCCGCCGCCTCGTTCAGCTACGCGGTCTACGCGGTGCTGGCCCGGATCTTCGACTGGAACGTCGTGCAGGGCTGGGCGTCGTTGATGGTGGCGATCCTCTTCCTGGGCGGCGTTCAGCTCGTCTGCCTCGGCGTCATCGGCGAGTACGTCGGCCGCGTCTACGACGAGGTCAAGGGGCGGCCCCTGTACCTCGGCGAGTTGCACAGGCCGGGCGAAGCGGCCCAGCAGGCGACGCCCGCCGACGAGGGCGCTCGCGATCGCGCCCTGGGCTGAGACCCCGGGCCGGCCTGACCACATCGGACGACACCGTCCGCCGACTTCGCGAAAGTCCCTCGTTCAAGTAGATTGCCGCTCCATGGTCGAGCCCACCCCGTCCCGACCGCTTTCCGAGCGCCTGCGCGACGGCCGCTCCACGGTGTTGTGGCTCACCGCCGCGGTGGTCATCCTGCGCGCGCCGGGCTTCGCGGCGGGCATCGCGAACCTCGACGAGTGCGACTTTGCCCTGTTCGGCCGCATGGTGCAGGCTGGCGCCGTCCCGTACCGCGGCGTCGCGGACATCAAGCCGCCGCTCACGTACCTCGCGTACCACGCCGCCGAGCGGCTGGCAGGCGGTCCGTCGTTCGCGGCGATCCACCTGCTCGGCGTGGCGTGCATCCTCGCGACGGCGCTCCTGCTCAGGGCCGCCGCTCGCGCGTGGACGGGGGATGAGCGGGCGGGCTGGGCCGCGGCGTGGCTCTCGGTGGCCGCCATCGTCTGCGAGTCGCCGGCGTCGAACGCCGAGATCCTGATGAACGTGCCGGTGGCCGCCGCGCTGCTCGCGGGCGTCCTCGCGGCGCAGCGCCCCTCGCTCGTTCTCGACCTCGCCTCCGGCGTGGCGCTCGGCCTCGCCTCCCTGGTCAAGCAGCAGGCGGGTATCGGCCTCCTCGCCTTCGGCCTCGCGCCGTTCGTGCCCTCGCCCTCCCGGGAGCGCCGGAGCGGCGTCGGCCGCGCGGTCCTCCGGGCCGTGGCCGTCGGCGCCGGCTTCGCCCTGCCCTGGGCGGCCGCGATCGCGATCGCGTCGCGCGGCGACCTGGCGGCCTTCTGGGACTGGGTCCTCGCGCGCAACCTGCACCAGGTCTCCGATGCGCGCGCTCACTCGGCGTGGCGCGCCCTGGGCAGCATCGGCCTGTGCGTCTCGAGCGCCGGGCTGGTGTGGTTCCTGGCCCTCCGGCGCGCCGCGCGCGCCCGGGACGAGGTCGGCGTACGGCTCACGCTGCTCCTCGCGCTCACCTGGATCCCCGTCAGCATCGGCGGGCGGTTCTACGAGCACTACTTCCTGCAGTTCGCGCCGCCGCTCGCGTTGCTGGCCGCGCCCGGGCTGGTCCACGTGCTCGAGCGCTGGAGCGAGCTGGGCCGGGCGCGCCGGACGGCGGTGGCGCTGCTCGCGGCGCTGCCGTTCCTCGGCAGCGTCGGGTACGCCACGGCGCGCGTGCTCCGGCGCGACTTCCCGGGCCAGCAGCGCACCGCCTTGGCCATCGCGGCGTGGCTGGATCAGCACACCGCCCCGGGCGATCGCGTCTTCATGTGGGGCGACTACTCCGTGGTCTACTGCCTCGCCGATCGCCTTCCCGGGACGCGTTACATGCGGACCGCGCCCCACGTGGGCGACTTCGATCCGATGCAACTTCCACCGGGACAGCGATTCCGGTACCGGTCGGAGCGCGACATCGCGCTCACGCTCGAGGACCTGGAGGCGAACCGGCCGGCGATCGTGGTCGACACCTCCGCGGCAGACCTCCACGGCTGGTCTCGCTTCCCGCTCTCCGACGTTCCCGAGCTCGACCGGTACGTCCAGGAGCATTACGTGAAGATCGCGGATCCGGGCGGCGCGCGCGTCTATGCGCGACGCCCCACGGCGCTGGCGGGTACCATCTCGCCCTGACGACCTCAGGCGACGTCGCGCCAGCGCCCCCCGTCCTCATCGGCGAGGCGAGGCTCGGCGCTCGCCAGGTGTCGCTTCAGCGCGCGCAACCCCCACGCCATCCTGGCGGCGTCCACGCCGAAGCGCACGTGCGATGAGCCGGTGTCGGCCCAGTCGATGGCCTCCTCGGCCAGGCTCGCGCCGGCTCGATGGAGGGCGGCCAGCATCTCCACGTCCAGCAGCCACCCGCCCTCGCGCAAGGTGGCGAGGAGCGGTCGCAGCCGCTCGGCGCGGGCGAACTTGACGCCGCACTGGGTGTCGCTCAGCCCCAGCCCGAAGACGCCCTCGACGAGCAGCGCGAACATCCGGCCCTGGAGGTGGCGAAACAGGCTGCGCCGGACACGGCGGCCGGCCGTCCGCACGCGCGCCCCGCACAGCGCGTCGAACCGCGCGTCCGGCCTCAGCATGTCGACGAGCCGGATCAGCTCGACCGCGCACACCGAGCCGTCCGCGTCCACGAAGCCCAGCCAGCCCGCCTCCGGGTCGGCCTCCGCCCAGCCGCGACGGATGGCGGCGCCCTTCCCCTGGTTTCGCGATTGCGTGACCAGGCGCACCCGGTGCGGCGATCCGGCCTGGCGCAGCGTCTCCGCCGCCTCGGCGACCGCGGCGCCGTGCGCGCGCGCGTGCTCGGTGGCGCTGCCGTCGTCGACGACGATCAGCTCGAGGCGTGGCCTCGCCGTGGCGAGCGCGCGCCCCACCACGGCCCGCAGGAAGACTGGCAGGCGTTCGCCTTCGTCGTAGGCGGGGATGACGATGCTGACAGGTGTGTGCGGCAAGCAGGGATCGCTTCTAGCCCGTCGTTCGGGACCAGGTCAACGCGTCTCCGACGCAGGCGGTTCCCGACGCTCGGCCGCGCCGGGCCCGGCGTGCCGCGCCGTGCTCGCCCCGGCTCGGTCCGGCGATTTCTTCACAGGCCCTGAGCGATCCCCGCCGCCACCTCGCGTGGGCGCGACTCCCACCGCCGCTGCCAGAGCAGGAACGAGGCGAGGGTCCAGAGCGGCTTGCGGAGATCGACCGCGCCCGAGAGGTGCCGGTCGAGCAGCGCGCGGGCGGCCGGCGGATCGAGCACGCCGGAACGCTGCAGCGAGGACGGCGAGAACAAGTCCTCGAAGAGGGGGCGCAGCGGACCTCGGATCCAGGCCGCCACCGGGATCCCGAAGCCCTTCTTCGGGCGGTGCAGGATCGCGTCCGGGACGAGGCCGCGCAGCGCCGACTTGAGGAGCACCTTGGTCCGCCCCCGCGCGAGCTTGTAGCGAGCGGGCAGGCGCAGCGCGAGCTCCACCACCTCGGTGTCGAGGAACGGCGCCCGCACCTCGAGCGACGCCGCCATCGAGGCGCGATCCGCCTTCACCAGGATGTCGTCCGCGAGGTAGCGGGTGAGAAAGAACCGCAGCGCCTCGTCGACCGAGCCCGGGGTGACGCCCGCCTCCTGGGCGCGCGCCGCCTCGTCCAGCACCTCGCGCCAGGCGACCTCCGGCCGCGCCAGCGGCCGCAGCTCCGGCGCGAGCAGCCGCGCCAGCTCCGCCGGGACGAAGGAGCCGATCCAGGCCTGGTGCCACAGCGACGGCCCGGCGTCGAGCCCGCGGAGGAACTGCTTCACGCGGAAGTCGAGGCTCATGTTCCGCGACGAGGCGGGGAGGCGCGAGGCCAGCGCCTCGGCGGCGGCCAGCGCCGGCCGCGGCAGCCGCGCGGCGAGCGCCGCTGGCCCGTGGGCGAGGAAGGTGTCGTAGCCCGCGAACAGCTCGTCGCCCCCGTCCCCCGCCAGCGCCACGGTGACGTGGCGCCGCACGAAGCGGGAGAGGAGCAGCGTGGGCAGGATGCTCGGGTCGGCGAACGGCTCGTCGAGGATCTCGACCACCTCCGGCACGAGGTCGAGGCAGGCTCGGCCGGAGAGGATCTCCTCGCGGTGTTGCGAGCCGACGTGCCGCGCCGCGAGGCGCGCGAACGGCGACTCGTCGAACGAGCCCTCCTCGAAGCCAATGGCGAAGGTCGCGAGAGGCGACTGGTGGCGCGCCGCCAGCGCCGCCACCGCCGTCGAGTCGACGCCGCCGGACAGGAACACGCCCACCGGCACGTCCGCCACCAGCCGCCGCGCCACCGCGCGGTCCAGGCGGCGCAGCAGTTCCGCCTCGGCCTCGGGCCGCGACGGCGCCTCGCGGGCGGGGAGCGGCGCCGGCAGGTCCCAGTAACGGCGCAGCCGGAAACCCCCGCGCCGATCGAGCACCGCGAGGTGTCCGGCCGGCAGCTTGAAGATGCCGCGGTGGATGGTGCGCGGCGCCGGTACGTACTCGACGGCGAGGTAGCGCACCAGCGCCTCGGGATCGAGGTCGCGCGGGACGCCGCCGTGGGCGGCGAGCGCCTTGAGCTCCGACGCGAAGACCAGCCCGGTGACGCCCTCCTCCGCGCGCGCCGGATCGGGCGGCGCGCCGGCGAAGGCGCCGCCGCGGGCGAGCGCGTAGTGGAGCGGCTTCTTCCCCAGCCGATCGCGGGCCAGCAGGAGCTTCCCGGCGCGGGCGTCCCACAGCGCCAGCGCGAACATGCCGTCCACCCGCTCGATGAACGCCTCGCCCCACTGCAGATAGGCGCGCAGCACCACCTCGGTGTCGCTGCGGGTCGAGAAGGGGTGGCCGAGCCGGGTGAGCTCCTCGTGCAGTTCGGCGAAGCGGTAGGCCTCCCCGTTGAAGACGATGGCGCAGCCGTCGCGCACCATGGGCTGGCCGCCGCCCGTGAGATCGAGGATGGAGAGGCGGCGGTGTGCCAGCGCGGCCGGCCCCTCCTCGAAGAACCCCTCGGCGTCAGGGCCGCGATGGGCGAGCGCGCCCGCCATCCGCCGCAGGGCGTCCGCGTCCGGCGGGCGGTCGAACCGGATCTCCCCGGCGATGCCGCACATGTCAGCGCCGCTCCGGGCCGATCACGCGCCGCCCGCCTCTTCGCGGGCCCCCGCCTGCTCGCGCCTGCCGCCCAGCTCCTCGGCGATGAGGTAGGGCCGCTTGCCCTGCGACTCGTAGTAGGTGCGGATGACGAGCTCGGCCAGGAGGCCCATGAGCACGCACAAGATCCCCACCAGCGCGAAGGCGACCGCGAGGAGCGGCAAGGGCGTCTCGACGAAGTCCTTGGCGCCGGCGAGCTTGTATCCGAGCGCGACCATGAACGCGAGCAGCCCGCACGCCAGCGACGCGAGCCCGACGCCCCCGAAGACGTAGATGGGCCGGGTGATGAAGCTCGCCAGGAACTTCACGACCATCAGATCGAGCACGACCTTGAGCGTGCGGCCCAGGCCGTACTTCGACCGCCCCGCGTGGCGCGGGCGGTGGTTCACGACCAGCTCGGTCACGCGGGCGCCCTGCCAGCTCGCGTAGATGGGGATGAAGCGGTGCATCTCGCCGTAGAGGCGAACGCCGTCCAGCACCTCGCGCCGGTACGCCTTGAGCGAGCAGCCGTAGTCGTGCAGCCGCACCCCCGAGACCGCGCTGATGAGGCGGTTCGCGATCCGGGAGGGGAGCTTGCGGCCGAGCTCCCTGTCCTGGCGATGCTTGCGCCAGCCGGAGACGACGTCGTGGCCTCGCGCCAGCTCCGCCAGCAGCTTCCCGATGTCGGCGGGATCGTTCTGCAGGTCCCCGTCCATCGGGACGATCACCTCGCCGCGGGCGGCCTCGATGCCGGCCGACATGGCGGCCGTCTGCCCGAAGTTGCGCCGGAAGCGGATGACGCGCAGCGCCGGCTCGCGCTCGGCCGCTCGCGCGAGCGCCGCGAACGTGCCGTCGCGGCTCCCGTCGTCGACGCACACCACCTCGTACGTCCTGCCGAGCGTCCGCAGCGCCTGGAGCAGCTCCGCCAGCAGCGGCTCCACGTTGCCCTCCTCGTTGTAGAGGGGGATGACGACCGAGATCTCGGGGGGTGCTCCGAGCGCTCCCAGGCGCACGTCAGGGCGCATGCTTCACCTCCTGCGTCTGCAGGGCCGGCCGGGCGAGGGCGATGGCGGGGATCAGCATGAGGGCGGTCAGGATGCTGGTGAACTCCCCCAGCATGGCGTACCAGCCGAACGAGCGCAGCGCCCGGTTGATTGAGAAGAGGAGGGAGCCGTAGCCCACGATGGTGGTCCAGGAGCAGAGGATGACCGCCGGCCCCACCTCGACCAGCGACGGCAGGACGTTTCCGCGCGCGCGCTGGCGCGCGAGCACGTTCGCCCCGTAGTCGACCGCGATGCCGAAGGTGATCGGGTACACGACGAAGTTGAAGAAGTTCACCTTGAGGTCGATCGCCGCGGCCACGCCAGCCATGATGAGGACGCCCACCGTGAGCGTGGTCAGGATCTGCGCGCTGTGCGAGGCCGAGCGGAAGAACACCATCACGAGCAGGCAGATGCCGACGAAGGCGAACAGCGTCGTGCGCGGGCCCTCGCGCTCGATGTCGGCGAGCAGATCGGCGATGACGACCGTCTCCCCGGCGGCGTCGAAGCGCTGGCCTTCGACGGGCACGTTCCGCACGCCGGCCACGAAGTCGCGCAGGTTCGGATCGAGCTCCAGCTTCGCCTGAGGCTTGGCCCGCACGAAGGCGAGCCGCCCGATCGAGCCGTCGCGCTCGCGGAAGCGATCGACCAGCACCGGGGGAGCGTCGGCGGAGGTGACCGGGCGCTGCGCCGCGAGCTGCTCGCGGAGGGCGCGCGCCCGGTCCGCTTGCGCCGTCGGGAGCCGCGACAGCACGCGATCGGTGAGCCGCTCGCGGATGTCCGCGATGATGGCGAGCTTCTCCTCCTGTCGCGTCGGCACGACCGAGGTGATGGTCTCGCAGCCGTCGATGAGCTCGCGGAGCCGCGGGGTGGCCTGCATGCGCTGGCGGACCTGCGCGCAGTACTGCTCCGCTGCCTGGGGCGATGGGAGGAGCGCCACGACGCCCGTGATGGACTGCCCGAGCGCCGCGTTGGCGCGATCGTTGTCGCGCTTGAGCTCGGGGTTCCCCTTCACCTCGTTGCCGAGGTTGTCGAGGTTGCGCTCCATCGCGTCGGGGAGCCGCCACAGGAAGAGCGCCGTCGAGACGGCGGTGATGACCGCGAAGGTGGCGAGGATCGCGCGGGGGCGCGAGAAGAAGCGCTCCAGCAGCGCGAGCGCGCGGTCGTTCGCGGGCGGTCGCGCCTGCTGGCGGTCCGGCCGGATCCGCTCGAACACCACCAGGACGGCGGGCAGGAGGGCGAACGTGCTCCCCCAGCAGAGGATCATCCCGATGCCGCCGATGAAGCCGAAGTCGCGGAACCCTCGGTTGCTCGCGAGGAGCAGCGTCCCGAAGCAGACGCTGGTCCCGAGGGCGGCGAGGAGTGTGGAGCGCGCCGCCGCGTCGGCGCCCTCATGGAGCGCGGGCTCGAGCGCCACCCCCTGACGGCGTAGCTGCCCCACCCGCGCCAGATAGATGAGCCCGTAGTTGATGCCGTTGCCTGCCACGATCGAGCCGAGGAAGGCGGTCTGGGTATTGAGGTAGCCGATGCCGAGCCAGGTGAGCCCGAAGGTCACCGCGACGGCGACGGTGATGACCGTGCCGAGCGCCAGGACGGGCCGGAACTCGCGGAAGAAGAGCCAGATCGAGGCGAGCACCAGCACCATGACCAGCGCGAACGTCTCGAAGACGTTTCCGACGATCGCCTCGTACTCGGAGAGGAGGATCGGGAACGTGCCGGCGAACCCCACCCGCAGGTGCTCCCGGTCGAGCTCGGCCCGATGCCGCTCGGCGACCGATCGCATCCGGTCGAGCAGGACGCGCGCCTCGCCCACCCCGAGGCTGGTGCCGGTGGGCCGGACCACCACCGTGACGGAGCGGCCGTCGGGATGGACCATGTAGCCGTCGCGGTAGCGCGCGAAGCGCTGCTCGACCTGCTCGCGCGGGTCGAGCCTCGAGGGATCGAGCAGCGGGTGATTCACCTCGAGGGGCGGCCCGGCCGGCTCCTCCTCCTCGTCGAGGAGGTTCATGACGGGGTTCAGCTTCGCCTTCGCGAGGCCGAGCGCGCGCACGAGCTCGTCGCGCGCCTTCTCGAGATCCGCGGGCTCCGCGAAGAGCGGCCAGTGATCCGCGTACCACCCCTCGATGCGGAGCACGCTCGTCTGGACGGAGCGGACCACCTCCGGCCCGAGGTCGCGGTACTCCTGCCCGAGCCGCTCGGCCATCGCCTGGGCGTGCCTGAGATCGCCGCCCTCCAGGACCTCGACGTTGACGAGCACCGTCCCGTCGCCGCCGACGCGCTTCGCCAGCTCCTTCGCGTGCCGGACGCTCGGGAGCTTCGGCGGGAGCAGCTCCTCGAAGCTGGAGCGGATCTCGAGCCGCGCCGCGAGCGCGCCGGAGAGCACCGTCAGCGCCGCCGCGACGGCGAGGAAGCGGCCGGGGTGACGGAGCGAGGCCGTGGTGAGGCGGGAGATGAACGAGGGGAGCGAGCTCATGCGGGGTGGCCGAGACGCATACCAGAGATCCGCGCCTGCGTGCGACGGTCGCGGGGGGGCGGTGGGGGTGGGACTCAGGCCGCCGTCATGGTCCGACCACGCGCAACGGGTTCGTGAGCTATTAGGAGGTCGTCGCCGCGCGAGCAACCGCATTCGCGCGACCCTGCGTCCTGGTCCGCTGCCGATGGAGAGAACCGCCCTCGCGCCGCGGCGGGCGGGCTACCGCCGGAAGCCGGCCCCGCGCTACAAGGGCGGGATGGACCTGACCGAGTCCCTCCTCACGGCGCTCCGCGAACGCGGGGCGCGTCAGATCTTCGGCATCCCGGGTGACTTCGCGCTCCCGTTCTTCCGCATCGCCGAGCGCTCCGCGATCCTGCCGCTCCACACCCTCTCGCACGAGCCGGCCGTCGGGTTCGCCGCCGACGGCGCGGCGCGGGCCGGCCAGGGCCTCGGCGTGGCCGCCGTCACCTACGGCGCGGGCGCGCTCAACATGGTGAACGCGGTGGCGGCTGCTTACGCCGAGCGGTCTCCGGTCGTGGTCCTGTCGGGCGGACCGGGGAAGCGCGAGGCGGGATCGGGGCTCTTGCTCCACCACCAGGCGAAGACGCTCGACTCCCAGCTCGAGATCTATCGCGAGATCACCTGCGACCAGGTGCGGCTCGACGACGCGGCGCGCGCCCCGGCCGACGTCGCCCGGGTGCTCGACGCCTGCGTGCGGCAGAGCCGGCCGGTCTACGTCGAGCTCCCGCGCGACATGGTGGCCGCGCCCTGCGCCGCCGTCCCACCTCCCGCGCCGGCGACGCTCGACGAGGCGGCGCTCGACGCCTGCGCGGGCGAGGTGCTGGCGCGCCTCGCGGGCGCGCGCGCGCCGGTGCTCATGGCGGGCATCGAGGTCCGGCGCTTCGGGCTCGAGGAGAAGGTCGCGGAGCTGGCCCGCCGCCTCGCCATCCCGACCGTGACGAGCCTCATGGGACGGGGGCTGCTCGCCCACGCCGACGCGCCGCTGCTCGGGACGTACATGGGCGTGGCGGGCGATCCGCGCCTCACCGAGCTGGTGGAGACGTCGGACGCGCTGCTCCTGTTGGGCGAGATCGTGTGCGACACGAACTTCGCCATCTCCGAGCGGCGCATCGACCTGCGGCGCACCATCCACGCCTGGGAGGGCGAGGTGAAGCTCGGGTACCACGTCTACCTCGACGTGCCGCTGCCGGCGCTGGTGGACGCCCTCCTCGCCCGCACCCCGTCGAGCGCGCGCCACTTCGACCCCGAGCGTCCGTCCCACCCGCGTGGCCTCGTCGCCGACGACGCGCCCATCGCGCCGACCGACATCGCCGCCGCCCTCAACGACCTCATGGCGCGCCATGGGAAGCTGCCCATCGCCGCCGACATGGGCGACTGCTTCTTCACCGCCATGGACGTGGACCACACCGCGCTGGTCGCCCCCGGCTACTACGCGACGATGGGGTTCGGCGTCCCGGCGGCGCTGGGAGTCCAGGCGGCCACCGGCCGGCGACCCGTGGTGCTGGTCGGCGACGGCGCCTTCCAGATGACCGGCTGGGAGCTCGGCAACTGCCGGCGCAACGGCTGGGATCCCATCGTCGTCGTCCTCAACAACCGCAGCTGGGAGATGCTGCGGACGTTCCAGCCCGAGTCGTCTTTCAACGACCTCGACGACTGGCGCTTCGCCGAGGTGGCGCCGGCGCTCGGCGGCGACGGCGTGCGCGTCTCCACGCGCGCCGAGCTGGTCGGCGCCCTCGAGCGCGCGCACGCGACCCGCGGCCGGTTCCAGCTCATCGACGCGGTGATCCCGCGCGGCGTCCTCTCGCGGACCCTCTCCCGCTTCGTGCCCGGGGTGCGGCGCCTGGGAGCGTCGGGGGGAAGCTCGGGGTCGTAGGGCGGGGCTCGTCCCCGCCGCTGGAGCCGCGCGTCAGACGAGGTCCCAGCGGTACCCCTCGACGTCGAACGCGTCGTCGGCGAGGCTCTTCACGAGCTCGTCGTCGTTGACGTCCACCCGGCGGAGGTTGCCGCGGATGCGGCCGCGGGCGCGGCGCGCGAACACCCGGAGGACCTCGAGCTCGCGCGCGCTCTTCTCCTCGCCCTCGCTCTGCAGCGCCGAGTTCACCCGCGACATCACCGCCGCGAGCACGAACAGGTCGATGAGGATGTCGGCGATGCGCCGCAGCGCGAACTGCTTCTCGACGATCTGCCGCCCGTGGCGGCGCAGCACCCGGTCGGCGACCCAGGCGAGCTCGCGGGTCGCCTCCTCGAAGTGCTCCGCGGTCGGGCCGAGCGCCGGGTGCAGCTTCGTCCAGCTGAGCTTCTCGGCCAACCGATCGCCGAACCTGTCCGCGAGCGGCCCCGGGGCGCGGATCGCCGCCACGCGCTTGGCGTAGTCCGACATGACCCCGAACCCCTTGATCGGGTCGGCGAGCACGCCCTTCAGGCTCTGCGCGAGCTCCCTCAGCTCGGCCGACACCTCGTTCATGGCTGTGAGCGCGATGAAGAGGCGCAGGATCTCGTTCGTGCCCTCGAAGATGCGGTTGATGCGCGAGTCGCGGACGACGCGCTCGTAGGGGAGCTCGCGCATGTAGCCGATCCCGCCTGCGATCTGCAGCGCCTCGTCGGCCGTCCGCCACAGCGCCTCGGTGGCGAACACCTTCGAGATGGCCGCCTCGACCGCGTAGTCCTGGTATCCCTGATCGACGATCCCGGCCACCAGCCCGACCACCGCCTCGCTGGCGTAGCACTCGACGACCATCTCACCGAGCTTCTGCTTCACCAGCCCGAACTCGGCGATCGACCTCCCGAACTGCTTGCGTTCCTTCGCCTGCTTCGTGGCGAGCGCGATGAGCCGCTTCATCCCGCCCACGCACCCGCCGCCGAGCCCGGTCCGCCCGGAGTTGAGGATGCGCATGGCGGTCTTGAAGCCCATCCCCAGCTCGCCGAGGACGTTCTCGTCCGGGACCTTCACGTCCTCGAAGTGCACGGTGGTCGTCGACGAGGCGCGGATGCCCATCTTGTCCTCGTGCGCGCCGACCGAGACGCCGGGCATGTCGCGCGTGACGATGAAGGCCGTCATCTGCGCCTTGCCGTTCTTCTGCACCTCGGGCGTCTTCGCGAAGACCGTGAAGAAGCCGGCGATGCCGCCGTTCGTGATCCAGAGCTTGTCGCCGTTCAGGATCCAGTGATCGCCGTGCCGGACGGCGGTGGTCCGCACCGCGGCGGCGTCCGACCCGGCGCCCGGCTCGGTGAGGCAGAAGGCGGCGATCAGCTCCCCGGTCGCGAGCCGCGGCATGTACTTCCGCTTCTGCGCGTCGGTGCCGAAGAGGAGCAGGCCGCGCATGCCGATCGAGCTGTGCGCGCCGACCGTGAGCGCCACCGAGGCGTCGTGCTTCGAGATCTCCTGCAGCGCGCGCGAGTAGGCGGCCGAGCCGAAGCCGAGCCCGCCGTGCTCCTCGGGGACGACGAGCCCGAACAGCCCGAACTGCTTCAGCTCGTCGATGAACTCGCGCGGCATCTCCCCCTTCACGTCCCAGGCGCGGAAGTCGCGCTCGTGCGGCGCGAGGAGCTGGTTCACGGCCGTGAGCACCTGCCGGAGGGTCTCCTTCTCGGCGGGGTTCAGCTGCGGATACGGGAGGACGATCTCCTCCTCGATCCGCCCCATGCAGAGCCCCTGGACGAAGCTGGCGGTCCTCTTGTCGACCATGACGGGCCTCCCGAAGTGTCCGGCGCAAGTATACGACGCAGTGCGGCGAGGAGCCCTCCCTTCCGCTCGGCGCGCGCGGTGGGATTCGAGCTCAGTGGGGTCCTGCCGGTGCGGGGCGAGCCGCGGGAACGCCGATCCGCCCGAGCTGGAGGCCCGCGGGCGACGGGGCGAAGCCTGCCGCGACGAGGTGGCCTGCCAGCGGGTGATCCTGCGCGGGGACGCCGTCGATTTCCTCCACCAGCGCGGGCTCGTGCCGGGCCTGGGCGGCGCGGAGGAGGCCGGCGACGCTTCGCGCCACGGCCTCCCCGACCTGGGACCGGTCGGGCTCGAGGTCCGGCAGGAAGGCGAGCAGCTGGCGGCCCCCGCGCGCCACCCACGCGCCGAGCGCGCCGTCGACCAGCACGACGCGCGCCCCGACCGCGCGCGCCGGCCGCTTCCCCGCCCCGGCCGGCGGCGGCCACTCGAGGAGCGCGCCGAAGGGGTTGGCCGGATCGGTCGCGGCGAGCGTGACCACCTCCGGTCGCTCGGACGGCTCGCGCGCGGCCCGCAGCAGATCGAGCACCCCCGGCTGCGCGAACTGGAGCCCCCCCACGCCGGCGACGAAGTAGCCGCGCCGGATGCGACCGCTCTCCTCCAGGTGGCGCAGCACCTCGTAGACCGCCCCGAACCCGCCCGGCAGCCCCTCCGCAGCAGCCGCGGCGCGCGTGACGAGGCCGTATCTCGAGAGGAGCTGCTGGGCGACGGCCGCGCTCCACTCCGTCGCCGTGGGCGCTGGGAGGCCGGCCTGCGTGCGGCGGGCGGACACGAGCGTCCAGCGGCCGCCGGCGGCGGGCGGCACCGCCAGGCGCGAGCGGTACGGGGTGCCGTGCGCGAGCTGGCGCCGGCGCGGCTCGCTCCGTGACGTCGCGGGCTCGGTGTAGGCGCGGAGCACCTGGAACGTGTCGTTCGTGACGAGCCCGCGCCAGACGAGCGACCACAGCGCCTCGACCGTAGGCTGCTCGAACCCGCCTCCGACCGCCGCGTGCAGCTCGCCGAAGAACGAGGCGCCGCGCTGGGCCAGCACCTCGAGGAGGCGCGCCTCGCGTCCGCGGAGCGGCTCTGCATCCGCGGCTCGCGCGGGCGGCAGGAGGCGCGGGAAAGCGTCCGCGAGGTAGATCGCCACCCGGCCGTCGTGATCGCCGAGCGGCTCGAGCCCGACCCACAGGAGCTCGCCCCCGGCGGCGAGCCGGTCGAGGTCGCCACGCAGGTAACCCTCGACGCGGGCGGGGATGATCTCGGTCTCGAGCAGAGACGCCGCGACCGGGCACCCTTGCAGCTTCTCGACCGCGTCGAGGACGGCGTCGAGCCCGCGCCGCGGCCGGGTCACGCCCTGCCAGCCCGTCAGGACGCGCACCAGCGCCGGCGGCTCGACCGGCTCCACCTCCTCGCGCAGCCGCGCCAGCGAGCGGCGTCGCAGGGCCCGGAGCACCTCCGGATCGCACCACTCGCGCTCGCGCCCGTGGGGGCGGAAGGCGCCCTCGAGCAGGCGCCCCCGCCCGAGGAGCCGGTCCAGCACCGCCTCCGACTCCGCGCGGCGGAGCCCGAAGCGCGCCGCCAGCTCGCCGGTGGTGAACGGGGCGTGCCGCCGCGCATACCGCAGCACGAGGCCGTCCAGCGGCTCCGCCGACGGCCGCAGGAGCACCTCCGGCAGCCCGGGCGGGAGCGGCAGGCCGAGGGCGTCCCGGTAGCGCGCCGCGTCCTCCACCGCCACGAACCGCTCCTCGCCGGCGATGCGCAGCGGCACCGCCCGCCGCTCCGCCACCAACCGGTCGAGGCTCGCCGCCACCTCGGAGGTCGCCGAGCGCCGCGCCACCTCCTCGCGTGAGAGGTCGCCGAGTCGCAGCAGCAGGTCCGCCACCCCGTCGAGGCTGCGCGCGCGGCTGGAGGGCGCGAGGTGCTGCAGCTGCGCCTCGAGAGCGGCGAGGCTGGTCGCGTCCAGGATCTGCCTCAGCTCGGCCTCGCCGAGCAGCTCCCGCAGCTGGGCCTGGTCGATGGTGAGCGCCTGCGCGCGACGCTCCGCCAGTGGCGCGTCCCCGTCGTAGATGAAGCTCGCCACGTACCCGAACAGCAGCGAGGCGGCGAAGGGGGACGGCGCCGCGGTGTCGGCGGTCACGACTCGCAGCTCGCGCGCGCGCACCTCGCGGAGGAGCCCGGTGAGCGCCGGCAGGTCGAACACCTCGCGCAGGCACTCGCGGTAGGCCTCGAGCAGCATGGGGAAGGAGGGAAAGCGCGACGCGACCGCCAGCAGGTCGGCGGCGCGCTTGCGCTGCTGCCACAGTGGAGCGCGCTGCCCGGGACGGCGCCGCGGCAGCAGCAGCGCGCGGGCCGAGGCCTCGCGGAACTTGGCGGCGAAGAGCGCGGAGGCGCCGAGCTGCCCCACGACGAGATCCTCGACCTCCTCCGGCTCCGGGAAGAGGAACGACGGGTCGGGGGGCTCGTCGCTCTCGGGCATGCGCACCGCCAGACCGTCGTTCGTCCAGAGCGTCTCGACGTCGGCGCCGAGCAGCTCGCGGGCGCGCGCCGCCGCCACCAGCGCCCACGGCGCCAGCACCGGCCCGCCGAACGGGGTGAGCAGGCAGACGCGCCAGGCGCCCAGCTCGTCGCGGCACCGCTCCACCACCAGCGTGCGGTCGTCCGGGATCGCGCCGGTGGCCGCGGCCTGGTCGTCGAGGAACCGGAGCAGGTTCTCCGCGGCGAGCGCGTCGAGGTCATGCCGGGCGAGGAGGCGCGCGTGCGCCGCCGCGCGCGGCCCTTCGCGCAGCTCGCGCACGAGCCGCCCGATGCGCCGGCCCAGCTCGACCGGGCGGTTGGCGGCGTCGCCGTGCCAGAACGGCATCTTGCCCGGCTCGCCGGGGGCCGGCGAGACGAGGACCCGATCGTGCGTGATCTCCTCGATGCGCCAGGTCGACGCGCCGAGCAGGAACGTCTCGCCGACGCTCGACTCGAACACCATCTCCTCGTCGAGCTCGCCCACCCGCGTCGGGCTCTTGGCGCCGGCGAGGAACACGCCGTAGAGCCCGCGGTCGGGGATGGTGCCGGCGTTGGCGACGGCGACGCGGCGGGCGCCCTCCCGCGCGCGCAGCCTCCCCGCGACCCGGTCCCAGGTGACGCGCGGGCGCAGCTCCGCGAATTCGTCGGAGGGGTAGCGCCCCGACAGCATGTCGAGCACGCCCTCGAACGTCGAGCGGGACAGCTCGGCGAACGGCGCCGCGCGGCGCACCAGCGCGTGGACGGCGTCGACGTCCCAGTCCTCGAGCGCGACCATCGCCACCACCTGCTGCGCGAGCACGTCGAGCGGGTTGCGCGCGTAGCGCGTCTCCTCGACGGCCCCCTCGTGCATGGCCTCGGTGAGGCTGGCGCAGGCGAGCAGGTCGGAGCGGTACTTCGGGAACAGCACGCCGCGGCTCGCCTCGCCCATGCGGTGGCCGGCCCGGCCGATGCGCTGCAGCCCGCTGGCGACGGACGGCGGCGCCTCGATCTGCACGACCAGGTCGACGGCGCCCATGTCGATCCCGAGCTCGAGCGAGCTCGTCGCGACGAGTCCCCTGACGCGCCCGGCCTTGAGGGCCTCCTCGATGGCGAGGCGCTGCGCGCGCGCGATCGAGCCGTGGTGCGCCTGCACCAGCGTCTCGCCGGCGAGCTCGTTGAGCGCCGCGGCGAGCCGCTCGGCGACGCGCCGGCTGTTGACGAACAGGATGGTGGAGCGGTGGGCGCGCACGAGCTCCAGCAGGCGCGGGTGGATCGCGGTCCAGATCGAGGCGCGCGGCCCGCCCTCCGGCGCGGCGGCGCCGCGCGCGATCTCGAGCGGCTGGCCGAGCCGCGACATGTCCTCCACCGGCACCTCGACGCGGAGCTCGAGCGCCTTCCTCGCGCCGGCGTCGAGGAGGGTGACGGATCGGCCGGCACCCCCCAGGAAGCGCGCCACCTCGTCGAGCGGCCGCTGTGTGGCGGACAGCCCAATGCGCTGCAGCGGCCGCAAGGCGAGCGCCTCCAGGCGCTCCAGCGAGAGCGCCAGGTGCGCGCCGCGCTTGGTCGGGACGAGGGCGTGGATCTCGTCGACGATGACGGTCTCGACGTGGCGCAGCACCTCGCGCGCCTGCGAGGTGAGCAGGAGGAAGAGCGACTCGGGGGTGGTGATGAGGACGTCGTCGGGGGCGCGGGCAAAGCGCGCGCGGTCGCGCGCCGGCGTATCGCCGGTCCGGACCGCCACCGTCGGCACCCGGTGCGCCTCCGCGCCCGCCGCCTGCGCCACGCCCGCCAGCGGAGCGCGCAGGTTGCGCTCGACGTCGACGGCCAGCGCCTTGAGGGGCGAGACGTACACGACCCTGAGCCGCTCCCGCTTCGCCGGCTCGGGCGAGAAC
>Ga0318495_10000068_pt1 | contig 22591 bp, 19 predicted proteins | sample GRESIP108b1f25_FD_203752 | JGI IMG/M metagenome (GOLD analysis project Ga0318495, IMG submission 203752) | Tropical soil microbial communities from Luquillo Experimental Forest, Puerto Rico - GRE.SIPMG.108b1f25 | ecosystem: Environmental > Terrestrial > Soil > Tropical forest > Bulk soil...
CCGTGGAACCATGCGAAGCCCCACCCGCCGGCAACCCCGAACCAAGGCACCGGGCCCCAGCCCCACACCCACGGCGCGGCGACCCACGTCCACGCGGCCCAGGCCGGGTAGTAGACGTAGGTGTACGGATACGAGCCCTCGCTCGTCGGCTCGTACGTGTACTGCGCGCCGTACGGCATCCACACCCACCCGTACTGCTGCGTGTAGACCCACTGCCCGGTGGGCGCCGGTGCGTTCGCGTTCGCGTCCGGACTCGCCGCGCCCCCGGAGTCCGCGGGCGGCGCGGGTGGCGTTTCGGGAGGAGCCGGCGGGTTGGCGGTCGGCGCAGGGTTGGCCGGCGCGGCGGCCGTATCACCGTTCGATTGATCCTGCTGGCCGGCCAAGGCACGACCGGACAGCAGCAGCAGACATGCAGCAGCGACGAACGTGAGCTTCATGGTCGCCTCCCACACTCCTACACGACCATCACTTCGATCTTAACAACCCCGCACCGGCGCCGCCGTTGCGGATCCGGGGGCGCGCGCGATCGCGCACCGACCAGGAATTCCGGGCGAAATGGGCCCTCGTCGAGCCCCCGGCCTCATCGCCGGCGGGGGCGCCTGCGTGCGATGAGCGCGAGCTTCTCGGCGCGGGTGAGCCGCTTCAGCTGGGCCTCGTCGCTGAGGGCGGCGCCGCGATCGCGCGCTGGCCGCGCCCAGACCAGCGCGATGGGCAGGCGGGACCGCGTGTAGCGCGCGCCCTTCCCGGACGCGTGGCGCTCGACGCGGCGCGCGAGATCGTTGGTCGCCCCGGTGTAGAGGGTGCCGTCGGCGCAGCGCAGGATGTAGACGTGCCAGCGGGCCACACGGCGCGCGGCCCGCGCCCGGCGTTCAGCCGGCGTAGCGGAACTCGATCGGAACCTGCACGTCCGGGTGGAGGCTGCGCACGACCGGGCAGCCGCGCGCGATCTCCTCCAGCCTGGCGCGCTGCTCCGGCCGGACCTCGCGCGGCATGTCGATGACGACCACGAGCTCGCCGATGCGGCGAGGCGCCTGCGTCATCCGCTTCTCCACGGAGGCTCGCGCGTCGCCGAAGGCGAGCCCCTCGCGCCGCGCCACCAGTGCCATCGTGGTGAGGGCGCAGGAAGCGAGCGCCGCGCCCACGAGGTCGGTCGGCGAGAAGCACGCGCCCGTTCCGCCGTTGTCCTTCGGCGGCTGGGTCTCGATCCTCGCGCCGGAGGGGCCGTGCGTGAGGGTGCCGCCGAGGCCGCGCAGCTCGACCGTCATGGGAACTCCCGCCATGTGCCACCTCCAAGAATTCGAGCTTACGTCATTCCACGGGTTTATGGTCGGCACATGACCGACGCGACCCGCGCCCAGGCCTGGGCGCTTCTCTGCGAGTACACCAAGACGCAGCCGCTGCGCCGCCACGCGCTGTCCGTGGAGGCCTCGATGCGCGCGCTCGCGCGGCGCGCAGGGGTCACCGATCCCGGCGAGCTCGAGGCGTGGGGCGTGGTTGGCCTGATCCACGACTTCGACTACGAGCGCTACCCGACCGTCGAGGACCACGTCTGGCGCGGCATGGAGATCCTGCGCGAGCGGGGCTGGCCCGAGCGCATCATCCGGGCCGTCGGCGCGCACGCGAACTACTCCGGGATCACGCCGGAGACGCCCATGGAGCGCGCCATCGTGGCGGCGGACGAGCTCTCCGGGTTCGTGGGCGCCTGCGCGCTGGTGCGGCCGTCGAAGAGCGTGCGCGACCTGCCGCCGGAGTCCGTCGTGAAGAAGATGAAGGACAAGGCGTTCGCGCGCTCGGTCGATCGCGGCGAGATCCGGCGCGGCGCCGAGCTGCTCGGCATGCCGCTCGCGGAGCTCGTGGCGTTCGTCATCGCGGCGCAGGTGCCGATCGCCGACGCCCTGGGGGTGGGCGGGGTCGCCGCTCCGGAGCTGCCGGACTCGCCGGTGCCATCGGAGCCGCCCGCTCCCTAGCGCCCGATCGCGCCGGTGTAACGCCCAGCGGCCGCTCCGACTCTGATCCCTCGACCGCGCCTCGTCGCGGAACAGGGAGATGGGGCATGCTGAATCACGTGTTCGGCGGGGTCGTGGCGGCCCTGATCGCGGGCGCCACGGTGGCGGTCGGGAGCGCGCCGCTGAAGCGCCCCGCGCAGGCGGAGGCCGCGCCTCACGGCGTGAGCGCACGGCAGCAGGCGATCGACGAGGGCCGCAAGACGTTCCGCTTCGAGACCTTCGGCGACGAGGCGTTCTGGACCGGGACGCTGCGCCTGAACGAGCCGATCGCGACGCTGTCGCCGCGCTCCGCGCTCGGGGTCGGGCTCAAGGTGGACCTCGACGCGCTGCCGCGCGCCGTGGTGGACGCGCTCGATGCCGGACAGGTCAACCTCGACGATCCGGCGGTCACGCTCCAGCTGCTCTCGGCCGACGCGGTCGTGGGCGTGAAGGGGCAGGTCGAGAACGGCGCGCTGAAGTCGGTCGGCATCACCTGCGCGCTCTGCCACTCGACGGTCGACGAAGCGCTCGCGCCGGGGGTGGGGCACCGCCTCGACGGCTGGCCCAACCGCGACCTCGACGTGGGGCGCATCGTGAGCCTCGCGCCGAACCTCGATCCGGTCGCGAACCTGCTCGGCGTCGACGTGGCGACCGTGAAGTCGGTGCTGGCGCTGTGGGGGCCGGGCAAGTTCGACGCGGAGCTGCTCATGGACGGCAAGGGGTCGCGCCCGGACGGGAAGACCGCGGCGGTGCTCATCCCGCCCGCCTTCGGCCTCGCTGGCGTGAACCTGCACACGTTCACCGGCTGGGGTCAGGTCACCTACTGGAACGCGTTCGTCGCCAACCTCGAGATGCACGGGCAGGGGACGTTCTTCGACCCGCGCCTCGACGACGCGACGAAGTTCCCCATCGCGGCGAAGAACGGTTTCGGGCACGTCCGGCCGCCCGACGGACAGCCCGATCTCGTCACGCCCAAGCTCCCCGCGCTCCACGAGTACCAGCTCTCGCTCGCCGCGCCGAGCCCGCCCGGCGGCAGCTTCGACGCGGCCGCTGCGTCGCGTGGCGAGGACCTGTTCGCCGGGGCGGGGAAGTGCGCCACCTGTCACGTCCCGCCCACGTTCACGGAGCCGGGCTGGAACCTGCACAAGGCCGAGGAGCTCGGGATCGACGACTTCCAGGCCCAGCGCAGCCCCGAGGGACGCTACCGGACGACGCCGCTCAAGGGCCTCTTCGCCCACGCGAAGGGCGGCTTCTACCACGACGGGCGCTTCGCCACGCTGGCGGACGTGGTCGAGCACTACGACCAGGAGCGCGGGCTCGGGCTCTCGTCGGCCCAGAAGTCGGACCTCGTCGAATACCTGAAGTCGCTCTGATCGCGGTGGAAACGCGGTTGACCCGCGGCGGGGGACTTAGCCCCTTCCCTACGGCGCGTACGGTGACATCGACGACACCGCTCTCGGCCGGCGCCGGTTTTCGGGTAGGCTCTCGCCCCCTTTCCCCGTTATCCCCCGAGCGCCATGCCCCAGTACGTCATGTCGATGCTCCGCGTGAGCAAGGTCGTCCCGCCCAAGCGGCAGATCATCAAGGACATCTCCCTCTCCTTCTTCCAGGGCGCCAAGATCGGCCTCCTCGGCCTCAACGGCGCAGGCAAGTCGACGGTGCTCCGCATCATGGCGGGCGCCGACGACGAGTTCGAGGGCGAGATGCAGCGCCAGGCCGGCGTCCGCATCGGCTACCTGCCGCAGGAGCCGAAGCTCGACGGTGAGAAGACGGTGCGCGAGGAGGTCGAGTCGGCCCAGGGCGAGGTGGCCGCCGCGCAGGCGAGGCTCGAGGCGGTGTACGCGGCGTACAGCGAGCCCGACGCCGACATGGAGAAGCTGGCGGAGGAGCAGGCGAGGCTCGAGGCGATCATCGCCAACGCCGGTGCCGACACTGGCAACGCGCTCGAGATCGCCGCCGACGCGCTGCGGCTGCCGCCCTGGGACGCCTCGATCAAGCACCTCTCCGGCGGCGAGAAGCGGCGCGTCGCGCTCTGCAAGCTGCTGCTCTCGAAGCCGGACATGCTGCTCCTCGACGAGCCCACCAACCACCTCGACGCCGAGTCGGTGGAGTGGCTGGAGCAGTTCCTCACCCGCTTCCCCGGGACGGTCGTGGCCGTCACGCACGACCGCTACTTCCTCGACAACGCCGCCGAGTGGATCCTCGAGCTCGACCGCGGCCGCGGCATCCCGTGGAAGGGCAACTACTCCTCCTGGCTCGATCAGAAGGAACAGCGCCTGGAGGTGGAGGCGAAGCAGGAGAGCGCGCGCATCAAGGCCATGAAGCAGGAGCTGGAGTGGGTGCGCCAGAACCCGAAGGCGCGGCAGGCGAAGAGCAAGGCGCGCCTGGCCCGGTTCGAGGAGCTCTCCAAGTTCGAGTACCAGAAGCGGAACGAGACGCAGGAGATCTTCATCCCGGTCGCCGATCGGCTCGGGGACCAGGTCATCGAGTTCAAGGGCGTGTCGAAGGGGTTCGGCGACCGGCTGCTCATCGACGACCTTTCGTTCAGCATCCCCCCGGGCGCCATCGTCGGGATCATCGGCCCGAACGGCGCCGGGAAGTCGACCCTCTTCAAGATGATCACCGGCGCGGAGAAGCCCGACGCGGGGGAGGTCGTCGTCGGCAAGTCGGTGAAGCTCGCCTTCGTCGACCAGAGCCGCGAGAACCTCTCCTCCGACAAGACCGTCTTCGAGGAGCTCTCGGGCGGCCGCGACCAGATCCAGGTGGGCCGGTTCGAGATGCCGAGCCGCGCCTACATCGGGCGGTTCAACTTCAAGGGCGGCGACCAGCAGAAGGTGGTCGGCACCCTCTCCGGCGGCGAGCGCGGGCGACTCCACCTCGCCAAGACGCTCATGACCGGCGGGAACATGCTGCTCCTCGACGAGCCCTCGAACGACCTCGACGTGGAGACGCTGCGCGCGCTCGAGGACGCGCTCCTCGAGTACGCCGGGAGCGTCATGGTCATCTCGCACGACCGGTGGTTCCTCGACCGCATCGCCACGCACATCCTGGCGGCCGAGGGCGACTCGCGGTGGAGCTTCTTCACCGGCAACTACCAGGAGTACGAGGCGGACAAGCGGCGCCGGCTCGGCGAGGAGGCCGCCAAGCCGAAGCGCATCCGGTACAAGCCGATCGCGAGGTAGGCGTGATTCGCGCGTGCACGCTAGGGCGGGGCACAAGGCCCCGCCCTACGTGAGCCTGTAGGGCGGGGGCTCGTCCCCCGCCGCCGGTCACTGCTCCGCGAACACGTCGTTCGCGTAGTCGTGCGCCGCGAGCGCGCCGGCCGCGAGCTTCCCGGCCTTCACGCGCTGCGCGACCTCCGGCCGATCGAGGTCGAAGATCGCCTCCAGGATCCCGGCCCGATCCGCGGGCTTCGCCTCGGCGACCACGAACAGGACGCGGGCGCTGTGCTGGATGTACCGCTGCGAGAGCAGCTGCTTGCGCAGCAGGTCCATGATGAGAGACGCCTTCGATCGATCGAAGCGCGCCGGCTCGCCGCGCCGGTCCTGCTCGGCGAAGAAGGCCGTCGTCCACTCGTCGTGGTAGCTCCAGACCTTGTCGAAGAGCGCGCGGGTGAAGCGGGTCCCCGCCTTCACCGGCTCGGCCGGCGTGGCGATGACGACCCCGTCCTCGGTAAGCGCTTGCCGCATGAGGTGGCCATCCTTCGTGATGGCCGCCTCATGGTGCACGAGCGTCCACAGCCACGACACGTTGATGCGGTAGGTGGCGAGGTCGTTCATGAACCGCAGCTTGAGCTCGTAGTCGTCGATCGCGGCCGCGAAGTTGCCGTTGAGGATCTGGAAGCCGTAGTTGGCGGCCATGTAGAAAGCGTGCTGGACGTGCTCGATCGTGATGTCGCCGCTCGGAACCCCGTAGATCGCCGCCCAGCGCTCCTGGGACAGGAGCTGGTCTGGCGTGGCAAACGCCTCGCGCTCGAGGACGGCCGGCGTGATCCGGCCCTGCGCGTCCAGCAGGCCGCGCGACTGCAGCAGGGTCCGCTCCGCCTCCGAGAGGCCGCTCGCCACGGTCGGCACCGGCTTGCCCTTCACGTCCACGACCGCGCGCGGCGCGTCGACGATGGCTTGCAGATCGCGCACGTCCGCCTGCAGCGGAGTGTTGCCGGCGGCGACGTACTCCGGTTCGGGGCTCGCCACCCAGCTCTGCCGGTATGCGTCGTAGAGCCGTCCCTTCACCTGCCGGTCGAGGATCTCGGCCAGCGTGGGCTGCCGGCCGCCGAGCGGCGCCTCGGGTACGAACATCAGCCCGAGCACCCGCTCCCGCAGCTTGTCGATCACCATCGCGCGCAGCGCGAGCGGGTTGTAGCGGGACCGGCCGTAGGGATCGCTCGGCTGGTAGATCATGACCGCGGCCATGCCGCCGATCGGCGCGGCGTGACTGAAGTCGCCGTCCTTCAGGCCGGCCATGAGCATGAGGAGCGCGTTGTAGCGCTGGTAGGCGATCATGTTCGGCGTCGCCATGCCGACCGACTGCGGGTCCGGGAAGACGCCCTTGGGATCGTCCTTCCACATCTCGATGAGGCTGCCCAGGTAGTCCCAGCGGCCGACGTTCGTGCCGAGGAGCCTGCGGCGCAGGGTCCAGACGATGGCGGGCAGCTGCCGGCCGGCGTTCCCCTCCTCGTAGAGCATCTTCACCTTGAGCGTACCCACCGGCACGCCGACGAGCCCCTCCAGCCTCGACAGGAGCCGCTCCACGATGAGCGCCTCCTGCGGTGTCTGGAGCTTCGGGATGTAGAAGTACACGCCGCTGCCGGCGCTCCGGAGGGCGTCGAGGTTGTTGAACGTCCAGAGCGTCGTGACGACGACGAGGCCCGGCGCCGGCGCGCCGTCCACCGTCACGTGGTCGTACCGGACGTGGAGGCTCGGCGGGCGCGCCAGCCGCGTCGGCCACCGCGCCTGGGGCTTGTCGATCCGGTAGCCGCGCTTCTTCCCCTTCTTCGTGACCTCGTAGGCGCGGCCGTTCCAGCGCCCCTCGTGGATCTCCTTCGCGTTCTGGAGCGCCGCGAAGATGCCCACCGGCTCGGTGGAGGGCGTGCCGTCCGGCTGGAAGTGCGGCGGCGACGCGTCCTCGAAGTCCGGCATGTTCATGGGCGCGGGGCTGTTCAGCGCGTTGAACGCCATGTCGAGCGGGTGCCAGGGCCCGGTCAGCTCGAGCCCCGGGTTCCGCAACGGGTGGGCGTGCTCGGGGATGGGCACCTCGTCGTTGAGCCGCCAGCGCCAGGGGCTGTCCTTGCCCTGGAAGTTGTCGACGAGACCCTGCACGATCTGGCGGAACGTCCAGGGCCGGCCGCTCACCGGGTCCTCGAACGACGCGTCCCACGGCCACGCGTACTTCTCGCGCACGGGCGCGGGGGAGGCGAGCAGCGCGCGCCGCGCCGTGAGCGCCGCCGCGATGGCGGGCCGCAGCTCTCGGGTGAGCGTCGCGATGGTCTGCTCGACGTCGACCTCGCGGCCGTTCACCTGCTTCCGGCCGAACAGGTCGGGGAACTTCTGCACGATGTCCTGACGGACCATGGTCGTCCTCCTCGAGGGAGGACGATATTTCCCGACCTTCCGCCGGACTGGTGATCTCTTTGGGGGGTAGAGTTCGGCCCTCCGCTACGCGGCGATACCGCCCGCCACGAACCTGGGGATCAGGACGTGGTTCTCGAGGTGGACGTGTCGGAGGATGTCCGCCTCGAGCGCCTCCAGCTCGGCCATGAGCACCCGGTACGTGTTGCAGCCCCACTCCGGCGTCGTGAAGTCGTCCGAGAGCGTACGCAGCCGCGCCAGCAGGTCGCCGACGGCGAGATGCTCCTGGTGCATGCGTGCCGCCTCCCGCCGGACGAGCTCGGCGTCCGGCTCGCGCGCCATCAGCGCAGGGAAGAGGACGGCCTCCTCCTCGTCGAGGTGGGGCTCGAGACTGGCAGCGAGCTCGCGATACGTGGCTGCGACGTCATTCAGCCGCGGGTCGTGCCCGCCGTGGACCTTCGCCACCTTCTCGGCGATCGGCGCGATGTAGGGGAGGGCGCGGCGCAGGTAGCCGTGGTGGCGGTCGATGATGCGGGCGATCAGCGCGGCGGTCGAGAGCGCGCGGGGCGACTGCTCGTCGGTGTCGCCGGACGGGCTCAGCGCGTCGAGCTCCGCGAACAGCTGATCCGGATCGAGGTGCCGCCGCTTGCAAGCCTCCGGCACGCTCACGTTCCCGTGGCAGCAGTAGTCGATGCCGTGCTTCTGGAAGACGCGCGCCGCGGCGGCGTGCTCGGTGACGATCTGGGCGACGGTGGCACTGCGGTCGTAGTGAAGCATGTCCTGGTTCTCTCCTTGCTCGACTCGCAGTGCAGGCGGCGTGCCCGGACGCGCCCTGCGCCGTACGCGCGCTTTTGCGTGCGAATCGCACCCAAATGCCGTTGCTCACCCAAATAGCGGTGCTGCGGCACCCATGATTCGCTGGTCCCTGCAGGGATCGAGCAATCCGAGCTCACGGCGAGACCCTCGGCTCCTCGACGCGCGCCGGAGCGCCGCCGCCCGTCTCGGACGCCCGATCGAGCTTCAAATCGAGTCGCGGGCCGTTGCGGCTGCCGCGCCGGCGCTGCACGGTCAAGGAGGAGGGACCGACATGACAAGTCGCGGGCAAACCCGGAATCCCGGGAAGAAGAAGGGCGAAGCGCGCGAGGCCGCGCGGACGGGGCCGGCCGCCGGTGAGAGCCTCCGCGTCGAGAGCGTGATGAAACCTCCGCAGGGCTGCCGCGCGGGGGACTCGGTCCGTGAGTGCGCGAAGATGATGAAGGAGCGCAACGTCGGCTTCGTCCCGGTGTGCAACGCGGCGGGCGAGCCCATCGGGACGGCGACCGATCGCGACCTCACCATCCGCGTCCTCGGCGAGGGGCGCTCCCCCGACACGAAGGTGGACGACGTGATGACGCGCGAGATCGTGAGCTGCCGCATCGGCGATGACCTCGCGACCGCCGAGCGGCTGATGCGCGACCATCGCAAGTCCCGCATCATGGTGTGCGACGAGGGCGGGAAGCTCGCCGGCGTCATCAGCCTTTCCGACGTCGTGGATCTGGAGGACGAGCAGGCCGCTGCCCGGACGATGCGGGACGTCGCGTCGCGCGAGAACCAGCAGACGTACGCCTCGTGAAGCGGGGCGTGACATCGGCGGCGCCGCTGACGCGCAGAGAGGAGCCCCCGGCTACTCCACCCGGAACGCGTGACGCAGCTCGCGCGCGATCCGGCGCGCCTCCCGCATCGGCTCGGGCCAGCGCGCGATCGCGCAGCTCCCGAGCACGACGTCGGCCGCCACCTCGGGCGAGGTGCGCCAGGCCGCGTGCGCGACGACAGGCTTCGCGCCGCCTCGCGTCCGGACGCGGTAGGCGACGACCTCGCCGGCGATCCGCAGCGGCGCGACCGACGACCAGGCGCGCCCGGGCGCGTCGCCCACCGCGACCAGCGGATCCTCGGTCACGCCCACCGTGGGCAGGTCCAGCGCCGCGCCGAGGTGGAGCGCGAGGCCTGCGCGCAGCGGATGATCTCTCCCCGCGGCCGCGACGAGCAGGACGTCCGGCCGGCGGGAGAGCCGTCGCGCGACGGCCTCGAGGATCGGCCCCTCGCGCAGCGCGAGCTGCCCGGGCCGGAACGGCGTCTCGATCCGGCACACGCACGTGGACGTGGAGATGACCTCACCCGCTTCCTCCACCACCGCGGCGGCCCACCCGGTGTCGCCGCGCTCGCCACGCCCGAACACGATCGCGCACGCGCCCACCCGCGGCGCGCCCTCGGCCGGCCGCCAGGGCTCGGGCGTTCGCTTCGCGAGGCGCTCCTGCTCGCGGGCGAGGTCCTCTGGCGTCGCCGGCCAGCGCCAAGGTGCGCAGCTCACGGCGGGCCGGGGACCTCGGTCCGCCTCCCGGCGTAGGCCCGCGGGTCGAGCCCGTACCGGAAGGCGATGCTGATCCGCGGTCCGGCGCGCGCGACCTTCGGCACGGCGTGATCCCACGCTCGATGGGTGGCGCCGCCGGTGACGAGCAGATCGCCGCGCCCGAGGTGGAAGGCGTGAGAGCGCCCACCGCCCTTCGGCCGCAGCAGGAGCTTCCGCGGCTCACCGAGCGAAACGAGCGGGATGATGGGTGCCTCGATCTCCTTGCGGATCTTGTCCCCGTGCCACGCCACGCTGTCGTCGCCGTCGCGATAGAGGTTGAATCCCGCCGAGTCGAACACGACGCCGTAGCGCGCGCCGAGGCACCCGCGCATCTCCTCCAGGATGGCCGGCTCGAGCGGCTCGCCCGAGCCGAGGTTCCAGGAGGAGGTCAGGCGAGGTTCCCGCACGCGCCGGTCGTACATCCAGCGCGTGCGCTCGCCCCACCGGCGGGCCGCGAGCACCTCGGCGAAGAGGCGATCGGAACCGCTCACCCAGCCCGGCGCGAAGTCGAGCCAGCTCGCCTCGTCGAGGTGGATGCGCTCGAGGCCGTGAAACCCCGCGTCGAAGGACGGCGCGCCGGCGTCGAAGAGCGTCGGCTGGAACGACAGCACGTCCACCGCCGTTCCATAACGCCGCGGGCGGGCCTCCGCCTCGACGGTGACCGCGTCAGTAGGCGACGACGCCGAAGCTCGAGGCGACCGGGGACGCGGCGTCGCCCTGCACGACGGCGTAGCGCTTCGACGCATCCGAGCGCCAGAACACGAACCGGCCGTGCGTCAGGTACCCGGAGCCCGGCCCGGCCCAGTGAGGCAGGGTGACGGTCGAACCGGCGATGGGCGTGAAGTACCTGTCGTCGTAGCTCCCGAGACTCGTGTCCGCGGTGGCCGAGGTGAAGTAGCCGACGTCCGGGATCGCGACGAGCTGGCCGGCGGCGCTCGAGTGGCTGGCGTGGCGGATGTACGAGAGCCCCTGCAGCGCCCCCGTGTAGACGATGTCGCTCGGCGTCCCGCTGCTCCAGGAGCACGGCGCGACCAGGCACTGCGTGCTCGGCGTCGCGTTGAAGACGTTCCCGCAGCGGGTGAAGATGTGGGCGCCGTCCTGCGACAGCCAGAGATCGCCGCAGAACGGGTGATCTCCCCAGTAGGGCGACTGCCACCCGAAGCTGGCCACGCCCTTGGCGCTGATCGGGTAGTTCTCGAGGTTGTCCGGAGTGTACCCGTTGGTCGCCCCGTACATGGCAGTCACGAGCGGATGGAGCTTGGCGCGCGTGCCACCATAGATCGAGTTGGCGGCCGACGTGCTCTGCGCGCCGGTCGACAGGTTCAGCGTCGTGATGGCGGTCCATTGCGCGCTCGGCGGCGGGAAGGCGTACGCAAACCCGGTGCCGAGGACGACGTCGGCGGCGGTGATCGAGATCGTGATCTCCTTCGTCCGCGTCGCCGTCGTGAGATCCACCAGCGAGACGAGCGCGTCGTGGCCGACCACGGCCGACTTGCCGTCCGGGCTGACGCTGACCGCGAGCGGAGCCTTGTTGAGTGCCACCTTCTGCTCCGTCTCCTGGGCCGGATCGTAGAGGTAGAGCGCGTTCGAAGGCGAGCCGGAGACGATGACGATCTTGTCGAGCGCCGCGCTGTACTCGGCGTCGACGACGTCGTGGGAGAGCGCGGCCACGTGGTGATATGCCGTGACAGCCACGGACGAGGCCGCGCTGGTGTTCGTACCATCGGACACGGTCAGCGAGAACGCGTACGTCCCCTCGGCGTCGGGCGTGAAGGTGGGATTCACGCTCGTCGCGCCGCTCAGCGAAGCTGTGCTCGACGCCGGGCGCGCCGTCATGGTCCAGGCGTACGTGAGCGGGTCGTGGTCCGCGTCGGCGCTCGCGCTCCCGTCGAGCGTGACCAGCGCGCCGACGTTCCCTGCCTGCGCCGTCCCGGCGTTCGCGACCGGCGTGGTGTCGACCGCGTTGATCACGACCGACGCCGTGCTCGACAGGGCGCCGTCGCTGACCGTCACCGTCGCGACGAAGGCGCCGGCGCGATCCGGCGTGAACGTGGCCTGCATGAACGCCGCGTTCGCCAGGGAGGACGTGCTGCCCGCTGGGACCGAGGTGAGCGCCCACGAGTACGCGAGCGCGTCGCCGTTGGGGTCGGAGCTGCCGCTCGCGTCGAGCGTGACCGGGTTGTTCTTCGGGACGGTGCGGTTAGCGCCCGCGCTGGCGGACGGAGGGTAGTTCTGCGCCGTGACGTGAACGGTGGCGGAGGACGACAGTTTGCCGTCGCTGACGGTGAGGACCGCGGTGTAGACGCCGGCCACGTCGGCGTAGAAGGACGGCGACTGGGACGTCGTCGAGCTGAGCACCGCGGCGCTCCCGGCCGGCCGCGTGAGCGCCCACGCGTAGGTGAGCACGTCACCGTCCGGATCCCAGGTCGCGCTGCCGTCCAGCACCACGTTCGAGCGATAGGGCGCGGTGCGATCCGCGCCCGCGCTCGCGACGGGAGCGGAGTTGTCGGCGCACTGACCGCTCAGGTTGCAGTGGCCGGTGCAGCAGCTCGAGCTCGACGAGCACACGTCGCCGTTGTCCCGGCAGGTCGCGCCGGAGACGCACGTGCTGCTCTTGCACGTGAACGTCGGGTAGCAATCGTCGGTCGTACCGCAATGTCCGCCGCTGGACGATGGGGCGCACACGCCTTGCATGCAGGCCCCCGAGCAGCAGTCGGAGCCGGTGTTGCAGGAGTCGAGCGCGCTGTGGCAGGTGCCCGTGGTCTTCGAGCCTCCCGACGAGCAGGCCGCGAGCAGGGTGGCCCCTGCCGCCACGAGCGCGAGGATCCGTCGCATGCTGTCCCCTCCGGCGAGCGGGCGGCGCGAGGTCGTAGCGGGCCGCGTGCACGCACAGTGATTGGCGCGCGAATCTCCGATCTCCTCGGGGTGACGTCAATCCGACATGAGCCGAGCGTGAGGCGCCCTGTCGGCGCGTGTGCGCGCTCGGAGGTGGGGATCGGGAGGTCGGTCTCGACGGGGACTTCGCTGCGGAACTAGGGCACGAAACGAGCCCCGCGCTCCGAGGGATCCGGAGAGGTCGAGCAGCGCCTGGCACGCATTGAGGAGGAGGAACGCGCGCGAGCGCCCGCCCCCCTTCGGCCGGAGGAGGAACTTCCGCGGCTCACCGAGCGAGACGAGCGGGATGGTCGGATCGTCGATCTCCTTCCGGATCCTGTCGCCGTGCCACGCCGCGAGCCGCTACATCGGCGGTACCACGCCGTCCTTGCCGACGCTGAGTCGCTGGGCGACGAGCTTCCCGTCGGGCCGGCGCGTGGCGATCGCGAACACGTGCGCGCCGGGGACGAGCTTCGAGCGATCGGCCGCCTCGAGCGCGACCACCGGTGTGCCGGGCGGCACGAGGATCGTCTTCTCGCCGCCGCTGTAGCGGAGCAGGAGCTTGCGGCCCCCGCCGCCCTTCTCGACGCCGGCCACGGTCGCGTTCGTCATCGTGCTCCCGGTGCCGCCCGCCTCAGCGCGGCCGCCCTCGACCTGCGCCACGGTGGCGTTCGTCATCGTGCTGCCCGGCTGGAGGTCCCAGGGGCGATGACCCTCGCCGGTGCCGCGCATCGAGGCCGGGAAGACGTGCACCTCGACGGCGCGCAGCGTGCCGTCCTTCTCGGGGACCGCCGTCGTCCCGACGAAGGCACCGCTCCCGATGCTGTCCAGGCTGGCTTTCTCGACCAGTGCGACCGACGCGTTCGGCGCGAGCTCGAGCGTGAGCTTCTCGCCCGTGCGCGACCTGACGTCGAGCGCGTCGCCTCGCACGGCGATCACGTCGCCTCGCACGTGCAGGTGCGCCTGCGCCGCGGACGGTGACTGGCCGGCGGGTGTCTTCGCCTCCGAGGCCGCCGACGCCGCGCGCGACGTCGCGGCGACGAGCGCGGTGGAGAGCAGGATGATGATGGTGTAGCCAAGACTTCGTGTCCGGTAGGTCATGCCTAGCGTCCCTCCCGTGGCGTCATTGACGGGACGGACATCGCGGCGCAATGCCCCGGCTGTGGAGGCGAGCTCCGGCAGCCGCTCGACGAGCAGGCGAGCGTGGGGGCGCGGCGACGGTGGGGACGCTCGGCGGGGGACAAGCCCCCGCCCTACGACGCTTCTGGCGCGTGGGTGACCACGCGACGAGCAGTCAGCGGCGTCGGAAAAGCTGGCACCCGTTCGCCCTTCGACCTCGCCGCTGCGCGGCTCCGCTCAGGACGAACGGTCCTGGCTCAGCTCATGCCCGCGTGGTGCGCCGCGACGCGCCGCTTCATCTCCTCGGACGAGACGTCCTCCTTGTGCGTCGAGACCCACCACATGTGGCCGAAGGGATCGACGATGCCGCCGTTCCGATCGCCGTAGAATTGATCCGCGATCGGCCGCATGAGCTGCGCGCCGGCGTCGATCGCCTTGCGCGCGACCCCGTCGACGTCGGCGACGTAGAGGTGGATCGTCACCGGGGTCCCGCCGATCGATTGCGGGCTCTTGGCGCCCATCTCCGGGGACTCGTCGGCGAGCATGACGCGCGAGTCCCCGATCTGGAGCTCGGCGTGCTCGATCTTTCCGTCCGGCCTGGCCATCCGGAAGTGTTCCTTGGCGCCGAACGCCTTCTTGTAGAACTCGATCGCGCGCGCGGCGTCCTTCACGATCAAGTACGGCGTGACGGCATGGTAGCCCTCGGGGATCGGCTTCACACGAGTCGGCATGGCGTTCCTCCTTCGTTTCGTTCCTTGCTTGCCGTTCGGTCCCGAACGCGTCGAGTCCCAACGGTGTGACCGTGGAGGCGGCCAGCCCCTCCACGTGCTCCCGGACGCGCGCTCGGCTTCGCGCGATGACGACCACGGACCGGAGCAAGGCGACGGTGTGCGACACGTCAGGTGAGCTCGCGGGTGCAGGTGCTCCTGCGCACCTCGTCTGCACGCACGGTGGACCGCGGAGGCGCTACCATGCGGCGCGTGCCGTTCTGGAAGCGCGCGCCGCAGACCCGCACCGAGATCATCGCCGCCGGCGACCGCGCTCGCGCCAGGGGGCGGTCCAGCGCCGCCGCGGCGGCCTACAGGAAGGCGCTCGCCGAGCACGGTCCGGACCCCCGCGTGCACGGGAAGCTCGCGCCGGTCCTGGTCGAGCTCGGAGACGTCGCCGGGGCGACGGCAAGCTTCCGCAGCGCGGCGGAGGGCCACCTCGCCTCCGGGTTCCTGGACCGCGCGCTCGCCGTGTACGCCCAGGCGCGACGGGCGCTGCCCCTCGAGGCGGAGTTCCACAGCGAGGCCGCCCGGATCCACCTCCTGCGCGGCAGGCGCGTCGAGGCCGCCGCTGCGCTCGTCCAGGGCGGGAGGGTGCTCGGCCGCAAGGACCCCGTGGCCGGCGCCGAGCTGCTCCGGGGGGCGCTTCTCATCCAGCCGTCGAACGTCGAGGCGGTGCTGGCGATCGCGCCGCTCCTGCGCCGGCAGAGGCGCGCCACCGAGGCGCTCGAGCTGCTCGAGCAGGCCGAGCGCGACGCGCGGGGCCGGGCGCTCCGGCGGGTTCGCTGGCAGATCTTCCGCGTCGCCCCCGGGTTCCGCACGGCTTGGTGTGGGCTGGTCGGGCGGGGGCCTCGCACCTGACCCGCGGCCACTCCGAGTGACCTGCGCCACCGAGGCGCGAGTCCCCGCTACGTCGAGCCGGCCTTCCGGCAGGGAGTGCCGGCGCAGAGTCGCCGGTGCGCCTCGTCCTGCTGGGCGAGCGTCTCGAAGAATGCGCGGACGCGAGGGTCGGCGCGGCGCGCCATCGTCTCGGCGTGCACGTGGAGCCTGTCCTCCATCGCGACGAGCCGCGCTCGGACCCCGGCGAGGTCCTTGCTCCACACGCCGCGAACGACCTCGTCGCGCAGCCGCATCGCATCGGTCTCGATCGCGGACAGCTCCTCCTCGAGGCGTTCCATCTGCCCGAAGAGGCTCGGGTTGGAGCGGTACTGGTTGCGCAGGAGCCGGATGCGGGCGGCGTGCTGGAGCTCCTCGTTTGCGAGCTGCCGGAACGTGGCGCTGACGGGCGGATCGTCGGCGAAGTCCCTCGCCAGCTCGGTGTAGATCTCGGCGCAGACGCGCTCGATCTCTTCGGCGCGCGCAAAGTAATCGTAGCTCGTCATGGTCCGCCCCCGCCGCCGGCGTCGGGTTCCGGTGTGCGAGGATTGTATGCGGTGGCGCCGCATCCGCCCGCATGCCCATTGTGCCGCGTGCATGGCACGAGACATGAGCTCGCGGGTCCGCGAGCTGCCGCGTGCGGGTAGCTCCCGCAGCTCTCCGATCAACCTCGCGTCCTAGGCCAGAGGAGGGGTCGCTCGACCTTCCCGGCGAGCGAACGCAAGGCTCGGCGCGCCGCCGCCTCGATGGATATCAACACGAGCAGTTCACGACGAGGAGCGCGACATGCGGCAGCTCAGCGAAGCCAGCCACCCACCCGTCCTCCCGCCTCTTTCACCCTGGTGGCGGCACGGCACGGTGCTGGTGATGATCTTCGGCTTCTCCGTGCTGACCTACGTCACCGTCCTGACCTATTCCAACGCTCCACCCATCCCGCGCCAGGTCGTCGATGGCACCGGTGGCGTGCTCTTCACCGGGGAGGAGATCGAGAGAGGTCAGGAGGTGTTCTTGAAGCACGCGCTCATGGAGCACGGCACGCTCTGGGGCCACGGCGCGTACCTCGGGCCGGACTACACGGCCGAGTACCTGCATCGCCAGGTCGAGATCGCACGCGACCTCGTGGCCACGGCCCGCTTCGGCAAGGCCTTCGCGGTGCTTTCCCCTGAAGAGAAGTCAGCGGTGGCCGACGAGGTGCGGGCCGAGCTCAAGGACAACCGCTTCGACGCGGCTGCGGGTACGCTCAGGTTCTCGCCGGGCCAGGCAGCGGCGAGCCGCGCGCTGGAAGGCTACTGGGCCGAGTATTTCTCGAAGGAGAACTCCGCCCCCGGCCTCCGTCCCGGGAGCATCACCGACCCCACGGAGATCCGGTTCCTCAACGCTTACCTGGCCTGGGCGACGTGGGCCACCGTCGCGAACCGCCCCGGCAAGGACTACACCTACACGAACAACTGGCCCTACGACCCGGACGCGGGCAATCGCCCCTCCACTCAGGCCTACGTCTGGAGCGCGCTCAGCCTGGTGACGCTGCTCGGTGGCCTGGGGTTCGTCCTCCTCATCTTCGGGAAGTACCACTTCCTGGGATGGGGAGGCGAAGGCACGGAGCCACGCCCGCGACAGGCCTCTGCAACGATAAATCTCACGCCGAGTCAACGGGCCACCGGGAAGTATCTCGCGGTGGTGGCGCTCCTGTTCCTTCTCCAGGCCGTCGTGGGCGGGGCTCTCGCTCACTACCGCGTGGAGCCGTTCTCGTTCTACGGGCTGGCAGTCATTCTCCAGCTGGCTCCGTACAATCTGATCCGAACCTATCACCTGCAGCTCGCGATCTTCTGGATCGCGACCGCCTGGGTCGCCGGTGGCCTCTTTCTCGCCCCCCTGGTCGGCGGCGGAGACCCTCCCGGTCAGAAGCGGCTCGTCGACGTCCTCTTCTTCGCCCTGGTGCTGGTGGTCGTCGGGAGCCTCGTCGGCGAGTTCCTGGGCGTGACAGGCCGGCTGGAGCGGACGTGGTTCTGGCTCGGCCACCAGGGATCCGAGTATCTCGACCTGGGGCGCTTCTGGCAGTTCCTGCTGGCCGCCGGGCTCCTGCTCTGGCTCTTCCTGATGTTTCGCGCCCTGCGTCCGGCGATGAGAAAGGAAACCGGCAGCGAGATCTCCGCCCTGTTCCTCTACGCCGCCGCGGCCATCCCGATCTTCTACGTACCCGCCCTGTTCTACGGCCCCCGCACCAACTTCGCGGTCATCGACAACTGGCGGTTCTGGATCATCCACCTGTGGGTCGAGGGCTTCTTCGAGCTCTTCGCGACGGTGCTCGTCGCCATCATGTTCCGCCAGATCGGTCTCGTCAGCACGCGGACGGCCACGCGGCTCGTCTTCCTCGACGCCATCCTCTTCCTGGCCGGAGGCATCATCGGAACCGGGCACCACTGGTACTTCACGGGGCAGGGCACGCTGAACATGGGGCTCGCCGCCTGCTTCTCCGCGCTCGAGGTCGTGCCGCTGACACTCCTCACCCTGGACGCGTCCGGCTTCATCAGGCTCGGCAAGCGCGCCCAGACTGACGACGGAGCCGACCTCGCCTCGAAGCACAAGTGGGCGATCTATTTCTTCATCGCCGTGGGCGTGTGGAACTTCATCGGCGCCGGCGTCTTCGGCTTCCTCATCAACACCCCCATCGTCTCCTACTTCGAGGTGGGCACGACCCTCACGGCGAACCATGGTCACGCGGCCATGTTCGGCGTGTTCGGCATGCTGGGGCTGGGCGTGCTCGTGTTCTGCCTGAGGGCGATGCAGAGCGACGCGAGCTGGCGAATCACGGAGAAGTACGTGCGCGTCGGGTATTGGGGGCTCAACGCGGGCCTCGCGCTGATGATCGTCCTCGACCTCTTCCCCGCCGGCGTCCTCCAGCTCTGGGACGTCATCTCCAACGGCTACTGGCACGCACGGCGGCTCGATTACTCGATGAGCGGCACGTTCCACGCACTGGAGTGGATCCGCGTCGCGGGCGACACGGTGTTCATCGTCCTGGGCGCGGTGCCCATCGCCGTGGGCACGCTGCGCGCCTTCGCGCGCCGGGAGCTCGAGGGCGCGAGGTAGTCCGCGCCTCGCTCGGCGCGCGCGAAGTAGTCGTAGCTCGTCATGGTCCGCCCCCGCCGCCGGCGTCGGGTTCCGGTGCGCGAGGATGGCATGCGGTGGCGCCGCATCCCCCCGCATCCCCGACGGTGTGCCGAGGGCATGGCACGGCGAGTCCGGGGTCCCGAGCCGCGGCGTCGCGCCTCCGGCCGACGACGACGAAGAGTCCACCCTCGCCTGAGAGCGTCCACGACCAGCCGAGCTGCTGGAGGACGTTCTCGAACGCCCAGTCGTCGGGCGCTGGAGCGAAGAGCGCGCCGCCCCGGAGCGCGGGCTCACCGATGACCGTGGATGGGTACGTCCGGAAGTACTCGACGCCGCTGGCGCGAAACCAGCGCTGCACCTCGGCGAGCGTGTGCCGGTGCTCCTCGGGGTGGCGGTACTGGTCCCGCAGCCACGCCAGCCGGCGAGCGGGCTCGGCGGCGCGCTCGCGGAGCACGGGGTCGAGCGGGATCCATCGAAAGCGGGTGAGGCGCGCCACCGCTCGCCGGAGGCGGTGCGGCCAACGCGCGTAGGCGTTGTAGAGGCCCGCGACGAGGACGCCGCGCGGGCGGACGAGGCGCGCGATGGCGCGGAACGACGCCTCCGGATCGGGCGTGTGGTGCAGGACCCCGGAGCAGTAGACGACGTCGAACGCGCCCGCGCGCAGCGCCGGCTGGCGCAGATCCATCTCGACGAAGCGCGCGCGCTCGATCCCGAACCGGCGCGCCGCCTCGGCGGCGAGCAGGAGCGACGCGCGCGACAGGTCCGCGCCGACCACGCGCCGCTCGCCGGTGGCGAGGAAGAGGCTCATCTGCCCCGTGCCGCAGCCCACCTCGAGGACCGTCGCGTCCGGCGCGATGGCGCGGTCGAGCAGCTCCGCGAACGTGCTCCGCCCGGCGCGCGCGCGGAGCGCCGGATAGCTGTCTCGCGGCGGGTAGCCGGGGAAGGGCGCCAGCGCGTAGAAGTCGCGCACCGCGCTGGCTCGAGCGTCGAGCGCGCCCCGCAGATCCGGGATCCCATCCGCGACCGGGAAGGCGCGTTCGCACCCGCCGCAGCGCAGGGACGACCCGCCGGCGGACAGCCCGCCGCCGCAGTCCGGGCACGCGAGCACGGCCAGCAGATCGCGCGGGACGGGCGGCATCAGAAGATCGAATAGATGAACGGCGCGAGCGCCTCGACGCTGGCGGCGAGGAGGAGCAGGACCGCCGTCAGGGAGAGGAAGACGACCAGCGGCACGAGCCACCGCTTGCGTTCCGAGCCCTTCCACAGCCCGCGGACGAGGTCGCCCGCCGACGGCAAGAGACTCGCTGCCACGACGATGCCGTTCCGGAACTTGCCGTGCCTGCGGATCACGAGGCCGCCTCCTCCAGGTCGAGATCGTCCCGTCGCGGCTTGCGCACCAGGCACCGCCCGGCGGCGAGCAGGTCCATGCCCGAGCGGCGGAAGGTCGAGTATCCCTCCGCGGCGGTCGTCACGATGGGCTCTCCCGCGAGGTTGAACGAGGTGTTGAGCAGCACCGGGATCCCCGTACGCGCGCCGAACGCCCGCAGCAGCGCGTGGAAGCGCGGCGAGGCCTCGGGGTCGACCGCCTGGACGCGCGCGGTGCCGTCGACGTGCGTCACCGCGGCGAGGCGCGCGCGCCACTCCGGGCGGACCGGGAAGACGCCCGACATGAAGCGGCACAGGCGGACGCCGCCCGGCGGCAGCTCGAAGTACCGGTCCGCCACCTCCTGCGGCACCGCGGGGGCGAACGGTCGGAACTCCTCGCGGTACTTCACCTCGCGGTTCAGGCGGTCCCGCGTCGCGGCCTGATCCGGCGCGGCGAGGATGCTGCGGTTCCCGAGCGCGCGCGGGCCGAACTCGCAGCGGCCGTCCATCCACCCCACGATGCGCCCCGCCGCCAGCTCGCCCGCGACGACCTCGAGCAGGGCGCGCTCGTCCTGCGGGCGCTCGAGGAGGAGCCCGTCCTCCACCGCCAGCCGCGCGAGCGCCTCCGGCTCGACCGCGCACCCCCACGCTGCGTGATCCGGCACCGGCTGGTCCGGTCGCCCGAAGTGGATCCGGTCGGCGTAGAGGGCCGCCCCGAGCGCGCACCCCGCGTCGCCCGGCGCGAAGGGGACGAACACGCGCCCGAACCCCGACTCGCGCAGGATGCGCGCGTTCGCGCAGCCGTTCAGCGCGACCCCGCCGCCGAGGCACAGGTCCTCGAGCCCTGTCTCGCGCTGGAGGGCACGGGCGAGCCCCACGAGCACCTCCTCGAGGACGCGCTGGACGCTGGCCGCGAGATCCGCCCAGCGCGCCCCCTCCGGCGTCGCGGGATCGATCGGCTCGTGCGGCGCGCGCGGCGGGCCGAAGACCTCGACGAACCGCGGCGACCAAGCGCGCCTCGCCGAGGCGTGGAAGTCGAAGTAGTCGAGGTCGAGCGCGAACGCGCCGTCGTCGGTGCGCCGCAGGAGCGCGCGGACCTGCTCCTCGAACCGCGGCTTCCCGTACGCGGCGAGCCCCATCACCTTGTACTCACCCTCGTTGACCTCGAACCCGAGGAAGGCGGTGAACGTGGAGTAGAACATGCCGAGCGAGTGCGGAAAGCGCAGCTCGCGCAGGAGCTCGATGGAGCACGCGCCGTCGTCGCGCTTCAGGCCGCGCCCGAGGGTGAGGGTCGCCCACTCGCCGACGCCGTCGGCGGTGAGGATCGCCGCCTCGCGGGTGGGCGCGGTGAGGAACGCCGCCGCGGCGTGGGACTGGTGGTGCTCGGTGAACAGGATCTTCCGCCCGGGCACGCCGAGGCGGGAGGCGATGATGCCCTTCACCCAGGCCTTCTCGCCGAGCGTGTTCTTCATCGCGCGCGGAAAGCTGCGCCAGGACCGCGGGAACGCCCGGAGCGTGGACACGAGGATGCGCTCGAGCTTCAGCATCGGCTTCTCGTAGAAGACGACCGCGTCGAGCTCCGCCGGCTCGACGCCCGCCTCGTCGAGGCACCACTCGATGGCGGCGAGCGGGAACGACGCGTCGTTCTTCCGCCGGGAGAGGCGCTCCTCCTGCAGCGCGCACACGGGCACGCCATCGACGACGAGCGCCGCCGCCGAGTCGTGATAGTGCGCCGAGATTCCGAGGATCTTCATCGTTCAGTATTGCCGCTGTAGCGCGGAAGGCCCCTCGCGTCGCACCGGCTCGCTGAAGCCGGGGCGCTCGCGTCGCGCGGCGCGCTTCGCGAGGAGCGCGAAGATCGGCAGCACGAGGAAGTACTGGGCGAGGAGCACGAGCGTCCCGAGCGCGCCCGCGATGGCGGTCGCCGCGCGCAGGTAGCCCTTCCAGAGGCGCGTGGCGCGGGCGAGCCACAGCTGGCGCCGGTGTCGCGCGGGCTCGATGCGCTCGAGCTGGGATCGCGTGTAGCGCATGTGGAACACCTCGTCGCGCAGGACGCGCCGGAACGTGTCGCGGGTGCCCTCGTCCGCGATGACGTCGGCGTAGATGGCGAAGCGACCGGCGGCCGAGCGCTCGGAGAGGTGGAGGAACGCGAGCAGCGACGCGTCGTGCCCGTCGCCGGGGCTCAGCTCGTCGAGGCCGCGCTCGCCGCGCGTGATCCAGCGCGCCTCGAACGAGCGGGGAGGACCCGGGCCGAGCGCCGCGAGGAGGGTGCGACCGCGCGCCCGCAGGAGGTCGGCGTGGCGCTGCTCGTCGAGCGCGTGCCGCAGGAAGAGCCTCCGCAGCAGCGGATCCGTGGTGAGCTCCGCCGCCCGCGACAGATCGCGCGCCCCGCCTTCCTCGGTGACCGCGAAGGTGAGCAGCTTGCGCGCGCAGCGGTGGGGATCCCGCCACACCCACCGGTGGATGGGGCGGAAAGCCCGCTCGAGCGGCGTGGCGCGCACCGCCGGCACATAGATGTTGATGTCCGACGCCCTTCGGACG
>Ga0318495_10000070_pt1 | contig 22389 bp, 19 predicted proteins | sample GRESIP108b1f25_FD_203752 | JGI IMG/M metagenome (GOLD analysis project Ga0318495, IMG submission 203752) | Tropical soil microbial communities from Luquillo Experimental Forest, Puerto Rico - GRE.SIPMG.108b1f25 | ecosystem: Environmental > Terrestrial > Soil > Tropical forest > Bulk soil...
GAGTGCGGCTGGCTGAGCGGGTAGTTGGTGGCGTCGGGCGCGACGCAGTTTGGGGAAATGTCTGCTTTGGGTCAAAAGCGGACATGGCAAGCAGTTAGTGCAATGTCCGCTTTACCCCCAAAAGCGGACATTGGTTCAGCGTGTTGGGATGTCCGCTTTGTGCCAAGCAGACGCAGTTCAGACATTGCATCCCCTGCACCGACTGAGGGAAATAGTGTAAGTTTCTGACAGAGCTGTCGACGGAACGTGCCGACGCTTCCGTGAAACTAAAGGCAGCGGTTGTGCCTCCGGCAGGCGAGCAGTTCTAAAATTAAATCGACATTGATCCGCCGACACTTTCTGCGTCGCGGAAGGTCGTGGGGCAATGCGATGATGCTCCTTCGCCGTCGATTTCTGGAGTTGGTCGCGGGCGCCGTAGCGTTGCCGACCGCATTTTGTCTTGCTCGAGCGGAGACCTATCCGTCGCGCCCGATCACGATGGTGGTGCCGTTCCCGGCCGGTGGCCCGAGCGATACGCTCGCGCGCATTCTTGCAGAGCGCATGACTGGGTCACTTGGTCAATCCGTCATTGTAGAGGATGTGAACGGTGCGAGCGGCAGCGTGGGCCTTGGTCGGGTGGCACGCGCAGCGCCTGACGGCTACACGCTGAGCATCGGACATTGGGGCACTCATGTCGTGATTGGCGCCACTATGAACCTATCTTTTGACGTGTTGAATGATTTCGAGCCGGTGGCGCTGTTGGCTGACACGCCGATCTGGTTGGTGGCCAGAAAGGATCTGCCACAGAAAGATCTTAAGGAACTGATTTTGTGGCTGAAGCAAAACCCGGATAAAGCGCTGGCGGGCGCCGTCGGCGTCGGTGGGCCGTCCGATCTCAATGAGACTTATTTCGCGAATGTCACCGACACCAAATTCCGGTTGGTGCCATACCTCGGCGGCGCGCCGCTGAACCAGGATTTGTTGGCGGGTCGCATCGATTTCACCTTGGGCATGGCGGCGAGCACCTACCCGTTCGTGCGCAGCGGTCAACTCAAGGCGTATGCCGTCATGGCGAAATCGCGTTGGTGGGCCGCACCGGAAGTCCCGACCATGGACGAGGCAGGCGTGCCTGGCCTCTACGCTTCGTTCTGGCACGGGCTTTGGGCGCCGAAGAGAACACCCCAAGCTATCATCGCGCGACTGAATTCTGCGATACGGTCGGCCTTAGCCGATGCTACGGTACAGAAGCGCTATGTTGACCAAGGCCAAGCAATTCCGCCCCCCGAACAGCAAACACCGGAGGCGCTTGGCAGATTGCAAAAGGCCGAAATTGAGAAATGGTGGCCGATCATTAAAGCCGCCGGCATCAAAGCGGGATGACTCCCCGGTCCGCTTTGGGTCAAAAGCGGACATCGGAGCGCATTTTTGTGATGAACATGACGGTTTTCACCTGCCTATCCCTATTCGCACTGTCGGCGTCGTGTGCGCTTTTCTTGATTTTGGAGCTTAGTCGGCCGTTTTCGGGTCTGATGATGATTTCGAGCGCGCCACTGTGACATGCCCTTGGGTCTCTATAGAACTTTGGCTTCACATGTCCGCTTTGGGTCAAGAGCGGACATTTCGCCAAGCCTAGCTGATGTCCGCTTTACCCCCAAAAGCAGACATCGGCTGAGCGCATCGCGATGTCCGCTTTGTGCCAAAAGCGGCTGTGAGCACGTGCAACATATGACGCCTTGTTCGATCACCTCGTCGGCGCGACCGAGCAACGGCAGTGGGTATGTTGAGACCAAATGTTTTCGCGGTCTTTAGATTGATTACCAAGTTGAACTTGGTGGCCTGCATCACGGGCAAATCGCTCGGCGCCTTGCTCGAAGCCTTCACCCCGCAGGAATGCGCCAACTACTTCGCCAATGCAGGATACGCTTCAGAATAAAACGGGCATGCTTTAGGCTGCAGGCGCGGTGGCAAACAGCCGCCGCGTTTGGGAAAGCTGCGTCGGGGAGACAGGGAATGGAAGCGGGCGGGGCGGCAACCGATGGCAAACGCCGACTCAGCGGCGGCGCCATCATCGCCGCTATCAAGGCGAGCGGCATCGAATACATCCTCTCGGTGCCTGACATTACTACCAGCTCTGGACTGCTTGCGCCGATCGCACAGAATCCGGCCTTCCGACTGATTCGCGTCTGCAAGGAGGACGAATGCGTCGGCATCGCTTCCGGCCTGTTCTACAGCGACAAGCGCGCGCTGATGCTGATCCAGCACACTGGCTTTCTCGATTCCATCAATGCGATCCGCGGCGTCGCAGTCGAATACAAGCAGCCGATCTGCATGATGATCGGACTGCTGCAGCATGATCCCGACAAGCCGCCGCGCGAATCGCCGCGCTACGGCGTGCGCATCGTCGAGCCGATCCTCGACGACATGGGCATCCCCCATCACCTCATCAGCCTCGATGCCGACGTGGCCAAGATCCAACCGGCGATCGAGAACGCCTACCGCCAATCACGTGCGGTGGCGTTTCTGGTCGGAAGGAGCCCATCATGATGAAGCGTGACGAATGCTTTCGCGTGCTCGCCCGGCACATCACCAATGAAGCTGTCGTTGCGACCTACAGCTCTGCGGTCGATTGGGTGGCGATCAAGCCGCGCGTACTCAATTACACGTCGATCGGCGCCATGGGGCTCGATATCTCGCACGGCCTGGGCTTGGCGCTCGGCCAGCCGAACAAGCGCGTGGTCGTGCTGCAAGGCGACGGTTCGCTCCTGATGAATCTCGGCAGCCTGGTGACGATCGCTGCGGTGGCGCCGAAGAATCTCGTGCATTTCGTTGCGCACAATGAAACTTACGAGGCGAATGGCGGCCATCCGATCCCCCAGCGGAACGTCGACTTCGCCAGCATGGCGCGTTCGGCGGGCTACGCCGCCTGCTACGACTTCGCCGATCTCGACGTGTTCACGCAGCAGGTCGCGCATGTGCTCGAGCAGGACGGGCCGGTGTTCGCGACACTGCACGTCGAGCCCTCAAAGCCGCTCTTCTACGACTACCCGAGCCTTTACGATCCGGCCAAGCGCCAGGCCTTCAAGGCAGCGTGGCAGATGTAGCTAGAGCGTGGCTGATTTTTTCTGAATCGGCCGGATTCCCGGCTGGACGCGAATATGATTCAAGATGCGGGCTGGAAAGGGGGCCGGCATCTGATGGCGCGAGCCTATTCGCTGGTTTGCGGTCTGGCACTTCTTCGAGCACGAGGGCATCAGCTTCAAAAAAAGCCCCTGCCGACAATGGGAATGGCATCGGTCGCTTTTTTCATTTTGCGCAGCAGCAATTTATGCGGTGATGTCCGCTATGGGTCAAAAGCAGACATCGAGGCGACTTGAATGAATGTCCGCTTTACCTCCAAAAGCGGACATCAGTTCAGTGCTCTCGGATGTCCGCTAGGTGCCAAAAGCAGACATTCTGCGCAGCAGCAGAGACTGGCGCTATTCGATCAAGCAGACGCCTGTTTATTCCACCAGCTTTGCGCGAGCGTAACGTCCGCTTGAGAGAGTTCGTGTCCCACGGGGAAGACCCGATGTTCCACTGCGGCGCCATAGCGCTCTAGCAATGACGCCAGTTTCGCAGCGGACTCGGGCTGTATAATGGGATCGCGCGCACCGGATACTATCAAAACCGGCGCGCCATCCAGCTTGACGGGATTAGGGTGGGCGAAAGGCGGCATTGCTCGCAGCAGGATTGCACCTGCAAGCTCCGTTGGCCGCAGAAGGAGCACGGCCGCCGCGATATTTGCGCCATTGGAATAGCCCAACGCGATTGGCGAGGCGATGCCATAGCGTGCGCGGGCATTTGTAACGAAATCCGCGAGCTCGTTCGCGCGTCGGCGCACATCGTCTTCGTCAAAAACTCCTTCGGCCAATCTTCGAAAAAAGCGCGGCATGCCATTTTCCAAAACCTTGCCTCGCGGCGAAAGCAATGACGCCGTCGGCGCAATCATGCGCGCGAGCGGTATCAGGTCGTTCTCGTCGCCACCGGTACCGTGAAGTAAGAGAAGTGGGCGCTCGTCAGGCCGGCCCTTTTCAAAGCGGTGTATAAAACCAGTCGTCTCCATCAAACTCGCATCTCTGCGGTATCGAGTGGCGGCAGAACGGCTTCGATTTCTTTGCGGCGTGGTTCGAGAAACGGCGGAAGCTTCAGATCGCGACCCAGTGAATCGAACGCTTCATCGACCGCGAAGCCTGGTTGGTCAGTCGCGATTTCAAAGAGAATCCCGCCGGGTTCGTGGAAGTAGACCGACCGGAAATATTGACGATCGATCTGCTGCGTAGGCCGAAGGCCATGGTTCGCGACAAGCTTGTGCGCCATCTCCGCCTGTCGCGCGTCATCTGCGGCGCGAAATGCGATGTGATGAACAGAGCCCCGGCCAAGCTGACCGGCAAGAAACCCCTTCGCCTCGCGTATGCCAACGTACCCGCCGATCGTTTCACTGGCACGGAAGCGGATAAGCGGACCATCTTCGCCGGCCTTCTTGAAACCGAGCACGTCAGTCAGAACCGATGCGGTCGGCGACGCATCCTCTAGCAAGAGCGTGACCCCGTGAAAACCGCGGATCGCAAATTCCGTGGGTATATCACTGGTGTGCCAGGCCGGTTCTGCCTCGGCCCCTTCGGCGCCAACCAGCGCCAATATGAGGCCGTCCGAGTCTTTGAATGGCAGCACGGGCTCGCCAAAACGCTTTTCCAATGCTTCGTGGGTGACGCCCATTTCAACGAAGCGATGTGTCCAATAACCTATCGAACTCGCCGGGACACGGAACGCCGTTTCTTGCGCAAGCCCCACGCCAGCACGGCCGGGCGCGGCGTGTTCCCAAGGAAAGAATGTGAGGATAGTGCCAGGATGGCCTTCAGAGTCGCCGTAGTAGAGGTGATATGTACCCGGGTCGTCGAAGTTCACGGTTTTCTTGACGAAGCGCAACCCTAAGACATGCGTATAGAACTCGAGGTTGCGTGCCGCCTTGCCCGATATTGCTGTGACGTGATGAATTCCAGTCATGGAGGGATCCCTTTGCAAGCTCGTAACCGGCTCTCTCTTAAAATGGCGGTTGCCGCTCCAATTGCGGACACCCAAGGGCAACACAAATTCGTGCTGAGGCTATCTTGCTGGCCTCCTTTTGAACCGAGGAATCCTGCAGAAGGTGGACAGGTCGCAACGTCTGCCCGTTTCTCCGCTTTGGGTCAAAAGCAGACATCACAAGGGATCAGCAGAATGTCCGCTTTACCCCCGAAAGCGGACATCGGACCTTTGCATCAGGCCTTGCGGCGCTGATGTTTGTCGATCGCGGCCTGGACCGCCGCTTGCGACTGCGCGCCGGCCGTCTCGTATTTGGACTTGGCGTCGGCATAGCTCCAGTCGCGCAGCGCGTTGGCGTTGCGCTGGAAATGCGGATGAACGTGGCGCGCCATGAGCTCATAGCTGCGCTTGGTGGCCGCCCAATCCGCCCAATTATGCGCGAGCAGCAAAACGCCGCCGAACCCGCCGTTCGAGCCTTGCCACAATCGCTCGAAATGGCGCACGCAGTCGTCCGGCGTGCCGATACAGGCAAGACCCGATGCAACCAGATACTCGGCCGAGTCTGCCGTAATGTCTGGCGGGATGATGGGGAACGTCGCCACTTCGCTGAAATAGCGTTTGAAGTTTTCCAGACCGAATTTGACGTCCGCCCGCGCCTGCTCCCGCGTTTCCGCCACGTGCGCGAAGGTAACGATCCGCCATTTGCGGCGGTCGGGCGTCTTGCCGGCCGCCCGCGCGCTTTCCTCGTAGACGCCCCAATTGCTGGCATGCGCCTTGAGCGCCTCGTCCGAGGTGCCCCCGATCGAAAGCATGCCGATATTGTGCTTGCCAGCGGCCACGGCGCCGACCGGAGACCGGTTCGATGCAACCGCCATCTCTATCATCGGCTGCGAATAGCTTTTGAGTTGCAGACGCGCTTCATGCAAGTCGAACCAGTCGGTCTTCTTGGTCACCGTGCGTCCCTGCATCAGCTCTACGATGACATCGAGCGCTTCGTCGAGCTTGCGGCGCTGGTCTTGCGGGTTAAGACCCATCTTGACCGCGTCATAGACGAGCGAGCCCGGCCCTACGCCGAACATGGCGCGACCGCGCGTCATATAGTCGAGTTGCATCATGCGGCCGGCGAGAGTGAACGGATTATGGTACGGCAGAGAGACGACGCCGGTGCCGAGGCGGATGTGGCGTGTGCGCTCGGCAGCGCCTGCGATGAATAATTCCGGGCAGGCAATGATCTCGAACCCGCCGGAGTGATGCTCGCCGATCCAGGCCTCGTGATAGTTCAGGCGGTCGAGGTGAACCAGAAGCTCCATGTCGCGATCGAGAGCGAGCAGCGGGTTTTCATCCAGCGGATGAAAGGGAGCGAGAAAAACCCCTGTCTTCAGAAACCTGTCGTCCATAGGCCCCGATCTTTTTTCCGGTTTTCGGCTTTGCTGACTTCGATCGTAGCGATAACCGGTCGACTGACAAGGCAAGGATTTATGACCGGCGGAATAGGGTCCGGCCGTCATTTTGCGCGGCAACAATCGTCAGGATCGAATGTCCGCTTTGGGTCAAAAGCGGACATCAGAACATGTCGGGATGTCCGCTTTACCCCCGAAAGCGGACATTGACCGATGGCTTGTTCCGTTAGGCGGTGAGAACTCGCTGTACATATTTCTTGACAGCGGCCATCGCGCGCCGTCGTGATTAACGCATGACGAAGCCGGCCGTCAGCGCCCGCGCTGTATCCAAACATTTCGGCGCCACGCGCGCCCTCGCTAACGTCGATTTCGAGCTTTTTCCCGGCGAGGTCCATGCGTTGATCGGCGAAAATGGCGCGGGCAAATCCACGCTGGTGCGAATCTTAGGCGGTGTGCATCGACCCGATCAGGGCGAGGTCTTACTTGACGGACGGCTTTCGCGCTTCAGCAGCCCGCGCGATGCCATTGCCGCAGGAATCGTCACCATCCCACAGGAACTGCGGCTAGTGCCGGCGCTGTCGATTGCGGAAAACTTGGCGCTCGGTGATCCACCGATGCGGCGCCTATTCGGTGTTCGCGTCATCGATCGGATGCGAATGCGGGCAATGGCGCGCGATCAACTCGCACAGTTTGACCTCTCGCTCGATCCCGACATCCGGGTCGATCAATTGAGCTACGCCGAACGCCAGCTCGTCGCCATCGCCAAGGCACTACGCCGCCGGTGCAAGATCCTTATTCTCGACGAACCGACTGCGGCGCTGGAAATGCGCGAAATCGAGCGATTGTTTGCGCTTATCGATCGCATGAAAACCGAGGGCACCGGGATTGTCTATGTATCGCACCGGCTTGACGAGGTGGTAAGGCTCGCCGACCGCTGCACGGTGCTGCGCGACGGCCAGATCGTCGCAGTCTCACGGCGTGGGGACTTCAAGGTTGGCGACTTGATTGCAGCGATGACGGGCGGCGTTGCGGCGCCGCCCGCCGTCACCGCGTCTCCACCCGGCGCCGTAGTCCTCGAGACGCTGGCGGGTAGACCCGACACCATTCGACTGCGGACAAACGAGGTTTTGGGGCTTGCCGGACTGCTTGGTAGCGGCGCCGGTGCGATATTACGGCGGATCTTTGGGCTTGGCGACGAGCCGATTGAACTGCGCCGCAATGGCAAACCGGAGCGAATTGCGAGCCCCCTAGATGCGATCCGGATCGGCATCGGCCTGGTGCCTGACGAAAGGCGGCTGGGATTGATTTTTAATCTTTCAATACGCGACAACATTTTGTTGCCGAGCCTTGACGTCGTGGCGCGCCGCGGTCGCATCGACCGAACGCATGGCAACCGACTCGTCGAGCAAATGATGGAATTGCTCGACATCCGGCCGCGTCGCCCCGAGCTGCAGGTATCGTTGCTGTCAGGCGGCAATCAGCAGAAGGTGATCGTGGCTAAGTGGCTCACTCGCGCCATCGGGATCCTGTTGCTTGACGAGCCGACGCAGGGCATCGATGTTGCTGCAAAGGCGCAAATCCATACGTTGATCCGCAATTTCGCCGAACGCGGCGGCGGCGTCCTCGTCCGCTCCAGTGATCTTGCCGAGCTGACACTCATCTGCAACGGCATCATCGCCGTGCACCAAGCGCGCATCACCGACCGCTTGCGGCGCCCTGCCGATTTCGACGAACAGCGGCTGCACGCAGCGATCGGCGGCTAATCATGTCGCCACTGCCGAAGCGGCTTAATCTTGTTGGTCAGGTACCATTGATCACGCTCGTTGTGCTCTGTCTCGCCACAGCGCTCATGACCGACCGTTTTCTTTCGCCGCTCAACCTGACCAATATTCTCGTGCAGTCCTCGATCATGGCCGTTATCGCCATCGGGATGACGTTTGTAATCGTCGGCGGCGGTTTTGATCTTTCGGTCGGCTCGACCGTCGCTCTGGCTGGCTGTGTTTCCGCTATGGTGATGGTGCGGTTCGGCTTGCTTTCCGGTGCCGTTGCTGGCGTCGCCGCCGGGATGGCGGTTGGATTGGCAAACGGCGTAATCATCGCCAAACTCGGCGTCAATCCGTTCATCACCACGCTCGGCACCATGGTTCTGGTGCGGGGCATCGTGTATCTGATTACCGGCGGTGCGCCGGTCGGCGATGAAGGATTGCCGTCGGCTTTCATCGCGTTTGGTTCCGCGCGCGTTCTAGGCATCCATTATCTCGTCTGGGTCCCTGCTTTGCTGCTTGTTGCTTTATCGTGGCTGATGCAGGCGACGCCCTATGGCCAGCGGGTTTACGCCACCGGCGGTAATCGGGAAGCAGCGTATCTGTCCGGTGTTCCGGTAGAGCGGATCATCGCCTCGACCTATGTCTGGTGTGGGGGACTTGCCGGGGTCGCCGGGGTGATGCTGGCTGCCCGTCTGCAGTCTGGACAGCCAACGGCAGGCGAGTTCTATGAACTGACCGCCATCGCCGCGGTCATTTTGGGCGGCGCGAGCCTGCAGGGCGGCGAAGGCACACTTTATAAAAGCATTATTGGCGTACTTATCATGGTCGTGCTCGGCAATAGCCTTAATCTTCTGAACGTCGACTCTTACTGGCAGCGCGTTGCGGTCGGGGCGGTTATTATTGCCGCGGCGGCAACAGATCGGCTACGCTCGCGCCGATAACGAGGGATGTCTTCCATGCGCAACGCCCGTTATCTCGTATTATTGGCAGCTACACTGATCGCGCTCTGCGTCAGCTCCTTGCCTGTTTTCGCACAGCAGCAGACGACAATCGGAGTCTCGCTCGCGCAGGACGACAATCCATTTTACATCGCGATGCTCAAGGGCATTCGCGAACGCGCGCAAGAACTCAGCTGGGATGTGGTGACAGTCTCGGCCAACGAGGACAAGGCCAAACAGATCGCCGGCGTGCAGGATCTCATTGCGCGCGGAGTTAAGGGTGTCCTGATCTCGCCGATCGACGCGGTGGGAGTCAATGCCGCTTACGACGCGGCCAAGGCCGGCAATATTCCGATCGTATCGGTGGCACGTGGGTCGACGTCGCCGAACCAGACACTGCACGTCGCAATGGACGAAATCCAGATCGGTCGCGACATCGCCGAATGGACCGCCACAGCCATCGGCGGCGAAGGCAAGGTGGCCATGCTGCAAGGCCCAAGCGGCGTACCTACGTTCCGTAATCTCGGCGACGGATACACCCAGGCGATGGCCAAATATCCGAAGATTCAGATCGCTTTTCGCGCCGACGGGCCACTCACCCGCGAGCGCGGCGTCAAGCAGGCCGAAGATGCCTTAGTGGCCAATCCCGACCTGAAAGCTATCTATGCCGCCAACGATGACGTTGCGCTTGGCGCGATGCAAGCCGTGCTTGCTGCGGACCGCTCAGGCAAGACCATAGTAACTGGCATGAATGGCGTACCGCCGGCACTGCGTGCGGTCAAAGACGGCAAACTCGCGATGACGGTAGAGCTCAATCCAGTGTTGTGGGGCCGTCTCGGCGTCGATGTGCTGGCAAGTTATCTGAAGGGCGAGAAAGTCGAGCCGCGCGTCTTCATCAAACACGTCATCATCGATCAGACTAATATCGACGCGAAACTGCCGAAGACTTAAGGAAGCCGAACATGGCTGACGTCGCGACTGCCACCAAACCCAACGAGTTCGTGGCGCAATTGCAAGCGGCCAACTTGCACCCGCTGTGGGATCGGTTTCGCGCGATCACGCCAATTAAGCCGCAGCCAAAAGACCCGCCGCTGCTTTGGCGCTGGCGCGACATCGCGCCGTTCACCGAGCGCGCAGTCACCGAAGTGCCGATCGACGATGTCGAGCGCCGAGCGTTGATTCTGGTCAATCCTGCCTTTGGCGGCGAAACGGTGACGACTGCAAATCTCATCGCCGCCTTCACCGTGCTTGATCCTGGCGACCGCGCACGACCGCACCGTCACACCTTCTCCGCTATCCGTTTCGCGACGCGTGCCGACGGCGCGGCCACCATTGTCAATGGCCGGCGATGCAATATGCATGACGGCGATCTTATCCTGACCCCGCCGATGTGCTGGCACGGCCACATCAATGAAAGCGATCACCGCATCATCTGGTTTGACGCCGCCAATATCCCGCTCCTGCGTATGCTTGACGCCAATTTCTTCGAGCCCGGCGATCCCAAAGCCAATCAGTTCTGGATGGTAGATGAAGGTGAGGAGAAGCTGTGGGCCGAAGCAGGCCTCGTTGGCGCCGAACTCAATTATCCGGCGGCGCATTCGCCCAAATACCATTACTCTGGCGCGGCGACACGCCGCTTGCTGGCCGTCCTTCCTCCCGGCGCCGATGGCTCGCGCACGCTGCGCTACACCAATCCCGCCACCGGCGACGCTGTCATGCCGGCGCTCGATTGTTATGCCGTGCGCCTAACGAAGGAACGTGCGACGCGGCCGAAGCGCACCACGTGCAATATGATCTGTCTGGTGGTGTCGGGAACCGGCCGCTCAACGGTCGGTGAGCACACGTTCGATTGGTCCGAACACGACGTGTTCTCGATCCCGCATTGGACACTAGCGAGTCACGCCGCAAAAGGCGGCGATGCCGATCTGTTCGTGGTCTCTGACAAAGTGGCGTTCGAACGGCTCGATCTGTTGCGCGAGGAATACCAATAACTGCGCGCCCCCCATTGCTGAATGAAGGCATCGGCGCGCCGGTTCGCCGCCTTGAAGATCAGAAATTCCTGCGCGGCCGGGCCTGTTTCGTTGCCGACATCACACTGCCCGGCGAGTTGCATTGCGTGCTGGTGCGCTCGCCGCACGCGCATGCGCACATTCGCAGGATCGACACTTCGGCGGCCGCAGTTGGGCCGGGCGTCGTTGCCGTGTTCACGGGCGCCGATATGAAGCTCGATAAAATTGGTCCGATGTCGCCGCTTTGGGCCATCACCTCGGCCGACGGCAGGCCAATGGCGGAGCCACCGCGCTGGGCACTAGCGCGCGACACGGTACGTCATGTCGGCGATCCGGTGGCCGCCGTCATCGCCGAGAGCTTACTGCAAGCCCGCGACGCTGCCGATCTTGTGGACATCGATTACGAACCGTTGCCCTCGATCACCGATGCCAAAACCGCGTTGCGCGAGGGCGCTCCACAGCTGCATGATGCCGCTCCAGGTAATGTCTGCTTTCGTTTCACACGAGGCGACGAGGCAAGCGTCCGAAAAATCATTGCCGGTGCGCCGCACGTCATTCGGCTCGATCTTGTCAATAATCGACTCATTGGCGCGGCGATCGAGCCACGCGCGGTGCTGGCCGACGGCAGCGCCAGCAGCAAGCTGACGCTCTATTGCGCCACCCAGGTGCCACATCACATCCGGCGCACGGTGAGCGAGCAACTCAATCTGCCGCAGACCGATATTCGGCTGATCGCGCCCGATGTCGGCGGCGGCTTCGGCTACAAGGGTAAGCATTATCCTGAAGAAACCATCATCGCCTGGGCGGCGCGGCGCCTGCGTCGGCCAGTAAAATGGGTCGGCACACGCAGCGAATGTTTCATCGCCGACAATCAGGGGCGCGACCACCAGACGCATGCAGAATTGGCGGTCGACGCCAACGGGCATTTCCTCGCTTTGCGCGTGGAAACGATCGCAAATCTGGGCGCTTACGTGTCGACCTTCGGTGCCGGCATCCCAAGTGCGATCTATACCGCCCTGCTTGCCGGTATGTACCGAACGCCCGCTATTGCGGTGCAATCGACCGGCGTTTTTACCAATACCTTGCCGACTGACGCCTATCGCGGTGCCGGACGACCTGAGGCTTGTTATGTGCTGGAACGGCTCGCTGATAAAGCAGCCGCGCGGCTCGGGCTCGACCGTGCCGAGATCAGGCGCCGCAATTTGATTGACGCAGGCGCGATGCCATACAAGACGCCAATCGGCCCAACCTATGACTGCGGCAATTTTCCAAAGATCCTCTCTCGCCTTTTGCAGGTCGCCAATTATGCTGGATTTGACAAACGCCGCAGGCTCGCAGCGCGGACAAAAATGCTGCGCGGCTTCGGCATTGCCTGCTATGTGGAATCCTCTGGTGTCGCGCCGTCGCGGTTTGCCACTGCGCTCGGTGCGCGCGTCGGCTTTTTCGAGGCTGCCACGGTGCGAGTGCAACCGGACGGCAGCGTCCAGGCGCTGCTCGGCACCCATAACCACGGCCAAGGTCATGCGACGACATTTGCGCAAATTCTTGCATCGCGACTCGGCGTTCCACTCTCCATGATTGCTATTATCGAGGGCGATACCGATCAAGTGCCCTTCGGATCGGGCACCTTTGGCTCGCGCTCGATCGCCGTGGGCGGATCGGCGCTCGATTGCGCGGCCAGCAAGGTCATAGACAAGGGTAAACAGATCGCCGCGCATCTGCTCGAAGCGTCGGTTGGCGATATTACGTTTGCCGCGGGGGAGTTTTCCATTGCCGGAACCGATCGCCGCGCAACGCTGCGCGAGGTGGCGCGGCTTGCTCACATTCCGACCAACTATCCATTAGAGCTCGAACTCGGCCTTCAGGACAGTGCAGTCTACGACCCTCCAGGCTTTGCCTGGAGCAATGGCGCGCAGGCCTGCGAAGTCGAAATTGATCGGGACACCGGCGAAGTCGGGGTGATTGGTTATTGGGGTGTGGATGATGTCGGGACTATCATCAATCCTATGATCGTCGAGGGCCAAATTCACGGCGGCATCGCGCAGGGCCTTGGCCAGGCACTGTGCGAGCACTGCGTCTATGATCCCGACAACGGCCAGCTATTGTCCGGCTCGTTGATGGATTACGCGCTGCCGCGCGCCGACGATATTCCCGACATCGTTTCGGAGTTCGATCAAGACCAGCCCTGCCCGCACAACCCATTAGGCGCTAAAGGCTGCGGCGAGGCTGGCACGATCGGCGCACCGGCGGCAATTGCAGGCGCAGTGCTCGATGCGCTCGAGCGATTAGGCGTTAGCGATGTTCAATTGCCGCTGACGCCGCAAAGAATTTGGAAAGCCATGCAAAGCGCAATAGCGCCTGGAAGCCACTAATTCCGTGCCGGGGACTTACGACCCCCAGAAATGCGTCCACCATCACTTTGCACAGCAGCAATTGGCACAAGCGCACGTCCGCTTTGGGTCAAAAAGCAGACATTCGGGCACGTCTGAGCAATGTCTGCTTTACCCCCCAAAAGCGGACATTGGAACTCAGTCGTGGCATGTCCGCTTTGTACCAAAAGCGGACATGCGATTTATTCGCCGCCCAAGCTCGAGATTGAGCAGGCATCGAGCCCGATTGCCGCCGCCCCCTCAGAACTTGCGTTCAGCGCCAGAAGCTGATTCCCGCGCGAGTTCCCGCCTGCGCCTGGGATGTCTTTCTAGCCATCGATCTATCATGGCGCGAGCTTGTCGCTCTGCCTCGTCGCGACACCCGGAGCAAAACCTCGCAGACGATTCGACGCCGGCCGGATGAATAGCCACGGCCCACCGTCCCCGTTCGGTCCCGATGCGGACCGTATATCGAATGCCTTTGTACTCCATAAACTGAGATTGGACTGGAATTAGACGCCGAGCAATGTTTGTTGGCGTTCGTTTCAAAGCGTCGTAGGAGGGACCCGGTTCGCATCACACGTATCGCAGTGCAGGCGGATGGGCTACGCTCCGCCATTCACCTATCGAACCACCCATCGAGGGTCTGGAGGTCACCATGGCGAAGGGTCAGATGCGCAGCAACAGAGAGAAGAAGAAGCCGAAGCAGGACAAAAACAAGAAGAAAGGCGCCGAAGCCTCACAGTTCGCCGGCATGCACAGCCAAGTCAAACCCGGCACCTCATACATGAGCCAATACGGCAAGAAGCACTAGCAGGCGATCACCGCGCACGCCATCAGCGTGAACTTGCGCCGGGCGTCCACGACTTCATACGAGTTGGGCCTATTCCGCCGACCAATGGCCGCTTTGGGTCAGTTACGGACATTGCGGCGCATATGATGTCCGCTTTACCCCCGAAAGCGGACATCGTTCAGCACGTCCTCAATGGTCAAGTTCTTAGCTGCTGCGCAATAAATTCTTTGACCACCTCGCGGGCTTTGTCGGTCTGCGGACTTGGCTCGGCTACCCATTCGTGCACGCTGTTTTCAAACAGGTGGTAGTCGCAGGCGCCGCCCGCCGCCCGGTAAGACTTGACGAATTTTTCCTGCACCTCCGGCAACATGTTGTCATCAAGTGCGCCCTGCATAATGAGAAATGGCACCAGCGCAATTTTTTCTTCGCGATCGAGAATTTCCTGCGGGTTGGCCTCGTGGATCGTCTCCCACGGAGAGAAGAACACCTTGTTGTTTTTCACCATGCCCTCGTTGTGGCGACCCACCGCGTTTTCGTAGCGCGCAAAGGTGTTGCTGATCGGCGAGCGGGTGGCAATATAGCCGACTGTGGCGTCGAGGTCGGGCGCAACGGCAAGCGGCAATGAATTGTAGCGCGGATCGCGCGGGCGCATAGCAAGAAGTTCCGCGACATGGCCGCCGCTGGAGGACCCGTATATTCCGATCTTGGAAACATTACCGTTCCACCTTGCCCCATTCGCCTTGAGCCAGCGCACAGAGTAGTTGGCGTCCTGCACGCAGGCCGGATAGGGTGCCTCCGGCGCAAGCGTCAGGTCGACTGCGACCACCAGCAGGCCGCTTGAGGCGAGCGCGCGGTCCATCGGCTCTTCCGCAAATCGGTCTTTTCCATTCCACGCCCCGCCGTGCAGATCGAGGACAGTGGGAAAAGGTCCAGGCCCCTGCGGCTGATAAATCCGCGCCATCAGCACCCGGCCGGCACTGTTTCGCCGAAGCTCGACTTCGCTGACAGAGAGATCGAACCGGCCGTTCGGATCATAGGCGACCGCCCCGGCTGCATGGGCCGCATTAGGTGAGAACGTTCGGGTGCCGGGCAAGCCGATCGCGCCTGCGGCCACCATTAGGTTGACAACATCACGCCGGTCGAAAGCGCCTTTATCCATATTTGCCTCCGCTTCAAGCAATTTAGTACGCGCCCAACCGGGGGTCAGCCGGGCTACCCTTCCCGCGCCCGCAGCACTGCTTCCGTCGAGATGCGCGACCAGCTCACCACCTTGTCGCGGAAAGCGGTGTAGGAGGCGTGCACTTTCGCCGCGCCGGCGCTTTTGCCCGCAAGCTCGCCGAGCACATCTTTGGCTTGCGCACGTCCCGCCGCGATCAAATCGGCAGGGAATGTAGCGAGCTGTACGTTGTGCTGCGTCGTGAGCGCGGTGAGCGCTTCGACATTGAGCCGCTCCATTTCGGCAAGCGCGAAGGACGCTTCGGCCGCGCAGGCATGCGCCACGACTGTTTGCAGCTCGCCGTCGAGCGCCTGCCAGGCTTTCAGCGACACGATGCACTCGCCGGTGCCGTTCGGCTTGTTGAAACCGGGGCTGTAATAAAGCTGTGCATAGCGATAGAGCCCGAGCGCGATGTCGGAACCCGGCCCGACGAATTCGGCGCCGTCGACCAGGCCTGATTGCAGCGCCACCAGGATTTCACCCGGCGCGGTAGTCTGCGGAATGGCGCCGAGGCGCCGATAGACCTCGCCACCGAGCCCGAGCGAGCGGATCTTGAGCCCGCGGACATCGTCTCGGCTTTTGACCTCGCGGCGAAACCAGCCGCCCATGCAGGTTCCGGTATTGCCGGCCATGAACGGCTTCACGCCGAACGGCACGTAGAGCTCATCCCACAGCGCCTGGCCGCCGCCCGCCTCGATCCAGGCGACGTGTTCGTTCGGCAGAAGTCCGAAAGGCACGGTGGTGAAGAAGGCGGCCGCCGGCGCCTTGCCCTGCCAATAGAATGCGGCCGTATGTCCCATCTCGGCGACGCCGGAGCCGACCGAATCAAGCACTTCCAGAGCCGGCACCACCTCGCCCGCCGCCGAGACGGCGATCTCAAGCCGGCCGCCCGAGAGCGCGCCGATGCGCTCGGCGACGCGCTCCGCCGACATGCCGGGGCCGGGCAAGCGCTTCGGCCAGGACGTGACCATGCGCCAGCGCAATTTGCCGCTCTGCGCCAGCGCCGGCGCGGCGATCAAGCTTGTCAGCCCAAGTGCGCCTGTGCGTGAGATGCTGCGGCGTGTGAATTTGGTCATTGCTTTGCACCTTTAGCTCGGTGATTAAGTCGGGCTGGCTCTGTTATGGCACTAAATTAGTCAAAGGCGGAGAGACACCGAAGCGCTTGCACGGGCGGGATTTTTCGGACACAGGTGAATGCCGCCAAAAATACCGGGTGGGAGGGTCATATGGGAGCGAATTTCGGCATCGCCGGCATGGATTGGCAGCAGCGGGTCAACTGGGACCGGCTGCGAAAATACCGCACCGAGCGGGCCCGCGCGATGATGAAAAAGCACGGTCTCGGCGCGCTCCTGTGCATGTATGACGAAAACGTTCGCTACCTGACCGGCACGCTGACCCCTGGCTGGAACCGGCTCAAGCCTGGCCTGCGCTATGCGATGCTGTGCGGCGACGGCGCGCCGATCCTGTTCGAGCAGGGCGACCTCGGCTTTCAGATCGAACGCCATTCGCCGTGGATCCCGAAGGAAAACGTCCGGCATTCGTTCGCCTGGATCAAAGGCGCCGCCGGCCCCGCCTCGACCCAGCAGGTGACGAAATTCACCAAAGCGGTGCAGCAGGCGATGCGCGAGAACGGCGTCGCCGGGCAAAAGCTCGGCGTCGATTTCATCGACATCAACATGATCAACATTTTCAAGGACAACAATATCACCTGGACTGACGGCATGAGCGCGATGATGGAAGCGCGCGCGGTCAAGAACGAGGACGAGCAGGAATGTTTCCGCATCGTCGGCGCCATCGGCGACGCCACTCATTGGGAGTGCATGAAATTCCTGCGACCCGGAATCACGGAAAACCAGGTGACCGCGCATCTGATGCAATATCTCTACAACATTCCCGGAATGGAGGACGTCGAAGACGTCATCGTGTCGTCCGGACCGAATACCTGGCCGAACTGGCGCAACTTCTCCGACCGCATCATCCAGCCCGGCGACATCGTGTTCATGGATTTGGCCGCGCTCACCTGGAACGGCTACAAATCCTGCTATTACCGCACCTATTGCGTCGGCAAGGAGCCGACCAAGGAGCAGAAAGAAACCTACGAGATCGCGCTCAAATGGCTCTACGATTCGATCGGCGCGGTCAAAGCCGGCGCCACCACACGTGACATCGCGCTCAAATGGCCGTCGGCGATGGAGACCTGGGGCTACGAGGACGAGGACCAAGCGGCGGCAAATCTCTGGGGCCACGGACTTGGTCTTGCACAATACGATCCGCCGGTGATTTCGCGCATTTGGTCGCTCGACCATCCGGTCGAGATCAAAGAGGGCATGACCTTCGCCCTCGAGACGCAGCACGGGAAGAGATTCCACTACGGCGTGCGCATCGAAGAAATGCTGATCGTACACAAGGATTCCATCGAGATCGTCTCTAACTTCCCGGTCAAGCAGATCACGGTCGTCGATCCGTTGCCTGGTTACGGCGATCACGTGCGGTGATTCACCTCTCCCCGCGCGTGGGGAGAGGTCGAGTGAGTGAAGCGAACGAGGGTGAGGGGGCCTCTCCGCGCGTCTGAGCACCGCAATGCTGAGCACAGCGGCGTAGCCAAATCACCTCCCCCCACCCTCTCCCCGCGCGCGGGAAGAGGGAATGCGCGGCGCCACGGCCGAACGAGGCTTGCCATGAGTGTGTTCACTCTCCCCCTCTTCGACGCCACCGACACAGCGCGCATCGGTACCAAAGCGGCCAACCTCGCGGCGCTGGCGCGTGCCGGACTGCCGACGCCAGGCGGCTTCTGCATCACCGCGGATGCTTATCGGCAGCAGATCGCACATCTTGGAATCGCAAAGCTGGTGCGCGAATACGGCAGTGCCGATCAGCCGACGCAGCGCCGGCTCGCCGTGCAAATTCGCCTCGAGCTTTATCAAAGCGAGCTTGCGCCTAATCTGTTGCCCGAGGTGCTCGCCGCGTGGCGGGCAGAACCAAAACCGGTGGCGGTGCGCTCCTCGGCGCTGATCGAAGATCGCGCGGACGCAAATTTTGCCGGCCAATTCGAAAGCTTCCTCGGGCTGCGCGACGAACCGGAATTCCTCACCGCGCTGCGCGCGTGCTGGGCGGCGTTGTGGACCACGACGGCACGGCGCGCCATGGCCCAGCAAGCGCAGAGCCCTGCGGACACGGCAATGGCGGCGCTGGTGCAGCCGCTGGTCGCCGCGCAAGCTTCGGGCGGGGGTTTAAGCGAAACTGCCGACGGCCAAATGCTCATCAGCGCCACGTGGGGATTAGGCTCGACGATTGCGCAGGGCGAAGTGGTGCCCGACCGCATCGTGCTCAGCCGCCAGGGCTTCGTGCGATCGAACGAAGCTGGGCGCAAGCATCACCGTGAAAGTTGCAGCCAACATGTGGGCATGGGCGCAGGCACCTCGTCGCAAGCCGTGCCCGCGGCACTCGTTCACGCGCCCTGCCTCGAAGCCGGTCAGGCCACCACGCTCGGCCGGCTGATGCGCAAAGCCGAAACCGTGCTCGGCATGCCGGTCGAAATCGAATGGGCGCTCGACGAAACGGGTTTCAAATTGTTGCAAGCACGCCCGCTGCACATGCGCCCCGCATCGGTGCCGGACGAAATCTGGCTCAAGCATCCCGGTCTTAACGGCCATCCCGCCGGAATCGGCTGGGGCTCCGGCCGCGCAGTTGTCGTCAATTGCGAATGCGAGCTCACGCGTGTTGCCCCCGGCGATATCCTCGTCACTCGCGTTGCCGGCCCGGCGCTCAGCCACATCCTGCCCCGCGTCGGCGGCGTCGTCGCCGAGCTTGGCGGCTCGACTTCGCATCTGGCTTCGCTGGCGCGCGAACGCGGCATCCCGGCAGTGCTTGGCGTCCTTGACGCGACGCGACGCATTCCCGATGGCGCGCAGGTCGCGGTCGACGGCGTCGCCGGCGTGGTGCGGTGGCTTGCTTAGCGCAAACAATACGGACAGATCGTGATTCCAATTAATCCAATCGTGCCCTAATGTGGGCCCAGCAGCGACGCCCGCGGATTTTCGTCACGCAGCCGATTTCCGAGCAGGCGCTCAAGCGCTTGCGCGCCGCGAGCAAAGTCGAGATCTTTCCGGACGCGGGCCGGATCATTCCCCGGCGCACACTGATTGCGGCCATGCGCCGGAGCGACATTTTATTTTGCCTTCTCCACGATAAGATCGATCGGGCGGTGATCACCGCCAATCCGGAGCTGCGCCTGATCGCGGCGCAGTCGATAACGCCATCTAATATCGATGTGGCGACGGCGACGGCGCGGCGTATTCCGGTGACGGTGACGGCGCCGATCACGACCGAGGCTACCGCCGATCTCAATTTCGGGCTGATGCTCGCGGTGGCGCGGCGGATTTTGGAGGGCGACCGCTCGGTGCGTGCCGGTAAATTTCCCGGCGGCCAGTCGGCGCATCTGATGGGCGCCTATGTTTGGGGCAAGACGATCGGCTTGATTGGCGGCGGCGGATTGATCGGCAAGGCGGTGGCGCGCCGCGCCCATGGCTTTTCGATGCGCGTTCTTTATTGGACGCCGCGCCGCAAACCGCAGAGCGAGGAGCACGAAGCCGGTTTGACCTACGCGCCGCTCGAAGACTTGCTGCGCGATTCCGATTTCGTATCGCTGCATTCGCCGCTTAATGCGCAAACGCGGCATCAAATCGGCGCGCGCGAACTGCGCCTGATGAAGAAAGGCGCCTTTCTCATCAATACCGCGCGCGGCGCCATCGTCGATGAAGCGGCGCTCGTGCGCGCGCTTGAGCGCAAGCAAATCGCCGGCGCCGGACTCGATGTTTTCGAGCACGAACCAAAGGTCGACAAACGCTTGCGGCGGATGTCCAATGTCGTGCTCACCCCGCATCTCGGCAGCGCCACGCCCGAAGTGCGTGAAGAGATGGCAAGCATCGTGGTCGATAATATTCTCGCTTTCCTGGAAGGAAAAAAATTGCCGAACTGCATCAATCCGCAAGTGTTTGCTCTTTAGTCGTCATTGCCGGGCATGACAAAGCTTCGTGGAGTATTCCGTGGCCAAAACAATCATCGCCATCACTGACAGCCCGTTCCCCTCGCTTGACCCGGCGAAGAAGGCGCTGGCGCGGCTTGATCCGGAATACCGCATAGCGGCGAGCTCTGCCGCGGCCGACATTCTCGCCGTGGCGCGCGATGCCGACGCCATTCTCGTCACCTATGCCAAACTTCCCGGCGAGCTGCTGCGGCAATTGACGCGCTGCAAGGCTATCGGCCGCTTTGGCCTCGGTGTCGACAATATCGATTTGCCCGCCGCCAAAGCGCTCGGCATCGCGGTCAATTATGTGCCGGATTATTGCCTGCGCGAGGTGTCGGACCAGGCCATGGCGCTCCTTCTGGCGCTGGCGCGCAAAATAACTCTCTCCAACACGCTGGTGCAGTCCGGCCGCTGGGACGTGGCGCCGATCGTGCCGTTGCGGCGGCTCGAGGGCCAAATCCTGGGACTCATCGGCTTCGGCAATATCCCGCGCGCGCTCGCGCCTAAAGCCAAGGCTTTCGGCCTTAAAGTGATCGCCCATGATCCCTACATAGCCAAGGAAACATTGAGCGCGGCCGGCGTCGAAGGCGTCAGCTTCGACGATCTGCTCGCGCGCTCCGATTTCATTTCGGTCCATGCGCCGTTGTTGCCGGCAACACGCGGACTCATGAACGCTGCCGCGTTCGCAAAAATGAAAAAGGGCGCGTTTCTCATCAACACTGCCCGCGGCCCATTGGTCGACGAGAGCGCCCTGATCACTGCGCTCGATGCCGGCCAGCTCGGCGGCGCCGGACTCGACGTCGTTGCGACCGAGCCGTTGCCGAAAGACTCGCCGCTTCGCGGCCGCGACAATGTGATCCTCTCGCCGCACACCGCATATTATTCAATCGAGGCGCTGGAAGAATTGCAGACCAAATGCGCAAGCGACGTGGCGCGCGTGCTGTCCGGCGAGACGACGATTTATCCGATCAGCGCGTAGTCCGGGTCACTCCGCAGTCCAGCCGCCGTCCAGCACCAGCGCCGAGCCGGTCATCAGCGATGAGGCATCGGAAGCGAGGAAGACGATCGCGCCAGTGATCTCGTCGAGCTGCCCGAGCCGGCCGAATTTGATCTTTGCCAGCACTTCATCGCGAAACGCCTTGTTCTCGAAGAACGGCCGCGTCATCGGCGTTTCCAGGAAGGTCGGGCCGAGCGAATTGACGCGGATATTATGAGGGGCGAGCTCGATCGCCATCGCCTTGGTGAAGCCCTCCATGGCGTGTTTCGACGCGCAATAGACCGTGCGCCGCGCGGCGCCGACATGTCCCATCTGCGAGGATATGTTGATGATCGAGCCCGGCAGTCTGGCTTCGATCAGCCGGAGCGCCACGGCCTGCGCCATGAAAAAGGCGGCGCGGACATTGAGGGCGAAAATCGCGTCGAAATCCTCGATTTTCACGTCCGTCAGGTAGGCCGGCCGATTCATGCCGGCATTGTTGACCAGGATCTGAAACGGCTCGGCCTGCGCAATGGCTTTGCGAGCGGCGTCGACATCGGTGACGTCGAGCGGCAGGGTTTGTGCCTTGTCGCCGCGTGCGCGCAGTGCATCGGCGGCGGCCTCGATCTCGGATTTGGTGCGGGCGGCAAGCGTCACATGCGCGCCGGCTGCGGCAAGCGCCGAAGCCGCCGCCAACCCGATGCCGCGGCCACCGCCGGTGACCAGTGCGCGCTTGGCGTCAAGCCGGAAGGAAGGAGCATTGGCGAGATCGATTGAGGTCACGGCGTGCGATCCGCTAGCGCCGGAATGCTCCCTCCCCCCTTGAGGGGAAGGGTTGGGGAGGGGGGTTCTAAAG
>Ga0318495_10000080_pt1 | contig 21128 bp, 18 predicted proteins | sample GRESIP108b1f25_FD_203752 | JGI IMG/M metagenome (GOLD analysis project Ga0318495, IMG submission 203752) | Tropical soil microbial communities from Luquillo Experimental Forest, Puerto Rico - GRE.SIPMG.108b1f25 | ecosystem: Environmental > Terrestrial > Soil > Tropical forest > Bulk soil...
ACCTCGGGCAGATCAGCGGGCGCCAGCTGCTTGAGGTCTACGGGCGAGTCGATCCGATCGAGTAGCCTGGCCATCGTTCACCTCTTCCGAGTCACGACGAACCGCGCCAGCGCGCGCAGCGCCTCCGCGGGGGGACCGAGCGGCGCGAGCAAGGCGAGCGCCTCGTCACAGGCGGCGTCGGCACGGCGCCGCGCCTCGTCGACGCCCACGAGCGAGGGCAGCGTCGCCTTCCCCGCCGCCTCGTCCTTGCCGATGCGCTTCCCGAGCGTGGCCGCGTCTCCGGTCAGGTCGAGGAGGTCGTCGGCGATCTGGAACGCGAGCCCGAGCTTGCGCCCGGCCGGCTCCAGCCCGGCCGGCGATCCGGTCGCCGCGATCGCGCCGCCCACGACCGCCGCCGTGATGAGCGCGCCGGTCTTGGCGGCCATGAGATCGAGCACCTCGCGCTCCGTCAGCCTGCGCCCCTCCGCTCCGATGTCGAGCGCCTGTCCGTCCACCATCCGGAGCGCGCCCTCGGCGAGCAGCCCCGCCAGCGTCGCCGCGCGAGGATCGCCCGCCGCGAGCAGGTGCCGGAACGCGAGCGACTGCAGGCCGTCGCCGACGAGCATGGCGGTCGCCTCGTCGTAGGCCTTGTGCACCGTCGCGCGCCCGCGCCGGAGGTCGTCGTCGTCCATGCAGGGGAGATCGTCGTGCACGAGCGAGTACGTGTGGATCATCTCCAGCGCGAGGGCGAAGCGCAGCGCGAGCCCATCGTCGCCGGTGTCGCCGCCGAGTGCCTCGCAGGAGGCGAGCACGAGCGCGGGACGCAGGCGCTTGCCGCCGCCGAGCAGGGCGTACTCGATGGCCTCGGCGAGGCGTGCCGGACCGGAGCGCTTCCGGTCGTCGGCGAGCTGCCGCAGGTGCCCGTCGATGCGGCCGGAGACGCGCCGGAGGTAGTCCTCGATCTGGAAGGAGTCGATCACGGTGCGCGAACTGTATATCCCGCGGCCGGTGGGCGTCACTCGCCGCGAACATAGGAACCTCGCTACTCACGATCGACCGCCCTCGCGAGGTCGAGGACGCGAGGCCCCCATCCGGGCGACCATCCTAGGGCCGCTCGCGGGCGCGGGCGCGCTATGTTCGTCTCGATGACGCTCGCCGCGCTCGCCGTGCTCGCGCTCACCGCGCACGCGGCACCCTCCTCCGCGCCGGAGAGGCACCTCCTCGTCGTGTGCGCGCCCGGATCGCCCGGGACGACGGCCGAGGCCCAGCCCACCATGGACGTCTTCGCCGCCGCGCTGGCTGCGAAGGCCGGCTTCTCGCCCTCCTCCCTCGGCGCGGTCTACGACGAGTCGGAGGACGCGGGCGTGGCGCGCCTCCGCGGCAAGGACGCGGCGGTAGCCCTCGTGTCCCTGCCGTTCTATCTGAAGCATGAGCGCGAGCTCGCGCTGGGCGCGCGGCTCCTCGCGGTGGCGAAGGGGCGCGCCCCGCTGGAGCGCTGGGCTCTCGTCGCCCGCAAGGGGCGTGTCGCGAACGCGGCGGCGCTCGACGGGTTCACCGTGGCGTCCACCGCCGGCTTCGCGCCGGCGTTCGTGCGCGGCCCGGTCCTCGGCGGCTGGGGACCGCTTCCGCCGAGCGTGCGCATCGTGCAGTCGGGGGCGGTGCTGTCCGCGCTCCGCCGTGCGTCGGCCGGCGAGCCCCTGGCGGTGCTGCTCGATGCGACCCAGGAAGCCGCGCTGCCCTCCCTGCCGTTCGCGTCCGGGCTCGAGGTCGTGACGCGATCGCCCCCGCTCCCGAGCGGCGTCGTCGCGGCGGTGAACGCCCGGTTGCCGCCGAAGTCCTGGCTCGCTCTCGAGAGGGCGCTCGTGGCGCTCCCCTCGGACCCGAGCGGTACGGCGGCGCTCGACGCCATCCAGATGGGGCGCTTCGCCCCGCTGGACGAGTCCTCCCTGGCCCGCGCGCGCGCGGCATACGCGGATGCCTCGAGATGAGGCGCGCCGTGGCGCTCGCGGCTGCGATCGCGTGCGCGCCCGCGCTGCGGGAGCCGGCCCCCGTCTCGACGCTCGCCCCTGGCACGTCCGGCGCGAGGAGCGCGGACGAGCTCGTGCGGGAAGCCGAGGCCGCGTGGGCGCGGCGCGCCGATCCTCGCCAGGCGGAGGCGGCGCAGACGTTGTTCCTCGACGCCGCCGCCGCCGACGAGCGCCGCACCGACGCGCTCCTCGGCGCGATGCGCGCCATGGCGTTCCGCATCGAGCGCGAGCGGGACGCCTCCGTCCGCGCGCGCCTGGCCGAGGAGCAGGTCCAGCTCGGCCAGTGGTGCCAGCGGCGAGCGCCCGCGGACGCTGCCTGCGACTACCGGCTCGCCATCGCCCTCGGACAGCAGGCGCGAGAGCGCTCCGCGGTCGCCAAGGACGCGCTCGCGAAGATGGTCGTGCTGCTCCGCCGCGCGATCGCGTCGGCGCCGGGGCTCGATTCCGCCGGACCGCATCGCGTGCTCGCCCTCGTGCTGCTGCGCGCGCCCGGCTGGCCGGTGGGGCCTGGAGATCCCGAGGCGGCCCTGGGCGAGGCGCGCGCCGCGGCCGGGCTCTTCCCGGACGCGGCGGACAACCAGCTCGTGCTCGCGGAGGCGCTCGCCAAGAACGACGCCCCCGATGAGGCACGTGCGGCATATCAGCGCGCCCTCGAGCTCGCCTCGGCGGCCGCGGTTGCGGGCGATCTCGACGCCGCGCGATGGCGCGCAGATGCCACCGCGGGGCTGGCGCGGACCACTTCCGGTGATCGTCCTGGGGGTCCCCGTGTGTGGTAGATCCGCCCTCGGGATGCGGAAGGTGCTCGTCACGGGAGCCACCGGCTTCATCGGGGCGAACGTCGCCCGCCTGCTCGTCGAGCGTGGCGAGGACGTGCGGGTCCTCGTGCGACCCGCCTCCGATCGCGGCAACGTGGCGGACCTCCCGGTCGAGGTGGCCGTGGGCGACCTGCGCGACGCGGAGGCCGTCCGCCGCGCCATCGAGGGATGCCACCGCGTGTTCCACGTGGCGGCGGATTACCGGTTCTGGGCGCGCGATCCGCGCGAGCTGTACCGGAGCAACGTCGAGGGCACGACGCACGTCATGGAGGCCTGCCTCGCCGCCGGGGTGGAGCGGGTGGTCCATACCTCGACGGTGGGCACCATCGGCCTCGCCTCGCTGCCGCAACCCTGCGACGAGACGACGCCGCTCCTCGAGGGCCAGCTCACGAGCCATTACAAGCGCTCGAAGCTCGAGGCGGAGCAGGTCGCCCTCGCCTACGCCGCGCGCGGACTGCCGGTGGTGGTCGTGAACCCGAGCGCGCCGGTGGGGCCGTGGGACGCCAAGCCGACGCCGACCGGACAGATCATCGTCGACTTCGCCCGCGGCAAGCTCGTCGCCGTCGTCGACACCGGGCTCAACGTCGTCCACGTCCGCGACGTGGCGGAGGGGCACCTCCTCGCCGCGGAGCGCGGCCGCGTCGGCGAGCGCTACATCCTCGGTCACCGCAACATGACGCTGGCCGAGATCCTGGCCGAGCTCGCCGACATCACCGGGCGGCCCGCGCCGCGCGTGCGCCTGCCCTACGCGGTCGCCTGGACCGCCGGAGCGCTCAGCACGGCGATGGCGAACTGGGTGACGCACCGGCCGCCCGCCGTCGCGCTCGAAGCGGTGCGCATGGCGCGCCGGCGGATGTTCTTCGATGCGTCGAAGGCGGTACGCGAGCTCGGGCTCCCCCAGACGCCGGTGCGCGCCGCCTTCGAGGAGGCGGTGACGTGGTTCGAGGCGAGGGGACTCATCCCTCGATCGAGGAGGAGGGTGGCGTGGGCATCCCGCTGAAGCAGGCCGTGGCCGTGGGGAAGTACATCCTCACCCAGAAGCTCAGGCGCCGGAAGCGCTACCCGCTCGTGCTGATGCTCGAGCCGCTCTTCCGCTGCAACCTGGAGTGCGCGGGGTGCGGGAAGATCCAGCACCCGGAGAGCATCCTCGAGAAGCACCTCACCCCGGAGCAGTGCTGGACCGCCGCCGAGGAGTGCGGGGCGCCCATGGTGAGCATCGCCGGCGGCGAGCCGCTCATCCACCCCGAGATCGAGCGCGTCGCGGCGGGCCTGGTCGAGCGCGGCAAGTTCGTCTACCTGTGCACGAACGCCATCCTGCTCGAGCGCAAGCTCGACCGGTTCACGCCGAGCGACCAGTTCACCTTCAACGTCCACCTCGATGGGATCGCCGCCCGGCACGACGCCTCGGTGCAGCGCGCGGGCGTCCACCACACGGCGGTCGAGGCCATCCGGGCCGCCAAGCGGCGCGGCTTCCGCGTCACGACCAACTCGACCATCTTCGTCGGCCACGACCCGGCCGACCTGCACCGATTCTTCGACGAGATGACGGAGCTCGGCGTCGACGCGATGACGATCTCGCCCGGGTACAGCTACGAGCGCGCCCCCGTCCAGGACAAGTTCCTGCGCCGCGAGGAGACGCGCGCCCTGTTCCGGCAGGCCCTCGCTCCGGCGGCCGCGCGCAAGTGGCGCTTCAACCACTCTCCCCTGTACCTCGACTTCCTGCAGGGCAAGCGCGAGTACCAGTGCACGCCCTGGGGAAGCCCGAACTACAGCGTCCTCGGGTGGCAGCGGCCCTGCTACCTCTTCAGCGAGGGCGGCTACGCCCGGACCTTCCGGGAGCTCATGGAGGAGACGGACTGGGACCACTACGGCACCGGCCGTCACGAGAAGTGCCAGGACTGCATGGTCCACTGCGGGTATGAGCCGTCGGCCGTCGAGGACAGCATGGCGACGGTCGGCAACGTCGTTCGATCGATCCGCTCCACGGTCGGCTGAGGTCACGATGGACCGGAAGGACAGCCACCTCGCCCTCTGCCTCGCCGAGCCGGTCGAGTTCACGTCGGGCGACGCGAGCGGCTTCGGCAGCCTGCGCTTCGATCACGACGCGCTCCCCGAGGTCGACAAGGCGTCCGTCAGCACCGAGACCGAGCTCCTGGGGAAGCGGCTCGCCGCGCCGGTGGTGGTGGGGTCCATGACGGGAGGGACGGCGCGCGCCGGCGAGCTCAACCAGCGGCTGGCGCTCGCGGCCGAGGCGTGCGGGGTCGGCTTCGCGCTCGGGTCGCAGCGCAGGATGCTCCAGGACCCCGCGACCCGCGCCACCTACGACGTGCGCGCGACCGCGCCGGGCCTGCCGCTCCTCTTCGGCAACGTCGGCGCCGTCCAGCTCAACTACGGGGTGGGCGCGAGGGAGGTGCGGCGCCTGGTCGAGGAGGTCGGGTGCGACGCGTTCTTCTTCCACCTGAACCCGCTCCAGGAGGCGATCCAGCCCGAGGGTGACACGCGCTTCTCGGCCCTCCTCCCGAAGCTGCGCGAGGTGGCCCCGCAGGTGGGCGTCCCGGTGCTGCTCAAGGAGGTCGGCTCCGGGATCGGGCGGACCACCGCGCTCAAGATCCGCGAGCTGCCCGTGGCGGGGGTCGAGACCTCCGGCGTCGGCGGGACGTCGTGGTCGAAGATCGAGAGCCTGCGCACGGCCGATCCCGTGCAGCGCAGCACGGGCGAGCTCTTCGCGCGCTGGGGCATCCCCACCGCCGAGAGCGTCGCCACCTGCCGTAGCCTGCTGCCGGATCGCGTCGTCATCGCCTCGGGCGGGATCCGCAACGGCATCGAAGCCGCCAAGGCGCTGGCGCTCGGCGCGGACGCGGTCGCCCTCGCCCTGCCGCTCCTGCGCGCGGCGGAGCGGTCGGTGGACGAGGCGGTGCTCGCCCTGCGGCGGGTGATCGAGGAGCTGCGCACCGCCATGTTCCTCACCGGATGCCCCACCGTCCCGGAGCTGAGGCTCCGCCCCCTCGTCCGCGCCCGCGATCTCACGGCGCAGGAGTGACCGCCCTGCCGGCACCCTCCACCGCCAACCCGAGGTACGACGCCGTCGTGGTCGGCGCGGGGATCGCTGGCCTGGTCGCCGCCAGCGAGCTCCAGCGCCGCGGCCGCACCGTGCTCGTGCTCGAGCACAACCACCAGGCCGGCGGCCTCATGTCCGGCATCCGGCGGCGCGGCTTCTACTTCGATACCGGCTGCCAGTCGTTCGAGGACATGGGGATCGTCTTCCCCCTGCTCGAGCAGTACGGCCTCTCCGACCTGGCGCGGTTCCGCCGCGCCAGGTACCGGCTCGTCATGCCGGGGCTCGACGCCGTCGTGGAGTCGCTGCCCCAGATCCGGCGCGCCTTCCAGGAGGCGTACCCGGAATGCGCCGACGGATTCGCGAGGACTTTCGCGCTGCACGAGCGCACCTCCGAGCTCATCCGGCGGGTGTTCACCCCGGACCGCGTGCCGTACGTGCGGGACGAGAGCCCGCTCGCGCTCGCCCGCTGGATCTCACAGGCCCTGGGCGGCGCTGGCTGGGCTTCACCCGCGGGCGCGGTGCAGCGCGTGGCCGACCTGCGCACGTGGCTCCTGGACGACTTCGCGGAGTGGTACCAGCGGCAGCTCCCGCCCTCGGGCGTGCGCGATCTCCTCTCCCGGTGCGGCTACACGCGGATGAACGTCTTCGTCGCCTCCGCGTTCTGGCACCTCTGGGCGCACGACTACTGGTACCCGGAGGGCGGGCTGCAGCCGTGGCTCGATCGCTGGGTCGCGCGGCTCCAGGAGCGCGGCGTCCGCTTCCTGTTCAAGCGGACCGTCACCGCGCTCGAGAAGCGCGGCGATCGCGCGACCGCCGTCGTCACGCACAAGGGCGAGCGGTTCGAGGCCGGCGAGGTCGTCTGCTGCGGAGACTATCGGCAGGCCGTCCACGCGCTCATCGGCGCGGAGCGCTACGCCCGGCGCGACCTCGAGCGCCTCGATCACGCCCGCCACTCCGACGCGATGGTCTCGGTCTACCTCGGCCTGGACGTCCCGGCCGAGGAGCTGCGGGACCAGCTCCGCGCCTCGCACGTGTTCTTCTTCCCGAGCTTCGCGTGCCAGACCGCCATCGATCCGCGCGATCCCACCGCGCACCGGGAGGCGTTCCTCGAGGTCACCGCGCACGGCGTGGCGGAGCCGGTCCCGGGTGCGCGCTCGGCGGTGGTGCTCCAGGCGTTCACGCGCCACGACTGGCTGGGCGGCTGGGGGACGGGGCTGAGCGGCGACTCCGCCCGCGAGAGGACGACCCCGCCGCGCACCCCCGAGTACCGGCGCCTGAAGCGCGCCGTGGCGGACGAGCTCGTCGCGTCGTTCGAGCGCCTCGTGCCGGGCGCGGGCGCCCGCGTCGCCTACCGGGACGTGGGGACGCCCCCCTCGGCGGTCCGCTTCACGCGCAACGCGTTCGGCGGCACGTGCGGGTTCGAGCTCAACTGGCGCAACTTCCCGTTCGTGAATCCGCTCGCGCACGTCGCCACGCCGCTCGACAACGTCCACATGGCGGGTCACTTCACGGTCTGGCCGGGCGCGGTGCCGACGGCCGCCCTGTCCGGAAAGATCGCGGCGCTGCGCGCCGACCGGGACCTCTCGTCCCGCCGGTCTGCTCCCGCGGCGCGCCGGCGGCCGGGGGCGGACCACGCCGCGCGATCGACCGTTCACGCATCCTGGGGGGGGTGAATCCATGGACACGCAGAGCGCGCGCGCGAGACCAGGGTCGAGCCACCACGGCGTGTCGCAAGCCGCCCTGCTCGAGGGCTGGGCGGACTGCTGGCGGATCCTGCGCGAGAACGGCAAGACCTTCCACGTCATGGCGCGGGTGCTCGGACCCGAGCGCGGGAACGCGATCGCGGCCCTGTACGGCTTCGCTCGTGTCGCGGACGACGCCGTCGACGAGCCCGCCCCCGGCGACACCCCCGACCGCATCCGCGCGCGCCTGCGCTGGATGGGGGAGGAGCTGCGGCGGGCGGCCGCCGGCGAGAGCCAGGAGCCCCGCTTCGCCGTGCTCGGGGAGACGCTGCGCCGCTACCACATCCCGCTCGAGCCGTTCGACGATCTGCTGACCGGCGTCGCGACGGACCTCATGCCGGTCCGATTTGCGACGTTCGCGGAGCTGGAGCTCTACTGCTACCGGGTGGCGGGGACGGTCGGGCTCATGATCACGCCGGTGGCGGGGTACCGCGCCGGCAGCCTCGCCCTCGAGCACGCGAAGACGCTCGGCACGGCGATGCAGCTCACGAACATCCTCCGCGACGTGGGCGAGGACCTGCGGCTCGGCCGCATCTACCTCCCGGCCGAGGATCTCCTCCGGTTCGGCGTCTCCGAGGCGGACCTGGCCGCCGGCCGCATCGATGCACGCTTCCGCGCGCTGATGGACTTCGAGATCGAGCGCGCCCAGCGCCTCTATGCCGATGGCCGCGCCCTCATCCCGCTCCTGACCAGCGCGCGAGGGCGTGCGGCGTTCGAGTTCGCGGTCGACGCCTACTCCGGGATCCTGGGGAAGATCCGCGCCGCAGGCTACGACGTCTTCACGCGGCGCGCCCACCTCACGCTGGCGGAGAAGCTCGCGCTGCTCCCGTCCGCGGTCTGGGCGTCGTGGACCGCCGGGTTCGCGAACGGCGTCGGGGGCCACGAGTGACCACGGCCACGGTGCGACGCGTCTCGGAGCCGCTCGCAGGGAGGGCTCGCGACGCGGCGACCGGCGCGCAGGAGTTCCTGTTTCGCGTCCAGCGAGGCGATCACTGGTGCGCCGAGCTCGAGTCGAACACCACCATCACCGCGGAGTACGTCCTGCTGCGCCAGGCGCTCGGGCTCGATCTCGCCGAGCGGCGGGAGGAAACCGTCCGCTACCTCTTCTCGCGCCAGCGCGAGGACGGCAGCTGGGGCATCGCCCACGGCGTCCCGGGAGACGTCTCGACGGCGGTCGAGACCTATCTCGCGCTGCGGCTGCTCGGGCTGCCGGTGGAAGACGAGCGGATGGTCCGGGCCGAGCGCTTCATCCTCGGCGCCGGTGGGATCGCGAAGGTGCGCGTCTTCACGCGCATCAACCTCGCCCTCTTCGGCCTGTTCCCGTGGGACGCGGTGCCCACCGTCCCACCCGAGGTCATCCTGCTGCCGCCCTCGAGCCCGTTCAACATCTACCGGCTCTCGAGCTGGGCGCGCAGCACGATGGTGCCGCTGTTCATCGTCTTCCACCACCGCCCCGCGTTCGCGCTCCCGGGGGGCCGCTCGCCCGAGAGCGGCTGGCTCGATCACCTGTGGCTGGATCCCTCCCGCAAGCACGTGCCCTACCGCCCCTCGCTCGCGGCCACGCTGCTGCGCGAGGGCCCTGGCTGGAAGGTGTTCTTCAACGCGAGCGACGCGTTGCTCAGGGGCTACGACGCGCTCCGGCACGCCGGCCCCCTGCCCCGCCTCCGCCAGCGCGCCCTCCGCGAATGCGAGCGGTGGGTGGTGGAGCACCAGGAGGCGAGCGGCGACTGGGGCGGCATCTTCCCGCCCATGTTGAACGGGGTCCTGTCGCTCCACCTGGCCGGCCACGCGCTCGACTCCGGCCCGGTCCGCCGCGGCCTCGAGGCCATCGAGCATTTCGGGATCCTGGACGGCGAAGGCTTCCGGATCGAGGCGTGCCAGTCGCCGGTGTGGGACTCGGCGCTGTCGCTCATCGCGCTCGCCGACTCGGGCCAGGACGGCCGCGATCCGCGCCTCGAGCGCGTGCGCCGCTGGATCGAGGGCAAGCAGATCCTCGACGAGCACGGGGACTGGAGGGTCTACAACCGGCGCGGCAAGCCGGGCGGCTGGTCGTTCGAGCACGTCAACACCTGGTACCCGGACGTCGACGACACGGCCGCGGTCCTGCTCGCGTTCCTGAAGGGCGATCCCGCGCGCCGCGACGACGCCACCCTCCGGCGCGGCGTGGACTGGATGGTGTCGATGCAGAACCGCGACGGCGGCTGGGCCGCGTTCGACGTCGAGAACGACCGCGTCTTCCTGAACCAGATCCCGTTCTCCGACATGGACTCGCTGTGCGATCCCTCCTCGCCCGACGTGACCGGGCGCGTCCTCGAGGCCCTCGGGGTCCTGGCCGATCCGCGCCACGGCGGCGCCTGCCGCCGCGGCCTCGCGTACCTGCGCCGCTCGCAGGAGAAGGAGGGCAGCTGGTTCGGGCGCTGGGGCGTCAACTACGTCTACGGGACCTCGAACGTGCTCTGCGGCCTGTCGCGGCTGCGCGTGCCGAGGACGGACCCGATGGTCGCGCGCGCGCTCCGCTGGCTCGCGTCGGTCCAGAACGAGGATGGCGGCTTCGGGGAGGGCCTCGCGTCGTACGCCGATCGCTCCGCCATGGGGCGAGGGCCGTCGACGGCGTCGCAGACGGCGTGGGGCGTCATGGGACTGCTCGCCTACCTTCCGCCGACGGACGAGGCGGTCGCGCGCGGCGTCGCCTGGCTCGTCGATCGGCAGGTCGCATCCGGTCCCGCCGCAGGGTCGTGGGAGGAGGAGGCCTTCACCGGGACGGGGTTCCCGCGCCACTTCTACCTCCGGTATCACATGTACCGGCACTACTTCCCGCTCATGGCGCTCGGCCGGTTCTGCGCCGCGAGCGGGGCGTAGGGGGATCGGTGTCGGGGTCGGGCCTTCTCACGCTGCTCTGGGGCACGGTGGTTCACCGACCGTACGTCTACGCCTTCTTCGCCTGCTTCCTCGCGTCCGCCGGGTACCAGCTCGGCTGGAAGCGCACGGCGACGTTCGCCCTGTCGACCTGGCTCATCGCCTTCTCCTGCGAGTACAGCTCCACGCGGAACGGCTTTCCGTTCGGGCCCTACCGCTACTTCGACGAGACGCGGGCCCGCGAGCTGTGGATCTCGAACGTGCCGTTCTGGGACTCCCTCTCGTTCGTGTTCCTGTCGTACTTCAGCTTCGCGCTGGCGGCGGCCCTCCTCTCCCCGCCGGGCGAGCTGGCGCGCGGCGAGTGGCCAGGGCTGCGGCGGCGCGCCACGCCGCTCGTGGGCGGCCTCGCCATGGTGCTGCTCGACGTCGTCATCGACCCAGTCGCGCTGCAGGGCGAGAAGTGGTTCCTCGGACGCGTCTACGAGTACCCATACCGCGGGTTCTACTTCGGGGTCACGGCCGCCAACTTCGCCGGCTGGTTCCTCGTCGGCGCGGCCAGCCAGTGGGCCTTCCAGCTCGCGCTGCGGCGGCTGCCGTGGTGCGCTGGGCCGTGGCGGCCCGTCGCGCCCCGCTTCGTCTGGGCGATCTATGGCGTCTACGCCGGCGTGTTCGCGTTCAACTGGGTCATGACGCTCGTCATCCAGGACCACGCGCTCGCGGGCGCGAGCGGCCTCGTCATCGCGGCCACCCTCTCGACGCTCGCGTGGCGCTTTCGCGCCACTGCCCGGAGCGGCCTCGCGTGATCCTGGTCTGCGCCGCGACGGGCACGGAGGCGGCCGCCTGTCGCCGAGGGATCGCGGACGCCGGCGCGGCGGGCCTCGAGGTGCTCGAGACCGGCGTCGGTCCCGCGCGCGCCGCCGAGGCGCTGGCGCGTCGGCTGCCGCCCCGAGCCGATGGCGCGCCCCGCTCGCCCGACCGCGAGCCGGCGCTCGTCGTCTCGACAGGCTTCGCCGGCGCGCTCACCGCCGGCGTGGCGTCGCTCGCGTGGGTGACCGCCTCGAGCGTGCACCGGCTGGTCGACGGGCGGGCCGAGGAGGTCGTGCTCCCGCCCGGCCTGCTGCGGCTCGCGCAGGGCGCCATCCCGTGCCAGGTGGTCTCGGCCGACCACGCCCTCGCGCGCGGCGTGCCCGGCCTCGTCGATCCTGCGGCGGTCGACATGGAGTCGGCGGCGCTCGCCGAGGTGGCCGGGGCGGCGGGAGTCCCCTTCCTCGTGCTCCGCCTCGTGACCGACACGCCCGCGCGCCCGCTGGCGACGCTGGGCCGCCGCCTCGCGCTCGCGCTCGCGGCCGAGGGGGTCGCCGATCGCGCCGCGCACGGCGCCCGCGCCGCGCTCGAGACTGCCCGCTCTCCGCTGCGCTCGGCCGCCTTCGTGCGCGACAGCCTCGGCTGGCGGGCCCGCCTCCGCGCCGGCTGGCGCGAGCACGCGAGCCGTGGCGTGCCGCTGCGGCCGCGCACGTGACCGTCAGTGTCCGCTCAGGCCGCGTCAGCGGCCGAAGTCGAAGGGCGAGCGGACAGCGCAGCCGCGCACCGGCGGGGGACAGCCCCCGGCCCTACAGCTCAGGGTCCGCGCGCCCGTCACACGATGGCGCGGACGACGCCGCCGTCGACGCGCAGCGCGGCGCCGTTCACACCCGACGCGCGCTCGCTCGCGACGAAGGTGACGAGCGCGGCGATCTCCTCCGGCGTCTCGAAGCGCTGCAGGAGGGAGGTCGGGCGCGCCTCGCGGAAGAAGTCGCGCTCGACCTCGTCGGCGCCTTTCCCGCGCTGCCGCGCCAGCCCCTCCACGAACTGCCCCACGCCCTCGCTGCGCGTCGGGCCGGCCAGGATCGCGTTGACCGTCACCGCCGTGCCGCGCGTCAGCTCGGCCATCCCGCGCGCGAGCCCGAGCTGGGCGGTCTTGGTCACGCCGTAGTGGATCATCTCGGCGGGGATCTGGAGCGCGCTCTCGCTCGAGATGAAGAGGATGCGGCCCCACCGTCGCAGCAGCATGCGCGGCAGGTGGTGGCGCGAAAGCCGGACGCCGGAGAGGACATTCACGTCGAGAAAACGCGCCCAGTCCTCGTCCGGGATGTCGGCGAACGGCTTCGCCTCGAAGATGCCGACGTTGTTCACGAGGATGTCGGCCTCGGGCGCGGCGACGAGCAGGCGGGCGGCGCCGTCCACGGTCCCGAGGTCAGCCGCGACGCCGGTCACCTCGGCGCCGGGGGCCCGTTCCCGGACCCGGCTCATCGCCTCCGCGACGCGCGCGGCTGTCCGGCCGTTCACCACCACCGCCGCGCCCTCGCGGGCCAGCTCGACCGCGATGGCGAGGCCGATGCCCGCCGTCGAGCCGGTGACCACGGCGCGCTTGCCCCGGAGCTCGAGGTCCATGGACGGAGGTGTAACCGGCTGCGCAGGACGCGCATCCGGGCCGACGAACTCTCGAGCGCGCCGGACCCTGCCAGGCTCGACGCCCCTCGGGCGCCGGCCACTCCCGCCCAGCCGCCCGCCGATGCTGGCGAGCGAAGAAGAAGCTCTGCACGTGGTGGGGGGCGGCCCGGCGCGGCCCCCCCCCGCGGGCGCCGGCCCCCGGGCCCGCGCCCCCCCACCCCCGCCCCCGGCGAGGCGGCGCCCCACCACCTGAGGGACGCGTCCCCGGGGCCTAGCGCGCCAGGACGGACGCGCTCTGCTCGGCCGCCGCCGGCTGCGAGGTGACGGTGGGCCGCGGCTCGAGCCGCTCACCCTGAGCGAGCATCTTCAGCGAGAGCGTGAGGAGGCTCGAGATCAGCTCGCCCGATCCGGCGACGTCGAGCTTCCGGTAGATGCGCTTGCGCCGCGCCCGGATCGTCTCGGGCGAGACGCCCGCGGCAGCCGCGGAGTCCTTGCACGCGAAGCCCTGCGCCATGCGCAGCACCTCCGCGCGCTCCGCCGGGGTGAGAGTGGAGCCCTCCAGGTACTTCGCCGTGAAGGGAGCGAGGATCTCGACATCGATGTGGGGCATGGGACGCGTCCTTCTACAGTTCGGGCCCTGCTGGCCCGTTGGTGGTACGACCTTCCGGTGGATGGGTCACTTTCCCGCCACCTACTCGACCGCTTGCTGGCCGTGACGCCAACCTAGTCACGCCCCCTCCGGTTGCCACCTCACCGGTGCGAAACACCCCTACAGGTCGTACAACGACGTACCAACCCGTTTCAATCCCCGCTCTCGGGCGAGCACGTCCAGGTGCAACGTCGTCCAGTCCGCCAGGAACGTCCGCTCCTCGCCCTTTCCGGCGTAAGTCTTGAGGTATCCGCCACAGCTCTCGCAGGTGTCGAGGCGCAGGCGGGACTCTCCCTCCACCTCCAGGACCCGCAGACGATCGGGTGACTCGTTTCCGCAGAAGGGGCATCCGACCCGCCGGAAGACCCAAGAGGTACTGCAGCAGCCGCAGACGAGGTGCCTCCGGTGCCCTTCCTCGATGCTGGAGAGCTGCGCCATGAGCGGGGCGGCGCCGCAGGTCGGGCAGTCGCCGCGCAGCCATGGATCCTCTCCCCGCGCCGACGTGGCCGCCTCGCGCCAGGCCGCGTAGCCGCGCAGCGCCGGCGCGAGCGCCGTGCGCAGCGTCGACCAGCCCAGGAATCGCAGCAGCCCAGCGTGTGCCGCCGCGGGGCCCGAGCCGGCGGCGCCGCGCACGAACGCGACCGCCTCCGCGCGCGCCACCGGCGATGCTCTGAGGAGCGCCGCCAGCGCGGCGGCGTCCGAGCGCAGCTTCTCGGGCGCCTGGCCCTCGGCGACGCGCGCCACGACCTCCTCCAGCTGCTCGCCGGCGGGCGCGAGGTCGAGCGCGGCCGCGGGGCTGTGGAGGAGCGGCACGCCCGCCTCGTGATCGGGCGCGTACGCGTCGAGGCGTGCCGGCGCGAGCGAACGCGGCGGTACCGCCGCGACCGCCTCGTCGACGATGGCGTGGAAGCGCGCCAGGACCCTCAGGTAGGGGTGTGCCGCGATCCAGCTCAGCAGGGCTTCATCCATGTCGGTCCTTCCGTCGAGTTCGGGATCGGGGCCGCGCCGACCAGGAAAAGCGTCCGGGCCGCCACCGTTCCCTACGCGGGGAGGCGGGTGGCGGCCCGGAAAACGGCGCGGTGCAGGCTAGCGGTGGCTGGCGCCTTCCTCCTTCGGCAACACGGGCATGAGGCGCGCGCCGAGGCCGAAGAGGAAGATGGTGGCGGCGATGAGGCCGACCGAGATGCCCCACTCGAACACGCTCGGTGAGTAGGCCTGCGGCTCGTACGCCGGGGCGATGCCCTTCAGGTTCATCGCGAGCATCACCACGTTGACGCGGTTGAAGACGACGCCACCGCAGGAGAGCGCGGCGCCGAGGGCGAGCAGGCACGGGCTCCGGCGCGCCTTGTCACCCGCGAGCAGCGCGAGCGGCAGGAGACCACCGAGGACCAGCTCGGCCGCGAACAGCCCGGCCTTCGGCCCCGCGAAGGCGCTCCCGAGCTGGCCGCGGGCGGCGAGGTCGCCGAGGCGGAACGCCTCGAACACGAGCAGCGACCAGAAGGCCACCTTCCCCAGCGCCGCGAGCTGAGCGACGCGGAGCTCCCGCTTCCAGGCCTTCGCGATCCAGATCTCGACGAGGATCACGAGCGCCACGCCCGCGGCGATCGACGACAGGAAGAACGAGACCGGCATCGCCGGCGACCACCACTGGCGCGCGAGCTTGTCCGGCATGAGCAGGAACAGCGAGCCGAGCGAGCTCTGGTGCATGGTCGAGAGCGTGACCGCCGCGATGGCCAGCATGATCGGCTCGGGCTTCTGCCCGTCCTTCGTGCGGAAGGCCCAGGCCAGGAAGCCGAAGACGGCGAGCGCCGCCCCTGCGTACGCCACGTTGCGCGACAGCAGGTAGACGAACAGTCCGAGGGCGAAGACGACGTACAGGGGCGCGTACTTCTTCCAGGCCGCCAGCGCCTTCGTCATGCCCCACCGCTCGAACGGCACCGGCAGGAACTCGGCGAGGAGGACGGTCACGTACAGACCGACACACCAGGAGACCTCGAACATGGCCGAGTGTTCCGGCGCCTGCAGGCCCAGCTGGTAGAAGTGCCACGGCAGGCCGAGGTCGGCGAGCAGCGTCACCGTGACGAAGGAGTACGACAGCAGGCCCATGAGCACGGCCGACCTGCCGATGGAGTAGAGGTCCCTGCGCTGGAAGACGTAGATGAGGCCCGCCGTGGCGAACGCGCCCGCGGCGACCGCGATCCACACCAGGTCGAAGACGATCCAGAGCCCCCAGGCGTACGTGTCGGAGAGGTGAGTCGCGCCGCCGAGGCCGAGGGCGAACCGAGCCAGGAACGACACGCCGCCGAACGCCATGAGCGCCGCCAGCACGAGGTTGGCGGGCGTCCACAGCTCCTTCCGGAGCGGTTCGAACTCGGGGTGGTGGTCGTGCTTCGGAGCGCTCGCCTCCGCCTTCTCCACCTCGAGCTTGCGCTTCGACACCGCGTACGCGCCGCCCAGCGCGAGGCCGACGCCGAGGACCGCCGGCGGCACCGCGCCGAGGGCGACCTTCGACGGCGCCGGGTAGCTCCTCGTCCCGACGTCCGGGAACCCGAGCTCCGGGAACGGCACGGGCGAGAGGTACAGCATCCCCGTCCCGCCGGCCTCCTTCTCACCGTAGACGTGGTCGACGTACTTCCCCGGCGAGCCGGCCATCCGGGCGCGCGCCTCCCTCAGCAGCTCCTCCCGATCCCCGTACTGCAGCGCACCGGCCGGGCACTGCTTCACGCAGGCCGGGACGGCGTGGGCGGCGGCGAACCGCTTGCGATCCTCGTCGGAGAGCGCCTGCCCGTTGCGCTCCGCCGGGGGCGGCTGCGACAGCCGGTCGTGGCAGAGGGTGCACTTGCGGATCTTGGGCGCGAGCGAGTCCCACTCGGCGGTGGGCACGCCGAACGGGCAGGCCCACATGCAGTACCGGCAGCCGATGCACTTCGCGTCGTCGTAGACGACCGCGCCTTCCGCCGTCTTGTGCATGGCGGTGACGGGGCAGGCCGAGGCGCAGGCCGGCTCGTCGCAGTGCATGCACTGGCGCTTGGCGAACACGTACTTGAGGCCGCCGGGCGCCGCGGCGTCGTCGACCTCGAGCGACTGGACGACGGTGAAGGTGCTGGCGGAGAGCTTCCGCGGGTTCTGCAGCCCGAGCCCGGGCTGCAGCCGGGTCGTCTCGGCCGGCAGGTCGTTCCACTGCTTGCAGGTGACCTGGCACGAGCGGCACCCGATGCACTTCGTCATGTCGATGAGCGTGGCCTTGGACATGGTCGTATCCCTCGCGGTCGCTAGCGCGACGCGACGGCCTCCGCTCGCTCGGCGCGCACCACGTTCACGAGGCACGCCTTCGTCTCCTGCGTCCCTGCGCCCGGGTCGACGGCGTCGATGGTGAGGTAGTTCGTGCTGGGGCCGGTGCTGAGGCCCTTGAAGCCCCAGTTGTACGGCATCCAGACCACCGTCACCTCCTGACCGTTGATCTTCATGACCTGCATGCGCTTCGTGACGACGGCCTTCACCACCACCTCACCGCGGGCGGACGAGACCTTCGCCTTGTCGCCGGTCTCGAGGCCGGCCTTCCGCGCGAGCTGCTCCGGAATCTCCACGACCGGCTCGGGCGCGAGCTCGTTGAGCCAGGGCACGTTGCGGGTCGTGGACCCGGCGCACCAGTGCTCGGCCATGCTGGACGTCATGAGCACGTACGGGAAGTCCTTGGCCGTCCCGATGGGCTGCTTCGACTTCACCCGCGGATACTTCACGCACGGGTTGGTCTGCACCTTCGGGTGGAGGACGTTCGACACTGGGCTCTCGATCGGCTCGTACATCTCCGGGAACGGGCCGTCCTTAGGCACGTACGAGCTGTCGCGCGGCAGGTCCTCGGGCTTGGCGCCCGGGTCCTTGTACGGCGTGGCCATGAGGCGGGCCACGCCCTCGCCGTTCATGCGGAACGGCTTCTGGCCGTTCGGGGTGTCGGGGCCGTCGGTCGGGACCGGCACGTCGGGCGTGTCGTTCCCGGCCCACTTCTTCTGGGCCTCGTCCCACCAGATGACCGGCGTCGCGTTCGGCCACGGCTTGCCATTCGCGTCGCAGGAGGCCCGGTTGTAGAGGATCTTCATGTTGCCGGGCCAGGTCCAGGCGAAGCCGGGGTACGTCCCGAGCCCGCTCGGATGGTCCTTCCCGTCGCGCCGCTGGGTCAGGTTCTTCCCGCCCTTGAAGCAGCCGGCGTAGATCCACACGCCCGACGAGGTCGAGCCGTCGGCCTGCAGCTCGCCGATGCCGCCCACCATCTCGCCGGTCTTGAAGTTCTTTCCGTTGATCTCCTTGAGGACGGCCTCGGCGCGCGAGTCGGCCGGGTAGTCCCAGCTCGCCTTGAGGATGGGCTGGTCCTTGGGGTCGGTCGAGCCGCGGTACAGGTCGCGGACGCTGCGGAAGACCGTGTCGAAGATCTCGAGGTCGGTCTTCGCGTCACCGGGCGGCTTCACGCCGGCGTACCGCCACTGCACCAGGCGGCCGGAGCCCGTGATGGTGCCCTCCTTCTCCATGAAGTAGGCGGCGGGGAGCAGCAGCACCTCGGTCTGGATCGTCTTCGGGTCGACGCCGGGCCGCTCCCAGAAGGCGGCGGTCTCCGTCTCCCACAGCTCCTGGACGACCAACATGTCGAGCTTGGCGAGCGCATCCTGCACCACGGACAGGTTGGCGTTCGTGACCATCGGGTTCTGCCCGACGGTCCACAGGAGCTTGACGTTCCCGGCCAGCGCCGCCTCGAAGATGCCGTAGGACGTGTAGTCCTTCTTGGCGCTCTTCTTCGGGAGCAGGCCGAACGCGAAGTCGTTCTCGGCCGTCGCGTTCTGGCCGAACCAGGCCCTGAGCCCGTTGACGGTGAACTTGGCGCGGAAGGTGCCGTTGTTCTTGGTCCACGCCTCGAGCGTCGGCTCGTTGTGCACCGGGTAGTTGAGGTAGCCGAACATGTACCCGTGCAGCACGGACATGTCGCAGGCGCCCTGCACGTTGGGCTCGCCGCGCAGCGCGTTCACGCCGCCGCCCGCCTTGCCCATGTTGCCGAGGAGCATCTGCAGGATGCCGTAGCACCGGATGTTCTGGATGCCGACCGTGTGCTGCGTCATCCCCAGCGCGTACAGGATCGTGCCGGGCTTGTTGTTCGCCATGAGCTCGGCGATCTGCTTGATCTGCTCGGCGGGGACCCCGGAGATCTGCGAGCCGACCTCGAGCGTGTAGCGGCTGAAGTGCTGCTTCAGCTTGGCGAACACCGTGCGCGGGTCGTCGAGGCCCGACGCCTTCTGCGGCTTCTTCGTCTTCCTGTCGAGCGCATAGCCCCACGAGGCCATGTCGTACTTGTGCTGGTCCTCGTGGTAGCCGGTGAACAGGCCGTCCTCGAACCCGAACGCGTCATCCACCGTGAGGAGCGCGTTCGTGTGCAGCTTCACGTACTCCTCGTCATAGAGCCCGTGCTCGAGGATGTAGTTGATCATCGCCGAGAGGAAGGCGATGTCCGCGCCGGGTCGGATCCGCGCGTACACGTCCGCGATCGACGAGGTCCGGTTGAAGCGCGGGTCGACGTGAATGATCTTCGCGCCGCGGGCCTGCGCCTTCCGGATCCACTTCATCGCGATGACGTGGTTCTCGGCGGTGTTGCTGCCCTCGATCAGGAAGACCTTCGCGTGCTGGAGGTCCGCCCAGTGGTTCGTCATCGCGCCACGGCCGAACGAGGCCCCCAGACTGGGGACCGTGGGGCTGTGTCAAAGCCGCGCTTGGTGCTCCACGTACGACGTGCCGAAGAGACGCCCCATCTTGTTGAAGAGGTAGCACTCCTCGTTCGTGTTCTGGGCGCCGCCCAGGAGCCCGATGGCGTCGGTCCGGTTGACCGGGTACTCGACGTCGCCGTCCTTCTCCGTCGCGACCCAGCTCGCGTCCCGGACGGCCTTGATCTTCTTCGCCACCTTCGCGATGGCCTCGTCCCAGGAGATCTCCTGCCACCGGTCCGAGCCCGGGGCGCGGTAGAGCGGCTTCTTCACGCGGCGCTCGGAGACGTGCGTCGCGATCATCGCGCTGCCCTTCGCGCAGAGCGAACCCTGGTTGATGACGTGGTCGGGATCGCCTTCCAGGTTCACGAGCTCGCCGTCTCGGACCCGCCCGACCATGCCGCAGCCCACCGAGCAGAAGTTGCAGGCGGTCGTGTACTCCTTCACGTCGGCCAGCTTGAGCTTGCGCGCGGCGGCATGCGCCTCCGGCATGCTCACCAGCTCGCCGAGCGCGAGGCCTGCGCCGCCCCCGGCCGCCAGCTTCAACCAGCTCCTTCGGCTGAGACTCATCGCGTGTCCTTTCGGCCGCGTGGCGCGGCCCTGTTCGTCCACGGCGGCGCGAGCCCGCCCGCCGTGCCGAGCTCTTGACGCAGCGCAGGAGTTTCGAGAAAACCCGGACCCTGCGTACGGTAAACGCACGTTTTGCGAGGAAGCGTGCGATCCCCGCCCCCCTCGAGGGGCACTGCGGGAATCGGGCCAGGGCGCGGCGTAAATTTTTCGAGTCAGATCGGGCAGCTGCGAGGCGTATTCACTCTCAGCGACGCCTGGTCGGCGAAGAAGGACGCGCAATTGCTGCACGATATGTCACGAAGGCTGGGCGAAGCAGGTGCGCCGTGACCGGTACGCCCTGCGGACGTGACATGCATCGGCTACCGTACCTCGAGTGACGGGCGCGCTGAGGCTGGCGGTGGTCGGGCACGTGGAGCACGTGACCCTCGGGCGCATCCCCGCCCTCCCCCCATCGGGCGGCATCGCACACCTCGAGGCACCGCACTTCTTCCCGGGGGGCGGGGGCGGCGTCGCGCTGCTGCAGTTGGCGAAGAGCCCGGCGGAGGTGCACCTCTTCACCGCGCTCGGAGCCGACGAGGCCGGGCGCGAGGTCGAGGCCGCGCTGCAGGGCACCGGCGCCGTCCTCCACATGGCACGCCGCGCCGAGCCCCACACCCGCGACGTCGTCCTCGTCACGCCGGACGGCGAGCGCACCATCGTCGTCGTGGGCGAGCCGCTTCACCCGCGCGCCGACGATCCGCTGCCGTGGGCGCTGCTCGCCGCCTGCGACGCCGTCTACTTCACCGCGCAGGATCCGGAGGCGCTGCGGCGCTGCCGCGCCGCCCGGCGCCTCGTCGTGACCGCCCGCCGGCGCGAGGCGCTCGCGGCCTCGGGCGTCCGCGCGGACGTGGTGGTGGGGAGCGCCCTCGATCCGCGCGAGATGAGCGCGCTCGCCGATTACCCGGTCCCGCCCGGCGCGCTCGTCATGACGGAAGGCTCGGCGGGCGGACGCGTCGAGCGTACCGACGGGCTGGAGCGCTTCCCTCCTCCGCCGCGGGCGCACGTCACCGGTGCCGCCTACGGCGCGGGCGACAGCTTCGCCGGGGCGCTCACCTTCTACCTCGCGTGCGGGCTCTCTGTCTTCGACGCCTGCACGCGCGCCGGTCCGCACGGAGCCGCCGTGCTGGCGGGCCTCGATCCCCGCACGACGCAGCTTCCGCTGACGCTCACGACGCCGTGAGAGCCCCCCCCCGCAGGGTGACTTTCAGCGACCCTTCGCGAA
>Ga0318495_10000089_pt1 | contig 20380 bp, 16 predicted proteins | sample GRESIP108b1f25_FD_203752 | JGI IMG/M metagenome (GOLD analysis project Ga0318495, IMG submission 203752) | Tropical soil microbial communities from Luquillo Experimental Forest, Puerto Rico - GRE.SIPMG.108b1f25 | ecosystem: Environmental > Terrestrial > Soil > Tropical forest > Bulk soil...
GCAGGAAGGGCCGCGCAACGGCTACCAGATCATGGCCGAGATCGAGGAACGCACCGGCGGGGCCTGGCGGCCGAGCCCCGGCGCGGTATATCCCGCGCTGTCCCAGCTCGCCGACGAAGGCCTGATCGCAGGCGAGGAATCGGACGGCCGGCGCACGTACAGCCTGACCGAGGCCGGCCGCCAGTACGTGGAGCAGAACCCCGAGGCGGCGCGCGGCGCCTGGGAGTCAGCGGCCCAGCGGGAGGCCTGGCAAGAGGCCTGGCAGCTGCCTGGCCTGCTCGCCGAGGCGGCCCGGCTCGGCGGCGGGATCATGCAGATCGCCCACGCGGGCACGCCCGAGCAGGTCCAGGAAGCCGAACAGCTGCTCCGGCGGACCCGGCGCGAGCTGTACCGGATCCTCGGCGGGGAGGCCGGCGGACCAGGCCAGCACGAGCAATACATCTAGTAAGGCGGGCAGCATGACCGACGACCGGATCCGGATTTCCGACGCCGACCGGGAACGCGCGACGGCCCGGCTGCGCGAGCACTTCGCCGAGGGCCGGCTCTCCCCCGATGAGCTGGACGAGCGGATCGCGGCGGCGCTCACCGCGAAGACCGCCGGGGACGTGCGGCGCATCATGGCCGACCTTCCCGATCCGGTGCCGGCGCTGCCGCAGGCCCGGCAGTCTCCGCCCTGGGCCCCGCGCCCCGGGGCCGTGGTCCGCAGGGGGCCGCGGATCCTGCCGCTGGCGGTCTTCGCGCTGATCGCCGCGCTGGTGATCCCGGGCGCGGGGTGGCTGTTGCTGGCGTTGCTGCAACTCGTCGCGGTGCTCTGGCTGGCGGCCTGCCTGGCGGGGATCCTCGCGGCGACCCGGCTGCGCCGGCACATCCGCCGCCACTGGCAATCGGGTGACGGTACCTACTGGCACCTGGGCCGATGACACGGCCAGTAGCCCGCTGGGCCGCCGCTGGTCACGGCCAGGGCAGGGCAGAGCACGCCTGGGCGGCCGCGGTTGCCTGACGGCTGTCCCGCCCCGCCCACCGCACCCAGGAACACCCGCAGGCTACCCGTCCGCTCGTCCGCAGAGCCGGGATCTGCTCACCGGCTACCCGGCATCCGCCGCGTCCCCCGGTTCGTCCCGCTGATAGGTTCGGAGCCGTGCCTGACCTGCCCTGGACAGCCCGCGCGGAGATGGAACCCGGAACCGGCTACCTGGTCATGGCCTCCCATCTGCCGCTCAAGCGAATCACCGCCACGGTGCGCTTCTTCCGGGGAGTCTCCGCGGTACGCAAGCAGCTGGCCACCGCAGACGGCCTGATCGGCTACACGCTGCGGGCCAGACCGCTGGCCCGCGACTACTGGACCCTGTCGGTCTGGAAAGACGACGCCGCGCTCCGGGAGTTCATGCGCACCCCTCCGCACGTCCAGCTGATGACCTCGCTCAAGCCACTCATGGGACGAACGAAGTTCGTCACCTGGACGATCTCCGCAGCCGATGGCCATCCCAGCATGGCTGGCGCCCTCGAACATCTGGCCTCCGGATAGCGTGTGTCTTCGGCCGATCCAGGCTGGCAATCCCCGCCAGGAACGGTCCGTCTCTCGGCAGGCCCCTGGCTGCTGATCAGCGAACCCGAACAGCCAGTTCTGCGCGCAATACTGGTCGCGTGCCAAGGGAGCCGCTGCACCGCGAGCCGGGGTCCGGTCCGGGTGAGGGCTGACGGTGCTGATGCTGATGTACTGCTGGGCGCCGGGACTCGCCCGCGGCACCGGGATCGCCCCGGGTATCAACCGGAATGCGGCTTCCCGGCCTGGCCGGGCCGCGGCACGGTCCGGTATGTTGGCGCTACCGAGCGCCGGTCACGGCCGGGAGGGACCATGGGCTACCGTGCCATTGCGTTGTCGCAGGTGGATGGCGCCGGCGGTGAATTGGTGGGTCGCGACCTTGCCCAAAAGCTCGGCTTCGGCTACCTGAACGAGGCCATCGTGGCTCAGGTCGCCAAGGACCATGGCGTGGATCAGGCCGTCGTCGCCGGGGCCGAGCGCCGCAAGTCGTTCTTCACCCGAGTGGCGGAGATGGCTGCTCGCGGGGCCGTGGATGTGGCGCCGGACCCGTCGCTGTATGTCTTCGATGTAACCGATGCGCTGCTGTCGCTGATCCGGGACGCGGTGCGCGACGCCGCCGACCGCGGCAGCGTGGTCCTGGTCGCGCACGCGGCGTCCTACGCCTGCGCCGACCGTCCGGAGGTGCTTCGCGTCTGCGTCACCGCCCCGCTGCCGGCCAGGGCGTCCCGGGTGGCTTCAGCACTGGGCATCAGCGACGAGGAAGCCGCCAGGTCGCTGCGCCGGTCGGACGCGGGGCGGGCCAGCTACCTGAAGCGGGTCTACGGCGTCGGCGGGGAATCACCGACCGATTACGACGTCGTCATCAATACCGAGCGGCTCGCGCCGGATGCGGCGGCCGGTCTTATCCTCGGGCTGGTCCGGGCGCGGCCAGCGACTCCTCCGCCGGCCGCGGCGTCGCCCCGGACGCCTGGTGGCTGACCGCTCGCCTGGCTGTTGCACGATTGTAATTCATGTCCACAACCGTCCACAGACTGTGAGTAACGTCGCTGAGTGTTACGCTGCGCGGCCTTCGTCTCCGGGGTGCTGGCTTAAACTGCCTGGATGACGGGTCTGAGCCTGGCCCTGGCCAACCTCAAGCCGGGCACGGGCAAGACCACCTCGGCGGTCTGGCTGGCGCACGTGTTCTCCCGGGCGGGCAACAGCGTGCTGCTGGTGGATGCGGACCCCTCGGGCAGCGCCCTGGAATGGTCGGACCTGGCGGCGATGGACCCGCGGCTGGCGCCGCGGCAGGCGTTCCCGTTCCGGATCGTCGCGCTGCCGTCCCGGGACCTGCACCGGCGGCTGCCCGAGATCGCCCGCGACGATGACGTGGTGATCATCGACACGCCGCAGCTGGAGGACCACGCGGCGATTGCCCGGTCGGCGCTGCGGTACGCCGACGAGATCGTGATCCCGTGCGCGCCCAGCCCGATCGAGGTCAACCGGACCACGCCGGTGCGGGACGAAATCGCCGAGGTGGACCCGGCCCGCGGCCGGCCCGCCCGCTCGGCGATCTTGCTGAACCGCTGCATCACCCGCGCGCTCCGTCTGCGATGCCCGGCAGGCGCTGCGCGATCTGGGGTATGACGTGCTGGCCGCCACGGTGCCGCGGCTGGAGGTGTACGCCCAGAGTTTCGGCCTGCCGATCCCGGACGCCGGCCGCGATGTGTGGCGCCGGGTGGCCCGCGAGCTGGTCAGCCGGTGCGCCCCGCCGGGCCGGGTGCGGTCCTGATCACGCGGCCGCGCCAGGGTCCACGGCCGGGGTCGCCCCCGCGCTGAGCCCGGGACCCGGCCGGGCGAAAGCAGAAGCCTGGTGCGGCACTGCCCATCGCCCGGCCAGCCGTGACCGGGCCTGCCGCACACCCTGTGAACAGCGGAACGGTCCCGACCTGGTGTCTCAACGGTTATCCACTTTTCCACAGCCACGCCCGTCCACAACTAGGTACGGGCTGACCAGCATGTTTACCTGAACCATCCACAAGTTTATGCACAGGGCGTTAGCCTGGCAGGCCCCAGGGCTGGCGTGATAGGAGCATGCCCTCATGCTGGCCCTGGATCCTGTGCCGCTTTCGCGAGAGGCGTTCCCTCGTCGAATTCCGGGGCGGTCGATCAGCTCGATGCCGATGCGCACCACCGATGTCACCACCCTGCTCAAAGCTCGTGGCGGATAACAACCTCAGGGGCCGGTACCTGGCGCGGGTTTGGCGGGTGTTAGACAGAAGGCGTCACGAACGTGGGAGAGGTGCTGCAACGGCAGGCGGCCACAAGGCCGCGATTGCCCGATTAACGGGAAGATCCGGTGCGCGACGGGTGGCTGGCGCCGGCGATTCGCCGCGCGCTCCGGCACCCGGCTGGATGCAGATGACTGACCTGCATCAACACCGGTGCGCTGGTCTCTCGGTCCGGGCGGGCGATGGCCAGCGTCCGGCAAGCCGGAGACAGGAGACATGTGATTAGCCAGCAACCATCTCCCGAGAAAGGGGGCCAATATCCATGGAGGACGCCGTGAGTGCATCCGCTGCCGGGGGCAGCGCGCAGGTCGTGATCGCCGGGGCGGGCTACGCCGGGCTGCACGTCGCCTTGCGCCTGACGGCCAAGCTGCGCAACCACCCCGCGGTGGAGCTGACCCTGGTCGACCGGCACGACTACCACCAGGCGATCACCGAGCTGCCCCGGGTCGCCGGCGGCACCCGCGCCGCCGACGCGGTACGCACCCCGCTTCGGGACGTGCTGACCGAGCGGGTCCGCTTCGTCCAGACCGAGATCACCGGTTTCGACCTGGCTGGCCGGCGGCTCCTCACCGGGGCTGGGCCGATCGGCTGGAGGCGGCTGGTGCTGGCGCTCGGCAGCCGGCCCAACGACTTCTCCATCCCGGGCCTGGCCCAGCGCACGCTGTCGGTGTACTCGGCCGACGACGCCGAAGGAGCGTGGGAGGCGGTCAGCAAAGCGCTCACGGCTGCCGCGGCCGCCGCCAACCCCGAGCAGCAGAGCCGCCTGGCGAGCGTGGTGGTCGGCGGCGGCGGCGCCACCGGGGTCGAGCTGGCCGGCGAGCTGGCCGAGATCCTGCCCAAGGTGGCCAGCGGCCACGGCCTGGCGCCCGACCGGCCCGCCGTGCAACTCATCGAGGCGGGCCCTGCCATCCTGGCGGGCTCCTCACCGCAGCTGATCGACAAGGCCGCCAGGATCCTTTCTGACCTCGGAGTCCGGGTTCGTACCAACGCGACGATCGCGGCCGCGACCGCCGATGGCTTCCGGCTCACGGACGGCCAACTGGTGCAGGGCGGCGTGTTCGTCTGGGCGGGCGGGGTGAAAGCACCCGAGCTGGTGGCCGATTCGGAGTTGCCGACCGGCCACAACGGCCGCGTCAAGGTCGACCGGTACCTGCGCGTGCTGGACCGCCCGGAGATCTACGTCGCCGGCGACCTCGCCTCGGTGACCGATCCGCGCACCGGGCACGTGCTGCCCCCGCTGGCGCAGGTGGCGCTGGAGGAAGGCGAGACGGTGGCCCGCAACCTGGACGCGGAGCTGGGGGGCAGGCCGCTGGAGGCGTTCACCTTCCACGACAAGGGGTTCGTCGTTTCGGTCGGAACCCGCCGCGGGGTCGCCGACATCGCCGGCATCACCACCGGCGGGCGGCTGGCCCACCTGCTCAAAGACGCCATCGAGTGGGAGTACCGCCAGTCCGTCAGGCACCTGCGCGGCTGGGACCCAGTAGCCGTATGACCGCCGCCCATCCTGCTGCGAGCCGTCGCTAGCCATAACGCCACGGTGCCATGCTGGACCACCTCGGCGGCTACCCGCTCCGTGACGCGACCGGCGCCCCGAGGAAGCCGCCACAATAGGGCGTCCTCACGCCGTATCTGGCGTCCACTTGAGTCACTCCGCTTTCACCACGTAGTTTCCGGCCTCGATGGCCTTGACGGTGTTGGCAAGCGTCTTCGCGAGATAGCGTTTGCCGACGGTTCCGACGATCGCGCCGAGCACGTGCCCCTTGAGGTTCTTGGCCTCGCGTATCACGACGGCATCTACCTCGGTCGTCCCGTCGGGGTTCCGCGTGAGCGTGTATGTGTGGCCCGATCGGCCGCCCCACACGTTGGAGTCGGTGGTCGTCATGACGACGCGGCTGGGATCGGACCAGTCGTAGTGCAGCCGCTCCCAGATACCTGCCGAGCCTTCGGTGACGTCGGCCTCGTGGGACCCCCGGTCGTGCACCTTGAGGTACTTGTCGGAGCTGTTGCCGAAGAGCTTCGAGCGACCCGGCCCGAAGTCGGTGAGCCCGGCGACGAACTGCTCGGGCGTTGCGGTGGTCGTCTGATGGAGATGGATCCTGGGCATGTGTCCTCCTCGGGTGAGACAGACGTCAGGTCAGAACCACCGGGTGAACCGCGCCGGCGTGGACGGTCAGGACCGGTACTCCGTGCTCTCGGCGAGGTCGGCGGCCCCCCGCATGAGCTCGAGTACGATCGGGCCGAACGCCTGCAGCTTCACGTCATCGCCGGCGCGCTGGAAGCCCTGCTCGAGGACGACCGCGAACTTCCACTTGGCCAGGATCAGGTAGTAGTCGATGTCGTCGACCTGCCGGCCGGACACCTCGGCGTAGCGGGCCAGCAGCGCGGACCGGGACGGCATGCCGGACAGGTCCGCGCTGCTGGGAAACGCCGTCACGGCGGAGGCCGTGTCTTCGGGCCAGCTCTGCACCATCCAGGCCACGTCGAGCTTGGGATCACCGACGGTGCCCATCTCCCAGTCGACGATCGCCGCCAGCCGGGCCGGCGCGCCGTGCCGGAACATCACGTTGGCGAGCTGGTAGTCGCCGTGCATGAGGCCCGGGATGTAGTCAAGGGGACGGTGGGCCCGCAGCCAGGCCGCCGCCACGTCGAATCCGGGCAGCTCGCGGCCCTTGATCCGGTTGAGGAAGGCGGTCCATCGGTCGACCTGGCGTTCGTGGAAGCCATCGGGTCGCCCCAGGTCGTACAGGCCCTTCGCCCGCCAGTCGACCCTCGACAGCAGCGCGATGCCCTCCGCCATCTGGTAGCCGAGCCCTCGCCTGGCCGCCAGGTCGGTGTCGAACGGCGCGGGCCAGCCACGCTGGTCCGCCGGCGACCAGCCGTCGACGAAGCTCATCAGGTAGAACGCCCGGCCCAGGACCGAGGTGTCGGCGCACATGGCCATGGCCTCGCTGTGGGGTACGCCGGTGCCGGCCAGGGCTTCGATGATGCGCCATTCCCGGCGGATGCCCTCGTCGCGGTCGGCCGGCGCCGACGCCGGCGGGATCCGCATCGCGCAGCGCAGCTCGCCGCGGCTTAGCTCGTAGATCTCGTTCTGCGTGCCGCCGGACACGAAACGGTGCTCGATCGGCTCGCCCTTCCCGGGCAGGCCCTGGTCATCCATCCACCGGCCGAGACGGTGGAGGTCGATCACTGATTTCCCACCTCGTGCTCCAGGTACTCGGCGTACTTGACCCGCGCGGCGGCCAGGCGCCGGGGGATGTGCTGGCTGGGCCACAGGTCGTCGCTGGGGGAGTAGTCGCGCAGCACCTGGCGGGCCACCATGACCTTGTGCACCTCGGTCGGCCCGTCGGCGATGCCGAGGACGCTGGCCGCCAGCAGCATCTGCTGGAAGGGCATCTCGGGCCTCTTCGGTGGCCGCCGACACTGGTTCTAGAATATGTTTCAGTATCCATCGCGGCGGCGGGCCGGGCTACTGCGTGGCGAACCACCGCGCGGGGCGCGAGAGCACTTCGGCCACTCTGACACCATCCGTACCAGGCCCGACGGTCCCCAAACGACGTGGATGCCACCGCCACGTCGTATGAGCAGCATGGCTGGGACATCCACGCCTTATGAGCTCGCCGGGTCCTCCCTGTCCGGGTCCTCCCAGTCCGCCAGCGCCGCAACGAGCTGCGTCCGGGAGCGGACGTGAAGCTTGCGGTAGATCTGGCGCAGGTGGAATTCGACCGTCTTCGGGGACAGGAACAGGTCGGCCGCGATGTCGCGATTGGACGCGCCGCGCTGCACCGCCGTGGCGACCCTCAGCTCCTGCGGCGTCAGCGCCGTGTCGTCAGGCGGCCGGCGCCCGAACGCGAGCAGCGTGCGAGCCCGCTCGAACGGCATCGGCCGCCGGTCGTCACAGGCGAGCGCGCTGGCGAAGGCCGGTTCGAAGTCGTCGTCGACCAGGCCGCGGCAGCGGGCCGCGGCGGCCTCCGCGACCGGGCTGGCGGTCCGGTCCGCCAGGCGTTCCAGCCGGGCGAGCACTCGCCTGGCGTCATCGGCCCGGCCCTGCCGGGTGTAGGCCTCGACGAGATCCGGCTCCCACGGAACGATCGTCGGCTCTTCCATGCCGGTGCCTTCGACCAGCCGCTCGACGGTCTCGAGCTCGCTGATCGCCGCGCCGGCCCGGTTCAGGCCGAGCTCGAGAAACCCCAGGCCGGCGTGCACGAACCGCAGGCCCGCCCCGATCCGGGCGGACTCGGCGAGCTGAAGCGCCGCCTGCGCCGCCGCGCGGCCCTCCTGGTGCCGTCCGCGGGCCGCGAGAATCCGCGTCCTGGTCATGAGCACCCAGCCCGCCACCGCGGGCTGGCCCACCTCGCCTGCGACCTGGATGGCCTCGACGGCGTCGGTGTCGGCCGCGTCCCAGTCGCCGAGCCGGAACGCGGTATCGGCGGCGACCAGCAGCATGCCGCTCAACGCGGCCAGCGCGCCGGCGTCCCGCGCGCGCCGGCCCAGCTCCAGGCTCTCCGCCCGGGCCTGCTCGAACTCCCCGAGCGGAATATGGCACCGCAGGACCAGGTGCAGCCACGACCAGTCCGGGCCGAGCGGGTCGAGGCCGTCGGCCAGGCGGGCCGCCTCGGCGAGGATCCGGCGGGCCTGCGATGCCTTCCCCCGCAAGGTGAGCGCCCAGCCGAGCATGGCCAGCACCGCCCCGCGCAGGGCCCGGTCGTCTCCGTCGCCGAGCAGCCCGGCGGCGCGCCAGGCCAGCCGCTCCGCCTCCAGGTAGGAACCTGTCGTGGTGGCGCTGTTGGCCGCGTCCGCGTACATCGCCGCCGCGAGCGCCGGCAGCCGCGGCGCGGCCAGCCCGGCCTGTTCGACCAGGAGGGGCAGCGCGTCGGCGCCGCGGCCTCGCCAGACCATCATCCGGCCGCGAAGCTGCTGCGCCCGGGCGCGCTGATCTTCGGTGCCGGTTACCTCCGCCGCCTCGCCGAACAGCGCGAGCGCGCGATCCGCCATGCCCGCGCCGGCCGCGGCCTGGCCTGCGGAGACCAGGCGGCGGCTCACGACCTCCGGGTCCGGTGTGAGGCGCGCCGCGCGCTCCAGCGCGCCGGAGCCCGCGGCGTAGGCGCGGCGGGCCACCGCCCGGCCGCCGACCCGCTCCAGGCCGGCCGCGACCTCCTCATCGGTCCCGATCGTGGCCGCGGCCAGATGCCACGCCCGGCGGTCATCGTCGTCTCCGAGCGCCGCGGCCAGGGCGGCGTGCGCCACGCGGCGTTCGGCCGCGCGCGCCTCCTTGTACACCATGCCGCGGATGAGGGGATGGGTGAAGCTCACCCGGCCCCCGCCGATCCTCACCAGGCCGGAGGCCTCGGCGTCGCTCAGATGCTCGACGTCCGTCCCCGCGTCCAGGCAGGCCGCGGCGATCACCGGCAGCTCCGGCCCGGCGTGCGCCGCGGCGATCAGCAAGGCCTGCCGGGCCGGCGCGTCCAGCGCGCCGACGCGGCCCGAGAACGCGCGGTGCAGCCGCTGCCCCGGCGCGAGCGGGAGATCCAGGGGCGTGGCGCCGGCGCGCTGATCCGCACTCAGCGCCGCGGTCAGCTCGACCAGCGCCAGCGGATTGCCCGCGGCGGCCTGCGTGATCGCGGCGGCGACGGGCGGTGCCAGCCCCGGCGCCCGGCGCCGCAGCAACTCGGCGGCTCCGGCGTCGTCGACCGGCCCGACTCGCAGCTCTGGCAGCCGGCCGCGCTCGGACGGCTGCCACGGGTCCCGCGCCGCCAGCACGACCGCGAGCCGCCCGCCGGCCCGGCGGGCGACGTATTCGACGCACTCGCGGGAGGACGCATCGACCCACTGGATGTCGTCCACCAGGACGAGTACCGGGCGGCGCTGGGCCGCGGCCCGCAGGACGCCGAGCGCGGCGACGCAGACCGCCAGCCGGTCACCGGGGGCCGGCGGTCCCAGGGCCAGCGCGCCCATGAGCGCCGCCGCCTGCAGCTTCGGCAACACCGCCAGCTCGCCAAGCACCGGATCCAGCAGATCGGCCAGCGCTGAGAAAGTAAGCTCCGCCTCGGTCTCGGCGCCGAACGCCCGCACGACCGTGACCGCGTCACCCGCGCGCACGGCTAGCGCCTCGAGCAGCGTCGTCTTGCCCATCCCGGCTTCCCCGTGCAGGACCAGGGCGCCGCCCTCGCCGCTCGCCAGCGCGGCGAGAAGGTCGTCCAGCCTGCTGAGCTCGGCCGCCCGGCTGACGATCATCACCGCGCCCCCTGGGAATTCGCCGGCCTGCTTCTCCCGTGCCTTCCATGCAAGCGCCGCGGCCCGGCTCCTGTCCACATGGTCCGGTACCGCCTGCCGCCGGGCGCCGCGCCCTTAGAATCCAGGGTTTCTCCCGGTGCGTCACGGGCGGTCGTGCGGCGACACTCGGATCTTACGGGGTTGGGGGAAAGGATCATGCGATGACAGCTGGCGAGGGGGGAGCCGGCCTTAGGCCGGTACCGGGGCCTGGCCCGGGCAAGGCCGGTGCGGCCATGGCTCCGATTGACGTCCGCGCGGTGCGCAGGCACTTCTTGTTTCCCGGGCGCGGCAGGATCGCGCTGAACAACGCGGCGAGCACTCAGCCGCCGCGTGAGCTACTGGCGCTCTACGCCTCGCTCGGGCCGGATTACGAGAACGTCCACCGGGGGCAGTCCGCCGCGTCCGCGGCGATGACCGCGCGTTTCGAGGAGTCATTCGACACGATCGCGCGGTTCATCGGGGCGCCAGGCCGGGCCAGCATCGCGCTGTACCGGAACGCCACCGAGGCGGTCAACGCGGTCATGTACTCGCTGCTCACCGAGTTCCGCGACGGTGACAACGTGGTAACGACGCTGATGGAGCACAACTCCAACTACGTCCCCTGGTACGCGTTGTGCCGGGAGATCCTGCCGCGGTTCGGCCGCCGGGTGCAGTGCCGCCTGGCCCGTTTCGACCCGGTCTCGGGCGAGCTGGACCTGGCGCATCTGGCGTCGCTGATCGACGCGCGCACCAAGCTGGTCTGCTGCACGGGCGCGTCGAACTTCCTGGGGACCCGGAATCCGCTGGGCGCCGTCCGGGCGCTGGCCGACGCGAGCGGCTATTTCCAGCCGAACGGGGAACGGCGATCGTGGCTCCTGGTCGACGGGGCGCAGCTGGTCCCGGGGTCGTTCACCGACGTGCACGCCCTCGGCGCGGACTACCTGGCGTTCTCCTTCCACAAGGTGCTGGCGCCGTTCGGGGTCGGGGTGCTGTACGCCAGGGAGCAACTGCTCAATCCGGCGCTGCCGTTCCTCTACGGCGGTGACATGATCGCCGAGGGCCGGGTGTTCCCCAACCACGTCGAGTACAACGCGCTGCCCTGGAAGTACTCGGCCGGCACCCCGAACATCCTCGGCGCGGTCGTCTCGGCGCAGGCGCTGCGGATGCTGCTGGACCTGGCGCTGACCCCGAAGCGCCCGGCCTGGTTCGGGACGGCCAGACCCGTCGAGCGCGACGCGGTCCGGGCCGCCATGAGCCGCATCGCCGCGTGGAACCAGATGCTGACCAGCCGGGCGCTCGACGGGCTCGGGGGTATCGACGGGATCACCATCTACGGGCCGCGCGACGCGGCCCGGCGCACCTCGCTGGTCGCGTTCAACCTGGCCGGCCGGGACCCGGTCAGCGTGGCCGGGGCGCTGAACCAGGCCGGGATCGAGTCGCGGGCGGGCTGCCACTGCGCGACGCTGGCCCATCATGCGCTCGGGCTGACCCCGCCCGCCAGCTGCCGCCTGAGCTTCTATATGTACAACACTCCCGGCGAGGTCGACCGGGCCGTCGATGCGGTGGCCGCCATCGCGGCCGGCCGCGGCACCCCGGGCCCCAGGTCCCGCTCCTGGCCGGCCGGGCGGCACCGGACCCGCCAGCACAGAATCCGCCCGCACGGGATCCGCCAGCCGGCTCCGCCGGCCGCGGAGCAAGCCGCGCCGGTTCCGGCGGCGTCGGCATGAGCGTCATGTCCTGCCCCGGATGCGGTGCGCCCGCCGAGGTCACCGAGCGTTTCACCCTGGCCAGCACCGACGGGCCCGTCGCGCACGTCGCGGTGTCCTGCGTCGGCGGCCACCACTACCGGATGGCGGCCGACCGGCTCCCGGCCGGCCATGAACGGCACCACACGCCCGCGATCGCAGGCACGTGAGCACGATTATCATCCGGTGATGTTGATCAGGGCCGCCCGCATCCGCTGCGTCAGCGGATCGCCCGGCGGCAGGGTCCGCTCGGCGCGCGAGATGCTGTCCGTGAGCAGGGTGATCGCGTCGCCCAGCCGCCCGGTGGCGTAGTACCCGCGGGCCAGGTCCGTCTGGAAGGCCAGGGTGGTCGGGTGGTCGGCGCCGATGGTGCGCCCGTAGCCCGCGCAGGTCTCCTCGTAGAGCTGCAGCGCCGAACCCATCCGGCCCGCGGCGAAGTGCGCCGAGGCCAGGCTGCCGCGCGCGTGCAGCGTGTCCGGGTGATCCGCGCCCAGCGCGCCTTCCCGGTGGGCGAGAACCTGCTTGTACTGGGCGATGGCGTCCTTGGCCTGCCCGCCCGCCAGGTAGGCGGCGGCCAGGCCCAGGCTGCTGGCGGACATGGCGGCGGGATGCTGCCCGCCCTGGAGGCGCTCGCGGTCGGCCAGTGCGTGCCGGTACGAGCGGATCGCCTCGGCGGGCTTGCCCGCGGCCAGCGCCGCGGCGGCGTACTCCTCCCGCGCGGCGAGGGTCTCGAGATGGTCGGCGCCGCGGACGAGCTCGCTGCCGGCCAGCGCCTCCTCGAGGATGGGGACGGCGTCCCCGGGCCGGCCGACGGCCACCAGGGCACGGCCGAGGCCGACCTTGGCCGAGATGGCGCCGGGATGATCGGGCCCGAGCAGGCCGGCCCGGCCGTCGAGGACCTGCTGGAACCGCGGAACCGCCTCACTCGCCTGCCGGGCGGCCATCAGCGCCTCGCCCAGATGGCTGGTCACCGTGAGGGTTTCCAGGCTGCCGGGACCGAGGATCCGCTCGCTGTCCGCGGCGAGCTCGCGCCAGTAGGCGACGGCCGGGCCGGTCAGCCGTGCGCTGTCCATGCTCTGCCCGGTCAGCATCAGCAGCGGGTGACCGCGGCCCTCCGCCCACAGCACGTCCCCGGCGGCCTGCCGCAGGCTGACGGCGCACGCTCGCAGGTCGGCGGCCAGCCGTGACCGCGGCTCATCCCGCGGCCACACCTCGAGCAGCGCGTCCGCGGCGGCCCGGGCGGCCCGGTCGTAGAGGTCGCCTGGCACGGCCGCGCGGATGACCGCCTGGATCACCGGGCTGATCCGGACCGCCGGCCACCCGCCGGGCGGGTCGACGGTCAGCAGTCCCGCCTGCCTGAGGCCGAGGATCGCGTTCCAGGTCCGCTGCGGGTCGGCCGACGGCGCTCCAGGATCCCGGCCGGCGCCGTCCTCGGTGAGGTACTCGCCGGCCGCCGCCGTGGTGAACACGACGCCGGGTATCCCGTGCCCGTCGAGCAGCGCGGCCAGCGTCACCAGCGACCTGATGCTCACGCCCGGCGACAGGTGCTCGGCGTACTCGGCCGAGAACGTCCAGGTGACCGCGGCGGCCGACGGCTCGGCCCGGCCCGCCTCCACGAGCTGCTTCTGCCGCTGCATGAAGTGCTGGCGGTAGTCTCGGCAAGACATGTCCGAGCTGGCGATCACCGCGCTCGCATGGGCCAGCGCGATCGGCTCGCAGCCGAGGTCTCGTACCAGGTCGATCGCCCCGCTGCGCTGGTCCGGATCCGTACTGAGGCGGCCGGACAGGTAGCCCATCGCCTCCCTGGTGCTGAAGGCAGGCACCGGTAGCGCCAGCATCCGGTGCTCTGACGATACGACCGCCGGATTGGCGGTCGTGATCAGCAGCCGGCCCGCCGGGCCGGACGGCCAGAGACCCCGCAGGTCCGCGGGGTCGCGCAGGTCGTCGAGCACGACGAGCCAGGGCCGGCTGGTCTGGCCGAGCCAGTCCACGAACCGCGCCGCCGCCGACTCGGCATCGCCCGCGTCGCTGCCCCCCGTCGCCACGGCCGCCTGCACGAATCCGGACAGCAGCGACGCCCGGCTGTCGGCCACCACCCAGGTCAGCACGTCGACTCCGGACGAGCGCCACAGCGACTCGGCGAAGTAGCGGGCCAGCTGGGTCTTGCCGCTCGACACCCGCCAGTCATGGGCCGACGCGGGCACCTGGTCGGGCACCAGCGCCACCGTGGCCCCGGGAATCAGCGTGGCCTCCAGGTCGGGCACCGTATCCGGCCGGATCGTGAATCCGTCGGCGAGCGGAGGTACCGGACCCGACCAGACCGGCCACGCCGGGGTGCCGCCCTGGCCCCCTTGAGCAGCGCCGGTGGCCTGCACCGAGCCATCCGCGGACATTAAGCCGTAACCGCCGGTATGCAACCGGAACCTCCTGATATGCCCGCTTGGTGCAGCTACTAACGATACGGCCAGCCGGTGCCCGTGCGCCGGAAGATCGAAATGACCCCGCGCCCAAATAGAGATCGCGGCGAGGATCCAACGCCGGTATCAGCCGGTGATGTCGAAGTCGGCGAGCACCTTGACCGGGCGCAGTCGGACCACCAGTTCGCCGGGCACACCGTTGCGCTCACCGAATGCCCCGGCCCGTTCGGCACCCATGTACCGCGCTGCGATCGCGGTGGCGGTGCGGACCAGTTCCACCGGGTCCTCTGACAGCTCGGCCTCGCCCTGGACCTGGACGAACGCGTACGGTGGCTCCTCCTGGTCGACACACAGGCTGACCCTCGGGTCGCGCGCCAGCGCGCGTCCCTTCGCCGTTTCCCTCCCCGTGTTGAACACCAGGCCGTCGCCCTCGACGATGAACCAGACCGGCGCGACCAGCGGGCGCCCGCGGGCGGCCAGGTAGGCCAGCTTGCCGGTCCGCGTGCCGTACGCGAGGAAGTCCCTGACCTCGGGATCGCTGAGGGACGCCACGCTAGGCGCCGACCGCGTTGCGCAGGCCGAACACCCGTCGTGGCTCGGTGTACACGTAGAAGAGCCCTGCGGCCATCGCGAGCGGACCTCCCGGCTGGACGACATCACGATCGTATGCCAGGCCACTCCGGGCGAGCCGAAGGCCCCGCGACGGCGAACCGCCGCGGGGCCCAGGCCGGGGCAAACAGCCCCGGGCTCAGTCGGCCCGTGTTCAATCGGTTGGCGCCGCCATCGGGTTGATCCCGGACAGGTCTTCGCGCTTGACCCGGATCGCGACCAGCGTGATGACCAGCGCGAGCACCATGATCCCGGCCGAGACGATGTATCCCTGAGAGAACCCGTGCGCCAGGGCGTGGTTGCCCGCCGCCTTCTGCGCCGCGGCCTGCTGGGCCGCGGACAGGTGCACCGTGGCGTGCTTGGCCGCGGCGGTCGCGGCGGCCGCCTGCGAGCGCAGGCTGTTCGCCACCGCGCTCCAGGCCACGGTGCCGAGCACCGCCAGCCCGACCGCGCCGCCGACCTGCTGGCCGACGTTGACCAGGCTGGAGGCCACGCCCGTGTCGTGGTCGGCCACCTTGATCAGCGAGACCAGCAGCAGCGGCGCGAAGATCAGCCCCAGGCCGGCCCCGGTCAGCAGCGTCGGCCCGAGCAGGCCCGAGACGTAGCTGCTGTGCTCGGTGACCCGGGACAGCCAGAACATCCCGCCGGCGCCGGCCGCGCTCCCGGCGATCATCAGCGGCCGGGCGCCGATCCGGCTCACCAGCTGCGAGGCCACCGCGGACCCCACCAGGATCACGGCGGCCATCGGCAGGTAGGCGACGCCGGCCCGCAGCGGGCTGTACCCCAGCACGTTCTGCAGGAACAGGGTGAGGAAGAAGAACATGCCGAACAGCGCGGTGCCGATGCACAGGCTGACCAGGTAGCCGCCGGACCGGTCCCAGCTGCGCAGCACCCGGATCGGCAGCAGCGCGTGCTTGCTGCGCACCTCGATGAACCCGAACGCCACCAGCAGCACCGCCGCCGCCACCAGCGACACGACCACCTTGGTGTCGCCCCAGTGCGACACCCCGTCCGGGGTGGTCGCGGCGTTGGACAGCCCGTAGACCAGCGCGGCCAGGCCGAGCGAGCCGGTGATCGCGCCGGGCAGGTCGAACCCGCCACGCCGCCGCTCGGACTCGCCGAGCACGCGCGGCGCGGCGAGCGCGACCAGCAGGCCGATCGGCACGTTCACGAAGAACACCCAGCGCCAGTTGAGGTAGGTGACCAGCAGCCCGCCGGCGAGCAGGCCGACCGTGCCGCCGGCCACGCTCATCCCGGCGTAGACGCCCATCGCGCGGTTGCGCGGTGGGCCTTCGGGGAAGGTGACCGCGATCAGCGCCAGCGCGGTGGGCGCGGCGAACGCGCCGCCCACGCCCTGGAAGGCGCGCGCGGCGAGCAGCCACTCCTGGCTGGTGGCGAACCCGCCGAGCAGGGACGCCAGCGAGAACACCAGGATGCCGGCGATGAAGACCCGGCGGCGCCCCAGTAGGTCGCCGGATCGGCCGCCGAGCAGGAGCAGCCCGCCGAACGCCAGCGCGTACGCGTTGACGACCCATTCCAGGTTGGTGCCGGAGAAGCCGAGCGCGGTCTGGATGTGCGGCTGGGCGATGTTGACGATGGTCGCGTCGAGCACGATCATGAGCTGGGCCGTCGCGATGACGGCGAGGGCCAGGCCCAGCCGCCGCGGCGGAGAGCCGGTAGACGTCCCGGCGGCGCTGGACGCCGCCGCGGTACTGACCTCCCGGGTCGGTTGCCCGGTGTCTGGTGTTGTGGCGGACAAGACAATTCTCCCTAGATTGAGGGCGTGCTGAACTACCGCCGTGACCAGGCAGGTTTCACGGTCACGCGCCGTACTTCGGTGCTAAATATCTAGTGGTCCGAACGGACCGAGGCTCCCGTTCCCCGTTTTCGGTATTTCCTTCCCCGTGAGGTCGTCGTCCTCGGTTGTGACGACCCTGCGGTCATCGTCTCATCGCACATGACGAGACAGAGGCCGCGGCTGTGACAGCATCACCTCCCGCCCCGCGATCGGAGCATCTTCCTCATCAGTCCGAGCAGGCACCGGCGCTCGCCGGTGTCGAGCGCGGTGCACCACGGCGCCCGGATCATGACCTCGCTGAACAGCCGGTCCCTGACCGCCTCGCCCTCCGGGGTGAGCACGATGTTCTTGCTCCGCCGGTCCCGCAGCGAGGGTTCCCGCCGGGCCAGCCCGTGCTTCTCCAGGGAGTCCGCGATCGTGGTGACGAATGAGGGGTCGCAGCCCATCCGCTGGCCGAGTTCCTTCATCGTTATCGGAGTATCGAGCTTGACCAGGGCGATGGCGTCGCTGCCGTTCAGGCCGAACTCGATCGCGATGCGCTGGCCGAGCTCATGGAAGAGCTTGAAGAGCTCGGGAAACGTATCGCTGATCTGCTGGTTGAGCTGCTCGTCGGTCAGCGGCCCCGGGTCAAAGGGCTGGGCGTGCGGGACCGGCTCGGCGTCGAGCACCACCCCAGGATGCTCGTCCATGTCCGCTCACCTCCGCCCGAATCCTCTAGACAATTACCTGAGCTTCTCAATCATTGAGTGACTCAACTATATTTCGGCTCGCCGGTACAGGCAAGTCAATAACGGGCAGAATCTCTTCGGGCTCACCGCCCGCAACTGTTAGCGGCCCCGCGGCGTCTTTATTCCCAGGCGCTCAACCACTCGGGCTGGCACCGAGGGCAGGTGGAAGGGAAGGCTCGCGATGGCGGAAGACCAGGGGAGGCGGGCGTTCCTGCGGCTGGCGGCGGCGGCGGGAGGAGCCGGGCTGCTCTCGGGCTGCAGTTCGGGCGGCGGGTCGGGTACCGCGGCCACGACGGCGGGCGGGACCGCGAGCGCTTCCGCGACGACGGCGCCCAGGGCCGCCGCCCCCGCCGCCACGCAATCACCGTCCCCGGCCGACTGGGCGGCCCTCGGCCACGACCTCTCCGGGCCGCTGGTCCGCCCGGGCGAGGCCGCCTACACCGTGTCCAAGCAGCTGTTCGACCCGCGGTTCGACTCGCTGCACCCGGCCGGCATCGCCTACTGCCGCAACCCGCACGACGTGACGACCTGCCTGACCTTCGCGCGCAAGTTCGGCGTCCCGGTGGCCGCGCGGTGCGGCGGGCACAGCTACGCGGGCTGGTCCTCGACCAGCGGCCTGATCATCGACGTCACCCGGATGTCCGGGGTGAACGTCAGCGGGAGCACCGCCACCGTCGGCGCGGGGACCAGGCTGATCGACTTCTACAACGGACTGGCGGCGCACGGCCGCGGCGTCCCCGGCGGGTCGTGCCCCACGGTCGGCATCGCCGGCCTGACCCTGGGCGGCGGCGTCGGGGTGGTGTCCCGTGCCTACGGCCTGACCAGCGACAACGTGCAGTCGCTGCAGATCGTCACGGCCGACGGCCAGGTCAGGACGTGCAACTCCAGCCAGAACTCCGACCTGTTCTGGGCCTGCCGCGGCGGGGGCGGCGGCAACTTCGGCGTGGTCACCTCGTTCACCTTCCGCACCCAACCGGTCAACCAGATCGTCCTGTTCTTCCTGTCCTGGCCGTGGTCGCAGGCCGCCCGGGTGATCTCGGCCTGGCAGTCCTGGGCGCCGCACGCCCCGGACGCGCTCTGGTCGAACGTGCACCTTTCCGCGGCCCCGGGCGGCTCGGTCCCGGTCATCCAGGTGGGCGGCACCTTCCTGGGCAGCCTCGGTGCCGCCTCCGCCCAGCTGGAGAGGCTGTACGCCGCGGCGGGCTCGCATCCGCCCTCGCATTTCATGGAGACCACGTCCTGGCTGCACGCGATGCTGGTCGAGGCGGGCTGCGCCAGCCTGACCGTGGACCAGTGCCACCTGCCCACCCAGAACCCGGCCGGCCAGCTGGCCCGGGCCTCGGAGTACGCCAAGTCCGACTTCTTCACCAAGCCGCTGAGCAGCCACGGGATCGGTACCCTGCTGGCCGGGGTGGAGAAATTCCAGCGGGCGGGCGGCGCCCCGGGTGCATCGGGGGGAATCGCGTTCGACGCGCTCGGCGGCGCGGTCAACCGGGTCACCCCGGGCGCCACCGCGTTCGTGCATCGCAACGCGCTCTTCCAGGCCCAGTACACCACCACGTGGCCGGCCGGCTCGGCGGCCGCCGCGGTGGCCCGCCAGCACGCCTGGCAGCAGTCCTTCTGGCAGTCGATGCGCCCCTTCGCCAGCGGCCAGGCCTACCAGAACTACATCGACCCGGCGCTGACCAACTGGCGGCAGGCGTACTACGGTGCCAACCTCGCGCGGCTCACCCAGGTCAAGGCCAAGTACGATCCGGGTCGCGTGTTCACGTTCCCGCAGGCCATCTAGGACGGTGGTCCGGCGCGGTGCGGCGGGGCGGGCATGATGGTATCTCGTAAGTGTTGACATCTGTTCCCGTACGCTAGCTAGCCCACCAAGGACGCGACCGCGTCTCCCGGTCCCCACCGATTTAGGTTCTGATGACAAGTAACGCTGAACTCGAGACCGCGGCCTCTCCCGCCGGTGACGATCAGGTCCAGGTCCTGCTCGTCGAGGACGACGACGGCGACGCCGTGCTCGCCGGCGAGCTGCTGCGCGAGGTGGGAGCGGCGGTCATCGTGCAGCGCGCACGGTCCCTGACCCAGGCCAAAGACCTGGTATCCGGCGCGGCCTGCGTGCTCCTCGACCTCGGCCTGCCGGATTCGCAGGGCCTGAACGGGCTCAGGCAGCTGCTCCAGCTCGAGCCGGAGGCGGCCATCGTCGTGCTGACCGGCGAGGCGAGCGAGCACCTGGGGGAGCTGGCGGTCCGCGCCGGCGCCCAGGACTACCTGGTCAAGGGCGACGTCGCCGGGCACATGCTGAACCGGGTCATCCGTTACGCGGTCGAGCGGCGGCGCGCGGAGGAGACGCAGCGGGCACTGCACGTGGCGCAGATCCGGGCCGAGGAGAACGCCCGGCTGGAGCGGGGCCTGCTGCCGTCGCCACTGCTGTCCGACCCACGGCTATCCGTGTCGGCGCGCTGCCTGCCCGGCGGCAAGCACCATCTGCTCGGCGGGGACTTCTACGACGTGGTCGAGTCCCCGGACGGCTGGCTGCACGCGCTCATCGGTGACGTGTGCGGCCGCGGCCCGGCCGAGGCCGCGCTCGGCGTCTGCCTGCGAGTGGCCTGGCGCACCCTGGTGCTGGCCGGCCGGCCAGCCGGGGAGATCCTGTCCACGCTCAGCGAAGTGCTCGAGCACGAGCGGCAGGACGACACCATGTTCGCCACGACGTGCATGGTCTCGGTGCACCCGGACCGGACGGTCGGCTGGGTCCGGATGGCCGGCCACCCGCCGCCGCTGGTGATCAGCCGTGGTGCCGTCGGCGAGCTCCCCACCCGGCCCGCCGCGCCGCTCGGCCTGTCCGAGGAGCACGACTGGCCGGGGATCCCGATCCGGCTCGACGGCAGCTGGTCGATACTGCTCTACACGGACGGGCTTATCGAGGGCCGGATAGGGAAGGGGTCAGAGCGGCTCGGCAGCGAAGGCCTCATGGACCTGATCAGGGACGCCCTCGGCGGCCCGGACCAGCCAGGAGAC